>Ga0335070_10009604_pt1 | contig 11315 bp, 10 predicted proteins | sample Lox_Sample_13_FD_206722 | JGI IMG/M metagenome (GOLD analysis project Ga0335070, IMG submission 206722) | Soil microbial communities from Loxahatchee National Wildlife Refuge, Florida, United States - Lox_Sample_1.3 | ecosystem: Environmental > Terrestrial > Soil > Wetlands | place: USA... | reverse complement strand
CTGGCGCACGACGGTGACGCCCACGTCGACTACGTTGCCGGTGAACTGCGGGATGCGGTCGGCGATCGCCGTGAGGCCCGTGCGGATCTGGTCGGCCACGTCGATGCGCAGCCCCGTCCGGTCGACCAGGTGCTGCAGGCGGGCGATCGTGGCGTTGGCCTGGCCACCCATGCCGGGGAGGGCCGCCGCCAGGTTGCGCAGCTGGTGCTCGATGGGCGGCCACACGAGCGCCGCCACCAGCACCACGAGCGCGACGAACCCCAAGTAGACGAGGAACACGCCCGCGTAACGCGGGATCCGCAGGCGCTCCAGCCCGTGGACGAGCGGGTTCAGGATCAGCGCCACGAGCGCCGCCACCAGGAAGATGAAGATGACCTGACCGATGGCCCCGAGCACGAACCAGCCGATGATGAGCAGCGCCGGGAGCACGGCAAGCTGCACCCAGCGCGGGATGTAGATACGTCCTGCTTGAGCGCAGTCGGGCCGGCTCGCCATGGTCCTTCACCTCCGCCGTCTGGGTTCGTCGCCGCGGGGGCGAAGCCCTGCCGGCGGTCGCCTTTCGCCAGCCTTGGCCGGCGAGCGTTTGGGACTCCACCGTCCGGGTAAAAAGTTGACAGTAAGTGACTCATATTTTATGATTCACGCCAGAGTAATCCCCCAAGGAGGAAGTTCCATGGCCAAAGTCATCGGCATCGACCTGGGCACGACCAACAGCGCGATGGCCGTGCTCGAGGGCGGCGAGCCGACGGTCATCCCCAACAGCGAGGGTGGCCGCACCACGCCGTCTGTGGTCGCGTTCTCGAAGAGCGGCGAGCGCCTCGTAGGCAGCGTCGCCCGTCGTCAGGCGGTCACGAACCCGGAGAACACGGTGTTCTCCATCAAGCGCTTCATGGGCCGCAAGTTCGGCGACGTCTCCGAAGAGATGAAGATCGTGCCGTACCACGTGGTCAAGGCCTCCAACGGCGACGCCTCAGTCGAGATCGGCGGCAAGACGTACTCGCCGCCGGAGATCTCCGCGATGATCCTGCAGAAGCTCAAGCGGGACGCCGAGGAATACCTGGGCGAGAAGGTCACCGAGGCGGTCGTCACCGTGCCGGCGTACTTCAACGACTCGCAGCGCCAGGCCACCAAGGACGCCGGCAAGATCGCCGGCCTCGAGGTCAAGCGCATCATCAACGAGCCGACGGCCGCCGCGCTCGCGTACGGACTCGACAAGGAGCACGACCAGACCATCCTGGTGTTCGACCTGGGCGGCGGGACCTTCGACGTCTCCATCCTCGACCTGGGTGAGGGCGTGTTCGAGGTGCGCTCCACCAACGGCGACACGCACCTGGGCGGCGACAACTTCGACAAGGCCGTCGTCGACTGGATGGTCGCGGAGTTCAAGCAGAGCCAGGGTATCGACCTGAGCGCCGACAAGATGGCGCTCCAGCGGCTGTACGAGGCGGCGGAAAAGGCCAAGATCGAGCTCAGCACCACGATGAGCTCGGCCATCAACCTGCCGTTCATCACCGCCGATGAGAACGGGCCCAAGCACCTCGACCTCACGCTCACACGGGCGAAGTTCGACGAGCTCACGCACGACCTGGTCGAGCGCGTGGTCAAGCCGGTCGAGAGCGCCATCAAGGACGCGAGCGTCAGCAAGAGCGACATCCACCACGTGATCCTGGTGGGCGGCATGACCCGTGTGCCCGCGGTGCAGGAGAAGGTCAAGGAGCTCATCGGCAAGGACCCGCACAAGGGCGTCAACCCGGACGAGGTCGTCGCCGTCGGCGCCGCCATCCAGGGCGGCGTGCTGGCCGGCGAGGTCAAGGACGTGCTGCTGCTCGACGTCACGCCGCTGAGCCTCGGCATCGAGACCAAGGGCGGCGTGTTCACCCGGCTCATCGACCGCAACACCACCATCCCGACCAAGAAGAGCGAGATCTTCAGTACCGCCGACGACAACCAGACGAGCGTCGAGATCCACGTCCTGCAGGGCGAGCGCGACATGGCGGCCTACAACAAGACGCTGGGCAAGTTCCAGCTCGTGGGCATCCCGCCGGCGCCGCGCGGCATCCCGCAGATCGAGGTCACGTTCGACATCGACGCCAACGGCATCGTTCACGTCAGTGCCAAGGACCTGGGCACCGGCAACGAGCAGAAGATCACCATCACCGCGTCCAGCGGCCTGAGCGAGCAGGACATCGAGCGGATGATGAAGGACGCCGACGCGCACGCCGACGAGGACCGCAAGGCGCGCGAGGTGGCGGACGTCAAGAACAGCGCCGAGAACCTGCTCTACAGCACCGAGAAGTCGCTGCGCGACATGGGCGACCGGGTCGACGGCTCCACCAAGGCCGACATCGAGGCGGCGGCGAGTGAGCTCAAGACGGCTCTCGAGGGCGACGACGTCGACGCCATCAAGGCCAAGACCGACGTGCTCATGCAGGCCTCACACAAGCTCGCCGAGGCCGTGTACCAGCAGGCGCAGCAGGAGCAGGCCGCCTCGTCCGGCGGCGACGGGTCGGGCCAGGACGACGAGAACGTCGAAGAGGCTGACTACGAGGTCATCGACGAGGACGAGAACAAGTAAGGAACGTGGCGGGCGGGGATCTCGCCGTCCTCGCCTGCCTCAACCAGGACATCCAGAGGAGGTGTCGACTATGGCGATCATCAGGTGGGACCCGTTCCGCGAGATGACCCAGGTCCAGAACCAGTTCAACCGGCTGGTGGACCAGGTCTGGAGCGGGCGTCAGGAGAGCTGGCTGCCGGCGGTGGACGTCTTCGACAAGAAGGACGCCGTCGTCCTCAAGGCCGAGCTCGCGGGCATGGACCCCGACGACATCGAGATCGAGGTCGAGGACAACGTGCTTACCATCAAGGGCGAGCGCAAGTTCGAGGAGCAGGTGGAGGACGAGCGGTACTACCGCGTGGAGCGTCGCTTCGGCAGCTTCCAGCGCAGTCTCGCACTGCCGCAAGGCGTCAAGGCGAACGAGATCCAGGCCGGCTACGACGACGGCATCCTCACCGTCACGGTCCCCAAGGCCGAGGAGGAGAAGCCCCAGCGCATCGAAGTCAAGGCCAAGAAGACGGTCGAGGCCACGACGGGCGCCACCGGCGAGGCCGCCAGCAAGAGCTGAGACGGATCGGCCGCGAGGCCGGCGGGGCGGAGGCGCAGCGGCGCCCGCCCCGCCGGGCCTCCGGCGATGACGGAGCGGCCGCCAGGCCGCCGACGAAACCAGGGCAGAGAACAGACATGACGGACAGGAAGCACACGACACACGACCAGAAGCGCGCGAAGGCTCCGGAGGCCGCCGCGGCGCAGGCCGGCAAGAAGGCCGCGGAGGCGGAGGTCGCCGAGGCCGCCGCGGACGAGGTGCGGATCGCCGAGGCCGCGGCGCAGGCGATCGCCGACGAGCTCGTCGCGGTCGGGCGCGAGCGCGACGACTACCTCGATCACCTGCGCCGGCTCAAGGCTGAGTGGGACAACTACCGCAAGCGCGTGCAGCGGGACAACGAGGAGCTGCGCCTGCGCGCCGCCGAGACGGTCGTCGAGTCCTTGCTGCCGGTCATGGACAACCTGAGCCGCGCACTGGAGGCGGGCGACAAGCACGAGGAGGGCCAGCTCCTGGCCGGCCTGCAACTCGTCGCCGACCAGCTGCGTGGCACCCTTGCCGGCCACGGCCTGGAGGAGATCGAGGTCGAGCCGGGGACGATGTTCGATCCCGAGTACCACGAGGCGATCGTCGCCCAGCCGTCGGACGAGTTCGGCGAGGGCGAGGTGACCCAGGTGCTGGAGCGCGGCTACCTGCTGCACGGCAAGCTGCTGCGCCCCGCCAAGGTCATCGTGGCCAGGTGAGCGGGCGGAGATGGCTGATTTCTACACCACGCTCGGCGTCTCCAAGAACGCCTCGCAGGACGAGGTCAAGAAGGCGTTCCGCAAGCTTGCTCGCCAGTACCACCCCGACAAGAACCCCGGCGACAAGGCGGCGGAGGAGAAGTTCAAGGAGGTCAACGAGGCCTACGAGACGCTCTCCGATCCCGGGAAGCGCAAGCAGTACGACGAGCTCAGCCGGCTCGGCGCCTTCGGCGCGGGGCCGGGCGGCTTCCGTCCCGGTGCCGGCGGCTCCCAGGGGTTCGACCCGCGGATGTACCAGCAGTGGCAGCAGCAGGGCGGCGGGGTCCAGTTCGACATGGGCGACCTCGGCGACATCCTCGGCAACCTGTTCGGCGGGGCGGCGGGCGGCGCCGGCCGCGGCCGGCGCAGGCAGGCCGAGCGCGGCGCCGACCTGCAGGCCGACGTGACCGTCTCGTTCGAGGACGTGCTGCACGGCGTCACCGTGCGCGTCCCGGTCGAGAAGCAGGACACGTGCGAGACCTGCCGCGGCAGCGGCGCACGCCCGGGCACCACTCCCAAGGTGTGCCCGGAGTGCCAGGGTCGGGGCGTGGTCTCGCGCAACCAGGGGCCGTTCGCGCTCAGCGAGGCGTGCCCCCGCTGTCACGGGCAGGGCACGATCATCGACGACCCGTGCCCCACGTGCCGCGGCACGGGCGTGCAGACGCGCACCCGCCGGTACAACGTCAAAGTCCCGGCGGGCGTCAAGGACGGCAGCAAGATCCGCATCAAGGGCAAGGGTGAGGCCGGCCTCCGCGGCGGCCCGGCCGGCGACCTGTACGTGCGCGTGCGCGTCGAGTCGGACGACCTCTTCGAGCGTCACGGCGACGACCTGGTCGTCGAGGTGCCGGTGACCGTGGCCGAGGCGGCGCTGGGCGCCACCGTGAGGGTGCCGACGCCCGGCGGCGGCAAGGTGTCGCTCAAGGTGCCGGCGGGCAGCCAGGACGGGCGTACACTGCGCCTGAAGGGCAAAGGCATGCCCAGGCTCAAGGGCGGCCAGGGCAACCTGCTGGTCAAGCTCCGGGTGAGCATCCCGGCCAGGCTGAACAAGGAACAGAAGCAGCTGTTCGAGAAGCTCGCGGCGACGCTGCCGGACCCGCGTAGCACCGCGTGAGCGGCGGGTAGGCGAACGACGGCGGAGACCCGTCATGAGACAAGACGACAACGACAGACCGCTCTTCATGATCTCCGTGGCTGCGGAGCTGGCGGGCATGCACCCGCAGACGCTCCGCCTCTACGAGCGGCGCGGGCTCGTGCTGCCGCAGCGCACGGCCGGCAAGACGCGCCGCTACTCGCAGCACGACGTCGAGAGGCTCCACCGCATCCAGGAGCTCACCGACCTTGGTCTCAACCTGGCCGGCGTGGAGCGGGTGCTGGCCATGGAAGAGCAGCTCGAGACCATGCGCCGCCAGATGCAGCTGCTCCAGCAGCGACTGGACGAGGCATCCGAGGCCATGCGCCGCGAGATCGAGCGTGTGGAGCGCGCACACCGCATGGACCTGGTGCCGGTCGGCCGCGGCCAGGTCGTGCACATCGGCCGGCGCCGCCGGCACGCCTGACCGCGCCGGCCGAACCGAAGGCAGGGCGGCCGCGCGGCGCGGCGTGAGCGCGGCCTGAGACCTTCTCCCGAAAGATCCACCGACGAAGGAACCACCACATGGACGTGAACAAGTTCTCCGAACGAGCCCGTGAGGCGCTCGAGACGGCGCAGGGCGTCGTCCGGCGCGGCCCGGGCAACGTGCTCGGCACCGAGCACCTCCTGATCGGCGTGCTCAGCCTGCCCGGCGGCGTCGTCGAGCAGCTCCTCAACATCATGGGCATCGACAAGGGCCAGCTGATGACCCGCGCCGAACGCATGGCTCAGAACCAGCCGGCCGGCAGCAGTGGTCCATCCGGACCGGCCGAGATGCTCTACATGACGCCCCGCGCCAAGGCGGCGCTCGATCTCGCCGTCCAGGAGGCCCAGAAGATGGGCGACGAGTTCGTCGGCACCGAGCACCTGCTGTTCGGCGTCTTCCTCGAGGGCGAGGGCCCAGGCAGCGCCATCCTCAAGGACGTCGGCATCACCGAGGAGCGGTTGCGCGACGCGCTCGCCCGGATACGGGCCACGGGTACCGACTACGAGGCCACCGCCACCGGCGAGAGCATGCTGAAGAAGTACACCCGGGACCTCACGGCTCTGGCCCGCGACGGCAAGCTCGACCCCGTCATCGGCCGCGACGAGGAGATCAAGCGCGTCATCCAGGTGCTGAGCCGTCGGACCAAGAACAACCCCGTGCTCATCGGCGAGCCCGGCGTGGGCAAGACCGCCATCGCCGACGGCCTTGCGCAGAAGATCGTGAACGCCGACGTGCCGGAGCTCCTGCGTGGCCGGCGCGTGCTCGCGCTCGACCTCGGCGCGATGATCGCCGGCTCCAAGTACCGCGGCGAGTTCGAGGAGCGCCTCAAGGGCGCCCTCGACGAGATCCAGCGCTCCAAGGACGTGGTGCTGTTCATCGACGAGCTGCACACGGTCGTCGGCGCCGGCGCCGCCGAGGGCGCGATCGACGCCTCCAACATGATGAAGCCGATGCTGGCCCGCGGCGAGCTCCAGTGCGTGGGCGCCACCACGCTGGACGAGTACCGCCAGCACATCGAGAAGGACGCCGCGCTCGAGCGCCGCTTCCAGCCCATCCTCGTCGGGGAGCCCACGGTCGAGGAGACCGTCGCCATCCTCGAGGGGCTGCGCGACAAGTACGAGGCGCACCACAAGGTCAAGATCACCGACGAGGCTATCCGCGAAGCGGCGCATCTGAGTGACCGCTACATCAGCGACAGGTTCCTGCCGGATAAGGCCATCGACCTCCTCGACGAGGCGGCGAGCAAGCTGCGCATCGAGGCGACGATGCTGCCGCCGGACCTGCGCGAGATGGAGCTCAGGCTCCAGGAGCTCACGCGCGAGGGCGCGGCGGCCGTGCAGGCGCAGGACTACGAGCGCGCCGCACAGCTCAAGGAGCAGACCGACAAGATCCAGGAGACCTTCGTGAAGTCCAAGGACGCCTGGCTCGCGGACAAGGGCATCGCGGACGCGACCGTCGACGCCGACGACATCGCTGCGCTGGTCAGCAAGTGGACGGGCATCCCGGTGCAGCGCATGCTCCAGGAGGAGGCCGACAAGCTGCTCGAGATGGAGCACGACCTCCACGGCCGTGTGATCGGGCAGGAGCGCGCGGTCGAGGCGGTCAGCGAGGCCGTCCGCAGGGCGCGCGCGGGCCTCAAGGACCCCAAGCGGCCCATCGGCTCGTTCCTCTTCCTGGGACCGACGGGCGTGGGCAAGACCGAGCTCGCTCGGGCGCTCGCCGAGTTCCTGTTCGACGACGAGGACGCGCTCGTGCGGCTCGACATGAGCGAGTACATGGAGAAGCACACGGTGTCCCGGCTCACCGGCGCCCCGCCCGGCTACGTCGGCTACGACGAGGGCGGCCAGCTCACGGAGGCGGTGCGGCGGCGCCCGTACAGCGTGGTGCTCTTCGACGAGATCGAGAAGGCGCACCCCGACGTGTTCAACGCCCTGCTGCAGATCCTCGACGACGGCCGGCTCACTGACGGCAAGGGCCGCACGGTGGACTTCAAGAACACGGTCGTCATCATGACCAGCAACCTCGGCAGCGGCCTGATCGGCAAGTATCCCCTCGGGTTCCACTCGGAGGAGGAGGCGCACTCGCACGAGGATCTCGAGAAGCGCCTTCTCGACGAGCTGCGCAAGTCGTTCCGGCCGGAGTTCCTCAACCGGATCGACGAGGTCATCGTGTTCGATCCGCTCACCAGGGAGCAGCTCACCCAGGTGGTCGACCTCCTGCTCACGCACCTGCGCAAGCTGGTGGATGGACAGGGCATGGCGCTCGAAGTGAGCCAGGCGGCCAAGGAGTTCGTGGCGGAGCAGGGCTACGACCCCGAGTACGGCGCCCGACCCATGAAGCGCGCCATCCAGCGCCTGGTGGAGAACCCGCTGTCCAGCGCCCTGCTGCGCGGCCGGTTCAAGGACGGCGACACCATCAGGGTGGACGTCGAAGAAGGAGCGCTCGTGTTTCTCAAGTGAAGCCGGGCGGATAGAGTGACGATATGGGCAGGGCGCGCAGTCTGGTGGTCGGCGGCGTGATCGGCGCCGCGGTCGGTGTGGTGCTCGCGCCGCGACACGGAGAGTCGCGGCGCGAGGCGCTCGGCCGCCTGCGCCTGGCTGCGCGTCCCGGCCGGGGCGCCATGGGCGCCTTCGCCGGGACGCCGTGCTCCGCCGAGGCCAGGGCGCACGGCTTGCGACAGGCCGGAGCGCCGCCCGGCGCGGACGCCGGTGCGCCAGCCACACGAGGAGGGGAAGCAGATGGATGACGCCAGGCCGGGCACGGACGCGTTCCACGACACCGGCTTCAAGGAGCTGGAGGTCGTGGCGTACATCGGCGAGTTCAAGATCGTGGGCACCGCGCACTTCGGCGTGGGCCAGCGGGCGAGCTCCCGACGTCCCTCGGACTACATCCGGGCCTTCAGCGACAGCCGCCTGACGCTCTCCAAGGTACGCATCTACGACAAGAACCGCATGGAGCTCGTCGAGGCTGCCCCGTTCATCATCCTCAACCTCGACAAGGTCGACTTCCTGTACGCCCGCGAGGACGCGGAGACGAGCGCGGGCGAGGACACGTGACCCGCCTCGAGAGTCAGCCGGCGGCCTACGAGCTCGACATCCTCATCCCGACGGCGCGGTTCGTCTTCAGCGTCGAGGGCGACGGCGTGGAGGTGCTTCCCGAGCATCGCTCGCCTGAGGCGTTCGTGGAGTACCGCGAGCTGCGTGAGCGCCGGCCGGTGGTGGGCATGACGACGTTCCCCAACACGGTGCTCTTGCGCGGGCCGCGGACGATCGTCGTCGACCCGGGCCTGCCGTTGCAGAACGACCCCGTGCTCCGCGCCCTGGAGGCACGGGGTCTGAGTGGCGCAGACGTCGACCTGGTGGTGCTGACGCACGCACATCTCGACCACGCCGGCGGCTGCGCCTCGCTGATGGCGCCGGTCGCGGTGCACGAGCTCGAGGCCCGGTCGCCGTACTGGGCGCTGGCCGGCGGGCTGCTGGAACTGATGCCGCTGGAGCGGCTCACCGGCGAGGCCGGCGAGATCGCCCCCGGTGCGGAGTGGGCGCTCACGCCGGGCCACTGCGACGGGCACATCAGCCTGTGCGTGGAGACCGCCGGAGGCCGGGCCGTGCTCTGCGGCGACACCATCGGTCCCGGCCGATCGGCGTTCGACGCCATGGAGGCGCCGCCCGGCCCGGAGGGGCCGCCGCTCCTCGAGTCCTGGCGGCGCATCCGCGCCTGGGGGCCGGACCTCATCGTGGCCGGCCACGTCCCGCCGTTCTCGCCATGAGGCCGGCCGCGCGGCGCAGCGTGCCGCGGCCGGCCTGTGCTACACTCAGGCCCCTGTACGACTTCCCGGAGACTTCCGCGTGCCTATCTACGAATACCAGTGCGATGACTGCGGCGCCGTGGTCGAGGCGTTCCAGAAGATGAGCGACGACCCGCTCACCGTGTGCGAGCAGTGCGGCGGGCCGCTGCGCAAGGTGCTACACCACCGACTACGGCAAGGGGTCCGGCCGGCGAGCCGCCGCCCGCGACTCCGCGCCGGGCGGCGACTCCGCGTCCTCGACCGACTCGCCCTCGGGCGACGGCTCCTCGCCCGACGCCGCCGGCAAGCCGGCGTCCGACGGGGGCAAGGCCAAGGAGAAGCAGAAGGCGACCTGATCCACGGAGGGTGACGAGTGGAGCGACCGACCGACGAGGCGCTGCGCAAGGCTCAGACCACGCTACGCGGGCTGGTCAGCGACGGACCCTCGCATCTGCCGTCCCTCAACGAGGTCGCCGATTCCATCCGGCTCGAGCTCGAGAAGTCCGGGCAGGTCGCGGTCCTCTACGTCAATCTCATCCGCTACGGGCGTCTCGAGCCGGTCTTCGGCTGGCGCATCGTCGCCGAGATCCTCGACGCCGTCGCCGCCAATCTCGAGGGCATGGCGGGCAGCACGTTGCGCCGCCTCGACGTGGTCAGCGACTTCACCCTCACCGACGACGCGTTCATCGTGCTGCTGTCACCGCCGCGCTCGGCGGCGGTCATCGCGCCGGATGACCTCGCGGCGGTCACGCGGCGCGTGTACGAACGCCTGCAGTCGATGTTGCTGAACGACCTGGCGGCGGGCGTGTACGACCGTGTGCACCCGTCGGTCGGGTCCGCCGTCATCGCCGCCGACCCCGAGCTCACCTTCGAGCAGACCCTGCAGCATGGTCTGGCCCTCGCCATGCAGGCGGCCGGGGAGCAGGCGGCCCTCTACGATCGCGAGCTCGAGGCGACTCTCGCCGACTGCGTATCGCACGGCGACCTCGAGCCCCTCTTCGAGCCGGTCGTCGACCCGGCCGCGCGAGAGGTCATGGGCTACCGCAGCACCGTGCGCGGCCCGTTCTACTCGCCGCTCCGCCTCCCCGACGTGCTGCTCGACGTCGCACGCCGCTCGCAGATCCTCGCGTCCTACGGCATCGCCGCGCGCGAGGCCACCGTGCGCGCGGCAGTCGGGCTGCGACCGGACGATCTGCTCTTCCTGGACTGCGTCGCCGGCGAGCTGCCCAACGCGGCGGTCGTGGCCGTCAGTGAGTTCTACTCGCTCAACCAGGCGCTGGTGCCGCAGCATGTGGTGTTCGACATCGGCGCCGAGGACCTCATGACCAACACGGCGTCCACGCTGCGCACGATCGCCGACGTGCGCGAGGTGGGGTTCCAGCTCTGCGTCTCGGGCCTCGGTGCGCAGTTCACCGCCCTGGAGCTGATCGCCGAGGCGGGCCCGGACTTCCTGTGTCTCGATCCGATGCTGGTCGCGGCGCTGGGATCGGACCTCACGCCCGTGGAGGTGGTGCAGTTGCTCGTCAGGTTCGCCGGGCGCACGGGCGCCCAGCTCATCGCGTCAGGCGTGCGCGATGAGGGGCAGCAGCAGCTCCTGGCGCGCAACGGGGTGGAGCTGTTCTGCGGTGAGGCGTTCGCGCGCGCCGACACGCGGCTGCCACAGGTGACGTTCCACGACTGAAGGAGACGCGCGGGAGGTGCGCGGGGCGCCCGCGCGGCTCAGGCGCTCAGGCTCGCCGGCAGGTCCTTCTCGCCGGCCACGCCCGTGAAGATCGTGACGCGGTTGCGGCCGCGCCGCTTGCTCTCGTAGAGCGCGGCGTCCGCCGACTCGATCAAGTCGGCCTCGTCGGCCGCGGCGGCCGGGTACGTGGCGATGCCCGCGGAGAGCGTGGTGCATGCCGGCTCGCCACGGACCTCCACCGTCACCTCTTCGACCGCCCGGCGCAGGCGCTCGGCCAGTTCATACCCGTGCGTCTCGTCGCCGCGGATGAGCACGGCGAACTCCTCGCCTCCGTACCGCGCCGGGAGGTCG
>Ga0335070_10009603_pt1 | contig 11316 bp, 8 predicted proteins | sample Lox_Sample_13_FD_206722 | JGI IMG/M metagenome (GOLD analysis project Ga0335070, IMG submission 206722) | Soil microbial communities from Loxahatchee National Wildlife Refuge, Florida, United States - Lox_Sample_1.3 | ecosystem: Environmental > Terrestrial > Soil > Wetlands | place: USA: Florida... | reverse complement strand
GTTGTCGCCGAAGTTGAGAAGTTGGGCCGTCGCGCCGCGGCGTTCCATGCCGAATTGACCGATGTCGCCGCCATCCGCAATCTCGTCTCTCAGGTGATTGCACACTTTGGTCGGCTCGACATCCTGATCAACAGCGCTGCCAACTTCCTGCAGACAAAATTCGCCGAAACCCCAGAGTCCACCTGGGACGCGTCACTCAACACAAATCTCAGGGCGCCGTTTTTCCTTTCCCAGGCTGCCGCGCCTCATCTCGCCAAGTCTGGTCACGGCGCGATCATCAACTTCTCGGATATCGGTGGCCTGGTAGGCTGGCGCGAGTTCCTTCCGCACTCCATCTCGAAAGCCGGCATTATCATGATGACCCGTGTCCTCGCCAAGGAACTGGGTCCCGCGGTTCGCGTGAACGCCCTCGCGCCCGGCACCATCACCATGCCGGGCGATCCTCCGGAATGGCAGCAGGACTTCATCGAGCATTCACCACTCCGCCGTTCCGGGCGCCCCGACGAAATCACCGATGCCATCCTGTTTTTGCTCACTGCGGAATTTGTCACCGGCCACACTCTCGTCATCGACGGCGGTCGCACTCTTTAACCTGAACCGGATCGATTAGCGTGGAGATTGTGGGCTTGGGGAATCGCCGGCAGACGGGTTGCTGCTTTCCTTCGCCGACTCGAAGTTTTCCTGCTTCAATCGCACGTCACCATCAATCAGAACTTTGTAGTCTGTTCCCGGCGCGATCGCCGCGTCTTTGCCGGATCCCAGTTGCACAGGTCCACTCGCATTGGAACTCCCGAAGGCCTCGAAATAACCCCGAACCGGTGCGGTCTCCGCGTCGGTAAGGCGCACCGACGTCACGCTGATCGCAAGTTTCCCGTCATGCCCGAAATGTTTCTTCGGCTCCGCAGCGGCTATAGTGCCGATGGCCAATGCTCCTCTCGCAATCACCACAACTCCATCCACCAGCACGTCGTCGAGAACCTCGAATTCCACTGCATCACCCGCGTGGGCTGACGCTGACGACAACCCTTTCGTCAGTCTTACGCGCACGGGCGTATCCTTCGCGAGGACAAATCCCGACACGGAGGGCGTCGCCACAACCGCAGTCTTCTTGGGTTTCTCATCATAAGGCGTGCGTTCGCGGGACGCCGTGGACGGCTGCGGCAGACCCGTGCCGGGCTGGTCCCGCAGCAGCACAATGGTCGCCTTCGGGACATATCCCGTGTCTCCCTTCGCCGTTCGCGCGGCGTAATAGTTGTCATACGTGCCGGTGATTTGCACGATTTCGCCGCATTGCAGCGTTCGGCGCACATCCATGGTTGCCACGGAACTATAAAGGTAGATGTAGTCGTCACTCCGCGCGCACTCCACGCGCCCTGTGCTTTGTGCCCGGCTAATCAAAGGAAGGGAAAGACTCGCGACCACCACCGCCAGCCAACGAAACGATTTCATGTGCCACCGTCACCCTGGGTTTTCCTACACCTCATTCTTCCATCGCCAAAATTGCTATGTCGTTAGTACTGTATATAAAGAGGCACTAGCCTCGCCGCGGTTTGCTCGCGATGACGTGGTCTGAATTTCAATCGCTCCATTCACAATCTTTGCGACTCTCCGTGCATAAGCTCACGCCGCAGTGTATTCTTAAAGATTAGGGACTCCACTCCCGCGCTGCCGGTGTGCTCCGAATCTCCGGTGGAAAGAAGGAAAGGCAATCGCTCCAATGGATCAGGACACTTTTGCACCGCACCATATCGAGGACGTCGAAATCCAGGAATGGCTGGAGTCGCTCGATTCGGTCCTGCTCTCCAGCGGCCCGGATGTAGCCCGCGAGATTCTCGAACGCCTGCGCGCACACGCTACCGTCAACGGCATTGATCTCCCTTTCACCGCCAATACTCCCTACGCCAACACGATTCCCGCGCGCCTCGAGCCTCTGTTCCCCGGTGACCAGCAACTCGAGCGGCGCATCAAGTCGCTCATCCGCTGGAACGCCCTGGCGATGGTCGTACGCGCCAATCGCATGGAGCACAACATCGGCGGCCATATTTCCACGTTCGCTTCCGCCGCAACGTTGTACGAGGTCGGCTTTAACCACTTTTTCCGTGCGCGCAGCGAATCCTTCGAAGGCGACACCATCTACTTCCAGGGACACGCGGCACCGGGCGTTTATGCCCGCGCTTTCATCGAAGGCCGCCTCAGCGTGGAGCAGCTCGAGAATTTCCGTCGCGAACTCAAACCCGGTGGCGGACTCTCGTCCTATCCCCATCCGTGGCTCATGCCCGATTTTTGGGAGTTTCCCACCGTGTCCATGGGACTCGGTCCCCTGATGGCCATCTACCAGGCGCGCTTCAATCGCTATCTCGAAGACCGCGGCCTCAAGCCTAAGACCGATGCGAAAGTCTGGGCTTTTCTTGGTGACGGTGAGACCGACGAGCCGGAATCGCTTGGCGCCATCACCCTCGCTTCACGCGAAAAGCTCGATAACCTCATTTTCGTCATCAACTGCAACCTGCAGCGTCTCGACGGCCCCGTGCGCGGCAACGGCCAGATCATTCAGGAACTGGAATCGGCGTTTCGTGGCGCGCGCTGGAATGTCATCAAGGTCCTCTGGGGTTCCGAATGGGATCCCATTCTGGAGCGCGACACCGAAGGCTTGCTCGTCAAACGCATGGGCGAAATGGTCGATGGCGAGTATCAGAAACTCGTCGTTTCATCCGGCGATTACATCCGCCAATTCTTCTTCGGCAGCGACCCCCGCCTCCTCAAACTCGTCGAGCCATTGCCCGACGAGGCGCTGCGCCGTTTGCGTCTGGGTGGCCACGATCCGCGCAAGGTTTATGCCGCCTATAAAGCCGCGTTTGAGCACAAGGGTGGCCCCACGGTCATTCTGGCCCGTACCATCAAGGGCTACGGTCTTGGCGAAGCCGGTGAAGGGAAGAACGTCACGCACCAGCAGAAGAAGCTCAATGAAGACGAGCTCCGCGAGTTCCGTTCGCGGTTCGGGATTCCGCTCAGCGACGACGACATCAGCGAAGTACCATTCTACCGCCCCGCCGAGGACAGCGAGGAGAGCCGCTATCTCCATGCCCGCCGCGAAGCACTGGGTGGCTACGTTCCGCATCGGCAGGTTCGCTCGAAACCCATCCAACAAGACTTCTCTGACCTTTTCCGGGAATTCCACGACGGCAGTGACGGCCGCGAAGTCTCCACCACCATGGCCTTCGTCGCCATGCTGCGCAAGATGCTCAAGGACCGCGAAATCGGCAAGCTCATTGTGCCCATCGTGCCCGACGAAGCCCGCACCTTCGGTATGGAATCCCTGTTCCGCACGGTTGGCATTTACTCGAGCGTGGGGCAGAGGTACGAGCCCGTCGACGTCAACACGCTGCTGTACTACAAGGAAGCCAAGGACGGCCAGATCCTCGAAGAAGGAATTACCGAGGCCGGCTCGATGGCTTCGTTTATTGCCGCCGGCACCGCGTATTCTTCCCACGGTGTGAATACCATTCCGTTCTTCATCTACTACTCGATGTTCGGATTCCAGCGTGTCGCGGACTTCATCTGGGCCGCCGCTGATATGCGCTCGCGCGGCTTCCTGCTGGGTGGTACTTCCGGCCGCACCACGCTTTCTGGCGAAGGTCTGCAGCATCAAGACGGCAATAGCCACGTCCTTGCGCTGCCGGTTCCCAATCTGCTTGCCTACGATCCTGCCTATGCGTACGAAATTTCCGTCATCATCGAAGATGGTATCCGCCGCATGTACAAGAATGGCGAGAACATCTTCTACTACATCACCGTCATGAACGAGCCGTACGCGATGCCGGCGATGCCCAAGGGCGTGGAGCAAGGCATTCTCAAGGGCATGTACAAGCTGCGCGCCGCGGCGAATCGCAAATCCAAGCTCCGCGCCCAACTCTTCGGCAGCGGCGCGATCTTGAACGAAGTGATTCAGGCCGCGGACCTTCTCGAAAAGAACTACGGCGTTGCCGCCGATATCTGGAGCGTCACCAGCTACAAATGCCTCTACACCGATGCGATCGAGTGCGAACGCTGGAACCGCCTGCATCCGGACGAAACGCCTCGCGTTCCCTATGTCGCGCAGTGCCTCCAGGACGAGCAGGGCGTTCTCGTGGCCGCCAGTGACTATCTGAAAGTTCTGCCCGCGATGATTGCGAAATGGGCGCCGCGCCGCATCGCGACGCTCGGTACAGATGGCTTCGGCCGCAGTGAAGGCCGCACCTCGCTCCGCGACTTCTTCGAGGTGGACTCGCGGTTTATCACCATCGCTACCCTGCACGAACTGGCTCAGGATGGCCTTGTCGGCGAAGCCACGGTCCAGAACGCCATCAAGGACCTCGCTATCAACCAGGACAAACCGAACCCGCTCACGAGTTAGTCTTTCGTAAGGGCTATCGGCGCCGTTGCAGTAAACTCTGTCATCCTGAGCGCAGCGAAGGATCTCAACCTGCACCCGGGCATGTTCTAGCCGCCTTCCAGCACTTCTGCTGGCTTGATTTTTCCGGTGGCCAACTCTGCAATGAGCCGGCGATTCGCCGCCAAAAAGTCGTACCCGCCAAGTTCCTTGGGCAATACCCACTCCACTTTCTCAAACATGTGCGGCACAACTTCCGTGTTGGCGATCGCCGCGGCAAAAAAGTGAATCTCCAGTTCCTCCGGGAAATTCGCGTACTGGTAGCGCACCTCCCCGATCTTCTGGCATTTCACAAGCATTGCACCCAGTTCCTCGAGTAATTCGCGCGCCAGTGCCTCCTCCAGAGCTTCGCCGCTTCGGACTTTCCCACCCGGGAACTCCCATTTTAGAGGTGACGTATCCTCCCTGCGCCGCTGTCCGATGAGCAACCGCCGGTCCTGCCTTTCGATCACTGCTGCCACAACCTGCCTCACTCTTTTGCTCCCTTCACTCCTGCCCGGCAAAACGGATTCGAAATCCATAGGCGTATCGGCCAGGGGCGCGCTCCGGGACCTTGATATGCAATCCATCCGCAAGTTGCTGAAACGCTAATTTCGATTCGCTGCCGATCATCTCCACGGATGCGACATTTTGCTGGCCGGCCACACCGAGGCGAAGGGAGTGAATCACCGCCTCGGCTTGAGCGGGCCAGGCCAGTTCGATCGCGTACAGCACTCTTGCCTTCGTCGTAAAGCGAAAATCCTCTGCCGTGTAAGGTTGCGTGTCTTGATCATGGAATGAGCCTTCCATAACCTTGGTGGGACCTTCACCATAAACCCGCCATGGACGGCTTCCGTAGATCGCTTCACCATTCACCTTCAGCCATCCGCCCACATCACGAAGCACCTGCTGAACAGCGTCGGGAATCGTGCCGTCCGAACGTGGGCCAATGTTCAGAAGTAGATTGCCGTTCTTGCTCACAATGTCCACCAGTTCATGAACGATGAATTCCGGCGACTTAAACGTGTCGTTCTCAATGTAGCCCCAGGACTTGTTGCTGACCGAAGTGTCCGTCTGCCAGTACAGCGCCCGGATATTCCCGAGTTGGCCGCGTTCGATGTCCAGTACGCCTGCGCCGGCTGGCATGGCATTGTCCTTGAAATTGATTACGCCCTCAGGCCTCCCGGCCTGCAGATTTGAGTTGTAGTAGAACGCGGCGAATCGCGCGAGCGCTGGACGCACAGATGCCTGCCCGATCCACCAGTCGAAGTACATCACATCCGGATGATATTTCTCCACGATCTCCGCGGACCGAGCCAACCAGTCGTTGGTCCAGGCCTCTGACACGTAGGTGAAGTCATTTGCGAGAGGAGTGCCATCTTTGTTCACGAGCCATTTGTGAGCGGGACCATACAGCGCGGCGTTCTGTGGATCGTTGATGTCTGACCGGATCTTCCGTCCCGTTTCCAGAAAAAAGTCGTGCTCGACGCGGTGCGACGACGCGCCCAGATGCAGCCCTTCCTGCCGGATCGCCTTTGCCAGATCCCCCCACAGATCGCGCTTTGGCCCCATCTTGACCGCTGTCCAGTCGGACAACCCGCAGTCGTACATCGCAAATCCGTCGTGATGCTCGAAGACTGGAACAACATACTTGGCGCCTGCGTCCTTGAAGAGTTGCGCCCACGCCGCCGGGTCAAATTTCTCTGCAGTCAGCTTCGGAATGAAGTCCTTGTAGCCAAATTTGTCGACCCCACCATAGGTGGCAATGTGATGTTTGTACTCATCACTCCCTTCGTTGTACATATTCCGCGGATACCATTCATTCCCGAACGCCGGCACCGAATAGACGCCCCAATGGATGAAGATTCCGAATTTCGCGTCGCGATACCATTCCGGAACTTCATAGCTCGCCAGCGATTGCCAGTCAGGCCGCAACGGGCCTTTCTGATTGACCTCCTCGACGTTCTTGAGAATCGCATTCCGCGCATCATCATATTTCGCCGACGCTTTCTGCCAGAGTTCATCCAATCGCGCTGGATCTTCAGAGATCGTCGGAGCAAAACGGTCCTGTGCGTTGGCATAAATCGCAAGCATAGTGAACAGTGCAGGCAACATCGAAATGTGGACCCACTTACGTGGCGTATTCATGCTTCCCACCCTTCTTTCAATATAGGGATTCTCTGCGGAGAAGGGAATCATGGAGTCCGCCGCGGGACGTAATAAGGAAACGGCCCGCCCCCAACCAGGGAACGGGCCGTCTTGATTGTGCTTCTCAGTTCTCTTGCGTTAGTTCCACCCACCGGTTGGCTGGCCCGTCGACGGATCGAGAATCAGCTTCGGATTCGGTGTGCAGTCCCAATCGAAGAAGCTGTTCAGCGTCCCGGCCTTCTCGTCGAGAGAACCATTGCCGATGCGCCCGAGATTCCAATTGTCTTCGATGAAGCGAAGAATGGAACTCTGGTCGGTGATCTGGTGATCGACGTAATTGGTCTTCGAATACGGTGAAATCACCAGCAAAGGCAGGCGCGGGCCATAACCGCAACGGCCCGGCGTACCCCCGACCGCCGTCACGCCACAGGCGCCCGGACCGGTCAGGCTGTCGTCAGAAACATCCGACTGGTTCACCACCGGATCCATCGCGTGATCGTACCAGCCGTCGCTATCGTCGTAGGCAATGATGATCGCCGCATCCTTCCAATATTGGCTCTTGGAGATGGCATTCACCACATTCACGATGAAAGTCTGCTCATCAATCGGATCGGAATATCCCGGGTGGCCGTCCTGCACGCCCTTGGCTTTCAGGAATGTCACAGTCGGGAGGTCGCCCTGCTGCAACGCGGTCCAGAAGTAGCTCAGGTCGTACTGGTGATTGGCCTGGTCGGTCTTGCCAATGTGCGACAGGCTGCTCGGGGGCAAGTGATTCGGGTTGGCTGTCGACTGATAATACTGAAACGGCTCGTGGTGCGGGATGTAGTCGTTATAGCCGTTCGGCGATGCAATGCCCGTCGAAACCGCGCCGCACGCTGGCGTGCCATCGGTGTTCACTCCGGTCACGCCGAATCCACCCTGGAACCAGCCCCAGGTGATGCCTTTCGCGTTCAGTAGGTCGCCTACGTTTGTGCCGGTCATCGTGATCCGCGTCTTCTTCGCGGTTCCCAGGACCGGAGTCGTGAGGCAATTGTCGTAGCCCGGCCGAGGATCGCCGATCACGGCGCCTTGGTTTTGCGCGCCCGCGATGCTGCCCGCCGGATTGCCAGGGGTCTTGCCGTCAGCCGCGAGCGGCACCAGTGTGGCGCAGCAGGTGTTGCCGGAAATCAGGTTGACCGCCCCCACCGTGGACGGCCCGAAGTTGGTTCCGTAGGAATTGTCGCTCATGGCAAAGTGCTGCGCGTAGTTCCAGATTGCCGTGACCGTATTCCCGTCGTAGTACGACATCACGATTCCCGGGCCCTTGCCCGCGTCATAGCATCCGGGACCTCCGCTACCGACGGACTCCGGAAACTTGTCCATCAGCCCGTGGTTAAACGCGGTCTGTTCATCGCCATAGTCGTGATCCTGGTCGCACGTCGCCGCCTCCGATGGGCCCAGGCGGAACGGTTGCGTCGAGTTCGGGTTTTGATCCAGCAGCCCACCGGCTAGAAGATTGTTGACGCTCGGTGTACCCGCTTTTGCTCGGAACGGATGTTCGCCCGAACGGTTGGCCGCATAGGGATAGGTGGCGAAGTAGTGGTCGAACGACACGTTCTCGTTGAAGATCACGATGACATGCTTAATGGGCGTTGTGGTGGAACTTCCGTGGCCGTTGGATTGAGCCATGCTGGAAAACGGCATGGCCGCGGCCATTCCCAACAGTGCAACTGCAGATGCTAGAGCGCGTAGCTGTTTTACGATCATCCAGGTCTCCTCGGTCAGTACTAAGGCTTCTACTGCACACAGACCCCCATGGCACACTGTGCCCCCCGACAGCATCCGCAGGGACGGCTGAAATTACATGTGGCTTGTTGTCCTTGTGTGAACGCGCAATAAAAACCAGTGTCGCGCAAAGCGGTTTTCTCACATTTTACAATTTCACTTTACTTCGGCGGCCGTGGCACCACCTGAATGGTCCCCATCATGCCTCCGTCTTCGTGCTCCAGTAGATGACAATGATAGACAAACGTTCCGATGATCTGCGGGTCGCGGAAGTCGATGCGCAGTTTCACACTGGGATATTGCGGGCTATGGCCGTCCCAGTAGCCCACATTGATCGTGTCTCGCAACATCGGCTCATCCAGTGGAATTCCATTCCATTCGGTCAGCAAAAAATGGGTCTGATGAATGTGAAAGGCGTGCAACTCCTGCGTTCGATTTTCGATGATCCAATCCTCGACGTCTCCCTGTTGCACGACGATGTTCGGCGTCTCGGAATTCGGATCGAATTGCGCCGGAGTCTGCCCCTCGACCGTGATGAAGAATTTCGTCCGGCTATTGGGGTTAGAAGGATCCTCCGGAGTCTCTGAGAAGTACAGTTTGCGTTCATGAGCGGCCGCAACGGAGCCGAGCCAAACTTTCTCTTGATGATTGCGGCCGTTTTGTCCGGTCGCAAGTGGAAGAGACGTTGTGGAGGGTGCTTCGGAATGGACCTGAATCTCCGCCAGTGGCCGCGTCGGATCATTCTCCCCCGCCGGACCCGTGTCCACCGCTCGTGTGACCAGGCTCGCCTTTGCCCCTTCGCGCAAGCCCTTCACGATGAACTCGGCCCTCCCCGCCGGCGGAAGCAGGATATGGCTCATCCACACGACCGCTTCGTGAGTCCGCGGATTTGGCCGCAGCGGCGCTCCATCGAGCGCGACCACGCCCAGCAATTGTGGACGGTCGTCGACCAGCAGTTGCAAGTCCAGGTAGGTGATCGCCGAAGCATTCAGCAGCCTCCACAGCTCTCGCTTCATCGGCGGCACCATCATGCTTGCGGCTTTGTATTCGGGAAACGCCGCGACCACATAATTCAACGACAAATCCTTGGCCGGTTTGCCTTCCCCAGTCCCGTTATTCAGAATGTCGCCCTCCGCATCCCGCAACACGATCGGAGGTGGAACTCCCGGCGATGCCACTGGCTGCGCGTCGGGATGAATCAGATTCTGGTCGCGGACAATGAGCATGCGCTCAGGCAACCCTGCCACCAGCGGGTTCACTTTTTCCATTCCTTCAATGATGATGGCGCCCGACGCGCCGCCCAGCACCTGGCCGTTGCTGAATCCGTGCACATGCGGGTGATACCAGTAGAGACCAGGCTCCGCATCGCCCGGAATTTCAATGTTGTACTCGAACGACTCCCCTTTTGCCTGCACGAATGTGTGTAGAACCTCGTCCTGATGGCATTTCGGAGGAATGGTCATTCCGTGGAAGTGCAGATTCGTCGTGAAAGCGTTCATCGTTTCGTCGGACGTGCACGCCCGCGGGGAAGCCGCCGCCTTGTGCCCGGCGTGCCTCGTAGCGGTCGTTTCCGCAATCCCGGCTGCATCGTTGACCAGCTTCAAATGCAAATGGTCCCCGGGGTGTAAACGCAACGTCGGCGACTGCGCTACACCGTCGTAGGTATAGCAATAGATCTGTTGGCCGTCGGATCTTGCCTCATTGTGAAAATGCAATTCTAATCGCAGGCTCCCGTCTTGGCTCCGGGCCTCCGGTGGATATTGGACGGCAGAACCGGGCTCGGGCCGTGTACAGGTCTGCGCCCACGCACCCGATATCGCAAAAAACAAAATCATCAGGAGGGAAATGCCGGTCCGATTTACGAGGCGAGTGGCGTCTGAAGATGGAGCGATCATCAGGTCGATCTGAGTTCGCAGCCGTGGCTGCCCGTGGTTTGGAAAAAAAACAGAATAGCGTGATCTGTGTTACAGCCCGGTGAACATGCCCGTTGAATTGCGACCTTGTCGCGGATGCTCGCCTCGAGACTTCTCCTTGCCTCTAAGGCCAGTATCAGAACTGGCTGCGGGCCGGTGCGATTCTCGCCCAGATTGATCCCGTCGCGGCGGGTTATCTCTACGTCGATTCCACAGGTAAACTGCGGCTGCCGTCGCTTCGTCAGCTGGGCAACAATGTGGATCTGGTTGCTGCCGGACAAACGAACGTTCTCGCGGAATACACTCTGCACAACCTGTCGGACGCCGACTTCACCTATTCCGGCCCGGCCGTCGACATCGACAATGTCCTGTTGCAGTCCATCGCGCCGCGATTTGGCATCAGCCCGTCGGATCCGAACTATTATCTGAAGTTCCGCAATCCGGTGTTCAGCCTCTATACCGCCGAACGCTTGGCCATCATTTACTCTGAGCAGGGAATTGCCGGAGTGATCAAAGCAGTCCAGAAATTGCGTCGCGCCGGGATCATCTGAAGCTAGTCGGAAACCGGTTCACGACTAAATGGGCAGGGTGGCTCATCGCTTCGATGATTTTGCATAAGATGAGCCACCAGCCTGAATTCATCCCTCAGTTGGCCCTTTACCCTGCACGAAAGCTGCTGCCATAATTCGGTGATGTTTCCCGCGGCGCTTCTCGATCATTTTCAAAATCCGCGCAATGCCGGCGAGCTTCCTTCCGCCAACGCGCGCGTCCAGGTTTCCAACCCGGTCTGTGGCGATGTGCTGCAGCTTTCTGCCAGAATCGAAGACAACGTGATCCGCGACGTGCGCTTTCTTTGCCGGGGTTGTACCGCATCGATCGCCTGTGCTTCAGCTTTGACGGAGGCAGTCATGGGCAAGGAGCTGCGTGAGCTGGCGGCGGTCACTCCGCAATCCCTGGCTGAGGGCTTAGGCGGTCTGCCACCGGCTTCGGCCCATGCGGCGACGCTGGCTTATGAGGCGTTGCAAGCGCTTCGCGGCGCTGCTTCCAGGTGAGCTATTCCGCAGGTCCCATCAGCCGTTCGAA
>Ga0335070_10009601_pt1 | contig 11318 bp, 9 predicted proteins | sample Lox_Sample_13_FD_206722 | JGI IMG/M metagenome (GOLD analysis project Ga0335070, IMG submission 206722) | Soil microbial communities from Loxahatchee National Wildlife Refuge, Florida, United States - Lox_Sample_1.3 | ecosystem: Environmental > Terrestrial > Soil > Wetlands | place: USA: Florida... | reverse complement strand
ACTGGCCCTTTTGGCGCAGCTGCGTTTGCCAGTTGGAGATGGCCGGATTGAACTGCTCGTCGTATTCCGTGAAGCCGTTGACGAGAACCTGGGCGCGCATGATTTTCTCGCCCTTTTCCGCTTTGGCGGTCGCCGTTATATCCCATCCAAGCGCTGGGTTTCTCACGTGCGTCGGGACTGGAACGTCCATACCAAGACTCCTTTGCATCCGATTTCCCGGTTTAAGCCAGAATTCCTCCGAACACCAGATCGGTGAACTGCGGAATCAGATTCTGCGCCTGTAAATTCCCTTCCGGCTTGTACCACTGGTAAATCCAGTTGATCATCCCGAGCAGGGCAAAGGCCGCCGCCCGCGGGCTGACATTGATTTTGACCGGGCGCATGCGCTGCGCTTCCTTCTGCACGTCGGCGATCAGGCTCTCGACGAAGTGCACGTATTCCTTTTTGCGCTGGTTGATGCGCTTGCGCAGCGCCGGTGGCAGGGGATGATTTTCGTGCAGCATCACCGTGATCTCGCGGTCGCGCGGACTGAGGACGACTTCCATGTGCCGTCGGATCAGGGCCCGCAGACGTTCCGCCGGATCAGGGATTTCGCGCACCGGCGCCAAAACCCGCTCTTCGGTAATGGTCATGGCGTGGTTCATGATCTCGAACAGGATTTCGTCCTTGCTCTGGAAGTGATGGTAGAGGCCGCCTTTACTCAGCTTGAGGGCGGCGGCGACGTCGTTCATCGACGTGGCGTCGTAGCCGCGCTGCTGGAACAGGCGCGCAGCGGTCCGCAGGATTTCCTGCCGGGAATCGACCGGAGTTTCGCGTGGCATCGCGTGACATGGTAAACAGTTGCGCGCCGGAATGCCAATCAAACCATGGTCGGGCCGTTCCTACGGCTCTGGCAAGTAAATTTCCGGAATAAAGTTCTGCTCGTGCATCGGCGGACGCTTGTATTCCGTTTTATCCAGCGGCGGGAGCTTGAGATGTTGCGGCGTCAGGTCCTCGTACGGAATGAGGGAAAGGAAGTGCCGGATCACGTTCAAGCGGGCGCACTTTTTATCTTCCGCATTCACCACATACCACGGGGCCTCTTTGATGTCGGTCACGGCGAACATTTCGTCTTTGGCGCGGGAGTACTCCGCCCAGCGGCGCCGCGACTCCAGATCCATCGCACTCAGCTTCCATCGTTTCGTGGGATCCTTCATGCGATCCTGAAAGCGCCGTTCCTGCTCTTCGTCGCTCACCGAAAACCAGTACTTAATGAGGATGATTCCAGCACGCACCAGCATGCGCTCAAACTCAGGGCAGCTGTGCATGAATTCGCGGTATTCGCTTTTGCTGCAGAATCCCATCACCCGCTCCACGCCGGCACGGTTGTACCAGCTGCGATCGAACAGCACCATTTCTCCAGCCGCCGGCAGATGCGCCACATAGCGCTGGAAATACCATTGCGTCTTCTCCCGCTCTGTGGGAGTTCCCAAGGCAACGACGCGGCAGATACGGGGATTCAGCTCCTGGGTAATACGCTTGATCGCGCCGCCCTTGCCGGCGGCGTCGCGGCCCTCGAACAGAACCACCACTTTCAGACCCTTGTCGCGAATCCACTCGTGCAACTTCACCAGTTCGATGTGGAGCCGGCGTAGCTCGGCTTCGTAGTCGCAGTTCGTTCCAAGCTGAATCGGCTTCGCTGGCTTTTTCGACAAGGTGTTCCTCTTCTCATCGCCGCCGGTCGTGGCCGGGGCGGGCATCTGCAAATTCCATCGGCACCGAGTCAGTATGCCTGTAGTTGCCGGAAGAGGAAACACTTCTCTCATTCTGGCGGCTAGCCATGCAAATGACGTGATATGTGCAACTTACGAAGAAACTCGCGATCTTCCGGACGCTCAGTCCTGGCTGGGACCAAAGCTTTGCCCTTGACTTTGCCTTGAGGGAGCAGATAGCATTTCCGCATACCGACCGACCGGTCGGTTTTCAGTTTGGGCGGCTTTGTTCGAGGCGCCCTTCCCAGAAAAGACAAGGGATCGGAAATTCCTCGCCCTTGTGAACGAGAGGAGCACGCTGGTGGTCAAGATTTTTTATGAACGCGATGCAAAGCCTGAAGCGCTCAAGGGCAAGACGATCGCGATCCTGGGGTACGGTAGCCAGGGACATGCACAGGCGCAAAACCTCCGCGACAGCGGACACAAAGTGATCGTCGGGCTCGACCCGAACCGGCAGAGTGCGCAACAGGCAAAAGCCGACGGCATGGTGGTGGTCGCCCCGGATGAGGCTGCCAAACGCGCGGACTGGATCCACGTTCTTACGCCGGATGAGACTCAGGCGGCGGTTTACGAACAGTCCATCAAGCCCTATCTGCATCCCGGAAAAGTTCTCGGCTTCTCGCACGGATTCAGTATTCACTTCAAAGCCATCGTTCCGCCGACGGACGTCGACGTGGTGATGATTGCCCCCAAGAGCCCCGGGCACCTGGTCCGCCGCGTGTACGCGGGAGGCGGCGGAGTGCCTGCCCTGCTGGCGATTCAGCAGGACGCGTCGGGTAAAGCTCACGAACTGGGACTTGCCTACGCGCATGGCATCGGATCGGCTCGCGCAGGCGTTCTGGAAACGACATTTAAAGAAGAGACCGAGAGCGACCTTTTCGGAGAGCAGGCTGTGCTCTGCGGCGGCCTGACTTCCCTGATCAAGAAGGGATTCGAGACGCTGGTCGAGGCCGGCTACGCCCCCGAGATCGCGTACTTCGAATGCCTGCATGAGATGAAGCTGATCGTGGACCTGATCTACGAAGGTGGGCTCGACCGCATGCGCTACTCGATTTCGAATACCGCGGAATACGGCGATCTCACCCGCGGCGAGCAGGTTGTGGGCGACGCCACGCGGCAAGCCATGAAGAAGACGCTGGCCGATATCCAGTCGGGCAAGTTTGCCAAAGAGTGGATTGAGGAGAACAAGAACGGTTGCCCCAACTTCAACAAGCTGCGCGAGGCAGAAAAGAAACACCCCATTGAGGTTGTTGGTGCACAGTTGCGCGGCATGATGAGCTGGCTGCCGAAGGAAGGCAAGAAGAAAGCTGAGGCTCCCAAACAGGTGGTGAATGCCTAGCGCGCCTGAACTTCGCGGAGCTGAAATCGTTCTTCAGTGCCTGCGGGCCGAAGGCGTGAACCTGGTGTTTGGGTATCCGGGCGGCGCGATCATGCCGCTCTACGACGCGCTCGATGGCAGCGGCGTGCGGCACATCCTGGCACGGCACGAGCAAGGCGCCGTATTCGCAGCAGAAGGCTACGCCCGCGTTACTGGAAAAGTCGGCGTGGCCATGGCGACGAGCGGCCCTGGCGCGACGAATCTGGTGACCGGCATCGCCGACGCAAAGATGGATTCCGTGCCGCTGGTCTGCATTACGGGCCAGGTACGCAGCGCATTGATCGGGACCGATGCCTTTCAGGAAACCGACGTCTTCGGCGTGACGCTTTCGCTGACCAAGTGGAGCCGTCTGGTTCGCACCTTGGACGAAGTTCCCGACGCGATCGCCGAGGGATTCTACTGGGCACGCAGCGGGCGTCCGGGGCCGGTGGTCATCGATATTCCGACCGACATCCTTAAGGCTAAGAAGGCATTCTCTGGACCGGTGAAATTCACGCCCCACGCACGCCCTGCTGATGCAAAGGCGGAGGGCGGATTCACCGACACGGTCGTTGCCCTTCTGCAGAGTTCTTCGAAGCCGGTGGCATTGGTCGGGGCGGGTGCAAAGCTATCGGGAGCGATTCCGGAGCTACGGCACTTGCTCGACACTCTCAACGTGCCCACGATAGCGACTGTGCACGGGCTCGGTGCCGTGCAACCTGAAGCTCCTTATTATCTCGGCATGGTCGGCATGCACGGAACCCGCGCCTCCAACATGGCGCTGCATGAAACGGACCTACTGATGGTGTTTGGAGCGCGGCTCGACGACCGCGTTACGGGCGATCCGTCACGGTTCGCGCCGCATGCCAAGATCGTGCACTTCGAGATTGATCCGGCGCAGCTGGATCGCGTGCGGCCTTGCGATCTCTCGGTCATTGGCAATTTGGCGGATACGATTCCCGCATTCCAGGCCGAACTGCGGCGGCATAGTATTCCAAATTTTGCGGCGTGGCGTGAAGTTGCTTGCGGACCGGAGCGGGCGGAGCTCGATCCTCGTGGCTTGGCGCAGCCGACCATCCGATTCCTGGACGAGTTGTTCAGTCGCCTCCCCGAGAATGCCGTCGTCATTACTGACGTTGGCCAGCACCAGATGTGGGCCGCACAGCGGTACCACTCCGATTCACCGCGGGGTTTCATCACTTCTGGCGGACTGGGTGCCATGGGCTTCGCGCTTCCAGCCGCAGTCGGCGTGCAACTGGCAAAGCCGGAAACTTGTGTGCTCTGCGTGTCGGGCGATGGCGGATTCCAGATGAACATCCAGGAACTGGCGACGGTTCACCGCCTGGGCCTGCCCATCAAGATGGTCATCATCGATAACAAGTATCTCGGCATGGTGCGGCAGTGGCAGCAGCTTTTCTACCAGCGCAATTATGCCGAGACCGACTTGAGCGACAACCCGGACTTCGTGGAAATCGCAAAGGCATACAAGATCGCGGCATCGCGCATGAACGAAGAAGCGATGCGCGAGTTTCCGGTGTCGAACGACACCGGAGATCAGCTCGACCGGTTCTTACGTTCTTCGGGGCCGGAGTTGCTGGTGTTTGATTGCGCGCCGGAGGCCAATGTGTTCCCGATGGTTCCGGCAGGAGCGGCGCTGTCGGAGATGATGCTGGGGGACGAGTAGGTTGAAATTCAGAAGGCGAAGTAAGTATGCAGAAGTAGAACCCGTTGTGACTTCTTCATTCTGACTTCTCACTTCTACCTTAGGAAAGCAAAGGAGCTGGACGATGCAATCGTTTCACATTCGCTATCGCAACACGCAAGGTACCTTGATGCGCATTTTGAACGCGGCTTCGCGGCGCGGACTCGATCTTCCCGCGGTACAGGCGGAAGCCGTCGAGCATGGACATCAGGTCACGCTCGCGCTGGATGTGAATCCTAAGCAAGTAGGGCAGCTCTATCGCGAATGGTATTCGATTGCCGACGTCACGCATGTGCGTTCGGGCGCCGCGCACACGGCCGTGTGGGCCACACCGCATCCGCCCGCCGGAGTCACGCACGAGGAAGCACGCGCCGCGGCTCGCGCGTAAATGAGTTTGTAGCTGGGCAAGCATGACGATCTCCTGGGCAGCGTCATGCAACTTGGGGAACCTGCAAAGCGGGTTCCCCGTTTTTTGTCACGAGCGAAGTTTCAAGTTTCAAAGTTCGAACCTGGATATTTGAAACTTTGCCACCTTGAAACTTTGAAACTTTGTTTGTCTGTCCTGTAATCTTTCATCGAGTCTTCTCTTATGGACCTCAAACATATCAGCCGTGGAATTACCGAAGGGCGCGACCGTGCCGGGGCGCGCTCCATGTTCAAGGCCGTTGGATTTACTGATGCCGACCTCAGCCGTCCGCTGATTGGCGTGGCCAATACCTGGATTGAGACCATGCCGTGCAATTTCCATCTGCGTCGCTTGTCGGCGAAGGTGAAGGAAGGCATTCGCGAAGCTGGCGGCACGCCGATGGAGTTCAACACCATTGCGATCTCCGATGGCGAGACGATGGGTACGGAAGGCATGCGCGCATCGCTCGTAAGCCGGGAGTTGATAGCCGACTCCATCGAGCTTGTTTGCCGCGGCCAAATGTTCGACGCCGTCGTCTGTGTGGTGGGCTGCGATAAAACGATTCCCGCCGCAGCGATGGCGCTTGCGCGCATGAATCTTCCTGGTCTCGTTCTTTACGGCGGCACGATCGCGGCCGGAAGTTATCGCGGAAAAGACGTCACCATTCAAGATGTCTACGAGGCCATCGGCGCCAACATCGCGGGGAAGATCAGTGACAAGGATCTGAAAGAACTCGAAGATGCGGCCTGTCCCGGAGCGGGCGCGTGCGGGGGCCAATACACGGCCAACACGATGTCGACCGTCATGGAAATGATCGGGCTGTCGCCGATGGGATTCAACAGCATTCCGGCGATGGACCCTGAAAAGGATCGCGTGTCGCACGAGTGCGGCAAGATCGTGATGGACGTGCTGAAGCGCGGACAGAAGCCGCGCGATATTCTCACCCGCGATGCGTTCGATAATGCCATCGCCTCCGTGGCCGCATCAGGCGGATCGACCAATGCCGTTCTGCATCTGCTGGCCATCGCGCGCGAAGCTGGTGTGCCCCTGGAGATCGATGATTTCCAAACCGTAAGCGAGCGCACTCCGCTCATCACCGACCTGAAACCTTCCGGACGATTCGTCGCAGCCGATATGCATCGCGCCGGCGGCATCCGCCTGCTGGCAAAACGCCTGTCCGATGGAAAGTTGCTGCACGATTCCTCGGTGACCGTAACCGGCAATTCGATCGCGGCCGAGGCCGCGAAAGCCGTCGAAGGCAAAGGACAGGAAGTCATCGCCCCGCTGAATAAGCCCCTGAAGGCTACCGGTGGCCTCGTCATTTTGAAAGGCAATCTCGCACCTGAAGGCTGCGTGACGAAGATCAGCGGCCACGAGCGCCTGGAGCAGCGCGGCCCGGCACGCGTCTTCGACTCCGAGGAAGACGCAATGGCCGCGGTCAAAGATAGGAAGATCAAAGCAGGCGACGTTGTCGTGATCCGCAACGAAGGACCCAAGGGTGGCCCCGGCATGCGCGAGATGCTGGGCGTGACGGCAGCAATTGTCGGCGAAGGTCTCGGCGAGTCCGTGGCCCTGCTCACCGACGGCCGCTTCAGCGGCGCAACCCGCGGATTGATGGCGGGGCACGTGTCTCCTGAAGCGGCGCGCGGCGGGCCAATCGCCGCGGTGCGCGACGGCGACATGATCCACTTCGATGTCCGCAAGCGTGTGCTCGAGGTCGAGATCAGCGAAGAAGTGCTGCGCCAGCGGATGTCGGAATGGAAGCCCCAACAGCCACGTTACGCAACCGGCGTTTTTGCCAAATATGCCGCATTGGTGGCATCGGCGTCGCAGGGAGCGATTACAACACCACATAGCTAGCCGACTGGCAAGGGAGTTGCATCGCGATTCCTGAACTCTATGACGGCGTCCACTCCATCGATCCGCGACGCGATCCGGGCTCGCATGTGGCTACCTCTCATTCTTGTTATCGCGTTGCTGGCGTCTGTTGACGCGGCCTCGACAAAGAGTCCGCTACAATCCTCGCTTGATAAGCTCGTTGCCGGGCAGGCGACTGCAGCCATCGTTGTTAATGCTCGCACTGGAACCGTGCTGGCTACGCACAATGTGCCAGTGCTGACACGGCGAGTCGCGGCCCCCGGATCGGTAATCAAGCCGTTCGTTCTGCAACTTCTGCTCGACTCAGGAGCCATTCGCCCGCAGGATTCGATCGTGTGCCGCCGGCATCTCACCATTGCCGGGCGCTCTCTCCACTGCTCGCACCCGCCGGAACTCGCCTCGTTTCAGGCAGCAGATGCTTTGGCCTATTCCTGCAACTCATACTTCGTCACCGCCGCGGGTCGACTAAAACCGGGGGAACTGGAGCGGCGCTTTAAGGAACTCGGCTTTACACGACCTTCTGGCTTGCTGCCCAACGAAGGCCAAGGTCACGTCGACGCGGCAAAAGACGTAGCGGCACGACAACTGCTGTCGATCGGCGTAAGCGGAATCGAAATCACGCCAGCCGAATTGGCCGCAGCTTATCTGCGACTTGCGAGAATCGACCCCACATCCGCCAGCCCCTCGGAGAAACTAGTCCTCGACGGACTGAAGCGAGCCACCGACTACGGCCTTGCCCAAAACGCAAAACTGGAGGGCACATCGGTTGCCGGAAAAACCGGCACGGCGAGCGATCCGGCAGATCCGCACACACACGCCTGGTTCGCCGGATTCGCCCCCGCCGACAAACCGGAGATCGTGGTGGTCGTATTCGTCGAGCGCGGACGCGGCAGCGTGGAGGCCGCGAATCTGGCGCACAAAATCTTTGCAGCCTACGAGGAACCGAAGTGAAGCGAACTCTCTTCCTCGCGCTCCCGTTCCTTGCGCCCATCTGCCTCGCGCAGCAGCCGGACATTCGCGTGCAGCTACTGAATCTCTATCAGCTATCGCACGCGACGCTCCAGCCTGTTCCAGGAGCGCAGGCAACCTGGAGTACCGGTTCGGTTCGACGTGACTTCCCTCGAGAAACGCCTGTCCACGGCCACGCCGGAATGGTGGGGATAGCCGGCCACTCCGCTGCGAAATTCATAATCGACGGGAATTTTCTCATCAACACGGGGATTGGCCCGCCACGGCATGTGCAAGGAAAGTTAGAAATCTCGTGTCGCGGCAATTATTTGTTGTTCGTCGCGATCATGCCAGTCGAGCAGTACGTAGCAGATGTGTTGCAGGGCGAGACGGCGGGCAACATGCCGGAGGAAGCTCTGAAGGCAATGGCCGTCGCGATCCGCTCGTACACCACGCGGTTTCGCGAACGGCATAAAGACGATGGATTCGACTTCTGCGACACGACCCATTGCCAGTTCTTGCGGCTCGAGCCGCAGCCATCCGTGATCGCGGCGGCGAAACAAACTTCTGGACAACTCTTGTGGGACCGCGGCACTCCACTGGCAGCGTTCTATCACAAGGATTGCGGCGGGCGCAGTGAAGATGTGCGGGCGATTTGGGGCGATCAACCCTCCCCTTCGTTGATCTCTCACCCCGATGGATACTGCGTACGCACGGAACATGGCTGGCGGTCCGAGATTGCCCGCGCCGATCTTGATCGAGCCATTCACAGCTCTGGCTTGCAGGTTCCCGCGGATTGGAATCGTGTCGTTGTCGCCGACCGCACCGGTTCCGGACGAGTACGCACCTTGCGGTTCAGCCATGGCAGGTGGCAATCCGGAGCTCTCGTCTCGGCTTCGACGCTGCGCTTTGCAATCGGCCGCTCCCTCGGTTGGGCAACCTTGAAGAGCGACTGGTACGACGTAACCATGCAAGGAGATCATTTCGTCTTCACTGGAAAGGGCGTTGGTCACGGCGTGGGGCTGTGTCAGACCGGCGCGATGGAAATGGCGCGCGAGGGGAAGTCTTATCGCGACATTCTGGCCTTCTATTATCCTGGTGCCGAGATTGGCAAGTCTGCCAAGGGAATCCAGTGGACCGCTGTGCCCACCGAATCGTTTGAACTCCGCGTAGTGAACGCGAGCGACCGCCTCGTGGCGCGAACAGCAGCTCGTTCTGCACTGCAGTGGGCTACCCAACGAAGCGGATTGACGCTGCATTCCCTGCCTTTGATCGAGGTCTATCCCACGGTCGCGATGTTTCGTGATGCCACCGGCGAGCCGGGATGGGTGGCGGCGAGCACACACAATCAGCACGTGCGCATTGAGCCTCCCAGCGTCTTGCGCGACAAGTTCGAGAGCGTGTTGCGCCACGAATTCCTGCACATGCTCGTGGAGGACAACGCCGCGCCCGGCACTCCGCTGTGGTTTCGCGAAGGACTCGTGGTTTATCTGGGAGGCGATCCCGCTGCTGCAAAGGATGTGACGATGTCGGGAATACAGATTGAGAACGCGATCGGCTCTCGCGGCAGTGACGCAGAGATGCGGCAGGCATACGCGCAAGCGGCCGCGCTGGTCCGCGACATGGATCGTCAGGATGGACGCGCCAAACTACTCGAATGGTTAAGAAACGGATTGCCGCAGAACATTCGTGGAGGCGATGGGTTCTCCACTGCCTACAAAGAAACCCGCTAACCCAGCAGCGGCTACAGCGGCAATCACAAGAGGAAGGTTGCTGAGGGTTTGGCGCGCGGTGATGATTAGTTCCGTTCTCGGCAGATGCCATTCTGCAAATTGATTCGAGAGCCAACTCGCCACGAAAACAATGACTGCCATTCCGCCCCAATATTGCCATCTTCGAAGAGTTCTAAGACCTTCACGCAGGCTGCGACCCGCGCCGACCTTGGACATCGCCAGCGGCAGTAGCAAGCACGGGATCAAGTAATCGGAGCTCAGATCGGTCGTCCGGCTGATCAGCCAGACGTGGCGATCCCCTCGATCTGCCTGCCAAAGAAGCCATTCCACACCAGTGGTCAACAGTACCAGCGCAACCAGGCCGAGCAACAACCATGACATGCGGCCAATGCGGAATTCGAACGCACTCCTGAGCCGTGTCGGTTCTGGGTTGGCTGCAAAGACCATTGCGGCGGTGTACAGCCACAGAAAAGCAACGAGCAACAGCAACGCCGTTGATATCGCCGCGATCGTTCTCCAGACTTGCTCTAGTCCAAGAGTGTCGCTGTTAATGCGCGATACGACCGTAAATGCGATCGCAAAAAACACTTGCGCCGCCACCAGCTTGCGTTGACGAACGACCGAAAGGCAGCGTAAGAGAAGAGTCTGCGCAGTTCCGCCGGGAACAACAATGCGACTACCCGGCGAATGATGCGGAACAGTTTCGTCTGAGGATTGGTCACGGACGAAATATCCCACAGTGCCAGCGGCCGCCAGCCATCCCCCAATCGCGAGCAAGTAGACGAGCAACAGTCGGATGACTAAGCCGGTCGTCTGCGCCTCTAGCGTCTTGCCGGGAATCCAGTCAAGAACCTGCAACGGAATCCAGACTCCAACGAAAGCCACGATCGCCATGGCCAGCCAATATTGCCAGTGCTTCAGCGCGCGCAGTCCGCGAAGCACTGTGCCGCCTGAAAGGCTCGCGCAGATGAGCGGCAAGAACAAAGCGGGAAGCAGATACCAGAAGAGGATCGAGAGACAATATCCAACCGCGTTATCGTAGCTCTCGGGCCCTGAAGTCGGCCGCAGAAACGAGGGAGCCTTGGAATAGAGGTAACCTCCGAGCCGGTACTGTACACCTCCGGAGACGCCGAGGGAATTGATCGTCTCATCGCTCCAACTCGCAACCGTATACATGCAGACAAAAAGAATGAACGCTCCCAGTAAGGCCCAAGCCAAACGATAGGTCTTCACTGAGAACGAACCACGGAGATTCTCTGGAACAGGATTGAGCGCATAGGCCAGCGTTCCCGCATGCAGCCACAAAAGGACAAACAAAATGACCAAAGCCGACAGCGCCGCTGCAATCAACTGCCAGACATGCCCTTCTGGAATGAGCAGCCATGCCGCCGCGGCCGCTAGCAGCACGGCATTGAGCACGATGTGCAAGACAGCCAAGCGAATGCTCGTCAGCATCGACGTAACGTTGCGAAGAAGGTCGCGCAGGATGATGGAGTTCATCACTTCACCTCCATGGTCGAAGGATCGGTCGTGGAAAGCACAT
>Ga0335070_10009600_pt1 | contig 11320 bp, 7 predicted proteins | sample Lox_Sample_13_FD_206722 | JGI IMG/M metagenome (GOLD analysis project Ga0335070, IMG submission 206722) | Soil microbial communities from Loxahatchee National Wildlife Refuge, Florida, United States - Lox_Sample_1.3 | ecosystem: Environmental > Terrestrial > Soil > Wetlands | place: USA: Florida... | reverse complement strand
CACCTGGACGGTGCCGGTGGCGCGCTTGGAGCGGGCGAGCGTGTGCTCGAGCTGCTGGAGCAGGTTCATCCGCTCGGACTCGGCCTTCTTGCGCTCGGTGATGTCGCGCATGATCACCGAGGCGCCCGAAACCTGGCCGGCCATGTCGCGCACCGGCGAGACCGAGATCGAGACGTTGATGATCTCGCCCTCGCGGCGGCGGCGGATGGTCTCGTAGTGGGCCACGCGCTGGCCGCGCCGGATCTGGTCGAGCGTCTGCATGAGGTGGTCGGCGTGGCCGGGCGGGATCAGGATCGCCAGCGGCTTGTCCTGCACCTCCGCGGCGCGCCAGCCGAACATCTCCTCGGCCGCGGCGTTCCACGTCTCGATGACGCCGTGCAGCGACACGCCGATGATGGCGTCCTCGGAGGACTCCACGATCGCGGCCAGCCGGGCCACCTCGGCCTCGACGCGCTTGCGGTCGGTGATGTCGCGGGCGCTGGCATAGATGACCTGGCGCTCCAGGTCGGGCGTGGCGTTCCACTGCAGCCAGCGCGAGGAGCCGTCCGAGTGCCGGAACCGGTTCTCGAACGTCACGACGCTGTCCCCCCCGACGCAATGCGCGAACTGCTCCTGCGTGGCGGGGCGGTCCTCCGGGATCACGTACTCGATGAACGGCCGGCTGGTGAGTTCCTTCGTGGTGTAGCCGAGGAGGCGCTCCATCGCCGGGTTGACCTGGCGGAAGACGCCGTCGAAGCCGCACACGAGCAGGATGTCGAGCGAGAGCGCGAACAGGTTGTCGCGCTCGAGGTCCTCGCGGCGGCGGGAGCGCAGGCGGCGCTCGGGTTTGGCGGTCATGCGATGCCCTGACAATGCCCTCGGCAAGGCTAGCGGTCCGGGCGGCCCGCCTCCAGGAGCGGGCCGAGGACCGGGTCCGAGCGGTATGGATCGAACTCAGGGAACCGGGCGGCATACCAGCGCAGGTGCCCCGCAGGCACGATTCCCAGGATGCGGATCATCCCGTCGCGGTCGCCAAGCCAGGCGCAGAGGGTGGCGAGGCTCATCAGCTGCATCGGGCCCGCCACCGAGAGCCGCGACAGCTCGGCTGCGATCGCCGCGCGTGCCCCGGCCTGGTCGCCCTCCAGCTGATAGCCGAACAGCCGCAGGTCCCAGCGGTCGTAGCCCCCGGCGCGGGCCACCTCGACGTCACGGCGCGCGGCCGCCGTGTCGCCCAGTCCCAGCTCGGCCCTGGCGCGCGCGTGGTAGGCGTACAGCAGCCCCGGCTCGAGCACGATGGCGCTGTCGAGCGCACGCCGGGCACCGGGGAAGTCGTGCGCGATGACCCTGAGCTCGGAGCGGTACACCAGGGAGATCGCGCGGGACGGGTCCAGCTCCAGGGCGCGCCGGATCGCGGAATCCGCGGCGGCGAACCGCCCGAGGTAGCCCCATAGCTGGGCCAGCTGGTGCCACGCTTCGTCGTTGCGCGGCTCGAGCGCGACTGCCCGTTCCATCGCGGCGGCGGCCGGCCGCTGGTCGAGCGGGTTCTGGACCGACAGGAGCATGGCCTGCCCCATCCACGCGTCCGACGAGGAAGAGTCGAGCCGCAGCGCACGCTCGGCCAGCGCGAAGCCCCGCAGCAGCCCGGAGTCGCGGGGCAGGACACCCCACCACACGGCCAGCGCGTGGGCATAGGCGGAGAGGGCCAGCGCGGGCACGAAGCGCGGCGCCAGCCGCCGCGCCGCGTCATACTCCGCGATGGCCTCGAGGATGGCGCGGGAACGCTGCCCGAGGAGGTACGTGCCGCGGCGGTAGTGCTCCTCGACGCGCGCATCGGGCGCTTGGCGCTCGGCCACCCGGATGCGTTCCGCCGGCAGGAGCCGGCCGACAATCTCACGGGCCACATCGGCCGCGATGTCGGACTCCACGGCCAGCGGGTCGCCGCCAGGCCGGTCATAGTCGCGGGCCCAGGCCTGCGCGCCGTCGCCGGAGCGCACCAGCCGCACCGACACCCGCACCTGCCCGCCACCTCGCTGCACACTGCCCTCGACGAGGTACCGGACGCCCAGCATGCGGCCCAGGATCGCGGCATAGTCGGCCCGCCGCTCGCGCAGCGCCCGGACCGCCGAGCCCCGCGGTCGTTTCACCTCCAGCCGCCGCAGGCCGCCCAGCCTGGTCGCAATGCCGTCCGGAAGGCCGTCGGCGAGGTACGCGTCGGACGTGTCGGGCGACAGGTAGTCGAAGGAGAGGATCGCCACGCTGAAGCGCGCCGGAGCAGCGCCCGAGCACGGTGGCGGGGTCCCGTCCGGACACTGGGCGCGGGTGGCCCGCGAGGTGAGCGCCAGCAGGAGAACCAGCAGCGCCCGTCGCATCAGCCCAATATGCGCCCCGGCAGACCGCTCCACAAACGTCGAGCGCCGGCCCCTTGCGGAGCCGGCGCCCGGGTTGCCATCCGACGGGTCGGTCAGCCGATCTTACGGACGTTCGCGGCCTGGAGGCCCTTGGGGCCTTCCTTGACCTCGAACTCGACGCGGTCACCCTCGGCCAGCGTGCGGAACCCTTCCGCCGCGATCGCCGAGTAGTGGACGAAGACGTCCGGACCACCATCCTGCTGGACGAAGCCGAAACCCTTCGCGTCGTTGAACCACTTCACCTTGCCCTGTGCCACTTGTGCTGCTCCTGATAAATGGGCTGCCGCCCGTTTTACGCCGGCCACCGCGGCCGACGGTCCTACCTACGACAAACACCGCCGGGATGTCGCTCCGCAGCGGTGCCATTCACTTGCATGAAGGATCGGTCTGCAATGCGTACAACCATAACGGCAACGCGAACATAACAGGGGACCTTCACCCTCGCAAGCCCCCGGCGTGACGGCGCGGCGGGAGGGATGCCCCCTCCGGGCGCCGGGCAGACGGGGCGAACCGGATGGCCCAGGGCCGTCTTGACGGCCGCCGCCGGCGTCCAGAGATTTCGAACCATGGTTCAAAAACTGAACCGCAGTTCGAACCGGTCGCCCGGCCGGACGGGGAAGGTCCCGGACGGCACCGCCCGGCGTCGCCGCCGGGCCGTCGCGATCCGGGGCGCCATCCTCCGCGCGGCGGCGGGCGTGTTCCGCAGCCGCGGCTTCTACGAGACCGGCATGCGGGAGATCGCCGAGGCGGCCGACCTGTCCCCCGGCAACCTCTACTACTACTTCGCCTCCAAGACCGACATCCTCTACTTCTGCCAGGACCACTCGGTGGGCCGGATGCTGGAGCTGGCCCGGGCCGCGCAGCGCCGGCGCCTGACGCCCCCCGCCCGGCTGCGCCGCATCGTGGTCGCGCACCTCCTGTGCACCCTGGACGAGCTGGACGGCGCCGCCGCCCACACCGAGGTGGACGCCCTGCCCCCGGACCTGCGGCGCCGCATCGTCGCCAAGCGCGACCGCTACGAGCGCGCCGTGCGCCGCGTGGTGCGCGAGGGCGTGCGCGCCCGCGCGTTCCGCAGGTGCGACCCCACCCTCGTCACCCGGGCCCTGCTCGGCGCCTGCAACTGGACCACGCGGTGGTACCGGCCGGGCGGCCGGCTCAGCCCCCAGGCCATCGCCGACGCCTACGCCGACTACCTCCTGAAAGGCCTCGTGGCATGAAGACACGCTCGGCGAAACGGACCCGCCCCGCGCCGGCAGACCGCGCCCGCATCGCCCTCACGGTCAACGGCGAGCGCCGGGATGTGGTCTTCGACACCTACAAGACCCTGCTCGAGGTGCTCCGCGAGGACCTCGGCCTGACCGGCACGAAGCACGGATGCGAGCTCGGCGAGTGCGGCGCCTGCGCCGTGCTGATGGACGGCCACCCGGTGCTGTCCTGCCTCGTCCTGGGCGTGACGTGCGACGGGGCGGACGTGACCACCATCGAGGGCCTCGCGGACGGGCCCGACCTGCACCCGCTCCAGGCGGCGCTCGCCGACCACGGCGGCGCGCAGTGCGGCTACTGCACGCCGGGCATCGTGCTGACGGCGAAGCACCTGCTGGAGCACACGCGCAGGCCGACGCGCGAGCAGATCGCCGAGGCGCTCTCGGGCAACCTGTGCCGCTGCACCGGCTACCTCCAGATCATCGACGCCGTCGAGGCCGCCGCGAAGACGATGACGGGCGAGGTCGCGTGACGGCGCGCCTGCAGGTGCCGCCCGGCCGCGTCATCGGCCGCGCCCGCACGCGGGTGGACGGCCGCGCCAAGGTCACCGGGCAGACGCTGTTCGCCGACGACATCGTCCTGCCGCGGATGCTCTACTGCAGGCTGCTGCGCTCGAGCGTGCCCCACGCCACGATCGCCGCGATCGACACCAGCGCGGCCGAGGCGGCGAGCGGCGTGCGGCTCGTGCTCACCGGCCAGCACTTCCCCATCGCCTACGGCATCATGCCGGTCAGCCGCGACGAGCACCCGCTGGCCCGCGTCAAGGTCCGGCACGTCGGCGATCCCGTCGCGGCGGTCGTGGCCACCAGCGAGGCCGAGGCGCAGGAGGCGCTCGCGCTCATCCGCGTGACCTATGGGCCCCTGCGCACGATCGCCGATCCGGAGGACGCGCTCGCGCATCCCGACGAGCGCATCCACGACTACGGCGAGGGCGGGAACATCCACCGCCTGGCGCACTTCGCGTTCGGCGACGTGGACGCCGCGCTCGCCGCGCAGGCCGACCGGGTGTTCGAGGACGTGTTCTTCTACGAGGGCAACACCCACCTCGCCCTCGAGCAGCACGCGGCCGTGGCCGCCCTGGACAAGGACGCACGGCTCACGATCTGGAGCTCCACCCAGACGCCGCACTACCTGCACCGCGAAGCCGCGCGGGCCCTCGAGCTGCCCGCGCACCGGCTGCGCGTGGTGGCGTGCCCGAACGGCGGCGGCTTCGGCGGCAAGAGCGACCCCTTCAACCACGAGATCGTGGTGGCGAAGGCGGCGCTGCTCACCGGGCGCCCGGTCAAGGTGACGCTGACGCGCGAAGAGGTGTTCTACTGCCACCGTGGCCGGCACCCCACCCTCATGCGCCTCAGGACCGGCGTGAAGCGCGACGGGTCCATCGTCGCGATGGACCTCGAGACCTTGCTGGACGGCGGCGCCTACGGCTCCTACGGCCCTGCCTCGACGCTCTATACCGGCCAGCTCCAGACGGTGACGTACCGGGTGCCCCGCTACCGCTTCCGGGCCTGCCGCACGTTCACCAACAAGCCCGCGTGCGGCCCCAAGCGCGGGCACGGCACGCCGCAGCCGCGCTTCGCGCAGGAAGTGCAGCTCGACAAGATCGCCGTCGCGCTCGGCCGGGACCCGGCGGACCTGAGGCTCCAGCAGATCGCGCCGGCCGACTCGCTGACGGCCAACTGGCTGAGGGTCGGCACCATCGGCCTGCGGGAGTGCATCGAGGCGGTAGTGGAGCGCTCCGGCTGGCGCTCGCGGCGCGGCACCCTCGGCGCCGGGCGCGGACTCGGCCTGGCGTGCAGCTCGTACCTGACGGGTGCGGGCCTGCCGATCTACTGGAACGAGATGCCGCACTCCGGCGTGCAGTTGCAGCTCGACCGCTCCGGGCGCGTGACGGCGTTCTGCGGCGCCACCGAGATCGGCCAGGGTTCCGACGACGTCCTCGCGGCGATCGTCGCCGAGGTGCTCGGCATCGCGTCGGGCGACGTGCGGCTCGTCACCGGCGACACGGACCTCACGCCGGTGGACCTCGGCAGCTACTCGAGCCGCGTCACACTGATGATGGGCAACGCCGCCATCCAGGCGGCCGAGCGCGCGAAGGCGCTGCTCGCCGACGCGGCCGGCGCGAAGCTCGGCGTTCCGGCCGAGCGACTGGCGTTCCAGGACCGCCGGATCTTCGACGTCGAGAACCCGGACACGGGCATGGACTTCGCCGACGCGGTCGTGGCCGCGGAGGTGAAGCACGGCACGATCGGTGCGAGCGGCAGCTACACGCCGCCGCGCTCGCCCGGCCGCTACCGTGGCGCAGGCGTCGGGCCCTCGGCCGCCTACTCCTATACGGCGGCGGTGGTCGAGGTCGCGGTGGACCCCGCTACCGGCCGCGTGCGCGTGCCCAAGGTCTGGATCGCGCACGACATCGGCCGGGTGCTGAACCCGGTGCTCGCACGCGGCCAGGTCGAGGGCTCGGTCTACATGGGACTCGGCGAGGCGCTGATGGAGGAGTCGGCGTTCCGCCGGCTGCCGGCGCACCTGTCCGGGGCGCTGGTCCACAAGATGCCGAGCCTGCTCGAATACAAGTCGCCCACGTCGCTCGAGATGCCCGAGGTCGAGACGACCTTCATCGAGACCGCCGATCCCAACGGGCCGTTCGGCGCGAAGGAGGTCGGCCAGGGACCGCTGCTGCCGATCATGCCCGCGGTGGCCAATGCCGTGTTCGACGCCGTGGGCGTGCGGGTGGACGAGGTTCCGATCACGCCGGAAAAGGTCTTGCGGGGACTGGAGAAGATGAAGACAGGTGAGAGAGGTAGGACGGGTGAGGAACGTGAGAGAGGGGAGATCCGGGTAGGACCGACGCGCTTCCCGGACGTGCCCTGGCCCGAGGCACTGCTCGTGCCGCCGCCCTGGGAGGGTGGTGACGGCCGCGCGGTCCACGAGACCAGGCGCACGGGCACGACCGCCGGCGAGGGCGGCCCTCGCACCTCGCACCCCGCACCTCGCACCTCGGGCGCACCCCAATGATGCGCGCGCCGAAGTTCCGGTATTACGCCGCGCGCAGCGTGAAGGACGCGGTGGCGGCGCTGCACGGGGGCGGCGCGGAGGCGATGCTCCTGGCCGGCGGCACCGACCTGGTCCCCAACATGAAGCGCCGCACCCAGACGCCGGCCCTGGTGATCGGCATCCGGGACGTGGCGGCCCTGCGCCGCATCGCGAACGGCGACGGACTCACGCTCGGCGCCTGCGCCACGCTCGGCGAGGTGGCCGCGCACCGCAGGGTCACGCGCGGCTACCGCGCGCTGGCCCTCGCCGCGGGGAGCGTCGCCACGCCGCACCTCAGGAACATGGGAACCCTCGGCGGCAACCTCTGCCTCGACACGCGCTGCAACTACTACGACCAGAACGCGGAGTGGCGCGAGGCGATCGGCAACTGCATGAAGGCCCCGCGCGGCAACGGCGGACGGTCCTGCCTGAGCCCGGACGGCACGAGCATCTGCTGGGTGGCGACCAGCAGCCCGCGCTGCTGGGCCGTCAGCAGCACCGACACCGCCCCGGCGCTGATCGCCCTGGGCGCCGATGTCACGCTGGTGAGCGCGGAGGGTGAGCGGCGCATCGCGCTCGAGGCGCTCTACCGCAACGACGGCATGGACTACCTGGCCAAGCGGCCGGACGAGATGCTGACGCACGTGCACCTCGAGCCCGCCTCCCCCTCGTGGCGCAGCACGTACTGGAAGCTGCGGCGGCGCGGCTCCTTCGACTTTCCGGTGCTGTCGGTGGCGGCGGCGCTGCGCCTGGGCGAGGGCGGCGTGGTGGAGCACGCCCGCCTCGTGCTGGGAGCGGTCGCGAGCTGCCCCGTGGTCGTGCCGGACGCGGCTTCGCTCATCGGGAGGACGCTCAGCGACGAGGCGATCCGCGAGCTCGCGGAGTCGGCCACCAGGCACGCGCGGCCGATGGACAACACGGATTTCGACCTCGCGTGGCGCAAGAAGGTCGTGCGGAGCTACGTCCGCGGCGCGCTGGAGGAACTCCGGGACAGGCGTTGAGGGGCCCGGGGGGCTACCTTCCCGCATGTCATTTTCCACCTACGGCCTGCATCCCACCCTGCTCCGCGCCATCAAGGAGCTGGGGTTCACGCGCCCGACACCGATCCAGGAGCAGGCGATGCCGCCGGCCCTCCAGGGCAAGGACGTCCTCGCCTGCGCGATGACCGGCAGCGGCAAGACCGCGGCCTTCCTGCTCCCGATCGTGCAGCACCTGATGGCCAAGCCGCGCGGCGTGACCCGCGCGCTCGTCCTCGCGCCGACCCGCGAGCTCGCCGCCCAGATCCACGCACACCTCGAGGAGCTGGCGGTACACACGCCGGTGACCGGCGCGCCGGTGTTCGGCGGCGTCGGGATGTCGCCGCAGGAGCACGCCTTCCGCAGCGGTGTGGACATCATCATCGCGACGCCCGGCCGCCTCCTCGACCACTTCCGCCAGCCCTACGCGAAGCTCGAGAAGCTCGAGTTCCTCGTGCTCGACGAGGCCGACCGGATGCTCGACATGGGGTTCCTCCCCGACATCCGGCGCGTGCTGCGGCACATCCCGGCGAAGCGGCAGACGCTGTTCTTCAGCGCCACCCTGCCCCCGGAGATCGTCCGGCTCTCGGGCGAGATGCTGCGCCACCCGGCCACGATCAATCTCGAGCGCAAGGCGGCGCCGGCGGTCGGGATCACCCAGGCGGTCTACCCGGTGCCGCGCGAGCTGAAGTCGGCCCTGCTGCTCGAGCTGCTCAAGCGGGGCGAGATCCACGACGCCATCGTGTTCTGCCGCACCCGGCACCGCGCCAACCGCCTCGCCGAGTACCTCACCAAGCAGGGCATGCCCAACGCGAAGATCCACGGCAGCCGCAGCCAGGCACAGCGCACGGAAGCGCTGGCCGGCTTCAAGGCCGGGAAGGTGCGCGCGCTGGTGGCGACCGACATCGTGGCGCGCGGCATCGACGTCGAGGCCCTCGGCCACGTGGTGAACTTCGACGTGCCCAACGTGCCCGACGACTACATCCACCGCGTGGGGCGGACGGCGCGCGCCGAGAACACCGGGGACGCCTTCACGTTCGTCTCGCCCGACGAGGAAGCGGACCTGCGCGCCATCGAGCGGGCGATCGGCCGGCGGCTGCCGCAGGTGGTGCTGCCGGGCTTCGACTACACGCACAAGCCCGCCGAGCGCTTCGAGATCCCCATCGGCGAGCGCGTCGCGGCGATCCGAGCCCGGAAGGCCGAGGACCGCGCGCGGGCGAAGGCGAACGCGGAGCGCAAGGCGCAGCGGCAGGTCGAGGAGCAGGAACGCGCGGCACGGAAGGCCGCGCAGCCGCCACGGAGCCCGCTGTCGCGGCTGCACCGGCGCGGACGGTAGGTCCTTTGACGCGGGCGGCACCCGGCGGATAAGCTCATCGGTCCTCCAGCCGAGAGTTTCCCGTGATCCGCCTGGCCGCCCTGCCCTTCGTCCTCCTGCTCGGGGCCGCGTTCGCGCCCGCGGTGCAGGACGCCGCCCCCCGGCCGATGTTCGCCGAGCCCGCGATCTCGCCCGATCGCTCCGAAATCGCGTTCGTGTCGGGCGGCGACATCTGGGCGGTGCCGGCCGCGGGCGGCGTGGCCCGCCTGCTGGTCTCGCACCCGGCCACCGAATCGCGACCGCTGTATTCCCCGGACGGCACCAAGCTCGCCTTCGTCTCGACGCGCACCGGCAACGGCGACATCTACGTGCTCACGCTGGCGAGCGGCGAGCTGGTGCGGCTCACCTGGGGCGACCAGCTCGACCAGCTCGACGCCTGGTCGGCCGACGGCCGATGGATCTACTTCACGTCCAACGCGCAGGACATCTCCGGCCAGAACGACGTATTCCGCGTCTCGAGCGAGGGCGGCACGCCGATGCCCGTGTCCGCCGACCGCTACGCCAACGAGTACTGGTCGCAGCCCTCGCCGGAGGGCAGCCAGCTCGCGTTCACCGCGCGCGGCACCACCAGCGGCCAGTGGTGGCGCCGCGGGCACAGCCACCTCGACGAGTCCGAGATCTGGGTGCTGCGTGACGCCACCCAGATGCGCTACGACCGGCTCAGCGAGGGCGGGCAGAAGGACGCCTGGCCGATGTGGAGCGCCGACGGGAGCTCGATCTGGTTCGTGCGCGACCGCCAGGGCGTCGAGAACGTCTGGGCGCGACCGGCCTCCGGCGGCGAGGCCCGGCAGGTCACGCGGTTCACCGACGGCCGGGTGCTGTGGCCGACGATCTCGCGCGACGGCGCCGCGATCGTGTTCGAGCGGAACTTCGGCGTGTGGCTGCTCGACACCGGAAGCGGCGAGGCCCGGGAGGTATCGATCACCCTGCGCGGCGCCCCGGCGGGCGCCGCCACCGAGCACCTGCGGCTCACCAGCGGGTTCTCGGACCTGGCGCTCTCCCCGGACGGCAGGAAGGTCGCCTTCGTCGCCCACGGCGAGGTGTTCGCCGCCTCGGCGAAGGACGGCGGCGACGCGTTCCGCGTGACCGCCACGCCCGCCCGCGAGCAGCAGGTGGCGTGGGCCCCCGACAGCCGGCGCATCGTGTACACTTCCGACCGCGCGGGCTACGCGCAGCTGTTCCTGTACGACTTCGCGGCGCGCCAGGAGACGCGGCTCACCGACGACCCCGCGGGCGACGTGAACCCGCGGTTCTCGCCCGACGGGAGACTGGTCGCGTTCGCGCGCGGCAGCCACGCGCTGTGCGTCGTAGACGCGGCCACGAAGGCGGTCCGCACGCTGGCCGCCGGCCTGTTCGACCGACAGCCGTTCACGTCCACCCGCGCCGAGGTGTTCAGCCCCGACGGGCGGTGGCTCGCCTACCTCTCGACCCAGGGCCGCCAGTTCAACACGGTGTTCGTCGTGCCCGTGGCCGGCGGCGAGGCGCGGCCGGTCAGCTTCCTGTCGAACGTGTTCGGGAACACGGTGGCGTGGTCGCCGGACGGCACGTTCATCCTGTTCGACACGGGCCAGCGCACCGAGGGCGGCCAGCTGGCGCGCATCGACCTCGTGCCGCGCACGCCGCGCTTCCGCGAAGACCAGTTCCGCAACCTGTTCCAGACGCCCGAGCGCCCCACCAGCGACACCGCCGCCCGCGACACGACGGCGCGCCGCCCGGCGGCGGCCACGCCGGCGCGCGGCCGCCGCGCCGCGGCCGACACCACCAGGGCGCAGCCGCACGCCGACACGGCGTCACACCGCACCGAGGTCGTCTTCGACGGCATCCGGCTGCGGCTGTCGCTGCTGCCCATCGGCGTGGACGTCGGCTACGTGGACATCGCGCCGGACGGCAAGTCGCTGGTGGTGACCGGCAGCGCCGAGGGGCAGACCAACCTGTACTCGTGGTCGCTGGACGAGCTCTCGCGCGAGGACCCGGTGGCGCGGCAGCTCACCTCCACGGCCGGCTTCAAGGGCAGCGTCCAGTTCGCCCCGGACGGCAAGGACGTGTGGTACGTCGAGGGCGGGCGGATCCGCTCGGTGAACGTCGAGTCCCGGAACGTCAGGACGCTGGACGTGACGGCCGAGATGGACGTGGACTTCGCGCAGGAGAAGCTGGTCGTGTTCGACGAGGCGTGGCGCTACCTGCGCGACAACTTCGCCGACTCCACCATGCACGGGGTGGACTGGGAGGCAACCCGGCGCGGCCTC
>Ga0335070_10009599_pt1 | contig 11320 bp, 9 predicted proteins | sample Lox_Sample_13_FD_206722 | JGI IMG/M metagenome (GOLD analysis project Ga0335070, IMG submission 206722) | Soil microbial communities from Loxahatchee National Wildlife Refuge, Florida, United States - Lox_Sample_1.3 | ecosystem: Environmental > Terrestrial > Soil > Wetlands | place: USA: Florida... | reverse complement strand
AGCTCGCCTCATGGCCGTGAAAAAGAAGGTGGAAGAAGAAGCACAAGCTGCTGCAGCGGCTCGTGAAGCCAAGGCTCGTGCGGATGCTGCCGCCGAAGCCCAGCGTCGCGCCGAAGCAGAAGCCGCGCGCCAGGCCGCCGAGAAAGCTCGTCTCGAAGCAGAGCAAGCCAAGGCTGAAGCCGAACGCATGAAGCAGGAAGCGCTCGCTGCTGCGCAGGAAGCGGCGCGACAGAAGGAAGAAGCAGAAAAAGCAAAGCAAGCGGCGATCGATCAGCAGCAAGCTCTAGCAGCCGACGCCGCACAAGCGCGGTTGGATGCGCAGAAGGCCGAAAGCCTTCGGGAGCAGGCCGAACGGGAAAAGCAGGATCTGCGTGCGCGCCTTTTGCAGCAACTCAACTCGATCCTTGCCACGCGCGACTCCGCGCGCGGCCTGGTAGCAAATATGTCTGATGTCTTGTTCCGCACCGGCAGCTACGAACTGGCTGCAGGAGCCCGCGAGCGTCTCGCCAAAGTTTCCGGTATCGTGCTCGCATATCCGAGCCTGCATGTCTCGATCGAAGGACACACGGACAGCGTCGGAGGAGACGACTATAACCAGACTCTCTCGGAGCGCCGTGCAGAAGCCGTCCGTGACTACTTCGTGCAGCAGGGGATCGCGTCGAGCAGTGTGGAAGCACACGGATTTGGCAAGAATGAGCCGATCGCGTCCAACGACACCCCAGATGGACGAGCGCAAAACCGGCGCGTGGAGTTAGTACTCTCGGGCGACGCAATTGGAAATGGATTAGACGAGCCGGCCAAGGGTCCGGCGACGAGCGCGGCGGCAAGTCCGCATCAGTAGAGTTTTCGTGGAGGGGCGGACGCCCTCGTCCGTCCCGCGAACCCTGAGCGAGAGCGAAGGGGAGTGTGCCTGCCGCGCGCAACTCAACGACTGAGTTTGCCGCCGCCAAATTGGGGGCGGGCACAATCTGGTTTATGAGCCGATCCAATCCCACGAAGCCTAAACGACCGAATCGAACGCTCATGGCGATTGCTCTTATCATGGCCGTGATTCCAATCGCATTCTGCTTTTTCTTCTTCGGCGGATTTTATGGGCTTATTGCGGGCGCAGTCCTGTTTGGCTGTTCAGCTTTTTTGGGTTGGTCTTTGAGAAGGCGCGGTCACCTACGCGGAGAGACGGATCGCCAAACTGACACAGCCGACGGCCAGTCCGGCGATGATCCGCGGCAAATGGCCCGTTTTATTCCTTAGATAGTGGAGCGGCATTCTGTGCTCTGAGCCCCGCGCTCCCTCCGAGGCCCACGATGCATCCAATCCCTCCGGAGGCCCTAATGCCGCAAGATCCGCATCAATCCCTACGCGAACATCTCGCCGCTCTCCTCAAAGGCGGACAAGCCCACGCAACCTTCGAAGATGCCGTCAAAGATCTACCTGCCAAACTTCGCGGCGCGAAGCCTGATAACTTCCCGCACTCTCCATGGATGCTTCTTGAACATTTGCGCATCGCGCAGCACGACATCCTGGAATTCAGCTGTAACGAAAAGCACGAGTCCCCCAAATGGCCGGAAGGTTATTGGCCGAAGAGCTCTGAGCCCCCAAGCGCCGATGCCTGGACGAAAAGCGTCAATCAGTTCAAATCCGATATGAAAGCGATGCAGGAACTGGTGAAGAATCCGAAGATAGATCTCTTCGCAAAGATCCCTTGGGGCGACAGTCAAACCATCCTGCGGGAAGCCATGCTGGTGGCTGATCACAACGGGTATCACATTGCGCAGTTGGTGGATGTGCGTCGGTTGCTTGGCGCATGGGAATGATGACATTAGTTGCGATATTTAGCGAGTGATGCACAGGTCCGCTAAGCTGGAATTTTCCGTGATTCTGTGTCTCGGGGGTGAGATCGTTTTCGAAACACGACGCGTACGCCTTCTCGCCAGCGCTCGTCAATGCCCACAAAAGCCCAGTCGATCTCCTTCGAGATGTAGCGCAGGATAGTGTCAGTGGAAGGATGCACGTGCAGCGCGGGAGCAACCAGGAAAAGTAGCGGCGGCTGTGCCGACAACTCACGCCCGCCGAAGTATCCGAATTTCAGGAATTCGCCGCGAGAGTGGTGCCACTGGACGCGAGCCCAATAATCCAAGCCCTGCAAAGGCAGATGAATGTCTTCATCTGCCTTTAGCTCGACTACGGCAAGGCGCGCATCGCGGGTAAGCGTCAGAACATCGATCATCGCTCGATCGGCTGCCGAAAATGCCGGCACCTGGGAGTACACAGACTCCGTCCCCAGCCGCTCATCGATCACGCTCACATCACCTCGCACCAGCGACTCCAGCCAGCGCTCCGGATGCATGCGGAACAGGCGATCGCCACGCGGACCGTACGGATGCCGTGTATCGCGCAACGCAGTCAGCAGCTGGACAAAGAACGACCAGTTTCGATCTTCGAGCACTCGCTCTTCAGCACCCACGCCGAACACAATTTCCTGGCGACTCTGAAACGTCACGGCCTGAGCTCCCAGGCGGGCTCTGGCAAACTCGAGACCGCGCCAGCGGAACGACACTTCTGCTGGAGACAGCACCGCAACCTCGCAGTTTGGAAGCACTGTCTGAATGCGGGCGATCGACTCCGAGAACCGCTCCAATGCTGCCGTTTCATTCGTCGCGTGCACCAGACGGGTAGCGACATTTCCGCGGTCTGTGCAATCGATCTCGACGACTGCATCATGCCGCTCATCAAACTCAAACAGGCGCCACTTCGCGGCATCGCAGTGCAGATTCGCCATTCGCTCGCGAACAAGCGCCGAACATCCGGTTGGTACAAACAGGATCAATCCCTGCACTAGACATGACGGATGCCCCATTTCTCCATGGTTTTGGGAGAAGTGGATGCTCTGACGGCAAACGTCGAGCCACAAGATCCCAAAGGTTAACGCCGCATCGATCGAGCTCTGCGTCTCCGATGCATTCACACCGAGAACCGCGAACGCCGTCTGCCCTTGTCGAATCAGGCCACGGGCATAAATCGGCCCAAAGGATTTCTCCAAATCAACGCCGGAAGTCAGCCGCGCGATGCCGAATCCTGGGAAGTGGCGCTCGATTGTTCGCCGTATTTTGTTCTCATACCCAGCCCGGGCAACACGCTTTGCAGAAGGGGACCTTCTATCGCGATCCCTGCAAATTTCCAGTTTCGTGGGATGCGATTGTCCTAATCGCTGCACGGCTAGCCGCAGCGTGCCATTCTTAACCTCGGCCTCGAGCACGCGCCTTACTGTGTTGCGCTCCTCCGACCAGAGATGCAGCAGGCACTTGTTGTACTCGCCCGAGATCGAATACTTCGATTGAGCGAGATCAAACATCACGGCGCCATTTTCGAGCACGACGGCGCCAGATGCCTCACTCAAGAAATTCTGGACGGTTCGCGTTAATGACTCTGGGGTCATGTGAAAATTGTTCATATTGGCGCGAGCAATGTCTGTGACGAATGAACAACTCAGGGTGTGGAAATCTTTTGGGAGCGTCGTTTTAAAACCCCGACGTCGTATCGTGGCTATCGCTGATTCAAGGTTGCTTTTGGGCGGCCTGAGGAGTTCCTGAGGTACGGCAAACGCCTGTGGGATAATGGGATCCAAAGGGAACGCCGCCGAGTCCGCACTCCGCTCGCTGGCATCTAACAAACGTGGACAAATACACTGATAAAGCCCGTTTTTTCTTCGAGCATTACGGCCTAACGGAACAGGATCTTGAGCGCTATTTAGCTGCCGCACTCTCTGCTGGTGGCGATTACGCCGACCTGTATTTCGAATACCTTTCGTCGACGTCCCTCTCCATGGACGAATCGATGATCAAGTCCGCAAGCCAGGGGATCTCCGCCGGGTGCGGAGTGCGCGTCGTGAGTGGCGAGCGCACCGGATACGCCTATACCGACGATCTCTCGTCCGATCGAATTCTGCACGCGGCTCGCACCGCTGCCCTCATTGCCAGTGCACCAGCTAAGTCTACGGTTCAAGGATTCCAGAAATCGCAGGCTCGCAGTCTGTATCCAGTTACGCTGCCGAGCGTGGATGCCGAGATCAGCGCAAAAGTCGAATTGCTGATGCGCGCCGACAAGACCGCTCGCGCCTACGATCCGCGCATAAAGGAAGTCCGCGCCAGTTATGCGGACGAGCTACGCAATATTCTGGTCGTCGCGTCCGACGGCACCTTCGCTGAAGATTCGCAGCCTCTCGCCCGCATGAACGTCAGTTGCATCGCCAAGACCGAAGCCAACTCCGCCCGTGGTACCAGTGGCGGCGGAGGCCGCGTAGCACTCGATTTCTTCTTCGGCGACAAGAACCCAGAATTCTTCGCAAAGGAATCCGCCCGCCAGGCACTTCTGCAACTCGATGCCCGCGAGGCTCCCGCCGGGGAGATGGAAGTTGTACTCGGTCCCGGGTGGCCCGGCGTGCTCTTGCACGAGGCTGTCGGTCACGGCCTCGAAGCCGACTTCAACCGCAAGAAAACGTCTGCGTTCGCCGGGTTGATCGGCAAGCGCGTCGCCAGCGAGAAATGCACCGTCGTCGACAATGGCACCATGCCGTGGCGTCGCGGATCGCTCAATGTTGACGACGAAGGCGAGCCGACACAAGAAACCGTTCTGATCGAAAAAGGAATTCTGAAGGGATATTTGAGCGACAAGCTCTCGTCGCGGCTGATGGGCATCGCCGACACCGGTAACGGACGCCGCGAGAGTTACGAGCACATTCCCATGCCGCGCATGACGAATACGTACATGCTGGCTGGCAATGACAATCCAGAGGACATCATCCGCTCGGTGAAGCACGGGATTTACGCCGTTAATTTCGGAGGAGGGCAGGTCGACATAACGAACGGCAAATTCGTCTTCTCCGCCAGCGAAGCCTACATGATCGAGGACGGCCAGATCACAGCTCCTATCAAAGGAGCCACGCTCATTGGAAACGGTCCCGACGTGCTCACCCGGGTCAGCATGGTCGGCAACGATTTGAAGCTGGACGAAGGTGTCGGCACTTGCGGTAAGGATGGACAAGCTGTCCCGGTAGGCGTAGGCATCCCGACATTGAAGGTCGATCGCCTGACAGTAGGCGGCACCGCAAGGAAGGATCCCGGCGGCTTCATGCAATAAGGAGTTTTGAAAGGGCGCGGCTTTAAGCCGTGCCGTCAAGATAAGGAAAGGCTTTAGCCCCTGGGGCTAGATTGTCCACTTGCGGCCGAGGCTGTGAAGAAGCGCCCTGCGTCGTTCCTCAGGCAGTAAGACCGCGACGAGAACCACTACCGAACTGATCGACAATAGAACTAGGAAGGCGATTGCCAAGGCATCCGACAAGGCATCAGAGAGCATTTGAATGGATTATAGTCCTTTCTTCATGAAGGGACGCCTACGCGAAATCTTCTATGACCCCAACTGAACTCGAAACTAGAAACACGAAACTAGAAACTGACTTAAGAGAAGTCGCCACCGACATCGTAGCGCGCGCGATGAAAGGCGGCGCCTCTGCTGCCGAATGCGTTGTCCGTGAAGGCGACGAATTCTCCACACTGGTCCGGCTCGGCCAGGTCGAGACACTGAAAGAATCGGGCTCAAAATCCATCGGTGTCCGGGTCTTCTTCGGACAGCGCGCTGCATCTACCTATTCTTCCGACTTCTCCAAAGCGGGTCTTGACCAAATGGTGAAGTCCGCGCTTGAACTTGCAAAGATCACCTCCGAAGATCCGTTTGGCGGAATTCCCGCAGCCGACCAGCTAGGACAGCTCACTGGTGATCTGGATCTTTACTACGAAGATGTCTACTCGCTTCCCGGCGCCGACCGCATCGACTACGCGCGCCGCGCTGAAAAAGCAGCGCTCGACCGCGACCCGCGCATCAAGAACTCCGATGGCGGATCGTTCGACGCTGCCACCGGACACAAAGTCCTCGCGAACTCTCACGGCTTTGTCGGCGAATACAAGCGTTCGTATTGCTCGATGGCCGCAGTTCCCATCGCGCAGTCGGAAGACGGCGCCATGCAGCGGGATTTCTGGTTCTCAGTCGCGCGCACGCTGAAAAAGCTGGACGCGCCCGAACAAGTCGGAAGGATCGCCGCCGAGCGTACGCTCCGCCGCTTGGGTGCGAAAAGAGTGAAGACGGCTAAAGTTCCGATCGTCTTCGATCCGATGGTTTCGACCTCGATCCTTGAGCATATCTTCGAAGGCATCAATGGAGACTCTGTTTACCGAGGCGCGAGTTTTCTGGCAGGGAAACTTGGCCAGAAGATCGCCGGCGATAACGTCACGGTGATCGACGACGGCACGATCCCCGGCGGATTCGGAAGCAGCCCCTTTGATGGCGAAGGAATCCGAACCCGTCGCACTGTCGTAATCGAAAGCGGAGTTCTAAAGTCATACTTGCTAAACACGTACACGGCAAAAAAACTTGGCCTGCAGACGACAGCTAACGCCGCGCGGGGACTAGCTGGAACTCCCGGCATCGGCCCCGGAAATTATTTCCTGCAGCCTGGCCCAAAGAGTCCGAAAGATCTGATCGCTGGAATCAAAGAGGGCCTATACGTCACTGAATTTCTCGGCAGCGGCGCCAACCTCGTCACGGGTGATTATTCCCGCGGCGCATCGGGCCTCTGGATTCAGAACGGAGAGCTCACTTTTCCAGTCGAAGAAATCACAGTCGCGGGAAATCTGAAAGAGATGTTCTTCAACATCTCCGAAATCGCTAGCGACCTCGAATTCCGCGGGTCGGTAGCGGCACCAACGCTCCGAATTGACGGCCTGACGGTCGGCGGCGAATAAAGCTTGTCCAGGGCCGGATGTCCGCCTCAGCCGAACGAAGACTCGGCGTGTACTCAGTTTCCGCTTTCGTTTCATATGCAAACGAAACTTGAATTCTCTCGCTAATCGGCATACACATTCCTGTTCACATCATCACGTGAACTCGGAGCCCTACATGAACCGCCGTTCATTCCTGAAGTCTGCCAATGCCGCCGGACTCGCCCTCGCTCTTCCTTCAGCCACTTTTGCTGCTGAAGAAAAAAAATCGACAGCCGCGAAGACAGCATCCGGGACAGCGCCCAACCCGAAGACCATCCTCCTCAAGGATTATCGGCCGGTTTCGATTTACAAGGTTCCGGTCACGCACGTCGACAAAGCGAAATTCCCAATCATCGACATGCATTCGCACCCAGAGGCAAAAACTGACGCTGAGATCAATACCTGGATCAAGAACATGGACGAAGTCGGCGTCGAAAAATCGATCGTGCTGACGATGACTACGGGCAAGCCATTCGATGAGGTCTACGCGAAGTATTCCAGGTATCCCGACCGCTTCGAAGTCTGGTGTGGACTGGATTTCACGGGATACAAGACACCTGGCTTCCCGGAATCCGCCGTCAAAGAACTCACGCGTTGTCACGACCTGGGCGCGAAAGGAATCGGCGAGATTCACGACAAAGGTCAAGGCCTGCGTTCCGGAAAATCCACGGCGCCCGGCCTTCATCCGGACGATCCGCGCGCGGATGCGATCTGGGAAAAAGCGGGCGAACTCCGCATGCCAATCAGCCTCCACGTCGCAGACCCGATCTGGATGTATCAGCCGATGGACAAACACAACGACGGCCTGATGAACGCCTGGGAGTGGCGACTGGATAATCAACCTAACATCGTGAAGCTGGCCGGCATGGTCGACATTCTCGAGCGCACCGCCGCGCGACATCGCAAGACGACATTCGTTGCTTGCCACTTCGCAAATTGCGACTACGACCTCGCACGCCTAGGCGAGGCCTTTAACCGCAATCCGAATCTCTACGCCGACATCTCCGCGCGTTACGCCGAGACCGCTCCGATTCCGCGCTTCGCCTCACAGTTTTACGCGAAATACTCCGACCGCCTCGTCTACGGCACCGACATGGGATACGACACGAAGATGTATCGCATCACTTTGCGTATTCTCGAATCGCAGGACGAACACTTCTACGAAATCGATCAGTTCGGCTATCACTGGCCACTCTATGGCCTGGGGCTAAATGACGAGATCCTGAAGAATGTCTACCACGGAACTGCTACAAGAATTCTGAAGGCCCGCGAGTAATTTGTGGAAGAGCGGGCGTTTTCAGCGCCGCGTCGGTCATACTGTCAAAAGGGCTTTAGCTCCTGTAATTCCCAAAATCGACATCCACTCCCCAACGTCCTACAATCTCCCCATGGGCACTCTCGGCCAGCCAACTCCAGTTGCGGAAGAACGCGACTACAGCCGCTTGATCATCGTGGGCGCCGTCGTTGTCGTCATCGGAATTATGATTGCAATGGCCGTGCTGCTGCGCGAGCCGCCCAAGAAAGTCGCGGCTCCATCCCCATACATTTCTCAGCTCAAGTTCTCCGATTTCAAAATGAGTGCGGAAGAGAATTTCGCGGGAGCAACCGTCAGCTACATTGATGGTACGATCACCAACACCGGCGACAAGACGGCCATACGTGTAATCGTCCAGGTCAACTTTCAGGATTCCATGGGACAACTCGCGCAGCGCGAAGAACTACCCCTGCGGGTGATCCGCTCCAATGGCGTTTACAATGAGCCCGTCGATATGAGTGCCGCGCCGCTGGCGCCCGGCAAGTCTGAACCTTTCCGTTTAACCTTTGACAGCATCTCCGCCCAGTGGAACCACCAATATCCTGATATCAAGGTCATCGACGTCACTACAAAGTAGTCATCCGATCACCAGCAAAGCAACGGAGCTAGAGAAAAAATGTTCTCTCCGTGACTCTGTGCCTCCGTGGTGAAGTCTTTTCGCGCCGCGTAGAATAGCTTCGTGCCAGAAACAAAGCCATTCCGCCTGACGGAGTCGGTGAAAGCCGCGGGTTGAGCGTCCAAGCTGAGTCCAGCGGCGCTGGACAAAGTGCTTGGGAAATTAGCCCGGCAACACGACCCGAACGTCCTTGTCGGCTTCGATCATGCCGACGACGCCGGAGTGTATCAACTCAGTCCCGACCAGGCGCTGGTGCAGACAGTCGACTTTTTCACGCCGATCGTTGATGATCCCTACACGTTCGGCCAGATTGCGGCAACGAATTCTCTGAGCGATGTCTATGCGATGGGCGGAAAGCCTCTCACGGCGCTAGGTCTCGTCTGCTTCCCGGACAAGGCCGATCTTGAAATTCTCGAACGTATCCTTGCGGGCGGCCTCTCAAAAATGATGGAAGCCGGATGCACCGTAATCGGCGGGCACAGTATCCGCGACGAAGAAACGAAGTTCGGATACTCAGTCACAGGTATCATCCATCCGAAAAAGGTTCTTCAGAACGCAGGTGCAAAGCAGGGTGACAAATTGATCCTCACCAAGGCCATCGGTACCGGCGTAATCTCCACCGCGATCAAGAAAGAAAAGGCCAAGCAGTCCTGGATCGACGCCGCAATCGCCTCAATGACGACGCTGAATAAGAAAGCTGCAGAAGTGATCACAAACGCGCTGAACGACCAACGACGAGCAACGGATGACGCTTTTGAAGTTCATTCCATGACCGATATCACGGGCTTCGGCCTGATCGGTCACGCCCGCGAAATTCTTCGTGCAAGTGATGTTTCCATGACTATCCACGCAGGAAAGATTCCAATCCTGGAGGGTGCGCTCGATTGCATCCACGATGGACACATCCCAGGAGGCCTGAACAACAACCGAGCCTTCGCCGAATGCATGGTCGAATACGACGCCGATGTGCCCGAAGATCTCCGCACGATTCTTTATGATCCGCAAACCGCCGGAGGTCTTCTTGTCTGTACTTCCGCAGGCGAAGTCCTGGCGCAAGCACTAAACAGTGCGGGTGTCCCGGCAGTTCTAATCGGCGAAGTTCTTGCCAACACCAGGCCGCGCATACGAGTAACGCTCTAAAGCTGTAATTTTCTTCACGCGACACTGTGTCTGTGGTGAAAGATTTTCCTGGACACCCTCCGCGTTCCCAATGGCATCTACTGAACTGTTCCGCTCGATCTATCCCGCAAGGAGCCGTCATGCAAAAACGTTTTCTCGGCCACAACGGTCTTGAGGTTTCCGCCGAAGGTCTTGGCTGTATGGGCATGTCGGAGTTCTACGGTCCCGGCGACGATAACGAGTCAATCGCGACCATTCATCGGGCTCTCGAACTGGGAATCCATTTCCTCGACACCGCTGACGTTTACGGCCCGCACAAGAACGAAGAACTCGTCGGACGCGCCATCAAAGGCAAGCGCGAGCAATTCATCATCGCGACAAAATTCGGTATCGTCCGTGATCCCAAGAATCCCAGCACCCGCGGTGTAAGCGGAAAGCCCGACTATGTCAGGCAGTCGTGTGAGGCCAGTCTTCGCCGCCTCGGCATCGAAACCATCGATCTTTATTACCAGCACCGAGTCGATCCCAACACGCCTATTGAGGAAACTGTGGGTGCAATGGCGCAACTTATCAAGGAAGGCAAGGTGCGCTACGTTGGTCTCTCAGAAGCCAGCCCCGATACGCTGCGCCGCGCCATGAACGTTTATCCAATTACCGCGCTGCAAACCGAATATTCGCTCTGGACACGTGATCCCGAATCGAACGGAGTTCTCGCAACCTGTCGTGAACTCGGCATCGGCTTTGTGGCCTACAGTCCGCTCGGACGCGGCTTTCTGACGGGACAGTTTCAACGTTACGAAGATCTCGCACCTGACGATTACCGGCGCAATTCTCCGAGATTTCAGGGGGAAAACTTTCAGAGGAACCTCGATCTCGTTCGTCAGGTTAACCGACTTGCTGTTGAGAAAGGATGCAAGGCATCACAACTTGCACTCGCATGGGTGATGGCCCAAGGCGACGACATCGTACCCATTCCCGGCACTAAGCATCGGAAATATCTGGAAGAAAACACCGAAGCTGCGGAGATTAATCTCTCCAACCAAGACCTGGCACTGCTCGACGAAGTCTTCCCGATGGATGCCGCTGCGGGCCAGCGGTATCCCGAACACATGATGGCCATGGTCAACCGTTAGTAAGCGGGAGCATCCAGAAACCAGATCTGTCCTTCCGCTGGATACTGACTCTATAGGGCAGTCCAGCCACCATCGATGAGAAGAGTATGGCCGGTGATGAGTGATGCAGATGGCGATGCGAGAAAGACAACGGCGCCGGCAACCTCCATGGGCTCACCGATACGGTGAAGCGCCGCGATGCGCTCGAGTGTATTATTTCGGAATGCCGGATCGGCCAGCACCGATTCTGTCCCTGGAGTGCGGATGAATGTGGGTGCAACAGCGTTAACTCTAATGTTGTACTTGCCCCATTCAACGGCCAGGCATTTGGTCAAGTGCGCGATGG
>Ga0335070_10009598_pt1 | contig 11320 bp, 7 predicted proteins | sample Lox_Sample_13_FD_206722 | JGI IMG/M metagenome (GOLD analysis project Ga0335070, IMG submission 206722) | Soil microbial communities from Loxahatchee National Wildlife Refuge, Florida, United States - Lox_Sample_1.3 | ecosystem: Environmental > Terrestrial > Soil > Wetlands | place: USA: Florida... | reverse complement strand
GCTTACGGTAGCCGCGTGGAAATCTGCTCTAAGTCCAGTGGAATAAATATGGCGGAGAGAGTGGGATTCGAACCCACGTTACCCTTTCGAGTAAACACGCTTTCCAAGCGTGCGCCTTCAGCCACTCGGCCATCTCTCCGGCGTGAATCGATTGGGAAGGAACCGACTCGTAGTGAAGTCGCGTCAAAGTCCCGACATCCGCGAAACCGCCGCGAACTTGCGATTCTGTTCAATTTTATGGGTGAACTTGTGAACCCTGCAACTCGAAAGGAACAACCAGACAACACTTAGGACAATTTCTCCGGAGAGTTCCCACCGGGGCTCGAGGTGCCAGACGCGCCTGTCGATGCCCCCGCGGCAGCGGCGTTCGCGGCGCCATTCGTCGGAACCGCGCTCTGCGGCGTACTTGGCAGCGGAGGCACTTTCGTATTGTCGACCACATGGTGATTCAGGCAATACAACGCCAGTTCCAGCCGATCGGCCACGCCTAGTTTGTCGTACACCTTGCGCAGGTAATTCTTTACGACTTGTTCCGTCGTCCCGACGCGCAGCGCGATTTCCTTATTCTTCATGCCTTGCGTTACGCAGGAAACAATTAGACTCTCTTTCGGTGTCAACTGCACTTTCGGGCGCGATCCCGATGTCCGGCTATTCTGATTGCGATACGCTTCCAGCACCCACCGAGTTGCCTGCGTATCGAGCCATGTCTCCCCCGCCACGACTTTGCGCAGGCAGTCGACCATCAGTTCGGGCTCCACTTCGCGCGAAACGATTCCGTGCGCGCCCCGGCGGAAGAGCTCGAGAGTTAATTCCTCATCCGGCCCGGGTGTGACCACCACAACTTTGAGCTTGGGATTCTGCCGCAGCAGATCCAACACCGTGTCGACTGGGTTGGGCGTCAGCGCCGACTCAAAGATCAGCACGTCGGCTGAGAATTTTGCAACCGCCGACTGGGTTTGCGCCAGGGTCTCCGCTTGCCCAACCACCCGGATGTCATCTTCCAGCGCGAAGATCTTCCGCAACCCGGCGCGGAAAATGGCCTGTGTATCGGCCACTATCACACGGACAAACTGCCCCTGCCCGCTGTCCTCGCCTGTCCCGAGATTTTCTTCTACGCCAACCGGAGTGGTAGCCATTAGTTCCTTGGTTTACGCCCGTTCGAAGTGATATTCGTCAATCACAACTCCGACGCCGCGTCGTCCGCGATCATCGAAGCTACGCACCACGCGGCCACGACAATCGATCTGCACGTCCTGCCGCGCACCCACCACTTCTGCCGGAAGCATAATCGTGAAATCTACAATGGATCCCACAGGAACATCCCGATCCATCGCGAAAAGCACTCCATTGGCCGAGATATTCTCCGTCAATGCTGAACACGCTGTTCCTTCCGTCTTTACCGACGCGGAAAGATGAAGCGGAAATCGCGGCGCGCTCTGCAAATCCTCGTACAATGCTGTGCTCATCTGCGCTTCGGTCATCGGGGCTGTGCCTTCCGCTGCCATCTTCAAACTCAAGGGCAGCCTACACCTCACCCGAATCGAAACAAAGTTACCGAAGTCATGGCACAACCGGAGCTAACTTCTTATGATTGAATGGATTAGAAGGGAATCGTGGACCCAGATTTACACCCGAAACAGGCCGCGACAAGCGGTCATTCTCGGGTGAAACATGGAAGTTTTCCGGCAACTCGCGGACAAACCGGGCAAGCAGATACCCAGAGAGAACTCTCCTCAGCAAACGATGAGTTCTAAGAATCCGCAACGCGATTACAGCTCAATCCCATACATGGCTTCGCCCCCGAGAACCAGGCCGTCGTCGCCAAATTTCAGAAACTCCACAGCACGCGTCCGTTTTCCGTCGATCTTGGCGGTGTAAACGACACCCATGCGATCGCCGTCGCTGATTACATAGTCCAAAGTGAAGTGGATGGTCTGAATTCGACCGACGGCAGTAGTCCAGTACTCTCTCAGCTTGGATTTTCCCTCAACCCTCGCGGCCCCTGACAAAGCTTTGGCCCTTGCTGAATTGAAGACCACACTCTCGCTGAAATGCGACAGCACCGCTTCCACATCTTTCCGATTCCAATTGGATATCCACTCATGCGCGAAAGCTTCGGCGTCGATTCTTGTGCTCACGTTCGCTCCCGATCAGAACTTCGTCACTTCCGTGAAGTTAAAGTCCTTCACTTTCATCGCCGGCACCACCATATCGAACTGTTCCTCTCCGCACGAGCGCACCGGCACGCTCATTGCTTCCACATTCGAGAGCATGTGGATCAGGCTTTCATTGAAACGGAAATTGCGGATTCCGCTCTGCACCTTCCCGTTCTCGATGTGGAAGGTTCCATCCCGGGTCATCCCGGTCAGCATCTTCTCGAAAGGTTCCACTTCGCGGATGTACCAGAAGCGCGTAACCAGAATTCCCCGCTCGGTCGATGCGATCATCTGTTCAACCGTTTGCGGATTGCCCGCCGAAGCGAACACGATATTCAGCGGCATGTCGCCCATTTCATTGGGCAGGGCAAAGCCATGCCCCGTGGGCTCGATCGGCCCCACTTTGTCGCGATACTCGGATTTCTTCATGCGTTCTGCGGTTGCCCGCGCATACACGACACGCTTCACCACGCCATTTTCAACCAGCGGGACTCGCTGACGAGCTACACCTTCTCCATCGAAGGGAGAGCCGGACTGTAGCGGATCAGCCACGTCGTCAACGATCGTGATGTTGTCGCCAAACAGCTTTGTACCGATGCGGCCCGTCAGAAACGATCGCTGATCAAGAATCGCCATGCCCGAATAGTCCCAGAACATGAATCCCACGGTGTCGAGCACCGCGGCCGGTTCAAGGATTACGGTGCACTTCCCGGCTGGAATCTCCTTGGGATGCGCCGAGTCGATCGCTTTCTGCGCGGCGATCTCGGCCAGCTTCAGCGGATTAAGATTCGCCACATCCGGGGAATTCGCCTTCTGCCACCCGGAAGAATCCGCCGCGAGCATGGTGACGGAAACGTCCGCGGAAGTCTGCGTGTGCCAGCGGCTCAATCCGCGCGAATTAAAAATGCCCTCGAAGTACTCTCCACTCGAATAGACACCAGCAGCCGTGAGCCTATGCCGATCTGCAACCCCGACAATTCTCTTCACCCCATCAGCACGAGATTCCGGAGTAATCGCCGCCGTCTGCTCGAAGTAACGAGACGAAACCGACCACGTAGGGACAGGCGCCTCGCCTGTCCCGCCAGGGCGAAGCCCGGCGGCTTCAGGCTCCGAGGGCACGGGCAGAAGATCCGGGTCCGGATGCTGCACCCGTGACAGCGATTCCGAACTCTTCACGACCTGCCGCAAACTCTCTTCATCAAACTTATTGGTAGTCGCCCGCGCGGTCCTCTGACCAAACACAGTCCGCACCGAGACAACATGATTCTCTTCCGCGACATTCTGATGAATGGTGTTGTTGGCAAAGCGTGTGAGCCCAAAGTTGCCTCCTGAAAAAAGAACTTCGACTTCATCCGCGCTCGAAAGCTTCTGGATGCGATCGAAGACACCACCGGCCTGTTCCTTCGTTAGCATTTGGCACTCAGCATTCAGCATTCAGCCCGCGAGGCGTTCCGTTTCCACCTTGCGAGCTAAAGCTGCCAGCAAACGCTTTACCTCCACAACAGCCGCATTCAGTCGCTTATGAAGAGTATCGTCGAGAAAATGCAATTCGTGAGCTGGCAGGAAATGGTATTCCAATTCACTCGCCGAACCGGTTGCGACGTTCAGAAATCGCTGAAACTCCCCGTTCCCACGTTTTCCGCATCCCTCTGCAATATTCGCTGGGATGGATACAGCTGCTCTGCGAATCTGGCTTTTAAGTCCGAACATCTCCTGCTTCGGAAAGTTGCTGGTTGAGCGGTGAGCATTAAGAGCGAGCAGATGCGCCTTCTCCCAGACTCTGAGATTCCTGAAATCCTTCATGTCAGCAGCTCTTTAATTGGCCAAATGCCGAATGCTGAGTGCTAAGGCGTCGCCTCCAAATTTGCAGTGAGATCCCTCACGCCTCCCGAAATGCGCTTCCCACTTTAGCCCCCCGAAACCTCGCCGGCGCGGCCCCGTGCCCCGTCCCCATAACTTGTTGCGGCTGACCTTTCCCGCAATTCGGCGTACCCCACAAAGTCCACTGGTCGCGCGAGCAGACTGCATCCATTGAATTCCAGAACTCTGTCGTAATCCCTGAATACGATGGATTCTTCACCATCCGCACCCGCTTGCCATTCTTGATCTCCCACCCAATCTCGCACCCGAACTGAAAGTTGTAGCGCTTATCATCGATCGACCAGGATCGATTTGTGTCCATTAGAACGCCGCGCTCCGTCGAGGCAATAAGTTGCTCAAGGTCCAAAGGTTCTTCCCCGGGGAGCAGGCTGATATTCGTCATACGGATCATCGGCAGCCGGTTCCAGCCCTCCGCACGCACTGTCCCGCCCGAGCGATTCTCTCCGATGGTGTGTGCCGTCTCCCGCGAACTCAGGTATCCGGTGAACAGCCCGTTCGTGATAATCGGAATGCACCGCGCCGAAACGCCCTCCTCGTCGAATCCGAACGTTCCCAGGCCCGGCCCGTGCTCCTGTCGCGCATCCGCCACCACATTCACCAAATCGCTGCCGTACTTCAGCGTTCGCAGCTTGTCTAGGGTTAAAAAGGAGGTTCCCGCGAAGTTCGCCTCCATTCCGAGGACGCGATCCAGTTCAATCGGATGCCCCACTGATTCATGAATCTGCAGCCCAAGCTGCGAACTGTCGAGAATAAGGTCGAAGGTTCCCTCCGGGCATTGATCGGCTTTGTGCAGCGCCACCGCTTCTTCCGCGATCCGCCGGGCATTCTCTACAAGCTTCAATTCTTTGATCAGCTCATATCCCTTGTTCTGCCACTGCCCGCCAAACGAGTTCGGGTAAGACCGCTTTTGAATTTCATTCCCAGCAAACGCATAGGCTGCGTAGCCCGCACCCGTAGAAAGCTTGGTCTGATGAATATCTGCCCCTTCGGACGATGCAAACCACTGCTCTTCGCGGCTGAAGTTCAGATTAGCCTCGGCCAAAGTGATTCCCGACACCGACCGCAATTCCGCGTCAATCTTCAACAACAATTCAATGTTCTGTTCGACCGAAGTGCGGAACGGATCGATCTGGTAGGGCGTACTCCACTCCGCGACTGCGGGCTTTTCCGGCGCCAGCCGAATGTCTTCCCGCTTGACTCGTGCCGAAGCTCGCGCAATCTCGACTGCGCGCGCCGCAGTCGCCTCGACCGCCCCGCGTCCTAACTCCGCCGAAGCGGCAAAGCCCCACGCCCCATCAGCAATGACCCGCACGTTCATCCCCACCGATTCGGCATCGGATGCGCTTCCAACCTTCCCGTTCTTCGTTGTGAGCACTCGGCTCCGCTGCGCCATGACGCGCACATCCGCGTAACTCGCTCCCCGCGATGCTGCGGTATCCAAAGCCCACTTGGAAATATGTTTCATGCCAGGATTTTCAAATCTAACACACGCCTGCCGACCGCCCACGCCTGCGTTCCGCCGTCGTTGCTGTATCGGAGATGTCACCTCACACACAACCGGCTGTGATTCTACTCACTGTTCGCCCGTCGTTTCCGCCGTCCAATAGACCCCGGTGTCACTTTTGACGGTGGGGCCTCACGACCCCGGTCCCGATCAACAAGGAGTTCCCCGATGAGCCTGTTCATCTTCGATGAGTCCGACCGAACATCGACCATTAATGATGTCGGTAGCTCTTCAACCGCTTTGGAAACTCAAACAGATACGAGAGCCAGTAAGAAGGCCGATCTGGCCGGCCCTGGCATTGGTGACTACGCAGAATTGGACAAGATTCTCCCCCTTGACTACAACCCTCTGCTTACCCGCAAGGAAACACAGAAGGCTATCTTTCATCTCCGCCGCTATATCGAAGACAATTTGTGCAAGGAATTGGGCCTGATGATGGTCCAGGTGCCGCTGATCGTCGACGTCGAGAGCGGCGTCAATGACATGCTTGATCGCGATGGCTCGCGCACCCCAATCCAGTTCCACGTCTCCAACGATCGCAACAAGAATCCCATCGACGCCCAGGTCGTTCAGGCCGCTACCAAATGGAAACGCGTCGCCCTCAAGCAGTTCGATTGCCGTCCCGGCGAGGGCATCTGCACCGACATGCGCGCCGTCCGCAAAGACTATTTCCTCGACCACGATCATTCCGCTTACGTCGATCAGTGGGATTGGGAGCGAGTCATCACAGCCGAGCAGCGCAATGTCGAATTCCTGAAGTCGATCGTGCGCAAAATCTGGAAGGTCCTGGTCAATGCCGAGAAGTTCGCGCAAGAAATGTTTCCCGAACTGCGCAGTCCGCGCTACCCCAACCTCCCGGAGGAACTTACCTTCCTGCATGCGGAAGAACTTCTTGCCATGTATCCGGACCTCCCTCGCAAACGCCGCGAGACTGTGATTCTCCAGAAATATCCCGCCATCTTCATTATCGGCATCGGCTGGCCGCTCAAAGATGGCTACCCGCACGAGATGCGCGCCGCTGACTACGACGACTGGATCACCGACACCAGCAGTCAAACCAACCGCGATACTCACGGCCTGAATGGCGACATTCTTGTGTGGAATCACGTCACCAAGCGCCGCCATGAACTCAGTTCTATGGGCATTCGCGTAAATGCCGAGACGTTGCGCAAGCAGCTTGAGATGTCGAACCTGCTCGACAATCTGAGATTTCCCTATCACCAGGGAATCATCAACAACCTGCTCCCGCTCTCCATCGGCGGCGGCATTGGCCAGTCGCGCACCCTGATGCTCCTGCTCCGCAAAGCGCATCTAGGAGAAGTCAGCGTAACTGTGTGGCCGAAGATCCTTAAGGAGATGTGCGCGAAGAAGAACATTCTTGTGCTGGAGTAGTTCGTTATCCTGTGGACTGGCGTCCCGCCCCTCGCCGGATTTTTTCGTGAGGGGCGGAGCTTTTTTGCGAATGCGATGCGAAAGAGAGCAAACGCGCACAAACTCCAACGGTTCGAGAGGCAAGAACCTTCGCGATGGGAGAAATCTCCCCGAGCTAGGCGTAGAATCTCGTCGGCCGATTACTACGGTTATCTGGTGAAGTGGACGAAAAGGTAGAAAGATGCAGCGAATCCCCTGTCGATTTGGCTGTCTGACCGGCTTTCTACCTCTATGAAGAACAGCCCTAAACTGGCGCTTCTCACCGTTCTGATTGCTTCGTTGCCGCTGACCGGAGTCTCGCGACCGTCGTCGAAACGTGGGCGCGCATTGTGTTGTCTCTGTATGTGCCACTCCGTAGACGAGAATCAATGCGCGCAGGTGTGCCTCAACATGCAGTATGGCAAGAGAATTATCGAAGAGCCAGAAATGAATGCCTGCACAAAAAACTGCCTGAAACAGGGAGTCCGGCAGATTTTCTTCTCCGAGGATGGAACCCGCTTCGCCATCACCCCTAGCCGGAGTAAGTGAGTACCCACAGGTTTCGTCCCGCGTCCAATGCAGGGGCGAATACTTGGCGAAACCAAGCTTCCGGACTAAAATAAACGGATGCAGTCCCCTACTTCCTCGCTGACCTGGGCGCACCCCCTCGTCGCGGAGTGGTTTGTCTCTCGCTTCGGAACTCCTACGGAACCGCAGGAGCAGGGGTGGCCGCACATTCTCGCGGGGCGGACCACGCTGATTTCCGCCCCCACCGGATCGGGCAAGACTCTTGCCGCATTTCTGGCTTGTATTAACAGGCTGGTGTGCAAGGCGCTGGCCGGCGAGCTGCGGGATCGCACCGAAGTCCTTTATATCTCTCCACTGAAAGCGTTGGGCAATGACATCCAGAAAAACCTTGAAATTCCGCTCGGAGAGATTCTGACGCTTGCGGGCGAGCGCGGGCTGCTGATGCCGGAAATTCGCACGGCTGTGCGCACCGGCGACACGCTGACGCCCGAGCGGCGGGCCATGCTGAAGCGCCCTCCCCATATCTTGGTCACGACGCCGGAGTCGCTGTACATCTTGCTGACCTCCGAGCGCAGCCGGGCCGTGTTGCGCGACGTGGAGACCGTGATTGTTGATGAGATCCATGCGGTCGCCGATGACAAGCGCGGCGCACATCTGGCGCTGTCGCTGGAGCGACTGGAGGCCCTGACCTGGCGTCGGCCAGTGCGTGTTGGATTGTCGGCCACGCAGAAGCCGATCGAGGAAGTTGCGCATTTCCTGACCGGCACGGGGCGACCTCATCCTGTGGTTGTCGATGTAGGTCATAAGAGAAAGCTCGATCTCGGGATCGCAGTCCCACCCATCCCACTCGGGCCCGTTGCTTCCAACGAGATGTGGGACACGATCTACGACCGGCTCGTGGAATTAGTCAGCCAGCATCGGTCGACGCTCGTCTTTGTTAACACTCGGCGGATGGCCGAGCGGGTCGCCCACCAACTGGGCGAACGGATGGGGGAAGAAAACGTAGCAGCACACCACGGCAGTTTGTCGCGCAAGCTGCGACTGGCTGCCGAGAGGAAGCTGAAAGAGGGCCAAGTACGCGTGCTGGTCGCGACCGCCTCGCTGGAGTTGGGAATCGACGTTGGCTTTGTCGACCTGGTCGTGCAAATCAATTCTCCGCGAGCGATCGCCGTGGCCTTACAGAGAGTTGGACGCTCAGGACACTGGCGCGGAGCAGTACCCAAGGGGAGATTCTTCGCTACCACCCGCGATGATTTGATTGAGTGTGCGGCGCTGGTCCGGGCCATCAAGTTGGGCGATTTGGATCGGCTGATGATTCCAGAGGCCCCGCTGGATGTGCTGGCCCAGCAGATCGTGGCGGCTTGCGCGGCGGAAGGGCCCGTAGCGCCTGCTTCCAAGCCGGCTGTCGCGCCGCCATACCGGCGCGCTTTGGTTCGCGATGAACCCTCCGATCCCAGCGCGACTCATGAGGGCTGGGATGAGGACGAACTCTTTGACCTTGTCAAACGCGCTTACCCCTACCGGAATCTTCTGCGCGAAACATTCGATTCCATTCTTGAGATGCTGTCTGAAGGGATTGCGGCCCGCCGCGGCCGATACGGAGCTTACATCCATCGCGATCGCGTGAACAGGAAACTTCGGGCGCGGCGCGGAGCGCGGTTAGCGGCGATCACTAGCGGCGGGGCGATTCCGGACAATTCTCTCTACACCGTAGTCGCCGAGCCTGACGGAGCGATTGTGGGAACCGTCGACGAGGATTTCGCCGTCGAGAGCAATCGTGGCGACATCATGCTGCTGGGTAATTCCTCGTGGATCATCCATCGCATCGAGACCAACAACGGTCGCATGCTGGTGCACGATGCCCACGGAGCGCCGCCCAGCGTTCCGTTCTGGCGAGGAGAAGCTCCGGCACGAACTCAGGAACTCTCATCACATGTCGGAGACTTGCGCCAAAAGATCAGCGACATGCTCCCGCATACATCGCCTGTTGGATTTTCAGCTACTCAACCCGAAGTGGCCGCATGTGTCGCCTGGCTGAAAGACCAGTGTGGGCTCGACGATTCCGGGGCGGAGCAGATAATTGAATACATCTTGCAGGGCCGCGTGGTCCTGGGCGCGGTGCCTACACAGGCGACCGTCATTGCCGAGCGGTTCTTTGATGAAGGCGGCGGGATGCAGTTGGTGATCCACGCGCCGTTTGGCGGCAGGATCAACAAGGCTTGGGGATTATCCTTGCGCAAGCGATTCTGCCGCGGCTTCAATTTTGAACTGCAGGCGGCCGCGACCGACAACGGCCTGAACATCGCTTTGGCCGAGCAACACAGCTTTCCGCTCGCAGATGTTTTTCATTTCCTCAACGCTGAGACTGTGCAACCAATTCTGGAGCAGGCGGCGCTGGACTCTCCGATTTTTGGAACTCGCTGGCGATGGGATGCCAATCGCGCGCTGGCATTATTGCGATTCCAGAATGGCAAGAAAGTTCCCGCGCAGATTCAGCGCATGCGCTCCGATGATTTGCTGGCATCGGTCTTTCCGGATGCGGCCGCCTGTTTCGAGAATATCGAAGGCGACCGTAAGATCCCCGATCATCCCCTGGTCGGCGAGGTGATGAAGGATGTGCTTAGCGAGGCTATGGACCTCGAGGGATTGAAGCGCGTGCTGCACGGCATGGCGTCCGGCGAGATTCGTGTCTTGGCTGTCGATACGCCAATACCGTCGCAGTTCTCTCACGAGATTTTGAATGCGAATCCGTACGCCTATCTCGATGACGCCCCGCTTGAGGAGCGGCGGGCGCGCGCGGTCGAGATGAGGCGTGTGCTCCCAGAGTCGGTGCTCGAAGAGGTGGGCGCTCTCGATCCGGGAGCCATCGCGCAGGTGCGCAGCGAGGCCTGGCCGGATGTGCGGGATGCGGATGAGTTGCACGATGTATTGCACACGCTCGTGGCGTTGCCCGAAGCTGCACTCACCATCCAGCCCTCAGCATTCAGCCCTCAAGGCTCCGCTGACCATTTCGAATCTGGACTCCGCTCCGAGCAGTGGCACCGCTACTTCGAACAGCTCGCGAATCAGGGACGGGCTGGGATCGCCATAGTAAACGGACAGCGCTATTGGGTGGCCGCCGAGCGGGCGCGGTCGTTACAGCCGTTGTTTTCGACCGTGCGCTTTGAGCACGATCTGCCTGAAGTAGAGAGAGGCGAAGTCACTCGCGATCAGGCTTTGCTCACGCTCGTGATGGGATGGATGTCGGCGATTGGGCCGACTACGGCCTCGCAACTGGGAGCATTGCTCGGACTTCCGGCATCGGAAGTTGAGAAAGGTTTGCTGCGCATGGAGGCTGCCGGAACCGTTCTGCGAGGGAATTTCACTGGCCTCGGAGGAAGGCAGAAACGGAAGATGTGGGGACAGCCGCCACCGGCTGTCCAGGTGCCGCAGACACCTTCCTCGACATCTTCTGATGTATTCGCATCTTCCCCTCAGGCATCCGAAGTCGAGTGGTGTGAGCGGAGACTATTAGCTCGCATACATCGGCTGACCGTGGGAATGTTGCGGAAGCAGATTGAACCCGTCACCGCAGCGCAGTTTTTGCGGTGGCTCTTGCGATGGCAGCATGTTGCACCGGGATCTCAGGCAGCCGGCGAGCGCGGCACTCTTGAAGTGTTGCAGCAACTGCAGGGATTTGAAATTCCGGCTAATGCGTGGGAGCGGCAGGTGCTGGCCCGCCGCATAACAGACTACGATCCGAAATGGCTCGATCAGCTTTGTCTCACAGGAGCTGTGGGATGGGGGAGATTGTCGCCGCACCCGGCGACACTGGAAACGGCAGAGAAAGCAGACGGGGCCG
>Ga0335070_10009596_pt1 | contig 11323 bp, 6 predicted proteins | sample Lox_Sample_13_FD_206722 | JGI IMG/M metagenome (GOLD analysis project Ga0335070, IMG submission 206722) | Soil microbial communities from Loxahatchee National Wildlife Refuge, Florida, United States - Lox_Sample_1.3 | ecosystem: Environmental > Terrestrial > Soil > Wetlands | place: USA: Florida... | reverse complement strand
AAGTACATCGTCCATCGGAGCCTGGACTGCAAACGCTGCGGCAAGTGCGCAGAGGTCTGCTCCTACGGCGTCCACGTCCATAAACCCGGGTTCAAGTATTTCGGCGAGCCTGAGCATCACCTGTGCATAGGGCCGTCCTGCGAAAAGAGCTCTAAATACTGCGTGGCCCATTGCCCGAACGGGGCCCTTAAGATCCAGGAGAACCCCATGTACAGGGCGCTCGGCGATTACCGCTGGACCGCTGACCTGATCCTGGCCACTTGGAAGATGGCTGAGACCGGGGATGTGCCCGATGAAGCCTATGATTACAATTACGAATGCGGCAATTCAGGCGGCGGTTTCGACAGGCTACGGTTTATATTCCCGGAAAAGCCCCCTGTAGAGCTAGACGAAAACGAGATCGACACGAGCATCTCTCTGAACAAGCGTGGCGACGGGAGGCCGCAGATAACAATCGACGTTCCCTGGTACGGCGGCGGCATGTCGTTCGGCTCGGTCAGCAACGTGACCCAGCTGTCCAAGGCCCGGGCGTGCGTGGCGTTCAACACGTTCACCTGCACCGGCGAAGGCGGCTACATGGAGCGCATGCGGCCGTATGACGATCACGTCATCACTCAGGTGGCCACAGGCCTGTTCGGTGTGCGCGAGGAGACCATCCAGCGTGTGCCCATAGTGGAATTCAAGTATGCCCAGGGTGCCAAGCCGGGCCTCGGCGGCCACCTTCTTGGCGACAAGAACACCATAGCCGTTGCCCGTATGCGCGAGGCCGTGCTCGGCATCTCCCTGTTCTCGCCGTTCCCGTTCCACAGCGTTTACTCCATCGAAGACCACATGAAGCACCTTGACTGGATCAAGCACATCAATCGGCGCGCCCTGGTATCGACCAAGGTTTCGACCCCTACGGACGTGGACATGGTGGCTGTGGGCAGTTATTCCGCAGGCACGCACATCGTCCATATCGACGGCGGCTACGGCGGGACCGGCGCTGCTCCGGACATCGCCAAGAAGAACATAGCCATGCCAATTGAATATGCCATAGGCAAGGTGCACAACTTCCTTACTGAAGAGGGCGTCCGCGACAAGGTAACGCTCATCGCCAGCGGCGGGATCCGCACGGCATATGACATTGCCAAGGCCATTGCGCTGGGCGCCGACGGGGTAGTCATAGGGACAGCTGAGATGGTAGCGCTGGGCTGCGTGCGGTGCAGCCGCTGCGAGAGCGGCAGGGGTTGCCCGCGCGGCATCGCCACGACCGACCCCGTGCTGTCCGGCAAGATGACGATCGACTGGGGTACCCAGCGTCTCATCAACCTGTACAGCGCCTGGCGGAAAACACTTGTTACGATACTTAGGCGCCTGGGTTTAAGGAGCGTGACCGAGCTGCGCGGACGCACCGACCTCATGATGCATTTGGATTACACAGACGAGGTGACGACAGACAAATGAACAGTGAATTGATCCAGAAGCTGACCGGTTCAAGAAAGAGGCTCGCCGAGAGTCTCAGGCTGCCCCCCGTCATCCGGAAGGAAGCGGAGGAAGGCGGCTGCGGCGTTGTGGGCTTCTGCTGCAGCGAGCCGGTAGCGGGCAGGCATATCTATGAACCGTCGCGCCAGATGCATAACCGCGGCAACGGCAAGGGAGGAGGCATCGCCGCAGTAGGCCTCGTCCCGGAGCAGGTAGGCGTCACCCGCGAGGTGCTGGACAGCCATTACCTGCTGCACGTGGCGTTCATCGACACGTCTCTGCGTGCTGAGATCGAGGCGGAGTTCATCAACCCGTTCTTCGATGTCGCCGCATCGGCACAGCTCGACAAGGTGGACGACTGGAAAACCGTGCCGGGGCTCGAAGTGCTCCCGCCCGATGTATGCCGCTACTTTGTCCGCGTCAAGCCAGAGGTGCTTGACGGATTCATCGAGAAGAACCATCTGCTCTCGCTCGACAGGACAGCTGCAGAGGACGAATTCGTCAGCCAGAACAGCTTCAGCCTGAACCAGAAATACTATGCATCCCTGGGTGAAAAACGCGCCTTCGTGCTCTCGCACGGCAAGGACATAATGATCCTCAAGGTCGTCGGCTATGCCGAGGCCATCGTGAAATATTACAAGATCGAAGACTTAAGCGCCCACGTATGGATCGCCCACCAGCGGTTCCCCACCAAGGGACGCGTCTGGCACCCGGGGGGCGCACATCCTTTCGCTGCCATAGACATGGCCCTGGTGCACAACGGCGACTTCGCCAACTATCATTCAGTGACCGAATACCTCAAGCAGCGCCACATCTATCCCCAGTTCCTCACCGACACGGAGGTGTCCGCGCTGCTGTTCGACCTGCTTTCAAGGACCTACCATTACCCTCTGGAATACATCATCGAGGCCCTGGCCCCGACCACGGAGCTCGACTTCGACCGGCTCGACGAGGAAAAGCAGAAGACCTACCGGGCCATCCAGGCCACCCACATCCACGGTTCTCCCGACGGCCCGTGGTTCTTCATCATTGCCCGCAGCCTCGCCGCCTTAAAACAGTTCCAACTGATGGGCATCACCGACACCGCGATGCTGCGGCCCCAGGTGTTCGCCTTTTGCGACGGCGAGGTCCAGGTGGGGCTCATCGCATCGGAAAAACAGGCCATTGACGCCACGCTCCTGAGCCTGTCCAAGGATGACAGGCGTATCTGCCCGGTGGCTGACCGCTACTGGAATGCACGGGGCGGAAGCCATGAAGACGGCGGTGCGTTCATCTTCAACCTGCAAAAAAACAGGGCAGGCAAGATCCGGATCTCCTGCACGGACAAATTCGGCAAGCAGGTCGCCATGCCGGGCGGTACCGAGGCATTCGATTTTTCAAAGGAGTTTTCCTATTCCTCCGAATCCGGGCAGACAATCAGGACCATCATCAGCGAGAGATTCATGCCCGGCAACAGCGCTGCGATCTTCGAGATGATCCGTGACCTCATGCCGGAGTGGTCATTCGATGAGATCCACCTGGCGTGCCGGCAGCTCATCAGCCAGGCCAAGGACGCCTCCAAGACGGCCACGGCCATAGAAGTCTTCACCCTGCTGAATGACCGCAGGTACTCGACCGGCGCCAAGAAACGCAGCCATGTGCTCCACATCATACGTACCCAGCTGAACACGCTGTTTTCAAGCCTCCCCAAGATGGGAGACAGGGATGCCGCCAAGGGCGCATACCGGCTCATCGATTTTGAGACGAGAGGCAGCCTTCGTGGCCCGCATGACAATGAAACCACGCTGGTGATCGACGCCGCGCTCTTCCCGCCTGAGGGATACGAATGCGACGCGGCCCTGCTGGTCGACGCCTATATGAAAGGCTGGCGGCGGTTTATCTGCTTCAACTGCATCGGCCAGCGATACGCCGGTTGCGGTCTCGGTCCGGAAACCGACGAGGTGATCATCGACGTGTACGGGAGCAGCGGCGACTATCTCGGCTCGGGCATCGACGGGCTGGCGATTCATGTGCACGGCAACGCGCAGGACCAGCTGGGCCAGATCGTCAAGCGCGGGAAAATGGTCATCCACGGCGATGTCGGCCAGACCTTCATGTACGGCGCCAAGGGCGGCGAGGTCTATGTGCTCGGCAACGCTGCCGGCAGACCGCTCATCAACTCCGTGGGCCGGCCCAAGGTGGTCATCAACGGCACCTGCCTCGACTTCCTCGCCGAGTCCTTCATGGCAGGAGACCCGCATGGCGGCGGCGGCTTCGTGGTCCTGAACGGCCTCAAGCTGGACGACGAAGGGAAGCCGGTTCCGCTTGCCGATCCTTATCCGGGCAGCAACATTTTTTCACTGGCTTCGGGCGGCGCCATCTTTGTCCGCGATCCCAAGAAAACCCTTGTGGACCAGCAGCTCAACGGCGGCCAGTTCGCAAAGGTTACCGACGCCGACTGGGAGCTGATCCTGCCGTTTCTGGAAGAGAACCAGAAACAGTTCGGGATCACGGTAAAGGAGCTTCTGACAGTTGACGGCAGGCAGCTAAAGCCCTGCAACGTGTATCGGAAGGTTGTTCCGGGCAACGTGAAGGACATTATCTCGGAGGACACAGACGATGTCTGGGCTGAAGAAGCGGTTGAAGAACTGGCCGTGAATAAATAACGGAGATCATTATCGTGATAACCATCAATAAATCCGGTATCGGACGAGGCTTGAAGGAAGCCGTCGAGAAGCTGTCCGGCGTGGACGGGGACGTCTGTCTTCAGTGCAAGAAATGCTCGAGCGGCTGTTCGGTGGCAAGTCTGGCCAAGACCCGGCCTTCTGAAATCATCCGCCTCCTGCACCTCGGCGCTGGTGAGGAGTTGCTCACGAGCGACCTCGTCTGGATGTGCGTATCGTGTGAAACCTGCTCGGCCCGCTGCCCCATGGGCATCGACGTGGCCGGGGTCATTGACGCGCTTCGCTCTCTGGCCCTTCAGCGGGGCGCACCGAAACCGGAAGGCAACATGCCGCTTTTTAACAAGGCATTCCTGAAGACGGTGGAGGTCTTCGGACGTCCCTATGATATCGCTATGATCGCCGCCTACAAGATAGGCACGGGCAAATTCATGAACGATACGGAAAAATTCCCCGCCATGCTGAAGAAAGGCAAGATCGCCCTGCTGCCGGCCATGGGGGTCGACTGTGCAACCGTGAGACGCATCTTCAAGCAGGCAAGAAAGAACCGGGGGAGGAGGTCATGAAATACGCCTACTACCCCGGATGCTCTTCGGAATCCACGGCCCGCGACATGAACCGGTCCACGCTGGCGGTCGCGAAGAAGCTCAAGCTCGATTTCGAGGAACCAAAAGGCTGGACCTGCTGCGGCGCCACCGCCGGCCACCAGACCGACCGCCTGCTCGGCATTGCGTTGTCCGCAGCCAACCTGGCCAAGGTCAAGGACATGAAGCTGGATATGGTGGTCAATTGCGCTGCCTGCTACAACCGCATGAAGACGGCAAACTACGAAATCTCCAGCCATGATGCCGTCAGACAGAATGTCCGTGATGCGATCGAGAAAGATTACGACGGCACGGTCAGGGTCCGCCACCTCCTGGAGGTTCTCCTGGAAGACATCGGCCTGCAGACGATCACCAAGTCACTTAAACGGACGCTTTCCGGGCTGAAAGTGGCCAGCTACTACGGCTGCCTGCTGGTCCGTCCGCCCGAGATCATCAAGTTTGACGACCCGGAGAATCCGAAGTCGCTGGACCGCCTGGTGACAGCCATGGGCGGCGTCAGCCTGGACTGGCCCTGCAAGGTCGACTGCTGCGGAGGCAGCCTGTCGCTGTCGCGGACCGACGTGGTGGTCAGGCTCACCGAAACAATCATCGACATGGCCGTACGCTCGGGTGCCGAGTGCATCGCGGTCAGCTGCCCCATGTGCCAGATCAACCTCGATATGCGGCAGCAGGACATCAACAGATCCTACGGCAAGAACCTCCGCATGCCGGTGCTCTACATCACCCAGCTGCTCGGTCTCTGCATGGGCTTAAGCCCCGAGGAGCTCGGGTTTGAAAAGCTGATGGTTTCACCTGCAGATGTCTTAAAAAAGATGGAAGTAAACAGCCATGAATAGATCGGACGACAAGAAGATCGGTGCGGTACTGGTACAGGGCGGCGGCATTGCCGGCGTCCAGGCGGCGCTCGATCTGGCCAACAGCGGCTTCAAGGTGTATCTCGTGGAGCGCGACGCCGCCATCGGCGGCATGATGGCGCATCTGGACAAGACCTTCCCGACCGGAGACTGCGCCACCTGCATCGTCTCTCCCAAGCTCGTGGAGTGCGCACGGAACCTGAACATCGAGATTCTGACGCTCTCCGAGCTGGTGGGGCTTACCGGCGGGCCGGGCCGGTTCAAGGCAACGGTCAAGCGCTATCCGCGATATGTGGACGAGAACAAGTGCACCGGCTGCAGCGAGTGCACGCAAGTCTGTCCCGTGGACATCCCGGACGAGTTCAACCGCTGCATGGGGACCCGCAAGGGCATTGCCAAGCTGTACGCCCAGGCCACGCCGAACATATTCGGCATCCTGAAAAACGGCCACTCGCCCTGCAGGATGAAGTCCCCGGCCAGGGTGAATGTCCAGGGATATGTCCAGCTCATCAAGCAGAAGGAATACCTCAAGGCGGTAAACCTCATCCGCCAGCGCAACCCGCTCTCGGCCATCTGCGGCCGCATCTGCACCCACCCCTGCGAGTCCGAGTGCACGAGGGGCAGTGCCGATGAGGCGATCGCCATAAGGCTCCTGAAACGGTTCGCATCGGACAAAGAAATGGAAATGCTCGCATCGGGCGAGATAAGCCTGCCCGAGGAGAAGATACCCGCAGCGGATGCCAAGAAGGTCGCGGTCATGGGCGGGGGCCCGGCCGGTCTCACGGCAGCCAATGACCTCGCGGATGCGGGTTTTAGCGTCACAATATACGAAGCCATGCCCGCAGCAGGCGGCATGCTCCGCTACGGGATTCCCGAGTACCGCCTGCCCAAGAAGGTGCTCGACCACGAGATCGAGATCATCCGCCGCAAGGGTGTGAAGTTCGTCTACAACTGCCGCATCGGTCATGACATCACATTCAAGACCCTCAAGGACGACCATGACGCGGTCTTCATATCGGCAGGAGCCCAGAACAGCCGCAGGCTCGGCGTTCAAGGCGAGGAAGTCGAGGGCGTCCTCTTTGGTGTGGAATTCCTGCGTGAAGCTGCTTCGACCGAGAAGCCCGCGGTGAAGGACAGGGTGGTGGTCATCGGCGGCGGCAACGTGGCCGTGGACGTGGCCAGGACCGCACTCCGCCTGGGAGCAAAGGACATCGAGATGGTCTGCCTCGAACAGCGTCATGAGATGCCTGCCTACGAGGAAGAGGTGTCGGCCACCCTTGCGGAGAACATCAGGATCCGCAACGGCTGGGGCCCCAGACGCATCACAGGCGACGGGAAGGTGTCAGGCATCGAGCTCAAGCGCTGCACCCGGGTCTTTGACGACCAGAATCGCTTCAACCCGGCCTTTGACGAAAACGACCTCGCCACGATTGAGGCCGACCAGATCATCGTTGCCATCGGACAGATGGTGGACGAGGAGGTCATCAGTCATATCGACGTGGAAAGCTTACGAGGCTGTTTCAAGGCCGACCCGGTGACCGGCCAGACATCCGTCAAGGGCATATTTGCAGGCGGAGACAATGCATCCGGTCCCCTGTCCGTTATCGAGGCCGTGGCCGCCGGAAAACGGGCGGCAGAATCCATCGAGCGGTACCTGAAGGGCAGGGACCTGCTCGAAGGCCGGTTCGAGGATACACTCAGCCCGCTTCCGAAAGAGCTCCTGCCCGGGCTCGACAAGGTCGAGAAAATTGCACGGCCGCGTCCCGAAGAACTGGCGCCGGTAGTCCGCTTGAGGAATTTTGCAGAGGTCGAAAAAGGGCTCACTGAGGAGCAGGCCCTTGCAGAGGCCGAGCGGTGCCTTAACTGCGCCCTGTGCTCGGAGTGCCTGCGGTGTGTCGAAACCTGCAAACAGAACGCCATCGACCACGCCATGAAGGAACGGATCGTCACCCTCGATGTGGGCTCGGTCCTCCTGACCCCGGGCTTTGAAGAATTCGATGCCTCGCTGAAAGGCGAATTCGGCTACGGCCGCTACGACAACGTGGTCACCTCCGTGCAGTTCGAACGGATGCTGTCCGCATCCGGCCCCTTCGAAGGACATGTCATCCGCCTATCCGACCGCTCGGAGGCCAGGCGCATCGCCTGGATCCAGTGCGTGGGCTCGCGCGACTCGAAGTGCGGCAACGAATACTGCTCCTCCATCTGCTGCATGATGGCCACCAAGCAGGCCCTGGTCACGGGCGATCACGTCGACCTGCAGGACGCGACGATCTTCTATATGGACATCCGCGCCCACGGCAAGGATTTCGACCAGTACTACGAGCGCGCCCGGTCCAAGGATAACATCCACTACATCAAGAGCATACCCTCCAGGATCGTCCAGCTGCCCGGCAGCAAGGATCTTCAGGTCGCGTTCTTGGATGAAAATAACATGCTCGCGAAAAAGGATTTCGACCTGGTGGTGCTGTCCGTGGGCATGGAACCGCCGCAGAGCATGGCAGAGCTGGCCGCCGACCTGAACATCAGGCTCAACAGGTTCGGTTTCTGCGAGACCGACCGGCTTGAGCCTCTGTGCACCTCGCGCCCCGGCGTGTTCGTGGGCGGCGCTTTCCAGGAACCCAAGGACATCCCCGAGACCGTGACCCAGGCCAGCGCCGCAGCATCCATGGCCATGGAGCTGCTCGCACCGGCCCGCAATTCGCTGATCACCAAGAAGAGCTATCCTGTCGAGCACGATGTCACCGATGAAGAACCCCGTCTCGGCGTGTTCGTCTGCCACTGCGGCATGAACATCGGTTCGGTCGTAAACGTCGAGGAAGTGGTGAAGCGCATCGAGAACGAGCCGAATGTGGTTCTGGCCACGCACACCATGTTCACCTGCTCCGACACAAGCCTGTCCAACATCAAGGATATGATCCATGAGCACCGGCTCAACCGGGTCGTGGTGGCCTCGTGCACCCCGCGGACCCACGAGCCCCTGTTCCGGGAGACCCTGCGGGAAGCGGGCCTGAACCCCCATCTGTTCGATATGACCAACATCCGCGACCAGTGCTCCTGGGTGCATTCCTCAGAGCCGGAATCAGCCACGGACAAGTCGGTGGATCTAGTGAAGATGTCCATTGCCCGGGCCAGGAGATTGAAGCCTCTGGAAGGCGGAACGCTCAAGGTCGACCAGACCGGCATCGTAATCGGCGGTGGCCTCTCCGGCATGACTGCGGCGCTCTCGCTGGCAAACCAGGGGTTCGACATCCACCTGATCGAAAAGGCGGACCGTCTGGGCGGGACCCTGCACGATATCCACCGGACCCTGGAACATGAAGACATCGCCGGATTTACTTCAGGACTCATGGACCAGGTCAGGAAGCATGCCCGTATCAAGACCCATCTCAATGCTGATGTTGCAGGCATCAAAGGCCACATCGGCAAGTTCCACGTCACGCTGGGGCATGACCACAAGAGTCAGGAGGTCACCGGCGGCGCCATTGTCGTGGCCACGGGTGCGCAGGCAGCCGAGACGAGTGAATACTTGTACGGGAAATCGGATAACGTCCTGACCCAGGTCGAGCTGGAAAAGCGGCTACACGAGAATGCATGGCCCGCAAGAGGGCAGAACATAGTCATGATCCAGTGCGTTGGCTCGCGCAATGATAAGCACCCCTACTGCAGCCGCATCTGCTGTTCCATGGCGGTCCAGAACGCGCTTTCCATCAAGAAGCTGGACCCTCAAGCCAAGGTATTAGTGCTCTACAGGGACGTGAGGACCTACGGCTTCCGGGAGACCTACTACCAGCAGGCGCGCGAGGCCGGAGTGGTCTTCATCCGCTACAGCCAGGAAGCCCCGCCGCAGGTGACCGACCATAACGGTCTTGTGGTGACGCTGACGAGCCCGGACTTCCCCGAGCCTATAGCCATCGAGGCGGACAATGTCGTGCTCAGCACGGGCGTGGAAGTGGACGTGATGAACAACAAGCACATGTCCGACATGCTCAAGGTCCCGCTCAATGCAGACGGCTTCTACGTGGAGGCCCACATGAAGCTGCGCCCGGTGGATTTCACAACCGAAGGCATCTTCCTCTGCGGGAATGCCCATTCGCCCAAATTCATCGACGAGAACATATCGCAGGCGCGCGCAGCCGCTGCACGGGCCGCCACCGTGCTGTCCAAGCAGCAGCTCGACGTGAGCGCCCAGGTCTCTTCCGTGGACCAGAACAAGTGCATCTCCTGCATGACCTGTGTCACGGTGTGTCCGTATTCCGCGCCCTACTGCAACAAGGACGGCAAGGGGCAGATCGAGGCCGCCAAGTGCATGGGATGCGGCATCTGCGCCGCTGAGTGCCCGGCATGCGCCATCCAGCTTCATCATTTCGAGGCCGACCAGTTCACGGTCATGATCAGGGAACTTTTCGCCGGCAACCTTACGAGAGAGGATGAAAGCTGCGACACTGCACCCCGCAAGGCAGCGGCAGGAGGTAAAAGGTAAACGATGAAACCCGAAGTATTTCAACCCAAGATCGTGGCCTTCTGCTGCCACTACTGCGCCTATGCCTCGGCCGATCTGGCGGGGTCCATGCGCATCCAGTACCCGCCCAACGTGCGCATCATACGAACCCCCTGCACGGGCAGGCTGGAGACCGAGTACTTCATGAAGGCATTCGAGAACGGTGCGGACGGCGTGCTGGTGGCCGGCTGTCTCGAAGGGGGCTGCCACTTCATCGAAGGCAACCTCTGCGCAAAACGCCGGGTCGAGTACACCCGGGCAATGCTCGAGGAAATAGGCCTCGATAAGGAACGCCTCCGCATGGTCAATATGTCCGCCGCCATGGCGCGCCCCCTGGCCGATACTATCATCGACATGGTGGAAACGGTCCGCAAACTGGGCCCCAGCCCATTGAAAAACGGTAGATTACTACAGGAGTGTGGCTCATGATCATTGCCCAAAGAAAAAGCATTCCCGAACTGCTGTCCATTGTGGAAAAACACCGCAAGGTGCTCGTGCTCGGATGCGGCACCTGCGTCACCGTCTGCCTCGCGGGCGGCCAGCGCGAGGTGAGCATCATCGCATCGGCATTGCGCATGGCGGCAAAATTGAATGATCTTCCCCTCACGGTCGATGAGCTCACCATCGAGCGCCAGTGCGACAACGTCTTCCTCGAACAGGCCGCCGATGCTGCCGCGAAGGTGGACGCCGTGGTGTCCCTGGGCTGCGGCGCCGGCGTGCAGGCGCTGGCCGAGCGATTCGCGGACAAGCCGGTGTACGCGGGTCTCGACACCTCCTTCATCGGCATCCTGGAGGAGCGGGGCATGTGGACGGAAAAATGCGCGGCATGCGGCTCGTGCGTGCTCCATCTCTATGGCGGCATCTGCCCGGTCACCCGCTGTGCCAAGCACATGCTGAACGGCCCGTGCAGCGGATCGCGAGAAGACCGGTGCGAGGTCGACCCGAACCGTCCGTGCGCCTGGCAGCTCATCTACAAGCGGCTCAAGGACATCGGCCAGCTCGACCGGCTCAGCGAGATCAGACCGCCCAAGAACTGGAGGCCGAGCCTGTCCGGTGGCTGCCGCACCATCATCCGTGAAGACCACCGGGTGTGACACGGACCACACCCTTTACTGAGGTCCTTGTCGTGTTTCACAGGCCCAAACCGACCTACAGTCTCGATCATAATACAGCTCTGTAATGGTTGAACACACTGCCCACAGAGGGTTGCATAATTGGTTATGGTTAAATACATTCCACCCT
>Ga0335070_10009595_pt1 | contig 11324 bp, 8 predicted proteins | sample Lox_Sample_13_FD_206722 | JGI IMG/M metagenome (GOLD analysis project Ga0335070, IMG submission 206722) | Soil microbial communities from Loxahatchee National Wildlife Refuge, Florida, United States - Lox_Sample_1.3 | ecosystem: Environmental > Terrestrial > Soil > Wetlands | place: USA: Florida... | reverse complement strand
AAGGTGATCGGCATGTGGAAGGCGAAGATGATGTTCGACCCCATGCTGCTGATCATGCTGCTGACGTTGTTGTTCAGGCCGCGGACAATGGATGAGATTCCGATGACGACGGCGACGCCGATGACGATGCCGAGCACGGTGAGGCCGGAGCGTAGCTTATTGCTGCGGATGGTGGCTAGCGCCATCGCGATGATTTCACCGAATTCGCTTCGTCCGACCATGGGAGTTTCCAGCTCTCAGCTGATAAAGCCAAATGCCAATACACGTTCTCGTCAAGATCTACATCTCAAATCTCAGCGCGGCAATCGGGTCAAGCATTGCCGCTTTTCTTGCCGGATAGACACCGAAGAAAACGCCTACGCTTGTGGCTACCAACAATCCGGCACATACCGCCCACAGTTGGATTACTGAGGGCAGCCCCACGGCAAGCGTCACGCCTTTGGCTACCCCAACGCCCAGCAAGACGCCGAGGAATCCTCCGAAGAGCGCCAGCGTTACCGCTTCAATCAGAAATTGCAGAAGCACGTCTCGGCGCTTGGCACCCATCGCCTTGCGGATGCCGACTTCTCTCGTGCGCTCGGTGACCGAGACGAGCATGATGTTCATGATGACGATGCCGCCCACCACCATCGAAATTGCCGCGATGCCGATCATGGCGATGAAGAAGGTGTCCGTCAGGCCGGCGAAGATGCTCATCAGGTTGGCATTGTTTTCCATGTCAAAGGAATCGGGTTGGCCCGGAGCATCGTGCCGCCGCGCTCGCACAATGACACGCGCTTCGTCCATGGTCGCGTCCATCTGGTCTTCGCCCGCCGCCTTCGAAGCGATCCGCATATTCATGTCGCGGGTGCCATACTGTTTCATCCACGACGTCATGGGCAGGAATACATAATTGTCCGCGCTTTGCCCTAAGGTCGAGCCCTTCTTTGCGCCCACGCCTACGACGCGGTACACCCATCCATCCACCCGTATTTCCTTTCCGAGCGGATCGACACCCGGCAACAAATTGTCCACGACGTCGGTGCCGATCACGGCCACGGCCGCATCATGTTCCAGATCGGATTCTCCGAACATGCGCCCCGTATCGATATCGACGTCCCGTATGACCGCCACCGCCGGGGTCATCCCCCATACCCTCGTGTCGCTGAGCGAATGCTCGCCGTATTTCACATGACCGGTTTGCTTGAAGGCATAGGCCCCAACGTTTTGGCAAAGCTTGCACCCGTCGCGCACGGCGCGGTAATCATCCATGGTGAGGTCTTTGCGCTTCATTCCCTCCAGATAGCGATCGATGTTCGTAGTCGCGGGCGAGACCTTGCACATAATGAAAGCGTCGGCGCCGAGGTTGAGGACCTTCTCTCCGACGTAGCCCTTGATGCCGCTTACGAAGGTGACCACCGCGATGACGGCGGCGACGCCGATAACGACTCCCAGCAGCGTGAGCACCGAGCGCAATTTATTTGCCCAGAGCGATTGCAATGCGATCTTGATGGCTTCGGAGATGTGCATGGAAGCAGCAGTCAGCTCTCAGTGCAAGAGGATAGCCTTCTTGTTTCCCGCTTGAGTTTAGCAGGATTGCTCGCTTTAGCGTGGGCTTACAGCGCGCACGTGTTATGTCGGGCGGAGCTTCGGGATTGGGGACCCTAGCCGCGCCTTAGGTCCGGCCGGATGCCAGATTCATCGACAGTTTCACACAGACAAATGCGGCGAGCAAAGCCACGGCGGTCCATGCCAGACCTGCACCGGCGGAGCCTCGTGCATACGCGGGCAATAGGTCCCGCAAAGAGGATGCAACCTGCGAAGGCATATCACCGCGGCTGAACTGGACAATGGCTGCGGTTCCCGTCACAACGACCACAATGAGCGTCAGTGCGGCAACGAGCAAAACGGGCAGCGCGCGCTTCCAGGGAAACGGAATGGGGGGCGGAACAGCGGCATCCTCACGCACCGCCTCCATCACCGAGAGGGCAAAGCCAGACGAGGGCTTGATTTCATCCTGCTTCGACAAAATGCGGTCGAGTTCGTCATTGTTCATGCTGCCTCCCATATCCATCCTATCTCTTTCGTGAGTCATGCCAGTCGCTGACACCATCGATTGCGGCAATATCGCCTCGGGCATGGCTGAATCCGGCATCATGCTTCCTTTAGCCGGGAAACGGTTAGCCACTGGGGCAACTTGGCGCGCAAGATCTCGCGGCCGCGAAACAGGCGTGCTTTGAAAGTCCCCTCTGGCATGCCGAGGCTCCGCGCGGCCGCCGGCACATCCATTTCGTGAAAGTAAAAAAGGACCAGAGCCTCGCGGTATTTCTGGGGCAGTGCGAAGACGGCGCGGCGTACGGCGCGATCGCGATCTTCCTCTTCGAAGCCGCCATCCTGCGCCCGCGGGTCGGCGGGCTCGCGAATCTCGTCGATGGGAATGTGCACCGGAATCCTGCGCAACTCAGAGCGATAGAAGTTCGTGGCAAGCGCGAACATCCAGGTTGAGAACGCAGCTTCCTTGCGCCACTGCTTCAGGTTGCGGTAGGCGCGGAGGAAGGCCTCCTGCGCCATTTCTTCAGCGCGGCCGCGGTCGTGGCAGAAACGGTAAGCCAGGTTGACCAGGGGCGACTGCCATCGGCGGACGATCTCCTCAAAACCGGAGATGTCGCCTGTCAATACGCGTTCGACCGCGAGTTGGTCGTCGGCAGCGCTCTTTATGGCCACTGGATTCCGTCCACAAGGGTACGACAGGGGCGACCGGATGGCGGTTGCATTATTTTGCTAGCGGTTTCCGCGACCGATGGTGCCCGCACAGGCGGGGGCCGCGCCTCCCAGAACTTTGCGCAGAAAACGCAACCGGAAAGGTGCAGCCGCTGTCTTACCCAGCGAAGAACAAAACGCAGGCCAGGAGGATCATGTGGAACTCGTTGGTGGAAGCATCGTAGATCTCGGAGCGTTTCTGATTCCCATCGTTGGAAGCATAGCCCTGTTTTCCTTTCTGGGGGTCGCGTCCTGGTCGGACGCGCGCCGCAAGGAACGCGAAGCCTATTACACGGCGGATGCGCTCAAGAAGATTTCCGAGAGTTCAGGCGAGGCTGCGAAATCGGCACTCGACTACCTGCGGGAACAGGACCGGATTGCCGTCCGCAAGCGAGTGGAAGGCATGAAGTTGGGGGGGCTGATCACGACGGGCGTGGGGGTTGGAGTCATGATCTTTTTGCGCGGCATGGAACATACGGAACCCGCGTATCTGGCCGGCGTGATTCCCCTGATGGTTGGCATTGCCCTGGCAATCTATGGGTTTATGCTGGCACCAAAGCAACAAGATTAAGGCACGTGTCTAGGGAAGAGATTGAGGCTCTTTTCAATCTTCTACAAACACATTCTTATTCTTCGAAGATCCGGGAGAAATGGGCCTTCAGGTCGCTCTGGTCAAGGCGGCTTGGAGGTAGATCCCTCACATATAATGGCTGTTGTTGGCAGCCGGACCAGACGATCGCTGTCGCAAGACAGAGGAAAGTCCGAACTCCAAAGAGCAGTGTGCCGGATAACGTCCGGGACAGACGGTTCAAGCCGTTTGGACGGAAAGTACCACAGAGAATATACCGCCCGAGCCGCAAGGCTCAGGTAAGGGTGAAAAGGTGCGGTAAGAGCGCACCGCCGCGCGAGTAATCGAGCGGGCATGGCAAACCCCACACGGAGCAAGACCAAATAGGGAGGAAGTTCCGCTTCGGCGGATGCGTGCCGGCTCGGCGCGCCAAACCTCCGGGTAGGTCGCTAGAGCCGCGCAGTAATGCACGGCCCAGAGGAATGATCGTCCTGCAGCATTCGTGTTGCAGACAGAATTCGGCTTATAGGTCCGGCTGCCAAGAATTTCCTATCCTTCGAAAAAGCGGAAACCGTGACGCTGCTCTTCCGCCACCTTTTTCATGATGTGCAGGGTTCTGCCGCGCTGGACTTCTGCTAGAGCTACCAGCAGAACGTTGAGCAGACACAAGGGCGCCGAGTAGGATACACCGAATGAAGTGGTATCCACTGGCGCCAGGAAGAATTCGTCCGAGAAACGCGCCACCGGAGAGATGTAAGTGTCGGTGATGCCGATGCAGTAAGCGTGCTGCTTGCGGGCCTGCTGAATACCCTCGATGGTCATGCGCAGGCCGCGACGAAAGCTGATGGCCAGGAGCACGCCGTCTTTTTCGAGGCCGCGCACAAGATGGACGGCATTGCCGGGCGAGGTGGCAACAAAAACCGGAAGGCTCAGAATATTGAAATGGTAGTGGAGGTAGTTGACGAGACTGGTGGCGGCATCGCCGCCCATCAGCAAAATCTTACGGGCTTTCCAGAGACGACGCGCCAGTTTTTCCAGACGATTGAGATCGAGACCGTTGTAGAGAGCGCGAAAATTCTTGAGCTCTTGATTAAGGCAAGCCTGCATCTGCGCATTCACGTTCGAATCGGCCGAGGAGCCCGACTGCATGGTGTCGAGCGAGGTAGCATGCACCACGGAAAGCTCGTGCAGGTAATACTGAAAGTCTTTGTAGCTCTCGAAGCCGAGGCCGCGCGCAATGCGGACAGTGGTGGCCGGGTCAGTACCGAGTTCCCTGGCCATATCTCGCACACTTAAGAGGACGAAGCGCCGGGGATCTTCAAGGGCGGGACGTATAATCTCTCGCCGCCGAGGACTTAACCGGGAAATGCGATCCGCCTGGCTCATGGAAGGCCATTCTTTCGGGAAAGAGGTCGCGTTACGCATGGCGCCGCCATCTTAGCAAAGTGCATACTCCAAAAACGAGGAGATACAGCACGCAAGCCCGCCGGCGGCACAAGCCAATGCGCGATGCGAGTGTATCATATGTTTCTAAAGCCAGATGACTCTCGCGGTAACATTTGGGCCCGCTGGACGCCGATACAAGTTTCCTCTAGACTCTATCGCATTCTAGGAGTAGATTCGGCTGTGAAACACACGTATCACACCGATGTCGATTGCGGCAGTTAGGAGCTTGCGATGGCCAACCGAAGAAGCTTTCTGGCGCAGGCATCCGGAGCGGTAGCTTTTCTGGGACTTGGCATGCGTAACCTGCTGGCGCAATTTCGCCCTCCTTACGTAATGGAGAGTGCACCCGGCACCGAAACCACTTTCAATGGAAAGAAGTATCTGTATTTTGGGGGAACGGGATACTACACACTGCAAAACCATCCTGCGCTTCTCAAGGCTGCGTCCGAGGCGCTTGAAAAATACGGGATGCACTCCGCAACCAGCCGGAGTTTTTATGGAACGACCGCACTCAGTCTGGCGGTTGAGAAAAGAGCCGCCGAATACTACGGCGCGGAAGATGCCGCCTACCTGCCCTCGGGCTATCTGACGAACGTCGCTGGCTTGCAGGCACTCGCATCGAAGGTCGATGTGGTCTTCATCGACGACGATTCTCACTACAGCCTGACGGATTTCGCAGGCGTGATTGGGAAACCCGTCTTCACGTTCGCTCATCGCGACCCGGAGGACCTTAGAAAGAAGCTTCAAGCGCAGATAAAGCCGCGCCAGAGACCGCTGATTCTCTCGGATGGCGTATTCCCTCTCTTCGGGCAGATCGCGCCTGTTCCAAACTATCTGAAGGTGGCCAAGGAATACGACTCATACATCTGGCTTGACGACGCGCACAGTGTCGGGGTGCTTGGGGAGAATGGGCGTGGGACGTACGACTACTTCGGGTTGAAGTCAGAGCGACTGCTGTTCGGCGGAACCTTCAGCAAGGCTTTTGGCGCTCATGGCGGAGTGATTCCAGGGAAGCTGGAGTTCGTTGAGTCGATCCGCGAGGGGCACGTGTTGAATGGCGCGACGAGTTCACCTTCGCCTGCTGCGGCCTCAGCCCTCATGAGCATGGATTTGCTGGCGAATCATCCCGAAATGCGGATACAGCTTTGGAAGAACGCGAAAAAGGTTAAAGCTGGACTGGGGAAGTTGGGCATTCCAATCGATGACACGGTTTTTCCAGCGGCTGCATGGACGCTGAAGTCCAACGATGAAATGAATCGTGTCCACAAGGCAATGATGGATCGTGGCATCGCCATCCAGAGACTTCACTATGCCGGCGGGGGAGCGGAGGGAGTATTGCGCGTGGTTGCGTTTTCGACACACACGGAAGAACAGATTGATCGGCTGACCGAGGAGTTGGGAAGAGTTCTGTAGGCAGCCATTGTCTCGCTTACGATTCGAAAAGTTTCCGCGGGAACCATCGATCTTTATGCGAATTGAGAATCTAGGGATTCGTGAAATTCAGTTATCGCTGAAGAAGCCCTTCGAAACGAGCTTCGGAACGATTCAGCATCGGCGCATCCTGCTGGTGGAAGCGTATTGCGACGGCGTCATCGGTTGGGGAGAACTAACCGCTGAGACTGGGCCGTTTTACAACTCGGAGTGCGTAGACGGGGCATGGGTCATCTTTCAGCAATTCGTTGCGCCACGGCTGATCAATAAGGTGGTGGCTAGTCCGAGCGACTCTCGAGTGCTGCTTTCCGGAATTCGCGGCCACGAGATGACCAAAGCGGCTGTGGAGAATGCGCTTTGGGATATCGAGGCACAGCAGAGAGGCGTTTCTCTGGCTCGTCTGCTGGGTGGAGATCGCACGGAAATCTCGTCTGGAGTTTCGCTCGGAATCCGCGAGACAGTGGGGGAGCTCTTAGAAGGCATTGAAACGGAATTGGCAGCGGGCTACCAGCGAATCAAGATCAAGATCAAGCCGGGCAAAGACGTCGACATCACGGCGGCCGTACGGCGGCAGTTCCCCCACATTCAACTCATGGTAGACGCGAATTCGGCTTATCGTCTGAGCGACCTGCCGCTGCTGAAGAGGCTCGACGCCTACGACCTAATGATGATTGAGCAGCCGCTGGAATGGGATGAAATCTTCGAGCATGCGCGGCTGCAAGCTGAGCTATCCACACCCATTTGCCTGGATGAATGCATCCACAATCTGCGCAATGCGCGAGCAGCGATTGAAATGGGGGCGTGCCGCATCCTGAATATCAAACTGGGGCGAGTCGGCGGACACACTGAAGCCCGGGGAATCCAGGAGCTGTGCCGGAAGCGATCGGTGCCGGCCTGGTGCGGAGGCATGCTCGAGTCGGGGATTGGACGGGCTCATAACATTGCAATGTCGGCGCTCCCGGGTTTCGTGCTGCCCGGAGACATCTCAGCAAGCCAGCGCTACTGGAATGAGGATGTGATCGATCCGGAGGTTGAGGTCACGCCACAAGGCACGATCCGCGTGCCGACTGGGCCCGGGCTCGGATATAGGGTCCGACTGAATCGGATTGAGCAGCTCACGGTTCGCAAAGAAAGCTTCGCGGCTAGAGCCAGCGTTCCTGTCGGCTAGCGGGCGCACCAGAGCTTTCCCAACTGCGCAGTCCACCCATGCGGCGCGTTCGACGAGTTGGCTCGCAGAAAACTCTTAAAACGCGAGAGCGCCGAGCTCGCGCAGAGAACGTGGGGAAACCTTATCAGTTCGCAGCCACAAGGTCAGCGCACTCCAGCTGGCCCACCATCCTAGTTCCATGGCAGTTGCCACACGCCTAAGCCCAGGTGCGCAGGCCGATGATTCCCCAATAAGCAAAGTACAGCGTCGCAATCAGCAGCGCTGGGGTGACGAGCTTTGAATAAATACGAACACCTTTGCGGACGCCTTCGTATGGCGCACGCCAAATCGCGATCGCGCTCATCAGGGCGGCAACGGCAAAGAAGATCGTAAGCAGAAAGACAGCCACAGACCAGCGAGTGGGATTCCCCAGCGCTTCGACCAGATCGTTGCTCGCTAGATTAAAGACCCAAACCGTGCAAATCAGCGTGAGGACCGTAAGCAGTGGCCAAATGCGCATTGCCCGCTCTGCGGGACGACGGCGCTTTTTGAAGAGCCCGCCGATCAGCCAGATTGGGGCATAAACAAGGATAGAAATCATCGCCAGCAGAACGAGCGCCGTGACCACGAGTTGGGAGACCGCGAACCAGGCGGGAATGTGCCGCATCGTGCCTTGAAGGCCAACCTGAATGAACTGTCCTTCGTCGTTAGGAGTCAGCAAGGCGAGGGTAGCAACGGGTTGCGGCGCGTCTTTCTTTGGAAGCAGGCGGAACTGCGTGCCCGAGACGGGAATATACGAATCTTTGTTTCCCAATCCGGTTACGAGGAGTTGGTCACGATTGAAACTGATCACGACCATTCCCAGCATGCGTTCCAGGAAGTACATGAGTTGAATGCGCGGTGAAGCGGGCTCATACCAGCCCGCGTAACGAGCCGCAGACGCGGGCACGGGGGCCGGAGCGGGCAGCGCGGGCTTTTGCAGGGTATGGGTGATGTAGGAGCGAATGAGCTTCCCTGCTCGCTCAAAGGTGTCGCCGTTGCCGGAGTTGATGCTGAAAAAATAGCCGACGTTGTAGTCGGGCATGTAGGCCATGTCAGTCAGTCCGCCTTCTACGCCTCCGTCGTGTCCGTGATAGACGAAGCCATCAAGAGTGGACCAATAATTGCCCAGTCCGTAGCCCGTTTTGAGGCCATCCCTCGCGGCCCAGGTGCTCGCCGGGCTTTCCATGCGGTCGATGGATGCCGATGGCACGATTTGAACTCCATTCACCAAGCCGCGGTTGAGATAGAAGCGTACGTAGTTGGCCATGTCATTGGCCGATGCATTGATCGCGCCTGACGGGCGATAGATGATGTTCCAGTAGCGATATGGGGTCTTGCCATCATCGTGATAAAGAGTGGTGGAAGGAACGGAAGACGCGGGCTGAAAATACGTGGCTGTTTTCATGCCAATCGGGTCGAAAAGACTCTTCTGCACGTAATCTTCGAAGCGCTCGCCGGTAATTTTCTCGACAATGTAGGCGGCGACTGGAGGGCCCGAGTTGCAGTAGGCCATGCGCGTGCCGGGACGCCAGCGCGAGATGCGCGAGGTGTGGTCGTAGTCGAAAGCTTCGCGAAGACCGATGTTGGGCGCGTCTTTGGAGTATTCGCGGAAGTGCATGTCGTCCCAACCGGTGGTGTGCTCGAGCAAGTGGACAACCCGGATCGGATCGGTCGCCTCCCATCGATTTTCGTACCAGACTTCAGGCACAAGCTTGTGAACTGGATCGTCGAGCGAGAGTTTGTCGGCATTCACAAGTTGAAGAATGGACAAAGAAGCGAAGGCCTTGGAGGTTGAACCAATGCGAAAAAGTGTGTCGGCAGTGACCGGACGGCCGGTCGCAACGTCGGCCAATCCGATGCCCCCAATCCACTCTGGCCCGTCACGATGAACGATGGCTATTGAAATACCTGGCGTGTGAGTTTTTTTCAGAAGCTGCTCCAGCTGTTGCCGGAGTTCCTCGGTGGTTTGCGGCGGCTTTGGAGCTTCGTCTTTTTCCCCGGCACCCGCAAAAACCCGGGCGGCCAAGAGCAAACACAGAATCGTAGCAATCAAGAAGCTCGATCGCATTGCGTCCTCCATTTTGGCGTCGCCATTCAAGCACACATAAGCCCCCAAATGCGGTGACTTCCCAAAGAAGTTCCGGATGCGCGGAATGGTATCATATGTTTCACTCTGAGATACCTCCGAAAGGACGCGGATTATCCCCACGATTTAGCTGGAATTTCGCTTGACACTCTCGGAGGCGCCGCCGTAGAGTGTTGCCGTAAAAAGGTATGCACCGTCAATAGTGAAACATGCATTTCAATGCATGGACTGGTTTCCCGAAGGAGCCCTGCCATGAACTCGACTTTCCGTCGCGCACTAGCTTCCCTCTTCATTCTTTTTCTGATAACGGTCACCGGGCTCGCGCAGAATGCGAGCACGGGCGCCATCAGCGGCACAATCAGCGATGCCCGGGGAGCCGTTGTCGCGGGCGCAGTCGTCAACGCCATCGATATGACCACTGGCGAGAAACGCAGCACGCTCTCGTCGGAGCAAGGGACATACTTGGTCCCGCTCTTGCTGCCTTCGAATTACCGTATCGAAGTATCGAAGTCCGGGTTCAAGCTGGCGGTGAGCACAGGTATTCCAGTGCATATCACCGAGACCGCCACGCTGAACGTGCAACTCGAGGTTGGCGCAGAACAGCAGATCGTCAGCGTTACTGCCGACGCCGAAATGTTGAAAACGGAACAGAGTGCTCTGGGAGACGTGGTCGATCAGAAAGAGGTCGCCGCTCTACCGCTCGTGACTCGAAATTACAGCCAGATCCTTGCGCTGTCTGCCGGCGTTTCCGCCGAGACGTTCAACGCGGGCGAAATCGGGCGCGGAGGCGTGGATAGCAACCTGGTAACTGGCGGAGGCGCCGCGGCCGATAACAATTATCAAATGAATGGGGTCGAGATTAACGACCTGCAAGGCAGCGGTCACTACAGCGGTGGCGTGGCGACACCGAATCCTGACAGCATTCAAGAATTCAAGGTGCAGACAAGCCAGTATGACGCGTCGTACGGGCGCAATGCCGGCGCTAATGTTGACGTGATGACTAAGAGCGGAACTAACAGTTGGCATGGCAATGTGTGGGAATTCTTTCGAAATGAAGACTTGAACGCCAACGATTTCTTCCGCAACGAAACCGGAGAGCCGCGTGCGATCCTGCGTCAAAACCAATTTGGATTCACGTTCGGCGGTCCGATCATCAAGGACAAGTTATTGTTCTTTACCTCTTACCAGGGAACGCGCCAACACAATGGACTTGATCAGCAATGTTCCAGCAGCGTGATCCTGCCAGTATTGACCGGCACCGACCGATCAAAAGCCACACTGGCGGATGCGGTGGGAGTGACAACCGCTTTCGGAGGCTATGACATCCTCGGACGGCTCGTGACCGCGGACAATGTCAGCGACCAGGCATATGCGCTTTTCAATGCAACGCTACCGAATGGGCAATTTGTAATCCCCAATCCGCAGGTCATCATCACCGACCCAAATAGCGGTTTGCCCGAGGGTTTTTCTACCTACAGTACTCCTTGCCCGTATAACGAAGATCAATTCATCACCGATGTCGACGTTGTGCAGAATTCGAAGAGCACCTTTCAGGGCCGGTTCTTCTTTGCTAATACGGACGCTACCTTCACCTTGCCTCTGTCCCAAACCTACGGCTCGACGCTGCCCGGTGCCCCGCTGAAGAATCCTCAGAATTTCCGCAATTTCTCTTTAACCCATACTTATATCTTCAATCCCCATTTAGTGAACCAGGCGCAATTTGGATTTCATCGCACATTTTCGGGAACAACTCAAAGTTTCCCAGTTTCGTACTCGAGCATCGGCAGCATGGCTCCCCCATTCGATGATGCGCGCGCCGTCATCAGCGTATTCGGCGGATTCAACATGGGTGGGAATGGCCAAAC
>Ga0335070_10009594_pt1 | contig 11325 bp, 10 predicted proteins | sample Lox_Sample_13_FD_206722 | JGI IMG/M metagenome (GOLD analysis project Ga0335070, IMG submission 206722) | Soil microbial communities from Loxahatchee National Wildlife Refuge, Florida, United States - Lox_Sample_1.3 | ecosystem: Environmental > Terrestrial > Soil > Wetlands | place: USA... | reverse complement strand
CCCGGCTGCGGGCCCGCAGCGCCGGCCAGTTTCCGAACGCAAGCAAGGCCAAGATACCGAACCAGCCGAGCAACGGCACGAACAACAGGAGCGACAACACAGGTGAAAAGCCAGCCCGGCCGAGGATCCGCCAAGCCGGAAACAGCACAACGACAACGCAGACAAGCCAAATCAAAACGCTCATGCCGAACCTTCCCCCAAAAGGCAGTGTGGATAAGACCAGCAATTTTTGATCACGACCCAGACGAAGATTGCCGGACTCCCGTCCGGGTTTCAACGTTCGCAGATGCCGGCTCTCAGTACAGGTGGCAGTTCACCAGATGCGGGACGCCGCTGCCGCCGATGTCGCGTGTCGCCGGGGCCACCGACTTGCACTGCTCCATCACCTTCGGGCAGCGCGGATGGAAGCGGCAGCCGGGCGGCGGCGTCTCGGGGCTGGGCGGCTCGCCAGACAGCACGATGCGCTGCGCTCGTCGCTCCGGGTCGGGATCGGGTGCGGCCGACATCAACGCCTCGGTATAGGGATGCGCCGGCCTGGCGTACAGCGCGGGCGCCGTCGTCGTCTCGACGATGTGGCCAAGATACATCACGGCGACGCGGTCGCTGACATGCTCGACCACCGCCAGGTCGTGGGAGATGAACACGTAGGACAGCTGCAGCCGCGCCTTGAGGTCGAGGAGCAGGTTGAGGATCTGCGACTGTATGGAAACGTCGAGCGCCGAGACCGGCTCGTCGAGCACGACGAGTTTGGGCTCGAGCGCGATGGCGCGGGCGATGCCGATGCGCTGCCGCTGGCCGCCGGAGAATTCGTGCGGATAGCGCGTCACTGCGTCGGCCTCGAGCCCGACGAGGTCGAGAAGTTCGGCGACGCGTCGCTTGCGCGTGCCGCGGTCGCCGATGCCGTGGATCTCCAGAGGTTCGGCGATGATGGCACCCACCGAGAGCCGCGGATCGAGCGATGCGTAGGGATCCTGGAAGACGATCTGCATGTCCCGCCGCTTCGCCCGCAGCGTCCGCGCCGCAAGTCGCGTCAGCTCGTCGCCATCAAAATGCACGGTCCCGGCGGTAGGCTCGATCAGGCGCAGCATGAGGCGCGCCAGCGTCGATTTTCCTGACCCTGATTCACCGACGATGCCCAGGGTTTCGCCGCGTCCGAGCGTCAGGCTCACGCCATCCACCGCGCGCACCGTGCCGCGGCCGTCCTTGGACGGGAAATGCTTCACGACATCGACGAGTTCGAGCAGGGGAGCGCGTGCGCCCTTCGGCACGATCGACGTCGGCGGGCCGGCTGCCGCGATGGAGTCGGGCGCGCTCACGGCACGGGGTTCCAGCAGGCGGCATCGTGGCCTGCCGCGATCGCCGCCAGCGGCGGCCGCTCGCTACGGCAGCGGTCGATGGCGCGGGCGCAGCGGTCGGCAAAGCTGCAGCCGATGCCGCGCTTCTCCGGGGGCGGCACGATGCCGGGAATGGCGGGCAGATGCTGCCCACGGCGGCCGCGCCGCCGCGAGGATGCCAGCAGTCCCGCCGTGTAGGGATGGCGGGGTCGGCGAAACAGCTCGGTCACGGCGGCCCGCTCGACGATGCGCCCCGCATACATGACCACCACGTCCTCGCACATCTCGGCGACGACGCCGAGGTCATGGGTGATCAGCAGGATGGCCATGTCCATCTCGCGCTGCAGCCGCCGCAGCAGATCGAGGATCTGCGCCTGGATCGTGACGTCGAGGGCCGTCGTCGGCTCGTCGGCGATCAGCAGCGCGGGGCGGCAGACCAGGGCCATGGCGATCATCACGCGCTGGCGCAGGCCGCCCGAGAGCTGATGCGGATATTGCTCGAGGCGGCGATCGGCGCCGCCGATGCCGACCTGCTTCAGGATGTCGATGCTCCAGACCCGCGCCATCTTTGCCTCCATGTTGCGATGCAGGCGCAACACCTCGGCGATCTGGAAGCCGACGGTCAGCGTCGGGTTGAGGCTCGTCATCGGCTCTTGGAAGATCATGCCGATGCGGTCGCCGCGGATGGCGCGCATCGCCGCCGGTTGGAGCGCCGTCAGATCGGCGCCGTCGAACCTGACACGCCCGCCTTCGAGCCGGCTCGGGGGCGAAGGCAGCAGCCGCATGATCGACATCGCCGTCACGCTCTTGCCGCAACCGGATTCGCCGACCAGCCCGACGGTGCGCCCGGCCGGCACGGCGAACGACACCTCTTCGACGACGCGCACGCGTCCGCTTTCGGTAGCGAAGGAGACGGAGAGATCTTCGACGGAGAGAAGAGAGGTGGCCGTCATGCAAGCAACGGGCGGCCGCAAAGGGCCGCCCCAATATCGATTGCCTCTTGGGGGGCGACCCCGCGCGGTCGCCCCGCGGGGTTCACTCGAACACCACGCGCGGGAAGTAGAACGACACGATCCAATTGGGCATGTCGACGATTTCGCTGATGCGCAGGTCGCCGCAGACACTGCAGAGCATATAGGCCTCGACCGGCTGCATCTTGTAGCGCCTGGACAGCAGGTCGACCATTCCGCTCACCGCCGCCTTGGCGCCCGTCATCAGATCGGGGCTGATGCCCGTGGTCACCTCGTAGCCCTTGGCATCGAGTGGTGAAGCGCGGAAACTTCAGGTTCGCGCCCTTGACTAGGTCGAACTTCGCAGCCAGCGCGATCGGGCTTTCGATCGCCGTGCCGCAGACCTCGCCGTCGCCCTGGCTCGCATGCGTGTCGCCGACCGAGAACACCCCGCCTTTGACCTCCACCGGCAGATAGAGTTCCGTGCCGGCGCTCATGTCGCGGATGTCCATGTTGCCGCCGACCTGGCGCGGCGGCACGATGCTGTGCTGGCCCGGCTCGGCCGGCGCCAAACCGATGGTGCCGCAGAACGGCTTCAGCGGCACGCGGCCGCCAGGGCCGAACATCGCCGGCACCAGCGATTGCGCGTCATACTTCCAGATGTGCAGCGCCGGCTCCTTGAACTGATCGGCGAGCAGGCCAAAGCCCGGAATATTCGCCGTCCAGCCCCATCCCGAGGGCGCGAACGACAGCAGGGTCACCTTGATGGCGTCGCCCGGCTCGGCGCCGTCGACATAGACCGGCCCGACGACCGGGTTCACCTTGGAGAAATCGAGCTTGGCGACATCGGCGGTCGTCGACTTCTGAGACAGCTGCCCGGCCGACGCGTCCATCGGGTGGAACTCGATGCTCTCGCCCGGTTTCACCGTCACGATCGGTTTGTTGGCATTGTTCCAGCCGAAATGGCTCTGCCCTTCATGGATCGTATGCTTGTGCGGCGCATTCATGATTCTGCCCCTGTGGATGCTCGATAGGGGACGGGGCACAGCCCGCCCCCATCGCGCTGCGCAGGCTACTGCGCGTCCTTGGCGAAGATGTAGTCGTAGTTGACGGGAAGGTGGATCGGATCGGTGAACAGGATCGCGTCGCCGCCGAGCCGCGCCGAATGGAAGGTGTAGCGGGTCTCGCTGAAGACCGGCACCCACGGCGCGTCCTTCATCACGTCCGCGAAGATGCCCTTCCATTTCTCGGCGCGGGCGGTTTGCTGCTCGGGCGTCACCATGGCATCGGCCTCGGCGGCGCGCTGGTCGAGGCCCTGGTTGCAGTATTTCGACCAGTTCCAGCCGCCCTCCGCCGCGCCGGCGCAGCCGAGGATCGGACCATAGAAGTCCGACGGATCGGGATAGTCGTCGATCCAGGCCATTCCACCCGACCACACCATCGGCGCCGTGCCGTTACCGCCAGCGGCAATCACCTCGGCCTGGGCCAATGACTTGATGTCGGCCTTGATGCCGATGGCCGCCAGATCCTGCTGGATCGCCTGCGCGATGCGCGGATTGGGGTCGACGTTCATGGCATAGAGCTCGGTGGAGAAACCGTCCTTCACGCCGGCGTCGGCCAACAGCTTCTTTGCCGCTGCCGGATCGTATGCGTAGCCGGCGTAGTCCTTGTCGTAGCCCGGCATACCCTTGGGCAGCACCTGGTTTGCCGTCACGGCACGATTGTTGATGATGCGGACGATGCGGTCCTTGTTGATCGCCATGTTGATCGCCTGCCGCACCTTCAGGTTGTCGAGCGGCGGTGTCTTGACGTTCAAGGTGACGTAGACCGTCTGCAGCTGGTCACCCGCGACGATCAGGTCCTTCGTCGAGGGGTCGTTCAGCAATTCGGAGAACTGCGCCGGCGGGATGCCATCGCCGACGATGTCGACCTCGCCCTTCTTCAGGCGCAACACGGCGACAGTCGGATCCTGGCCGAATTCGAAGCTCAGCTTGTCAAGATAGGGCACCCCCTTCTTGTAGTAGTCGGGGTTGCGCTCGAGCTCCAGCTTCTGGCCCGCGACCCAATCGACGAACTTGAACGCACCGGTGCCGATGGGATGCTTGCCGAAGTCGGCGCCGTATTTGTCCACCTCCTCCTTCGGCACGACGAAGCCGAAATTGATCGCCATGATATGGAGGAAGGTGGCGTCGGGCCGGGTCAGCGTGATGACCACGGTCTTGTCGTCTGGTGCGGCGATGCCCGAAAGCTCCGTGGCCTTCTTGGCGCCGACCATGTCGTCATAGCCTTTGATCGAGCCGAAGAAGCCAGCGCCGGGACTCTGGGTCGCCGGATTCACCGCGCGCTCGATCGAGTACTTCACATCGGCTGCGGTGACGGCGCGGCCGTTGTGGAATTTGATGCCGTCGCGCAGCTTGAAGGTATAGGTCTGGCCGTCGTCGCTGATCGTGTAGCTCTCGGCGAGATCGGGGGTCAGCTCGGTCGTGCCGGGCTTGTAGTCCATAAGCCCGTCGAAGATGCTCTTGATCACCGACCAGTTCTGCCAGTCATAGCCGATGGCCGGATCGAGCGTCGTCAGGTCGTTGTTGAAGGTGACGACGGCGCCGCCGCCCTGCTTCGGATCGGCCGATGCCGGTCCGGCCGCGACGATCGCCAGCGCGGCGACGGCGGACAACAGAAAACGTTTCATCTTGTTCAAGCTCCCTGCTTTGCTATTGATCGCGGAATCCCAGGACGTCGAGCCGCTCCAGGAAGGAACAACCATCGCCGGGGTGCGACTCGGCGATTCATGGTTGTCGGCGAAGTTTTGTCGCATCGTACGGGATGCCCGGGTAACGGTCCGGACATGGCATGGGTGGCTCTGCGTTCCGGCCTACGGGCTGCATTTCACCTCAGGCGGATGCGCGGGTCAATGAGGGGGACGATGAGGTCGGCAATCAGGCTTCCGAGCACGATGAAGAGCGCCGCCGTGATGGTGACGCCCATGATGATCGGATAGTCGAGCCGCTGGATTCCCTGCTGCCACATAAGCTGGCCGATCCCCGGCCAGCCGAAAACGGATTCGACGATCACCGCGTTGGCGATCAGGAAGCCCATGTCGTAGCCGACCTGCGCAATCACCGGCAGGACGGCGTTGCGCAGCGCGTGGGTGATCAGGACCGTCCGCTCCGGCAGGCCTTTGGCGCGGGCCGTGCGGATGTAGTCCTGGCGCAGGACGTCCAGCATCTGCGAACGCATGAGGCGCGAATAGGTGCCGCCGCCGGCGATGCCGAGGGTGATCGCCGGCAGCACCAGATGGCTTATCCCGCCATAGCCCGACAACGGGAACCAGCCGAGGATGTAGGCGAAGAAATAGAGCAGCAGCAGGCCGACGACGAACTGCGGCGCCGAGATGCCGATGAACGACAGCATCATCACGCTGCGGTCGGCCACCTCGCCGCGCCGCGTCGCGCCATAGATGCCGGCGGGAAGGCCGATGAGCAATTCGGCGACGATGCCGGCGGCCATCAACAGCAGCGTCGCCGGCAGCCGCCCGCGGATCAGTTCGGAGACCTGCGTCTTCTGCGCATAGGAGCGGCCGAGGTCGCCTTGAACCAGCCGCGTGACATAGTCCCCATATTGCACGGGCAGCGGCCGATCGAGGCCGAGCTGGTGGCGGATCAGTTCGCGCGTCTCCGCCGTGGCGTTGCGTCCCGCGATCATGCTGACGGGGTCGGCCGGAATCAGGAAGATCAGGCAGAACGTCACCAGCGAGATGCCGATGAGAATGATTCCCGCGGCGCCCAGCCGCCGGCCGAGAAAGCGCATCATTGGCGGCCCCGCTGGGTCGGGTCGAGCGCGTCGCGCATGGCGTCGCCGACGAGGTTGAACGACAGCGCCAGGAGCACGATGGCCACGCCGGGAAAGAACACCAGCCAGGGCGCGCTGAGGAAATAGGACTGGCTCTCGAAGATGATGTTGCCCCAGGACGGGGTCGGCGGCCGCACGCCGACGCCCAGGAACGACAGCATCGCCTCGAACATCACGGTCGTGGCGATCCCGAGGGTGGCATAGACGAGAATGGTCGGGATCAGGTGCGGGATGAGATGGCGCCAGAGGATGCGTCCGGCCCCGGCGCCGAGCGCCCGCGCTGCCTCGATATAGTCCCGTTCGCTGAGCGCCAGCGTCTCCGCATAGATGACGCGGCAGAGCTGGGTCCAGTTCACCAAGGCGATGACGATGGCGATGATCCACAGGCTGGGCGCGAAGATCGCTGCCAACGCGATCGCCAACAGCAGCGCCGGGAATGCCATCATCAAGTCGGTGAAGCGCATGATGATGTTGCCGGCAAAGCCCCTGAGATAGCCCGCTATCGCGCCGAGCGCCGCGCCGATCAGCACGGCGACGCCGTTGGCCGCGACGCCGACGGTCAGCGAGGTGCGCGCGCCATAGAGCAGGCGCGAGAACAGGTCGCGCCCCAGGAGGTCGGTGCCCAGCCAGAACTTGGCGTTCGGGGCCAGCGGCGAGCCCTCGATGGTCAGGCCGTCGAACATCTGGTCGTAGGGGCTGAACGGCGCCAGCCATGGCGCCAGCAGCGCCGCGCTCACCACGATCACGATGACGAAAAGGCCGGCAACCGCCAGCTTGTCTCGGAGAATTCGACGCCAGGCCGACATGCGGCGCGATTCTTAGCGCCTCGCCGGCCCCTTGTCGAAGGGGTGCCGTCCTACTCCGGGGTCGTGATCATGTTCGGCACGCGATGGTCGATCTCGCAGTCGATGCGCGGAACCCGGCTGGTCGCGGCGGCCCGGTCCAGCCGCGGCCCGCTCTGGCTGATCTCCTGCAGCATCTTGCGCGTGATCGTGGCCGCAAGAAGCGCCGGTGCCGACACCGACAGGACGAACGAGTCAGGCCCTCCCGTCACGCAATCCTCGTAGTAGATGGCAAGCAGCCCGGGATCCATGCCGCCGGGGCCGCCGGGATGCAGGGTAATCGGCAGGCCGTTGATCGTGATCCCGTCCCGCAGCACGGTGTCGCGCGCACTGGTCACGGGCGGGCCCCAGTTGTTGGCGCCGTCGCCGGAGATGTCGATGATCTGGTGCGCCCCGACGAATCCGTTGTTGCGGAACAGCAGATCGGCAAAAAGCAGTGCCGACGATATGGAGGTGTCGTGCATACCCGGGCCCTGCCAGGCGGCGAGCCGCGCCGCCACCGACTCGGCGCGGGCGCGGCCGTCGATCACTTGCCAGGGAATGACGATCCGCTGCTCGTCGGCGCCGCCCCATTCGACGTAGGTGACGGCGATCCGCCCATAGGATCCCGACTCGATGGCAGCGATGACCTGGGGGTCGCGAAACGCCGCCACGTAGCCGTCGCGCTGAAGGCGCAGTTCGCCGGCATCCATGGAGCGCGAGATATCGACGGCCAGCACCAGTTCGACATCGACGGTCACGTCTTTTGCCGCCTGTGCCGCGCACGGCGCCGTGAGCGTCAAGGCGAGCAGCGCGGTGCGATAGATGCTTGCCACCCGAACGACCACGCTTGCCACCGCCCGACGGCGCGCCTTGAGGCTGCGAAGAGGCAGCGATACTCGCTCAACCCCATGAAAATTGCGACCGTAGATCCCCGCTGCGGCAAAAGGCCGAAGTGTGACGCGCTTCGCTTTCCGGTAACCGGTTTCCGGCTAGGATGCCGAAATGGAGACCCAGGCCCTCTTTACCGTCGCTTAACCATGGTCCCCGACCGCATCGATCATCTCGACCACTACTGGCGACAGGGCTATGCCGTGGTCAAAGGTGTCTTCGCGCCGGCAGAGGTGCAGGAGATGGCGGCCGCCTTCGACCGCCTGCAGGCCGAGGCGCTCAAGCATCCGCGCAGCTACCGGCACGGGAACCTGCTCTATCGCCTGGGGCGCGACGCCAATCTCGGTCGCATCGTCCGCCTGGTGCAATGGCCGTCCTATGTCGATCCTGTGCTCGACCGCTACCGCCTGGACCGCCGCATGCTCGAGATCGTCGGCCCTCTCATCGGCGACTCGCTGAAGCAGATCATCAATCAGATGCACTGGAAGCCGCCGGGCGCCGCCGCGGTGGAGTTCGGCTACCACCAGGACATTCGCTTCCGCCGCCCGCGCTCGGCCTACCGCCGGCCCGCGGAGTCCTATGTGCAGACCGGCATCGCCCTCGATCCGCACCGCGCCTCCAACGGTGCCATGACGGTGCTGCCCGGCAGCCACCTGATGGGCGAACTCGCGTTCGGCACCGAGGGGCGCGTCATGGACAAGACGATGTCCGACGCCGACCTCCTGCATCTCGGGCTCGATCCCACGGCCGTGGTGCCGCTCGAGCTCGATCCCGGCGACGTCGCCCTCTGGCACCTGCATCTGGTGCACGGCTCCGGCCGCAACCGGTCGACCATCGACCGCCGCTTCTATCTCAACGGCTACGTCACGGCTGCCAGTTGCGACCGCGGCGTCGTCGCCTTCGAGCGCGGCGAGCCGCGTCCGCTGGGCGCGCCCGTCCTCATCCATTATGAGGACCTGCACGCCCGTCCCGAGCCGCACTACATCGAAGAATAGGTTTCAGCGGCCGCCGTCCTGGCTGCCGAAGAATTCCGCCAGAGCCGCGGCGCAGGCTTCCGGCTCTTCCTCCGCGAGGAAGTGGCCGCAATCGAGCGCGACCTCCCGCACGTCGTCGGCCCAGCGCCGCCACACCGTGGCCGGCGATGCCGATGCACTCGCCTTGTAGCCCCGCCCCCACAGAGCCAGCACCGGGCAAGCGATCTTGCGGCCGGCATCGCGGTCGGCCCGATCGTGCGTGCGATCGATACCGGCGCCGGCCCGGTAGTCCTCGCAGGTGGCGGCGATCACCCGCGGATCTTGGAACTGCGCGACATAAGCAGCGACCGCCTCCGGATCGAGCGAGTCGAACCGACCGGCCCAGCGCCGCAGGAGGTGCGTAAAGTACAGTTCGGGGTCGGCGCCGATCAGCCGCTCTGGTATCGGCGGCGGCACGGCGAGGAATTGCCAGTGATAAGTAGCGAGGGCCCGGTCGGCATCCATCTCCTCCCACACCTCCAGCGTCGGCACGATGTCGAGCGCGGCGTAGCCCGTCACGCACTGCGGATGATCGAGGCAGAGGCGGTAGCCGACCCGCCCGCCGCGATCGTGCCCGGCCAGTCCGAAGCGCTCGAAGCCGAGGGCGGCCATGACCGCCACCATGTCGAGGGCCATCGCCCGCTTCGAATGGCCGAGATGCTCCGCGTCCGGCGCCGGCCCCGTGCTCCGGCCGTAGCCGCGCAGGTCCGGCATGACCAGCGTGAAATCCCGCGCCAGGATCGGCGCCACCCGATGCCAGATCACGTGCGTCTGCGGATAGCCGTGCAGCAGCAACAGCGGCGGCCCCTTGCCGCCCATGCGCAGGTGGATTTCTGCCTCGCCTGCATTGATGCGCCGTTCCGCAAATGCTTCGAGCATTCAACAAACTCCCGCGGTCATTCCAGCGCTCGCGTCGACGAGCGAGGGATGCAGCCGAAATTCGATCCAGGCTGGGGCAATCAGGACACCGAGGCAAGCGGGGTGCCGGCTTCCGCGGCATCACGACGCGAAATTCCGTGGCTCTGTGATGTTGCTTACAGAACGATGAGGAGGCTACATGCTGTGGTGCGCTTTGGTTTCAGGTGAGGAGGACGCGGCATGCCCAACGACCAGGCGGAATTACCGACGTCCCCTTTCGCCGTCGAGCCGATCACGCTCGGATGGGTGCCGAACCGCACGCTGGACTCGCAGCTGCGCACTCTTCTCGATCAGCCGCAGTTCAAGCATATGGGCATCGCCATCGTGGATCTGACGCATCGGTCGTCGGATCCGAATTCGCCGTCGCAGGTGCGCTATGCCGGTCTGCGCGACGAGCAGCAGATCTTCGTCGGCAGCCTGCCCAAGATCGCCATCATGCTCGCCGCCTATCGCCTGCGCGAGCAGGTGCGCGAGGCCGCCGTGCGGCTCCGCCTCAACGAGACCGGGGCGCTGTTTCCGAGACTGGTAAAGTCCTGGACGCCGCTGCTGACGAAGCAGGCGCAAGGCCGGCCGGTCATGTTCCCGAAACTGGACCAGGTCTTCCGCGCCGATGGATTCGCCGATGCGCAGGAGATCGAGTTCCACGACGATTTTGACGCGCACATCGTCAAGATGATCGAAGGCGTCGGCAAGAATGACGCCGCCGCCTATTGTGCCCAGCGGCTAGGCTTCGCCTACATCAACGGCGTGCTGCAGACCGAGGGCCTGCAGGACGGCCCCGATGGCTCGCGCGGCCCCCGCGGCCTGTCGCTTGCGCTCGACTACGCCGGCAACTTCTGGACCGGCTCGGAGAGCGCCGCGACGGCTCAGGGCGCCACCGCCAAGTCCGTCGCCGCGTTCATGACTGCGCTCGAAAATCGCAACTTCGTGAGCCCGCAAGCGAGTGAAGAGATGACGAGCCACATGCTCGTCGCCTCCTCCTGGTTCAAGGCTGGCCTGGTCGAAAAAAAGCGCCCGCCGTCGCGCATCTACGGGAAGATCGGCGTCGCCGGCACCTTTAGCGAGGGAGCCGTCATCGAACATCTGGTCAAGGGTTCCGGTCTCCGGCGCTACGCGGCCGTGGTGCTCGGTGCCTCCGGCTATCCGCCCCTATGGGAGGCGGTCGTGGACCTCGACATCATCAGCTCGGGCACCTGAAGGCACAGGCCAGCGGCTCGCGCCTGGCTGGCGCATCCGGTCCATCCAGGAAGGGCGCGTCTTCTCGCCGATCAGGCAGTCCATCCGGGGTGGGCTTTGCGGCGTCGCGGGCGCGCCTTCGTTCTGCGCCTGCATGGCGACGGGGAGGATGGCCGGGGTCCGGCCGGCGATCTCCCCTGCGAGTGGCTGGCCGTACCCTGGCGCGGCCGCCCGCTGCCGGATACGCGCCGCAGCGATCATGCACCGTTCTGGGATCTCGGCTATCCCGCGCTTATGGTCACGGACACCGCCGACCTGCGCAATCCGCACCACCACCGGGCCGGCGACCGTATCGAAACCCTCGACCTCGAAT
>Ga0335070_10009593_pt1 | contig 11326 bp, 13 predicted proteins | sample Lox_Sample_13_FD_206722 | JGI IMG/M metagenome (GOLD analysis project Ga0335070, IMG submission 206722) | Soil microbial communities from Loxahatchee National Wildlife Refuge, Florida, United States - Lox_Sample_1.3 | ecosystem: Environmental > Terrestrial > Soil > Wetlands | place: USA... | reverse complement strand
GAGCACGACGAGACCGACGGCGACGTTCGCCATGCCGAACGAGAGCGGCGTGTGGTTCGAGATGCCCTGGTTCAGGACGTCCCACGGCGAGAGGCCGAGCCCCGACTCGAGGATCAGCACGATCCCGAGCGCGAAGAGGAAGAGACCGACGACGAGGCTCGCCGAGCGGCCGACCCAGCCGCCGCGGACGCGCGGATGGGTTCCCCGGGCCACGGGCCCACGCTAGCGGTTTGACGTTTCCCGGCCGCGTCGGGCACAATTGGATCCGAGATCGGCAGAAATCGGCCCACGCACCCGCGAACGGGCAAAACTGGGATCCAGAGAGGAGCGGAGGATGTCGAGCCAGATCCACGTGGAGGCGGCACGGATCCCGGACCGCGATCGCCTGCTCAGCGAGCTCGAGTCGCAGGGCCTCCACGCGATCCCGGTCGACGAGGTGGGGATCGACGTCCCGTTCGCCGACGACGGCGACGAGCCGGCGATGTCGAATCAGGTCTTCGCGCAGGTCGAGGACACGATCATGCGGATCGGCGCGCCGTTCGTGCCGATCAAGCACGACGGCGTGATCTACGTCCGCCCGCCGGTCGGCTAGGCGGTTCGCTCGAAGAGCGCGGCCTGGCCCTGGCCGACGCCGACGCACAGCGTCGCGAGCCCGTAGCGGCCGCCGCGCCGGCGCAGCTCGTGCAGCAGCGACACGGCGAGACGCGCGCCGCTCATGCCGAGCGGATGTCCGATCGCGATCGCGCCGCCGTTCACGTTCACCTTCTCCGGGTCGAGGCCGAGCTCGCGCACGACCGCAAGGCTCTGCGACGCGAACGCCTCGTTCAGCTCCACGAGGTCGATGTCCGCGACGTCGACGCCGGTGCGCGCGAGCACCTTGCGCACCGCGGGGATCGGGCCGATGCCCATCACGCGCGGGTCGACGCCGGCGACCGCGCTGCCGACGAACGTGCCGAGCGGCTCGGCGCCGAGCTCGCGCGCCTTCTCCTCCGACGCGATCACGAGCGCGGCCGCGCCGTCGTTGATCCCGGACGCGTTCCCCGCGGTGACGGTGCCGTCCTTGCGGAACGCGGGCTTGAGGGTCGCGAGCTTCTCGAGCGTCGTGTCGGGGCGCGGATGCTCGTCGCGTACGACGTCGCCGACCGCGACGAGCTCGTCGTCGAAGCGGCCCGCCTCCGCGGCGGCCGCCCAGCGCTGCTGCGAGCGCAGCGCGAACGCGTCCTGGTCCTCGCGTGAGACACCCCACCGCTCCGCGACGTTCTCGCCGGTCTCGCCCATCGACTCCGGCGGGTAGAGCTCCGCGAGCTTCGGGTTGACGAAGCGCCAGCCGAGCGTCGTGTCGTACATCGTGCGGTCGCCGCGCGGAAACGCCGCGTCCGGCTTCGCCGTGACGAGCGGCGCGCGGCTCATCGACTCCGCGCCGCCCGCGACGAAGAGATCGCCGTCGCCGGCGATCACCGCGTGGCACGCGCCGCACACGGCCGCGAGCCCCGACGCGCACAGTCGGTTCACGGTCACGCCGGCGACCGAGTCGGGCAGCCCGGCGAGGAGCGCGCCCATCCGCGCGACGTTCCGGTTGTCCTCGCCCGCCTGGTTCGCGGCGCCGAACCACACGTCCTCGATCTCCTCCGGCGGGACGCCCGCGCGCGCGACCGCCTCGCGGATCACGAGCGCCGCGAGATCGTCGGGCCGCACGCCGGCGAGCGCACCGCCGTAGCGGCCGATCGGCGTCCGGACTCCGGCAAGAACGACTGCGCGCGGCACGGGCGCAGCCTAGTCCACGAACTCGACCCGAACGGGCGCGTCGTACGCGCCGACGGCCTCGGCCCGCGACAGCAACTCTCGGACCGCCTGCCGGCCCTCGTCGCCGTAGTCCTGCGTCAGCTCGTTGACGTACATCTCGACGAAGCGGTCGCCGCGCGAGTCGTCGAGCCCGCGGCCGAACGCGAGCGCGTACTCGAGCGCCGCGCCGCGATGCTCGAGCGCCGCGTCGATCGACGCGCGCAGCACGCCGGAGAGCTCGCGCACCCGCTCGTCTCCCAGATCGCGGCGTACGACGTTCACGCCGAGCGGCAGCGGCAGCCCGGTCTCGAGCAGCCACCACTCGCCGAGGTCGAGGCACTTCTCGAGGCCCTCGTCGCCGTACGTCAGCTGGCCCTCGTGGATCACGAGCCCCGCGTCGGCCGCACCGGACGACACCTCGTCGAGAATCGCGTCGAACGGCAGCGACCGCACGCGCAACTCCGAGCCGAGCGCCATCTTCAGCACGAGGTACGCCGTCGTGAGCGCGCCGGGGATCACGATCTCCGTCTCGCGCAGCTGCTCGAGCGTCAGCTTCTCGCGCGCGACGACGACGGGCCCGTACCCGAGGCCGAGGCTCGCGCCGTGCGGCAGCAGCATGTACGTGTCCTGGACGAGCGGATACGTCGCGAGCGAGATCGCCGTCACCTCGAGCCGCCCCTCGAGCGCCCATTCGTTCAGCGTCTGGATGTCCTCCGTCACCGGCTCGAACTCGAAGCCGCGCGTGTCGACGGTTCCCGACGCGAGCCCCCAGAACATGAAGGCGTCGTCTGGATCTGCGCTGAATCCGACTCGGACGAGCATGGAGCGGGGACCCTAGCCACGTACACTGCTGCCGTGTCGCAGGAGCCGCTCACCGAGGCGATCCAGCACTACCTCCGCGAGATCTACAAGCTCTCGCAGTCCGAGCCGCGGGTGTCCGTGAGCGCGCTCGCGCGTGCGCAGCACGTCTCGAACGCGTCGGCGAGCGCGATGGTGAAGAAGCTCGCGGCGCTCGGCCTCGCGGAGCACGCGCCGTACCGCGGCGTGTCGCTGACGCCGGCCGGGGAGCGCGTCGCGCTCGAGGTGATCCGCCATCACCGGCTGCTCGAGCTCTACCTCGCGGAGACGCTCGGCGTCGACGTCGAGGACGTGCACGAGGAGGCCGACCGGCTCGAGCACGCGCTGTCCGAGGAGCTCGAGGCGCGCATCGACCGCGCGCTCGGCTATCCGACGCACGACCCGCACGGGGACCCGATCCCCGACGCGAACCTCGAGTGGCCGCGCGCCGCGACGACCTCGTAGTCAGCGTCCGAAGAACCAGGCCTCGAGCGGCTTCAGGCACTCGTCGCGCGTGAACGGGCGCACGTGGTCGCCGCGGCCGTCGGCCTCGGAGACGGTCAGGTCGTCCTCGAGCGCGGCGTTCGCCTCGTCGAGCGCGTCGTCGAGCTCGTAGCCCTCGAAGATGAAGTCCTCGGGCCGCGGCTCGGTGTCGTTGCGCAGCTGCGGGTTCACCGCACGCCCGACACCCCAGACCGCGCCTTCCTTGCGCTCGATCCAGATCACGACGACTTCGTCGTGTCCGGCGTCGTCGACCCCGTGGAGCACCCGCTCCGCGAACCGACCGTGGTCGGACGAGGCGTGCACGACTCGACTATACAATCGGCGCGATGGCCAAGCTCGGCAGCATCCTGAAGACGCCGTTCTCGTTTCTCTTCCCGGGCTCGGCGAAGGAGGATCGCGTCGCGCAGTACGTGATCCGCGAGCATTCGCACGGCCGCTCGCTCGACGATGTCCTCGCCGACCACTACGTCGAGAACCGGCTGACGCCGGCGCAGGTGGCGCGGATGCTCGACCGGCCCGACGTGATCGACGCGCTCGGCAAGGGCGCCGTCGACGACGCGCGCCGCAGCATCGCGTCCGAGGGCTCGAGCTAGAGCTCGACGCCGGCGCCGCGCTCGCGCGCGCGCTCGACGACGGCCGCCGCGGCCGCGACGTCCCACGCCGCGAGGCCGTTCGACTTGAAGACGACGACGTCGTCGTCCGACTGCCGGCCGCGCACCTCCCCGGCGACGACCTCCTGCAGCTCGTGCACCTCGAGCCAGTCGAGGACGCCGCCCTCGACCGGCTCGACGAGGTCCGCGGACTCGAGCCGCGCGTCGTCGACCGAGTCGCAGCAGACGAACGTCGCGCGCTCGAGCACGACGTTGTCGAGCTCGCGCCGCCGCAGGTCGTTCGCGCCGACGGCGCAGACGAGCGCACCCGTGCGGAGCCACTCGCCGCGGAGCACGGGATCCGCGGAACCGGTGACGGTCACCACGACGTCGCACTCCGCAGGGTCGCGGTGGCTCTCGCCGGCGTCGGCGTCGTTCGCCGCGCAGAACGCCGCGAGGCGCTCCTCCGTCCGGCAGTACGCGACCGTTCGCTCGATCGTGGGAACCGCAGCGCGGATGCACGCGACCTGCGACTCGGCCTGCCACCCGCAGCCGATCACACCGAGGCTCGCCGCGCCGGCGCGCGCGAGGTGCCGCGCGGCGACGCCGCTCGCGGCGCCGGTCCGCAGCTGGCCGAGCTTGTCCGCCGCGACGACCGCCACGAGCTCGTGCGACTCCGCGCCGAAGAGCAGCACGGCAAACGTCGCGCCGCCGCGGCCGGCCGCGTAGACCTTGGCGCCGGCGAAGCCGAGCTCGAGATCGGCGGCCGCCATCACCGCGAGCGAGCCGCCCTCGAGCCCGAGCCGGTAGCGCGGCCGGTTCTCGACCGCGCCGCGCGCCATCCGCGCGAAGCACGCCTCGACGACGTCGACCATCTCGGCCGGCGAGATCAGCCCGGCGACGTCGGACTCGGAGAGGTAGAGCGGCACGGCGGCGATTCTCTCACCCGCTTGACATGTGACTATTTAGTCACCTATTATCGAGCCGTGACGGACGACGGCGATCTCGTCTTCAGGGCGCTCGCGGACCCGACGCGGCGGCATCTCCTCGACCGGCTCTTCGAGCGCGACGGCCGAACGCTCACTGAGCTCGAGTCGGAGCTGGAGATGACGCGCTTCGGCGTGATGAAGCACCTGCGCGTGCTCGAGGACGCGGGACTCGTCGTCACACGGCGGGAGGGCCGGACGAAGCTCCACTACCTCAACCCGGTGCCGATCCGCCTGATCCACGACCGCTGGATCGACAAGTACACGGAGCACCGCGTGTCCGCGCTCGCGGAGCTCAAGACCGAACTGGAGGCGGCAGGATGACGACCATGACGGCACAGACGACGCAGGTGTACTCCGTCTTCATCCGCGCGACCCCGGAGCAGATCTGGGACGCGATCACGAAGCCGGAGTTCACGGCGAAGTACTTCTACGGCAGCCTCGTCGACTCGGACTTCGAGGTCGGCGGCGAGCACAAGAGCTGGTCGCCCGACCACTCGCAGGTCTGGGTCGAGGGCGTCGTGCAGGACGCCGACCCGCCGAAGCGGCTGTCGTACACGTGGCGGGCGCTCTACGACGAGGAGACCGCGGCGGAGGAGCCGAGCCGCGTGACGTGGGAGATCGACCCGGGCGAGAACGGCGTCGCGAAGCTGACCGTCGTCCACGACCAGCTCGAGGGAGCGCCGAAGACGGCCGCAAACGTCGCCGGCGGGTGGATGTACATCCTCAGCGGGATGAAGACGCTGCTCGAGACCGGGAAGCCCCTCGCGGGCTGACGCTACGGCGGGAGCGTGACGGCGGGCCCGGCGGCCGACGCGACGTTCGCGTTGCCGGCGAGGTCCGTCGTCGCGCCGGCCGCGATCGCGGCGGTGACGGTGCCCGGGCCGGCGAGCCCGGAGACGGCGATCGCGTAGTCCGCGGCGTCGATCCGCGTGACGACGGTCGCCGCGGAGCCGAGGCCCGCGGTGCCGCCGAGCACGACGCCGCCCGCGCCGAGGCCCGTGACGGGCTCGGAGAACGTCGCGACGAAGCTCACCGGCTGCGTCGTCGCGGAGCCCGGCTGGCCCGGCGCGAGGGCGACGGTCGCGGTCGGCGCGGTCCCGTCGAGGGCGACCGTCCCCTGTCTCGTGCCGGTGTTCGCCGCGAGGTCGCGCGCCGAGACGGAGAACGCCGCGTTGCCGGGTCCGTGTGCCGACGCGGTGAGCTGCGCGCTCGCGTAGTGGAACGTCGACGTGCTGCCGTCGGGATTCGTCACGGTGAAGCCCGCGACGCTGAACGCGAGCGGCACCGCCGGTCCGCCGCCGGTGAGTGCGCTCACGTCCGCGGTGAGGCTCGACGTGTCGACGCCGCTCAGCGCGTCGGTCGCGTCCGCGTAGACGACGTACGTCCCGCCGGGTGCGACCGAGCCGGTGACGTTCGTCGCGGTGCTCGCGATCGCGGCGGTCACCGTCGGCTTCGTCGCGTCGTATCTGAAGGCCGGGCTGAGGCCGTTGGCGACGTTGCCGGCCGCGTCGGTGCACGAGCGGCTCACCTGCACGGCGCTCGAGTCGGGGCCCGAGTACGCGAGCGACTGACACGAGACGATCCCGCTCGTCGCGTCCGTGCCGGTCGCCGTCCAGGTCACCGGCGCGTCGTACCAGCCGTTCGCGTCGGGCGGCCGGCTCGGGGAGACGGTGACCGTCGGGCCGGTGCGGTCGAACTGGAACGCGGCGCTCGTCCCGGTGCCGGTGTTGCCGGCGTTGTCGGTGCACGTCCGCGTCACGGTGAGGCCCGAGCCGTCCGGCGAGGCGTAGACGACCGCCGCCTGGCACGACGCGACGCCGCTCGCCGCGTCGGCGCCGGACGGCGTGAACGTGACCGCGTGGTTGTACCAGCCGTTCACGTCCGGGCTCCGGCTCGCGGTGACGGTCACCGTCGGAGCGGTCGCGTCGAACGCGAACGCGGCGCTCGTGCCCGTTCCGGTGTTGCCGGCCCTGTCGGTGCACGCGCGTGAGACGGTGAGGCTCGCGCCGTCGGGGCCGGCGTACGCGACCGCCGGATCGCACGACGCGACGCCGCTCGTCGCGTCGGTCGCGGTCGGCGTGAAGGTCACGGCGTGGTTGAACCAGCCGGCGTGGTCGGCAGCGCGACCCGCGGCGACGTCGACGGACGGCGCCACGGTGTCCTTCACCGCCGTCGTCGACGTCGCTCCGGATGCGTCGCCGAACGCGCTCGTCGCGACCGCGGTGAGCGTGAGCGTCCCGTCGGCGAGGCTGCCCGCGTCGAGCCCGGCGAAGTGGATCGTCGCCGCGCCGTCCGCCGCCGGGCTCGCGGTCGCCGTGACGCTCGCCGTCCCGTCGGAGACGACGAGGTGCACCGTGTCGGTCGCGAGCGACGTCGCCGGAAGCGCGACGTCGACGGCGAGCGCGTGCGCGTTCGCAGCGTCGACGTACGCGTCGCCCGCGCCGAGGCCGTTCACGAGCGCGACCGAGACCGGCGGCTCCGGCGGGACGACGACCTGCGCGCTCGGTGCGCTCTCGGCGCCGACCCACCTCGCGAGGTGCGCCGCGACGGTGTACGTCCAGCGCCCGGTCGGCACGTCGTCGGAGCACGACGGCCCGGATTGCGCGCCGGCGCACGTCCCGCCCGCCGGGCCGCCGTTGCGCGCGATCGCGTAGCTGCCGGCGAGCGCGCTCTGCGCCCAGCTCACCGTCACCGTCCGCCCGGAGAGCGCCACGTCCGGCGTCGCGCCGGGCGCGAGCGTCGCCGCGACCGCACGCCCGCTCGACCCCGCGGTCGAGCCGGCCGAGAAGAACGCCCACGCACCGCCGGCGCCGGCCGCGGCGGCGGTCACGACGAGAAGGAGCGCGAGCCGCCTCACGAGTGCGCGCTCCCGGAGTAGCCGAGCGTGAACGTCCGGTTGCGGCACGCGTCCTGGCTCGTCCCGCTCTCGACGAGGCGCACCTTCGGCTCGAACGCCGCAGGCACCGGCCAGTTCGTCGCGCGCGCCGGCACGCGCAGCGCGTTCGTCGTCGACGCGGGCGACTGCTGCACCTCGAGGCTCGTCGCGGGGCACGCGTTCGAGCCGCCGCCGACCGTGACCGTGATCCCGGTGACGTAGATCGGGACGGTGTTCGGATTCGTGATCGTGAGCGCGAGCGCCGTGAACGGCGCACCGGGGTACAGAAGCCCCGCGGCGTCGCCGGCGATCGTGAACGGGACGCCCTGGCGTACGACCGTCCAGGTGAAGGTCGCCGCCTGCGACGTGTTGCCGGCGTGGTCGCGCGCCTCGACCGAGAACGTGTGCGACGCGAACGAGAGCCCGGTGTACGTCCACGGACTCGAGCACGGCGCGTACGCGCCGCCGTCGAGCTTGCAGCGGTCGGACGCGATGCCGCTGCTCGGCGCCGTGTCGGAGTCCGTCCACGCGAACGTCGCGCTCTGCGACGTGCTCTGTTCGTCCGGCGTCTGCGTCAGCGCCGGCGGGTCCGGCGGAACCGTGTCGACGACCCACACCCGGGTCGCGTCCCCGGACTCGTTCCCGGCCGCGTCCCGCGCGCGGACGGCGAAGACGTGCGCGCCCTGGGCGAGCGCGGCGTACGCAGCCGGCGAGGAGCAGGCCGCGGGCGCGCCGCCGTCGAGCCGGCAGAGGAACGTCGCGTGCGCCTCGCCCGTGAAGCGGAAGCGCGCCTGCGTCGACGGCGCCGCATCCGGCAGCTGCGGCGGCCCCGACGCGATCGTCGGCGTCGCGGGCGGCGTCCTGTCGACGGTGTAGGTCTGCCCGTTCGCCGGCAGCCCGGCGAGCGCGTTCCCCGCCGCGTCGCGGATCGCGCCGGCGCTCGTGAGGCGCAGCTGGAGCGTCCCGTCCGCGCCGGTGGACGCGGAGACGGTGTAGCTCGAGCCCGAGCCGGCGACCGAGGTGACGCCGCCGCTTCCGACGAGCGAGAAGCTCGCCGCGGCGACGCCGGTCACGTCCTCGGTGAAGGTCACCGTCCACGCGACCGTCGCCGCGTTCGTCGGCGTCGGCCCGGTGCGCACGATCGAGACGACGCGCGGGGGCGTCGCGTCGACGGTCCACGCGTACGACGTCGCGTCGCTCGTCGTCGTGCCGGAGACGGCGCGCACCCGGAACGCGTGCGGGCCGTCCGAAAGCCCGTTGTAGGTCTTCGACGCGGGCCGCGTCGTGCCGCACCGCGCGAATGCGGCGCCGTCGAGCGAGCACTCGAAGCTCGAGATCGCCTGCGCGTCGGTGTACGTGAACGTCGCCGAGCGCGCGCTCGAGAGGCTCGGCGGCGACGCTGTGATCGCCGGCGGCGGGAAGACGGGCGCGCCGAAGCCGACCGCCGCCCACGCCGCGAGCGCGGTCGAGATCGCGACGAGAAGCGCGACCCGTCTCACGGGCCCGCTCCGAGATAGACCGTGAATCTCGCGCCCTGGCACGCGTTCGACGCGTCCGTCGTCATGCGCAGCGAGCCGGCGAGGTCGAGGTCGAGCGTCCCGTTCGCCGGGATCTCCCAGCCGGCGCCTCCGTTCGTCTGCGTCGTGAACGCGAGCGCGTCGCCGAGGTTGCAACCGGGCGGCGACGCGTCGAATCCGTCCGTTCCCTGCGAGGCGTCGAGTGCGAGCGAGCCGACGTGCACGGCGTACGGATTCGGGTTCGAGATCCGGGCGGTGACGTCGCCGTCGCCTCCGGGGACGAGCGGCGTGGACGGAGTGGAACCGGCGGCGATCGTCACGGGCCGCGACGAGCCGAGGCCCGCCGTGCCGCTGCCCGAGCCGGCCGTCGTGAAGTACGCGGCCGCGCTTGCGGCCATGCACAGCACGGCGACGACGATCACCGCCGCCACTCTCTTCCGTCTCATGACCATGCGTGCTCCTCCCGCGTGGGGTGGAGGGGCGGCGCGGGGCCGCCCCTCCGACGAGACACGCGACGAGCGCGCGTTAGGTCCATCTGCCTCCCACACGGCGGTTCGCTCCCGGGATCCGGAAGCTCGTGAGCGCCGTCTCGCAGCCGTCGGCGAGGATGCCGTCGGCGTCCCTCCAGCCCGCCTGGCAGACCTGGATCACGCCGACGCCGCCGATGCACGCGGCGACCGCGACGTGCGCGAGGTGCGTGAGGTCGTTCCCGACCGAGCCGCAGTTCGCCAGGTTGTTCGAGAGGTTCACCTCGCAGCCGTCGGAGAACTGATGGTCGACGTCCGCGAAGCCGGCGTTGCACCCGACGATCACGGCGGTGCCGGCGACGCAGCCCCCGGTGCCGTTCGGCACGTTCCCGACGTTGTTCCCGACCGTCCCGCAGTTGCCGACGTCGGTCATGAGGTTCACTTCGCAGCCGTCCGCCAGGCTGTGGTTCGCGTCCGCGAACCCCGGGTTGCACTGGATCAACGCGACGCCCGCGGTGCACGTGCCCGTGCCGTTCGGCACGTTCGAGATGTTGTTCCCGACCGTCCCGCAGTTGGCCGGGTCGGTCTCGAGGTCGACCTCGCAGCCGTTCGCCGGGCTCTGGTCGACGTCGGCGAAGCCGCCCTTGCAGACGTACGACCACGTGTTGTTGGTGCACGTCAGCACGGCGTTCGGAACCGAGCTCGGGCACGGACCGGGGAACGTCCCGCTGGTGCCGCCGCCCGGATTCCCGCCGCCGCCCGGATTCCCGCCGCCGCCCGGATTGCCGCCGCCGCCGGTCGTCCAGTCGATCGTGACCGTCTTGCCCTGGCACGCGTCCTGGCTCGTGTTCGTCTCGGTCATCGCGATCGTCGTGCTGCCGTCGCCGGTCGCGCCGGCGTTGACGACCTGGTCGAACTCGAGCGGGGCGATCGCGAACCAGGAGCCGAGGCACCCGCTGTCGTCCTCGACGCTCCCGGTGATCTCGCCGACGAACTCGTTCCCGCCGCCCGGGTTGTGCACGTGCACCGTCACGGACGAGCTGCCGCCGGGATAGAGCCCGGCGACGGGATCGTTCGACAGCACGACGTTCGTCGCCGTGCCGATCGTCGCCGTGCCGCTCCCCGACCCGGAGGCCGTGAAGTAGGCATAGGCGATTGCCGCCGCGATCACGGCGGCGATGGTGACGAGAAGGCCGAGGCCCTTCTTCGTCCTGAAGAACGCCAACATCGCTTGCTCCCTTCGTGTCTCGTCAGTCGAACCGGGGCACGCGGACGCGCGCCCCTCCCCTGGACGTGCCCCCTGGCCGCTCGATCCGTACCCCCTCCCCTTAGGGGTCGACGAAGGCCTGTGGGTCTACTCCCGTCGGCGGGGCGAGTCAAGACCCCGTATAACCGGGGCGTGGAGCGGTTCCTCGTCACCGGCGCGTTCGGGTGCATCGGCGCCTGGGTCGTCCACGAGCTCGTCCGCGACGGACGCGACGTCGTGATGTTCGATCTCGCGACCGAGCCGCGCCGGCTGCGGCTGCTGCTCGGCGACGAAGCGGACGCCGTGGCGCACGTCGCCGGCGACATCACGGACCTCGCGGCGCTCGACGCGGCGGTCGAGCTGCACGACGTGACGAACGTGATCCATCTCGCCGCGCTCCAGGTGCCGCTCGTCCGCGCCGACCCGCCGCTCGGTGCGCGGGTCAACGTCGTCGGGACGACGAACGTCTTCGAGGTCGCGAGGCGGCGCGGCCTCGCGCCGATCGTCTACGCGTCGTCG
>Ga0335070_10009592_pt1 | contig 11327 bp, 13 predicted proteins | sample Lox_Sample_13_FD_206722 | JGI IMG/M metagenome (GOLD analysis project Ga0335070, IMG submission 206722) | Soil microbial communities from Loxahatchee National Wildlife Refuge, Florida, United States - Lox_Sample_1.3 | ecosystem: Environmental > Terrestrial > Soil > Wetlands | place: USA... | reverse complement strand
CCGACTGGCAGCGGTTGTTCCGCTCCGAGCCCTACACCAGGCTCAAGGCCCGCGAGGCGTCGATGGGCCGCGCGTTCGGCGACGCGGATTTCCAGCGATTCGTGCTCTCCGATTCGCTCGCCGAGCGGGCGCCCGCACTGCGACAGACCCTCGACGACTGGCGGAGCGCCGACCTCACCGCCGCGGCGGCCCGCGCGTTCGCCTACCTGCCCGCCGACGCGCGGATCGTCGCCCGCGTGTACCCGGTCATCAAACCGCAACGCAACAGCTTCGTGTTCGAGCCGGCGAGCAACGCCGCGATCTTCCTCTATCTCGATCCCGCCCAGACGCGGGCGCAGTTCGAGAACGTCGTGGCGCACGAGCTGCACCACATCGGCTACGCCAGCGTCGGGGCGCGGTTCGACAGCGCCGTCGCGGGCCTCCCGCCCGACGCGCACGCCGCGGCGGAGTGGATGGGCGCCTTCGGCGAGGGGTTCGCGATGCTCGCGGCCGCGGGCGGTCCGGACGTCCACCCGCATGCCGACAGTCCTTCCGACGTGCGCGCCCGCTGGGACCACGACGTGGCGAACGTCGCCCGCGACCTGCCGGTGCTCGAGCGCTTCTTCCTCGACGTGGCGCAGGGGAGGCTGAAGTCGCCCGCCGAGCGGCAGCAGGCCGGGATGCGGTTCTTCGGCGTGCAGGGTCCGTGGTACACGGTGGGCTGGAAGATGGCGGTCGTGATCGAGCGGCGGTTCGGCCGCGCCAGGCTGATCGCGTGCATGCTCGACCCGCGCGACCTGCTCGCCACCTACAACCGCGCGGCCGCCGGGCAGAACGCCGCCGGCGGCGAGCGGCTCCCGCTGTGGTCGGACGAGCTGCTGCGCGCGATCGGAGCGGCGCCGGACCGTTAGCGCGCGAGGGCGACGGCCGTCATCGCACCTGCGCCGCCGCACGGCCGGCCCGCGCCGGCTCCGGCGCCGCGACCGCTCCCTCCAGCTCCAGCAGCCGCCGCTTCCGCCACAGCCCGCCGCCGTAGCCCCTGAGCGCGCCGTCGGTGCCCACCCGCCGGTGGCACGGGATCACGATCGCCAACGGGTTGTCGCCGTTGGCGCGGCCGACTGCGCGCTGGGCGCCGGGCCGGCGCAGCTCCCGCGCCACCCGGTCGTAGGTGGACGTGCGGCCGTAGCGGATCGCGCGCACCCGGCGCCACACCGCCAGCTGGAACGGCGTCCCCTCGGGCGCCAGCGGCACGCGGAACCCCCGCAGGCGGCCCGCGAAGTACGCGCGCAGCTCCCGGCCGAGACGGTCGAGCTGCGGGTTGGTGCCGCGCACGACCCGCGTCCCGTGGCGCGCCGCCACGCGGGCGAGCTGCGCCGCCGGCCCCCGGCCGCGCACGAATGCCAGCAGGCACACGCCGCGATCGCTCGCGACGGCCACCATGGGCCCGAGCGGCGTCGCGAATTGTCTCGCGACCAGCGGACTATGGGATCTCACAGTCTTTACGTTCCGGACTCGGTCCTGCAGACTAGCGGCGTGATCCTCGACGACGCCACGGACGGACGCGATCGCGCCAAGCGCGACGGAAACGGTCCCGCCCTGCCGGCCCCGCGGCCCGCGCCGGTCTCCGCGCCGCTCCTGGGCGAGCCGCCGGTCGTACTGGACGATCCTCCGGCCATCTTCGGCGGCGGCAGCCACACCTGGTAGCGGCGCCGTCCGGCGCCGCCGTCTCCTGGGGACCTGCCGGGCCTAGCCCGGCTTCGGGCCGTTCTCGCCGTCCGTCGCCAGGTGCACCAGGATCGCCTGCCGCATCAGCTCCCACTCGGTGGCCAGTCCGAGGATCGCCCGGATGCGCCGGCGGTGGAAGGTGATCGTGTTCTCGCTGAGGCCGAGCTTCTGGCCGATCTCCGCCGAGCTGAGCCCCTGGCCGAGGAGCCGGAGGATCGTCTGCTGGCGCTCGGTGAGTCGGGCCAGGCTCGCGTGCATCGCGTCGAGCGCGACCTTGTGGCTCGACTTCGGGACGCGCGGGGAGACGTAGCGGCGGCCCGCGAGCACCTGCGCGAGCGCCAGCTCCAGCTCGTCCATCCCCGCGTCCTTCGGCACGAAGCCCAGCGCGCCGGCGGCCACCGACGCCTCCGCCAGCACCCGGTCGGCGTGCATGGTGAGGACCAGCACGTTGAGGTCGGGCTGCAGCGCCCGGATCTCGGGCAGGATGTCGAGGCCGTTGCGGCCCGGGAGCGACAGGTCGAGCAGCAGCGCGTCCGACGGCGTGGACGCCAGCAGCGCCAGCAGCTCGTCGCCGGCGTAGGCCACGCCGACGATGTCGAACCGCCCGCCCAGCAGCTGTTGCAGTCCCTGGACGACGACGCGGTGGTCGTCGGCGATCACCAGCCGCGGCCGGCCCTCCGTCACGCGGTGGTCCGGCCGGGCAGCGTCGCGGTGACGACCGTGCCGCCCCCGCGCCCCGCGGCCACCACCAGCTGCCCGCCGGCGCCGAGCGCGCGCTGCCGCATGGCGATCAGGCCCAGGCCGTCCTCGGGCCGCTGCCGATCGGCGTCGAACCCCCTGCCGGCGTCGGCGACCCGCAGGGTGAGCGTCCCGTTCCGCAGCTCGAGGGCCAGGTCGGCCTGCGCGACCCCGGCGTGTCGGACCACGTTGCGCAGCGCCTCCTGGGCGATCCGGTACGCGGCCACGCCGACGGCCGGAGGCACGGCGAGGTCCACCGCGGGGAGCGCGAGCCGGACCTCGAGCCCCGCGGTGCGCCCGAACTCCTCGGCCAGCGCGCCGAGCGCGCGCACCAGGCCGGCCTTCTCGACCACGGACGGGTGGAGCTGGTGCGCCGCGGTGCGCAGCACCGTCCCCAGGTCCTCCAGCTCCCCCGACACGCCGCCGATCCGGTGTACGGCCTCGGGCCCGGCGAGCACGGCGAGCTGGTCCAGCTCGTGGCGGATCACGGCCAGGCGCTGCAGCGCGTCGTCGTGCAGCTCGCGGGCCACGCGCGAGCGCTCCTCCTCCTGCGCGGCGAGCATGCGGCGGCCGTGCTCGCGCTCGAGCGCCAGCCGGCGCCGCTGGGCGATCACCAGCGCCAGCACCAGCGCCGTCACCACGATGGCGACGCTCATCACGGCGGCGAGGAACAGCGACCACAGCGTCAGCTGCTGGCCGGACACGTCACTCCCCGGGTGATGGCCAGGAGGGCCACGACGCACAGCACCGCGGCCACCTCGTAGGCCCGGATCAACAGGGCCGGATCGTTGCTCACCAGCAGCGCGCTCAGCGGGCTCCGGGTGCTCAGCGTGCCGAAGTACAGCACCATCCCCGCGCTCACCCAGAACCAGTCCTGGCGCAGCAAATCGGCGCTCGAGGTGCGACTCCGCGCGACCAGCGTGTACGCGGCGGCGCCCAGGCACACCAGGTTGGCGAGCGGCTCCGCCGCGCTGCTGAACGTCGACGCGCGGTCGAACGCCAGCGCGAGCACCGCCCACACGACGAGGAACGGCACGATCATCAGCCGCATCGTGAGCCGCGGCACCTCCCGCGTCAACCAGCACGACAGCGCCCACAGCACCAGCGCGCCGCCGACCGGGTTCACCACCCAGGAGACCCAGAGATTGTTCACGCGCTGCGCGCCGAGCCATCCCTGGGTGAGGTTGGCGGCCGTCAGGAGGCCGCACCAGGCCAGCACCCAGCCGCGCCCGCCGGCCGCGCCGCGGCGCGCCACGCCCGCGGCCACGAGCGGGATGGCCTCGGCCACGGACGCGGCGTACAGCGGCAGCAGACCCTTCATCCGCCCTAGCCCTGGAGCGCGTTCGCCGCGCCGCAGATCGGCGGGCAGGGGAACCACTGCTCCAGGATGCTGCCCTTCACGAGGTCGCTGTCGGTCGCATCGATCCCGGTCAGCACCACCGTCGGGCTCCCGTCCGGGTTCCGGCCGAGGTGCACGCGGAGGCCGACGCAGCCGGCCTGGTTCAGCAGCTCGAGCACCTGGTCCTTGTGGAAGGCGCCGGCTTTGACCTCGTGGACCTTGGCCTCCCGGTGACGGCGGGTGTGGGCGGCGGCCTCCACGAGGCTGATGCGATGGTTGCGCGCGGGCAATGCCACGGCCTGCTCCTGAGTGAGGGATCCCATAGTGTGGCCCCCGCTCCCGTCGGCGCGAAAGACTATGGGATCCTGTAGTCGCCACTCGGCCCCCCGGGGCGCCGTGTCCGGGCATTCACCGACGGGAAAGAGCGTCGGGCCCGAAACGACCGGACTATAAGATGTTATAGTCTTTTCGCCGTCGCACATCTCCCTCATACTGGCCCCATGGCAACCGGTCGCCGTCGCGTCCGCCGGCGCGGCGTGGCGCCGCGCGTGGTACGGCCCGCATGACGCACGAGGTCCGGATGCGGCGCGGCGCCCGCGTGGTCGTCCTGGGCGGAGACCACCTGGCGTCGCTGGGCGACTGGGTTGCGGAGATGGCCCGCGCCGTCCCTTCCGGCGAGGAGGAGAGCGTGGGCGGGCTGCTGGTCGACTTCCGCGCGCAGGGCTTCGCTCCGAGCGCGGACGAGGCCGGCACGCTGGTGGAGAGCCTGCGCACCCGCTTCCACGACGCCGTGCCGCCGCTCGCGGCGGTGGCGCGGGCGGGCGCGCAGTTCGGCGGGATGCGGGTGCTGTGTACGCTGGCCGAGATGCGCGGATGGCACGCGTGCGCGTTCATGACCGAGGTCGAGGCCTGGTTCTGGCTCCGGGCGCAGCTCGCCCGCCAGGCGTGGACGGCGCCGCCGCCGCAGGCTTGAGCGTGCCGGCGCATCCGCCGCGCGCGGGCAACGGGATGGGAAGGGACGTATGAGCTGGTCCCAGGACACGATCACCCGGGTGTGGGAGAAGGGGCGCCCGGTCTACGGCGAGAACCCGAGGCGCTTCCGCAAGGACGCGTGCGGCGCCTGGATCGCGGGCGCCCACTACGGCGACCGGCAGTCGGAGTTCGGCTGGGACATCGTCCGCCTCGACCCGCGAGGAAACGGCAGCCTGGAGAACCTCATCCCCCTGCAGTGGCAGAACGGCGTCGACGCCGACGGCGAGCTGATCGCCGCCGTCGTCGCCGAGCGCTCGCACAACGTCACCGGGACGCTGAAGCCGGTCGTCGCCTAGCCGCGCGCCCGGCGCTGCACGTCGTCCGGGCTCGGGGCCGGCGCACGGCAGGCCCGCAATCATCGGACATTCATTCGGTATTCCCCGCGTCCCGGCCTCCTGGCGGCGCGCGCGCCGCAACATACCTTGCGCCATGGGGTACTGCTCGGCGGGAGGGAACACCATGAGACGGTCAGCGCTGCTGTGGCGCGCGACGTGCCGCGGCTGCCTCGTGGCGGCGGCGACGCTGGTGGTGGTGCCCGGCGTGCGGGCGCAGGGGAGCGGCGACGGGTTCCTGTTCCGCCGGCCGGGCGGCAGCATCCGGGTGTGGACCGGCTACGACCGCGCGATCGCCAACAGTCCCATCTTCCGTTTCGTCACCGACACCTTCACGCTGACCAAGAGCAGCTTCGGCGCGTTCGCCGTCGGCGCCGACGTCGCGGTGCGCGTGGCGCCGCGCGCGGAGCTGGTGTTCGGCGCGGGGTGGGCCGGCTCGAAGGCGGGCTCGGAGTACCGGCACTGGGCCGAGAGCACCAGCACGGGCAACGTGCCCATCAACCAGACGACCAGCCTGGAGCGGGTCCCGCTCACGGTGAACTTCAAGTGGTACCTCGCGTCGCCCGGCGAGTCGGTCGGTCGGTTCGCGTGGGTGCCCACCCGGCTGGCGCCGTTCGTCGGCGCGGGTGGCGGGCTGATGTGGTACCGGTTCCAGCAGAAGGGCGATTTCGTCAACTTCGCCGACAGCAGCATCGTGAACGACGCCCTGGCCTCCGAGGCGTGGACCGGCTCGCTCGACGCTTTCGCCGGCGCGGACCTCGCGCTCGGGCCGCGCTACGTCCTGACGGCGCGGGCGCAGTACACCTGGGCTCGCTCGCATCTCGGCGCCGACTTCGTGGGGCCGAACGCGGTGGACCTGTCGGGCCTGTCGCTGACGGTGGGCGTGGGAGTGAGGTTCTGCCCATGAGACGATCGCGCAAGTCCGTGACCGCGGCGCCGCGTTTTCGCGCGGCGGGTGCCGCGCTGGCCGCCCTCCTGCTGGCCGCGGCGGCGACGCCGGCCCCGGCGCAGCAGGCCGGGACCGATCCCCATTGGCAGGCGTGGCTCGGCTGCTGGCAGCCGGTGTCGGGGCCGGTGAAGGCGGCGGGCGACACGACGTCGGCGCCGCTGGTGTGCGTCATTCCGGCCGCGGGCAGCGCGGGCGTGGACGTGGCGGCCATCTCGGACGGCCGGCTCGTGTCGCGCGAGCGCGTCGAGGCCGGGGGCGAGCCGCGCACGGTGACGCGCGAGGGCTGCGCCGGCACCGAAACCGCGCGGTTCGCCGAGAGCGGCGCGCGCGTCTACCTCACGGCGGAGTACACCTGCCCCGGCGACCTGAAGCGCACCACCAGCGAGGTCATGGCCATCACGCCGGACGGCGACTGGCTGGACGTGCGCGGCGCGGCGGCGCGCGGGTTGCCCGAGGGCGTGCGGGTGGTGCGCTACCGGGTTGCGCCGGCGTCGGCTGCGGTGCCGAGCGACCTGGCGTATGCGCTCGCGGGCAACGGGATGGCGGTGAGCACGGCGCGCGAGGCGGCGAGTGCGCCGGCCGAGCCGAGCGACGTGGTCGAGGCGTCGCGCGCACTGCCGCCCGCGGTCGTGGAGGCGTGGCTGGTGGAGGAGGGTCAGGGCTTCGCGCTCGACGGCGGCACGCTGCTCCACCTGAGGAGCGACGGTGTGCCGGCCCGCGTGATCGACGTGATGGTGGCGCTGTCCTACCCGCGGGTGTTCGCGATCGACGTGGCCAGCCACAAGGGCCAGCGTCGCGCACCGGAGCCGGCCGCGTACGCGGAGCGGCCGCCGTATCCGATGGGCTACGGCTCGCCGTTCGGGTGCTACACGCCGTGGTCGTGGGACTGCTACTCGCCCTACGGCTGGGGCTACTACTCGCCGTACTTCTACTCGCCCTACGGCTACTACAACCCATACGGCTTCTGGTCCGGCTACGGATTCTATCCGGCGGGCGGCGTGATCGTGGTCTCCGGCGGGGGCGGACAGGCCGCGCGGCACGGCCGGATGGTGATCGGGCAGGGCTACCAGTCGGGCTCGTCGGGCGGCGGGACGGCGAGGCCGGGGCGGGCGCGCGGCTCCGCGCCCCCGCGCGCCTCGTCGGGCGGCAGCCCCGCGTCCGGTGAAGAGCGCTCCTCGGGCCGGCGTGCGGCCTCGGGCGGCTCGCCGCCGCCGTCGTCGTCGTCGCCGTCGTCCTCGCCGCCGTCGCAGCCCGCGCCGAGCAGCTCGAGCGGAGGCGAGCGGCGGGCGGTGCCGAAGCCGTAGAAGCTGGGGCTTGGGGGGTTGGGGTGTGGGGCCCCAACCCCCAAACCCCCGCGCCGTCGCTATGATTGGGGGGTGTCTGCCGAGCGGCTGCTAGACTTCTTCCGGATCCTTCTTCCCTGGGCGGTGGGCGCGCTGGTCGCGGCCACCGCCTATCGCTTGCTGCCGCGGCTCGTGCCGCTGCTCCGTCACCTGCCGGGCCAGCCGCGGGTGCGGTTCCGCCGCGAGCCCATCCCGCCCCACTGGCGCGACATCGTCGCGCGCAACGTGCCGCTGGCGGCGCGGCTGAGGGACGCGGACCGCGAGCGGCTGCTGCGGCTCGCGCAGGTCTTCCTGCACGACAAGCCCATGGAGGGCGTGGGCCTCGAGCTCAGCGACGAGATCCGGGTCACCGTCGCGGCGCAGGCCTGCCTGCTGCTGCTGAACCTCGACTATCCCTGCTACCCGACGCTGCGCCGCGTACTGGTGTATCCCGGCGTGTTCCAGCCGCGGCGCCTGGACATGCCGCGCTTCGGCGAGGTGCACCAGGAGCCGCGCCCCACGCTCGGCGAGGCCTGGACCAGCGGCGTCGTCGTCCTGTCGTGGGACAGCAGCCTGGTGGGCTCGCTCAGTCCCGCCGAGGGGCAGAACGTGGTGCTGCACGAGTTCGCCCACGTCCTCGACGGCGAGAACGGCGCGATGGACGGGCTGCCGCTCCTGGACCACCCCTCCGCCTACCGGACCTGGGGCTACGTCTTCCGCTCCCTGTACGAGCGGCAGGTCGAGGCGGCGCTGGAGGGCGGGGAGACGCCGCTCCACCCCTACGGCGCGACCAACCGGGCCGAATTCTTCGCGGTGGCGACGGAGGCGTTCTTCACCCGGCCCGTCGACCTCAGGGCCCGGCTGCCGGATCTCTACGAGGAGCTGCGGAAGTTCTACCGCCAGGACCCGGCGGCTGGGGCGGCGGGGACGGGCGGCGCCGTCTGAGCGCCTCCGGCGACCGCGGGAGGCGCGTTCCGGAAGGGACAGCCGCGGGGCTCGCCGGGCCGCAGCCCTCGCGCCGGCCGGGCGCATTCACGGGAAATTCACGCTCCGGATGTATAGTGAAGCGCAGCCGGTTGCCCGGCGGTGCCGGGCGGCGGGGGAAGGAGCAGGCGGCGTGGCGCTCGACGCGGCCGGTGTGACTCGTGGACAGGCGGCGCAGGGCACGCGTGGACGGCGCGACCTGACGCCGGTGGTGCAGGAGGCGCTGCGCGGCCGGTACGGCGTCGAGCGCGAGATCGCGCGGGGCGGCACGTCGCGGATCTTCCTCGCGCGGGACCGCGACGGCCGGGCGGTGGCGCTCAAGGTCCTGCACCCCGAGCTGGTGGTCTCGATCGCCGCCGACCGGTTCCTGCGCGAGATCGCTTTGCTATCGCGCATCGACCATCCCCGCATCTGCCGGATGCTCGACTGGGGCGAGCGCGACTGGCTCGTCTACTACGTGATGGACTACGTCGAGGGGCCGACGCTCCGCGAGTACCTGGAGCGGGTGCGGCGCGCCGCGGTCCCGGACACGCTGCGCGGCACCTGCGAGGTGCTGGAAGCCCTCGAGTACGCGCACGCCGCCGGCGTGGTGCACCGCGACGTCAAGCCGGAGAACGTCAAGCTCTCGCCGTCGGGCGCGGTGCTGATGGACTTCGGGATCGCGAAGGCAGTGACCGAGAGCGCGTCCGACCACGCCCGCCTCACCCGCTCGGGTTTCACCCTCGGCACCTCGGCCTACATGAGCCCCGAGCAGACGTCCGGCCAGGGCGTGGACCAGCGCAGCGATCTCTACTCGGTCGGCTGCGTGATCTTCGAGTGCCTCACGGGCGGACCGCCCTACCAGCACGCCGACGACCGCGTGGTGTTCGGCATGCACCTCAAGGCCCCGATTCCGGACGTGCGCCGGCTCCGGCCGCGCGTGCCGGCCGACCTCGCCAAGCTCGTCACCAAGGCCCTGGCCAAGAACCCGTGCGACCGGTGGCAGACGGCGACGGAGATGCGCGGTGCGCTGAAGGAGTGCGGCGCCGCGCTCGCAAAGGACCTTCCCGGCTCCGTTCCGTAGGTCGCATCCGGTTCGTCGCCGGTTGCCCGGGCCCCCATTCCGCCGCGCCGCCGGACCGCTCCCGTGGCGGACCCGGCAATCCGGGGCGGGCCCCGGTGGGTACGGTGGGCGGCGGGTGCCTCGGCCGTGATCGCGCTGGGTGCGGGGTCCGCGGTGGGCGCGCGCTGGCTGCGCCGCGGCGCGGCACCCACCCGCCATTCGAGGACCGCGGTCGCCGTGCTCCCGTTCCGCTGCTGGAGCGGTAGGCCGGCACGAGGGCGGACTAGGGATTCCGGGGCCGGTCCCGCACGCGCCACCAGCGCCGCGCCGGGGTCGCAGCAGCGGCTACCATCGTCTCCGGGTGCTCCAGCGCCGCCGCGAACTCGGCCGCCGTCGCGTAGCGATCCACGGGTAGTCTGGCCAGCGCCTTCGCGAGGACTGCTTCGACGCTCGGCGGCACCGTCTCCCGCACCACCGAGATTCGCGGCAGCGGGTCGGCGAGCTTGCGCGCCATGATCGCCATCGGCGTCGGACCGGTGTACGGCACCTCCGCGCTCAGCATCTCGTACAGCAGGCACCCGAGGCTGTAGATGTCCGACCGGCCGTCCAGCTCCCGGCTGCCCGTGGTCTGCTCCGGCGACATGTAAGCCGGCGTGCCCAGCGTCACGCCGGTTTCCGTCAGCCGCTCGCCTCCCGCCTGATCGATGGCCCGGGCGATGCCGAAGTCGGTCACCACCGCGTGGCCGGCTTCGAGCAGGATGTTCTCCGGCTTGATGTCCCGGTGGACCACGCCGTGGCCGTGAGCGTAGTTCAGCGCGTCGGCGATCTCCCGGGTGATCCGGATGGCGTCCTCCAGCGGGAGCTGCTTCTCGCGGGTCAGCCACTCACGCAGCGACTCGCCCTCGACGAACGGCATGACGTAGAAGAGCGCGCCGTCGGCGTCGCCTGAGTCGAGCAGCGGCAGGATGTGGGGATGCGCGAGCTGAGCGGTGGTCTCGATCTCGCGCAGGAAGCGTGCGGAGCCCAGGGCGCGGGCGATCTCGGGGCGCAGGACCTTCAGGGCGACCCTGCGATGGTGCTTGAGGTCTTCGGCGAGGTACACCGTCGCCATGCCGCCCTGGCCGAGCTCCCGCTCGATCGCGTAGCGATCGGCGATGGCGCGGCGCAGCGACTCGGCGGCATCCATGTGCGTGCCCTGTCCGACGTTGGCGCCAACATATGTCGGGGCGCAGGAGCGAGCCAGAGGCCGGCCGGCGCGGGCGTTGAGGCGAGCCCGGGCGCCCTCGGCCTCAGGGCCGCACGCCGGGAATCTTCAGGTCGATTCGGTAGACGCTGCTGCTGGCGGTGATGAAGAGCGACGTGCCGTTGCCGCCCCATCCGATGTTCGACACGACCTCCGGAACCAGGATCGTGGCCAGGTGCTTCCCGGCCGATGAGAAGATCCACACCCCGCCCGGCCCGGCGCCGTAGACGTTGCCCTCCCGGTCCACCTTGACCCCGTCGGGGCTGCCGGGGCGCGCGTCGGCGGACGCGTCAAAGAACAGCGCTCCGGCGCCAAGCGTGCCGTCCCGCTTCACCGGATAGCGCATCCAGATCTTCCGCGGTCCGGTGTTGCTGACGTAGAGCAACTTCTCGTCCGGGGAGAAGGCGATGCCGTTGGGACGAGGCAGGTCGCCGACGAGGAGCTGGAGCCGCTCGCGCTTGGGCGGCGCGGCGGCCGGCTGGTCCGCGGCGGCCGGAATGCGATACACGCCGTTGACCGTCAGCTCCCTGCCCGGGTCGCTGTCGTTCTGCGCAGGCAAGCCGTAGGGCGGATCGGTGAAGTACAGGCTGCCGTCTGAGCGGTAGACCAGATCGTTGGGGCTGTTGAGGCGCTTGCCACGAT
>Ga0335070_10009591_pt1 | contig 11327 bp, 10 predicted proteins | sample Lox_Sample_13_FD_206722 | JGI IMG/M metagenome (GOLD analysis project Ga0335070, IMG submission 206722) | Soil microbial communities from Loxahatchee National Wildlife Refuge, Florida, United States - Lox_Sample_1.3 | ecosystem: Environmental > Terrestrial > Soil > Wetlands | place: USA... | reverse complement strand
GCGGCGGTCCACGTCGAGCACTTCGCCTTGCAGCGGCGAGGCGAGCACGTCGCGGATCGGCTCGATCATCGAGTAGGGCATGCAGATGTGCAGCGTGCCGCCCGTCGGGCCGAATTCGATCGAGAACTGCGTGACGATCACGATCTCGTTGGGCGTGGCAACGTTTGCGAACTGCGTATGCATTTCGGAGCGCACGAATTCGAACTGCAGCGGCCGCACGCTTTTCCACGCGGTCGTGTAGTGCTCGAACACGAGATTGAGCAGCTTGCCGATGATGCGCTGCTCGGTTTGCGTGAAGTCGCGGCCCTCGACGCGCGTATGAAAGCGCCCGTCGCCGCCGAACAGGTTGTCCACGACGAAGAACACGAGGTTCGGGTCGAACACGAACAGCGACGTGCCGCGCAGCGGCTTCACGTGCACGAGGTTCAGGTTCGTCGGGATCGGCAGGTTGCGGGTGAACTCGCTGTACTTCTGCACGCGCACGGGGCCGACCGAGATTTCGGCCGTGCGGCGCATGAAATTGAAGATGCCCACGCGCATGAGGCGCGCGAAACGCTCGTTGATGATTTCGAGGCCCGGCATGCGGCCGCGAACGATCCGTTCCTGCGTCGCGATGTTGTAGGGGCGCACGCCCTGCTTGTCGGCCTGGCTCGCATCCTGATCGACTTCGCCGGTGACGCCCTTGAGGAGGGCATCGACCTCCTCCTGGGACATGAACTCGTCGTGACTCATCGTCATGATGCCTGGCCCTCCTGGCTCGCGAGGCATTGCGCGCGCGCGGCCATCGCGTTCATCGCGCGGAACATCGCAGTGGTCATGTGCGCCACGCTCACTGGACGACGAACTCGGTGAACAGCACGTCGTCCACGCGCACGGGCTTTTCGTTCGCGCCGGCCGGCTGCGAGATCAGCACGGCGAGCTCGGTGGCGAGCGCACGCTTGCCGTCGAGCGGCGCGAGGTCGGACGGGTGCTTGTTCGAGAGCGCGAGCAGCACGCGGCTGCGGATCTCGGGCATGCGCGCGACGAGTGCGTCCTGGGTGGCCTGGCTGTCGAGCTTGAGCGTCAAGCCGATGCGCAGGTAGTGCTGTTCGCCGTCGTCCGACTGCAGGTTGACGGTCATCGGCTCGAGCGCGTAGTAGACGGGCACGGCAGGAGGAGGCGCAGCCGGCGCGCTCGGCGCACTCGCCTCGTGGCGTGACATGAAGAACCACGTCGCGCCGCCCGCGGCGGCCGCGGCGAGGATCGCAATGAGCACGATCACGAGGATGCGCTTCATCGGTCCGGGTTTCGCGCTTTGGGGCGCGGCTTGCTGGGATGCGGTCGTGGTCGCCATGTCGGAAAGTGAGCCTGGATGCTTGCGTGGGTCCGGAGGTCCGACCAGATGGTCAGTCCGGGCAGCTTGCATTGTTCCGGCTTTTGCCTTTCAGCGATGGGAGGAATAGACGGGGGAATTGCGGCTATCTCGTGGTTTTGTTGCGCGCGATGGCGAACGCCGCGCGCGAGGCGCGGCATAGCTGCTACGGGCGCGGCGGAGTCACTCTAGGTGCCGGTAGCGGTGGCGGTAGCGGTGGCCGTGGCCGTGGCCGTTGCCGCTGGCGCCGGTAACCGCAGCGGGTATTGCGGGCGCCGGGAGCGGCAGCAGTTACCGCGCGTGGCGGCAGCCGCAGCGGTTGCCGCCACCACCACCGTCGCCGCGACGCTTGGCGGGCGCGGCGAGCATGGCAAGTGCAGCCGGCGTGCTGAGCGCGGCGTGCGTGGCCGTGCGGGTCAGGCGAAGGTATCGATCAGCCCCACGGTGCGCTGCGTGACGCTCGCGGTGGTGGTGCTCGTGTCGTCGTCGGCCGCCGCGCTCACCGTGCCGCCCGAACCCGAGGAGCCGGAGCCGCCCGAGCCGCGGCCGTCCTGCTGCGCCTGCTGGTTCATCTGCCGCGAGAAGCCGTCGCTCACGCTCGCGCTGCCAAGGCCGATGCCGTTCTGCTCCATCGCCTCGCGCAGTTTCGGCAGCGCCGCTTCGACCGCTTCGCGCACCTGCTGGTGCTGCGAGACGAAGAGCGCGTGCGCGTGGCTCTCGGTGACCTGCAGCACGACCTGGAGCGGCCCGAGATCCTTCGGATTGAGCGTGAGTTCCGCCGACTGCTGGTGCGCGCTCGAAAGGAACACCACCTTCTGGCTCAGCGCGTCCTCCCAATCGCTTGTCCCGACTTGCGGCGCGAGAGAAGCGCTGGCCGCGGCCGCTGCTGCCGCCGGGTTGGCAACGGAGGCGCTCGCGCTCGCCGCCTGGGCCTGCGCCGCCGCTGCGGCGGCTGCGGCCGCAGCCTGGGTCGTGTCGGTCGCCGTGGCGGTGGTGGTCGCGCCGTTGGCCTGCGTGCTCGCGCTCGCCTGCTGGGCCGCCGCCGCGAGCGCGTCGGTCGCCGCCTTCGCGGCGTTGGCCGCCGTTGCCGTCGCGCCAGCCGCCGTGTCCGCGCCTGCCGTGCTGTTGGCCGCCGTGCCGAGTGCCTTGTTCTGGGCCGTCGCGCTCAGGTGCGAGGCGAAGCTGCTCGCGATGCCCGAGCCTGCGCTCGTACCTGTGCCTGTGCCTGCGCCCGTGCCAGCGTCGGCAGTGGCCGCCGTGCCGCTCGCCGTGCCGGCGACCGCGTGCGCGGAGAGCGCGCCCGCGCCGCCGCGCAGCGTCGCGAGCGCGGCTTGCAGCGCGTCGTGCACCGACTTTGCCGTGGCGCCCGTAGCGCTTCCCGTGGCCGTGCCGTCGCTCGCCGTGTCCGCGCCGGCGACCGCCGTTGCCGCCGCGGCGGCAGCCGCCGAGGCCACGCCCGCGAGCGTGCTGTCGCTGCTCGCCTGGCGTGCGTCGCTTGTGGCGTTCGGGTCGGTTTGCGTCTGCTGGGCCTGTTGCGTCTGCTGCGCTTGCTGTGCCTGGGCCGCGGCGGCCTGGGCGCCTGCGGCTTCGGCCTGCTCGCGCTGGATGCGCGAGGCGTGGGCGTGATGATCGGCGTCCGACGCTCGCTGCGAGCTTTGCCCGCCGGTCGTGCCCGCCGTCTGCGCGCTGCTGCTCGTGCCGGCGCTGCTGCTCGTGCCGGTGCTGCTGCTCGTGCTCGTGTTCGCGGCTTGCGACGCGCTCGTGCTGGACTGCGCGGAGGCGTTCGACTGCGCGCTTTGCGTGGACTGGGCGCTCCTGGTGGATTGCGCGCTCGAGGCGCTCATCGCGGCCTGCGAATTCTGCGCGTCGATGCTCTGCTGGAGCGTCTGGGCGAAATCCAGACCCGACTGGCTCGACTGGTTCGCCTGGCTGGCGGCATTCGCCGCATTGCTGCCCGACCCGGCGCCGGTGGCGCCGCCGAGAAGCGAGGAGAGTGTGGAGAGGAGCGACATGCTGGCGGTCTCGACGGCGAGTTACGGGTGTTGCGACGTGCGCATGCGCAGCACGCGGGCGGCGTGCTCGTCGGCGTCGCGCTGTTCGCGGCGGGCGTCCTTGCGCGCCTGCACCTCGTCATGACGCGCCTGCAGCACCTCGTACGAGCCGAGCTTCTGCTTGCTGCGCTGCCATTCCGGCTTCGCGGCTTCCACGCGCGCGGTGGCCTGCTCGAGAATGCGCCGCTGCTGCTCGATCGCGGCGTCGAGCGTGTCGATGAACGCCTGGAAATTGCGCACGTTGCCCGCCGCCATGCCGGCGCGCGCCGATTGCGTGAAGCGCGCGTGATACTCGTCGCGGTAGTTGATGAGCGCTTCCAGCTGTTTTTCGACTTCGCTGCGCTCGCGCTGCACGCGGCCGAGCCGCTGCGTGGCGGCGTCGACATCGTCCTGCGCGAGGCCAATCAAGGTTTGCAGCGCGGTCTGTTTCGTCATGTCCTGGCTCCAATCAGCTGGCCGAGCATCTCGACGCTCTGATCATAGTTAGCGGTTTCGCGAAAACCCTGCTGAAGAAAAGCTTCGATACGCGGGTACAGCGCGATCGCCCGGTCGAGCACGGCGTCGCGCCCGCTCACGTACGCGCCCACGTTGATGAGGTCCCGGTTGCGCTGGTAGCGCGAGAGCATCTGCTTGAGCGCGCGCGTCTGGTTCAGATGCCGCTCGTCGATCAGCGCGGTCATCGCGCGGCTGATCGACGCCTCGATGTCGATTGCCGGATAGTGCCCGGCCTCGGCGAGCGTACGCGAAAGCACGATATGGCCGTCGAGAATCGCGCGCGCCGAGTCGGCGATCGGATCCTGCTGGTCGTCGCCTTCGGTGAGCACGGTGTAGAACGCCGTGATCGAGCCGCCGCCCTCGGGGCCGTTGCCGGTGCGCTCGACGAGCGCGGGCAGCTTGGCGAACACCGAAGGCGGGTAGCCCTTGGTCGCGGGCGGCTCGCCGATCGCGAGCGCGATCTCGCGCTGCGCCATCGCGTAGCGCGTGAGCGAATCCATGAGCAGCAGCACGTGCTTGCCCTGATCGCGGAAGTATTCGGCGAGCGAGGTCGTGTAGGTGGCGGCCTGCATGCGCAGAAGCGGCGACACGTCGGCGGGCGCGGCCACCACGACCGAGCGCGCGAGGCCATCCTCGCCCAGGATCTGTTCGATGAACTCCTTCACTTCGCGGCCGCGCTCGCCGATCAGGCCGATCACGATCACCTCGGCGCTGGTCGCGCGCGCCATCGTGCCGAGCAGCACCGATTTGCCCACGCCTGAGCCCGCGAAGAGGCCCATGCGCTGGCCGCGCCCGACCGTGAGCAGCGCGTTGATGGCGCGCACGCCCACGTCGAGCACGTGACGGATCGGCTCGCGGTTCAGCGGGTTGATGGTGGGCGCGGTGAGCGGCGCGTCGATGTCGGTGGCGAGCGGCCCGAGCCCGTCGAGCGGGCGGCCCGATGCGTCCACGACGCGGCCGAGCATGCCCCAGCCGACCGGCAGGCGCTTGGCGCCCGCCATCGGGTCGGCGATCGGCGCGCTCTCCAGCGGCCAGACGCGTGCGCCGGGCAAGAGGCCCGCGACTTCGGTCGTCGGCATCAGAAAGAGCTTGTCGCCCGCGAAGCCGACCACTTCGGCTTCGCACATCGGCAGCGAACTGCCCTGCGGCAGCTCGATCATCACCTCCGATCCCACGGCGAGGCGCAATCCCACCGCTTCGAGCACGAGACCCGCGGCGCGCGTGAGGCGCCCGCAGCCGCGCAGCGGCAGCGCGAGCGCGTTGCGATCGCGCACGCCGCGCAGGTGCGCGTTCCACGAGACGAGGTGAGGGTTGGCCGGGTCGTAGTTCGGCGGCGGCACGTAAGGCGCCGGGCGGGCTTCTGCCTCGTCCGGTCCGCCATGCCCAGCCGCGTCGGCGGCGAGCGCCTCGCTGATTGCGTCGATTGCGCCAATTTCGCGCGCCGCGCGCTCGCTCGCGTCCTCGCTCACGAGCACCGCGCCGGTCTGCGTGGGGTCGTGCGCGAGCGGGCCGAAGGAGGCGAGTGCGAGCTCCTGCTCGAGCGGCGTGAGGCCGTCCGTGTGTATCGTCTGATGGCTCGGCAAGGCTGGCGGGTTCACCATGGCCTTGCCTTGCCAAGCGCCGCCATCACGCGTTCCCAGCGCGAGGCGATGCCGGCGTCCGTTTCGCCCGTCGCGGCCTGCGCGCGGCAGCCGCCGCGCTCGATGGCCGGGTCGGTGCGCACGGTCCATCCGCGCGCCTGAAGATCTTCCATGAGGTAGGCCTCGACGATCGGCAGATCGGCCGGGCTCACCACGAGTTGCGGCGAGCCGACGAGCTGCGGCTCGGCGGCCAACACCTCGCGCGCGACCGCGACGAGCGCCGTCGGGTCGTACTGGACGTGCTGACGCACGACCTGCTGGGCAATGTCGAGCGCCAGCTCGACGAGCGTTTCAGCCACGCCCGCCTGCACCGTTTCGAGCGCGTCGCTGAAGCGGCCAGCCAGCAGCGCGAGCTGCATCGCCTGCGCGTGTGCCACCGCCTTGCCTTGTTCGAAGCCCTGCTGGAGGCCTTGCCCGTGGCCGGCCTGAAAGCCGAGCGCCTGGCCCGCCACGTGGCCTGCCTTGAGCCCTTCCTGGTGGGCCGCCTCGCGCAGGCGCTGGAGCTCTGCCTCGAAAGCGGCCGTCTCGTCAGGCGAGGGCGGCGGCGGAGGGGGCGGCGGCGGATCGAACGACGCCATCTCCCAGCGCTGGTACGCTGAGCGACGCGCGCCGTTGGGCTTCTGATCAGACATACGCGTCTTCCGCCTTGCCGCCGATCGCGATCTGACCGCTTTCGGCGAGGTTGCGCACGATCTGCAGGATGCGGCGCTGCTGCGCCTCGACTTCGGAGACACGCACCGGACCGCGCGCGTCGAGGTCCTCGGCGAGCAGTTCGGCCGCGCGCTGCGACATGTTCGCGAGGAACTTGGTGCGCAGCGCGGGCGGCGCACCCTTGAGCGAAATGATGAGCGACTCCGACTCGACTTCCTTGAGCAGCAGCTGGATCGCGCGGTCTTCGAGGTCGAGCAGGTTCTCGAACACGAACATCTGGTCGATGATCTTCTGCGCGAGCTCCGCATCGTACTGGCGCACGTTTTCGAGCACGCCTTCCTCGTGCTGGCTCGTCATGAAGTTGAGGATTTCGGCCGCCGTGCGGATGCCGCCCATCGGGCTGCGCTTGAGGTTGTCGCTGCCCGAGAGCAGGTTCGTGAGCACGTCGTCGAGCTCGCGCAGCGCCTGGGGCTGGATGCCGTCGAGCGTCGCGATACGCAGCAGCACGTCGTTGCGCAGGCGCTCGGTGAAGCACGAGGCGATCTCCGACGCCTGATCGCGGTCGAGGTGCACGAGGATCGTGGCGATGATCTGCGGATGCTCGTTCTTGATGAGCTCCGCCACCGACCCCGAATCCATCCACTTGAGGCCTTCGATGCCGCTCGTGTCGCCGCCTTGCAGGATGCGGTCGATGATCGCGCCGGCCTTGTCCTCGCCCAGCGCCTTCGTGAGCACGTTGCGGATGTAGTCGTTCGAGTCGAGCGAGAAGGCCGTGTGCTGCTCGGCTTCCTTCACGAAGTCCTGCAGCACGTCTTCGATTTCTTCGCGCTTGACGTTCTTGAGCGCGGCCATGGCGGCGCCGATTTTCTGCACTTCGCGCGGCCCGAGGAACTTGAAGACCTCGGAGGCCTCTTCCTCGCCGATCGACATGAGCAGCAGCGCGCTCTTGGTAGCCCCTTCAGCGTTCATCGTTCACCCAACTCTTGACGACGGTTGCGACGATCTTCGGATCCTGGCGCGCGATCGTGCGCGCGTATTCCAGGTTGCGTTCGAACTTGTTCTTCTCGTTTTCGAAGGCGAGCAGGGCGGCTTCGCTGTCCGCGCCCTCTTCGCCCTCGGCGCCGAGCGCCTTGGCCACCGGCAGGCCGTCGAGCAGCAGCGGCTCGCCGTCGCCCATGCCCGGCAGCGAAGGCGCGGCCGGCTCGGGCGGCGGGAACGCGCGGCGCAGCGCCGGCTTCACCATCACGAAATAGAGGAAGAGCGCCACGGCGCCAATGCCGAGCCACGTCGCGATCTGTTTGGCGAGCGCGATGATGTCGGGCTGACGCCACCACGGCAGGTTCGCGTTCGGGTCGACATCCTGCTGGAACGCGGCGTTCACCACGTTCACCGAGTCGCCGCGCTTCGCGTCGTAGCCCATCGCGTCCTTCACGAGCTGCTCGACCTGCGCGAGCTTTTGCGCGTCGAGCGGCTGCAGGCTGGCGTGGCCCTTCGCGTCCACCTTCTGCTGATAGTTCACGATTACCGCCACCGAGAGGCGCTTGATGTCGCCCGGCGCCTGGCTGTAGTGGCGCACGGTCTTGTCGAGCTCGTAGTTCGTGGTGGTGTCGCGATGATCGGAAACGGGCACCGGCGCCGACGCGCCGCTCGCGCCCGCCGGCGCGCTGACGGGCGCCGAGGCCGGCTGCGGCGGCTGGTTCGTGAGCGCGCCGGGCACGCCGCCCGCGCCGCCTTGCTGCAGCTCCGTCGAAATATTCTGCTGCTGGCTGCGGATGGCGGCTGCCTGCGGGTTGCCGTTCGGCCCGTAGGCTTCGGAGGTCTGCTCGAGCTTCGAGAAGTCGAGGTCGGCGCTCACCTGCGAGCGCGCGTTGCCGGCGCCGAAGAGCGGCGCGAGGATCGCGTCGATGCGGGCCTGGGTGTCGTGCTCGACCTGGCGCACGTACTTGAGCTGCGAGGCGTCGAGGCCGATGCCCGTTGCGCCTTGCGTGAGCAGGTTGCCGTCCTGGTCGACCACCGTGACGTTGCGCACCGGCAGGTCCGGCACGGCCGAAGCCACCATGTGCGTGATGGCGGCGACCTGGCCGTCGTCGAGGATGCGGCCCGGATACAGGTTCACGAGCACGGAGGCGGAGGGCGCCTCGCGCTCGCGCACGAACACGGAAGGCTTCGGAATGGCCAGATGCACGCGCGCCGACTTCACGCTCGCGATCGACTGGATCGTCTGCTCGAGCTCGCCTTCGAGCGCGCGCTGGTAATTGACCTGCTCGGCGAACTGGCTGATGCCGAACTTCTGGTTGTCCATCAGCTCGAAGCCGACCGAGCCGTTCTTGGGCAGGCCCTGCGAGGCGAGCCGCAGGCGCATTTCGTTGACCTGCTCGGAGGGCACGAGAATCGCGCCGCCGCCATCGGAGAGCTTGTAGGGAACGTTTGCGGCCTGGAGCGCGGTAATGATGGCGCCGCCGTCACGGTCCGAGAGATTGCTGTAGAGCACCTTGTAGTCGGGCGCGCGCGACCACAGCACGAGGGCCGCGACCACGGCCACGAGCACCGCCACGGCGAAAATGAGCGGCGCGCGCGGGTTGCCGCGCACGTTGCGCAGCGACGAGAGCGAGCCGAGGCGTTGCGCGAAGCCGCCGCCCAGGTCTTCCGCGGCGCCTGGCAGGCCGGCGCCCGCGCCGGCGCCGGACGCGCCCGGTGTGGCGAGGCCCATGCGGGCGTCGGGGTTGATCAAAGAGTTGGCAGACGAATCCATGCGACGGGTATCTCCGGAGGCTTCCAGGTCTCGCCGCGCACGGCGGAGACTTTCACGAGAGGCATTATCCGAGAGCCGTGACAAGCCGATTGCGCGAATAGAGCCGGGTTTTCCCCCTAGTTTCGGGGCTCTCGAAACCGGCCCGCTGCTATGCTCTCCCCCAGATTCGGCGCCGTGTAAGCGCGCCGTGCCGACCGGGCGCCGCGCCTTTGCCAGGCGTGTGCCGCGGCCGGCGTGATTCCCCGCGTGTCCCCTTTTCGTGGAGCAAACATGACCGTGCCCGTATCTCCGCTCACGTCCGCCTTGGCGCAAATGCAGTCCATGGCGGCGCAGGCGGCCGGCGGCCCCACCGCAGCCGACGACGCGTCGGGCGCCGCGACGGCTGGCGGGTTTGCGGCGGCGCTCAAGGCGTCGCTCGACAAGATCAGCGACGACCAGCACAAGGCCGTGGGCGAATCGCAGGCGTTCGAACTGGGCGCGGGCAACGTGTCGCTCAACGACGTGATGGTCGACATGCAGAAAGCCAACATCGGCTTCCAGTTCGGCCTGCAGGTGCGCAACAAGCTCGTTTCCGCCTACACCGACATCATGCAGATCCAGGTATGACGGTCGCCAGAGCCTCCATGCGCGTTACGCGCTAAAGCTTCCCCCATTACGTTCCGATAACCCGGCTAGAACCGCACGGCGCTGCGCACATGCGAGGCGTGCCGGGCGAGTGCACCCCTAGCCAAACGTATTGAGGAGAAGCGCTGATGTTTTCCCCTGCCCAATCTGGAGCCAACGCCTATGCACGCGTGGGCGTCGAAACGGGGGTCATGGGTGCGAGCCCGCACATGCTGATCTCGCTCCTGTACCAGGGCGCGCGGCGAGCGATTGCGCAGGCACGTATGCATCTGCAGGCCGGCAACGTCGGCCCGCGCTGCGAGGCGATCGCCAAGGCGATCCGGATTGTCGAGAGCGGGCTCCAGCTCGCGTTGAACGTCGAGGCAGGCGGCGAGATCGCGCAACGCCTCAATGCGCTGTACAGCTATATGACGCGGCGCTTGCTGGAAGCCAATATCAAACAGAGCGAGACCATGCTGGTCGAAGTCGACGGACTGCTGGCTACGCTCGAGGAAGCCTGGTTGGGGATAGCGCCGGAAGTGGCGCGGATGGCCGAACAGTCATCTGCGCTAGCGTCCGGCGCATCGACGAGATGAGTTCAAAAGCAGACTACTTCGCCCGCTACGAAGCGATCGCGGCCGTCTCGGGGCAGATGCTCTGCGCGGCGCGCGACGCACACTGGAACGATCTGATCGGCTTGCAGGAGGAGTATCGGCTGCTCGTCGACGCGCTGAGGGACGCCGAAGGGGGCGTGCGGCTCACGGTGGCCGAACGCACGCGCAAGTACGAGCTGATCCGCCAGATCCTCGCCGACGACGCCGCCATTCGCGACCTCGCGAGCCCTTGCATGGCGCGGCTTTCGGCGCTCTTTTACGGCACCGCGCAGCCCGCGCGGGTCTTGCAGGAAATCTACGGCGCGCGCTAGCGCGATGCGCCGGCATGTACGAAACGCGTATGCGTGTGCTGCCACGGCCTGGCATGGGACCGGATGGCGCCGAGTTGGGGCGTGGGCCCTGACTCCGGGCGACAGGGTTGGGCAGTGAGCGACACGTGAGCGAGGCGAGCGCTGCGCTCTCGCGCAGATCCGGAAAACCATGAACGGAATCGACACCGGGGCCACCGCGCTCCTAGCGAGCCGCATAGCGGCGCTCACGCCGGTCGGCCAGCAAGGCAGCGCCGGGGCCGCGCAATCGGGCGTTTCTGCGCTCGCGACGGGCACGGCCGCGCTCGCCGACGCCCAAACCCAAACCACTACCGGCAGTGCACCGGATTCGACGCAGACCGTGTTGTCGGCGGTCGCGCTGGCGCTCGACGCGATCATCCGCTCGGGCGGCGAGGCGACGCCGGCCGTGGTGGGCAGCGCGCCGCTCTGGGCCGATCCCGACACCGATCCCGGCGAGCAACCCTCCGCGCAAGGCGGTGCGGCCTCGCTGCCGCTGCCGGGGCTCGCCGCCGCCGAAGCCGCATTGCTGACCGACCTCGCGCTCGCGACTCAGGCCTCGGCTGGCGACGCGCTGGCCGCCGCGGCCGACGCCGGGGACGGCGCCGACGCCCAAGCGGCATCTTCGGCGCAGGGCGCGCCATCTCAAGCTTCACAAACGGCGCAAACCGCACAGGCCGGCGCTGCCGCGCAGGCCGGGCCGGTCGCGGCGCTCGCGGCTTCGCTCGCACAGGCCGTGAGCACGAGCGGGCTCTTCTACGAAGCGCATCTCGCGCAGTGGCTGCGCGGTCAGATCTCGCTCGCCCAGCTCGCGGACGAGCCGCAGAGCCGCCTGCTTTCGGCC
>Ga0335070_10009590_pt1 | contig 11328 bp, 7 predicted proteins | sample Lox_Sample_13_FD_206722 | JGI IMG/M metagenome (GOLD analysis project Ga0335070, IMG submission 206722) | Soil microbial communities from Loxahatchee National Wildlife Refuge, Florida, United States - Lox_Sample_1.3 | ecosystem: Environmental > Terrestrial > Soil > Wetlands | place: USA: Florida... | reverse complement strand
CGTTCACCTCCCCCCACGACGAGGACCTCGGCTTGCTCGAGACGCAGCCCGACAGGGTCCGGGCCAAGGCCTACGACCTCGTCCTCAACGGCGTCGAGGTCGGCGGCGGATCGATCCGTATCCACCGGATGGACGTCCAGCGCCGCGTCTTCAAGGCCCTGGGCCTCTCGGACCGGGAGACCGAGGAGAAGTTCGGCTATTTCCTCGAGGCCCTGTCCTACGGCGCGCCCCCCCACGGCGGCATCGCCCACGGCTTTGACCGCCTGGTCATGTTCCTGGCCGGCGAGGAGTCCATCCGCGAGGTCATCCCCTTCCCCAAGACGACAGGCGCCCTGGACCTCATGACCGGCTCTCCCTCCTCCGTCGGCGAGGGCCAGCTCGACGAGCTGGGGCTGAGATTAAAGAACCTGAAGCCCGACAGCGGCTGAGAAAAGAAGGGGGGCCAGATGGCCGGCGAGTACATCATCATCAAGCAGAACCAGTACATGCGGGTCTTCCGCAAGGCCGGGGCCGTCGACCGCGGACGCGCCCGGACCCTGGCCGACCTGGGCATCCGGGAAAGCGGGATCTTCCGCAGGATGGTCGACAAGGGGGTCTTCGTCGACGCCGGCGGCGGCGCCTATTTCATGGACGAGAACGCGGCCTCGGAGTTCGTCGCCGCGCGCCGCAAGAGGGCCTTTTTCACCCTCGTCCTGATGCTCCTCGTTCTTCTGCTTCTCTGGATGTTCAACGGCAAGCTCTTCCGCTGACGCAGGCTTCGGGAGGCCGCCGTGCGGCTATTCCCGCGTCTCGGCCACGGCGGCGCCGACGACGCCCGCGACGGCGAAAAGGAAGACGTTCCAGAGGCATTTGACCCCCAGCCCGCCCGCCCCTGGCGCCGCCCCGTAGAGCGCGGGGAGCCAGGTGTTGGCCAGGGCGTAGAGCAGGCCCGTCAGGGCGCCTGTCCCCGTCCCGAGCAGGATCCGCCGGCCGAGCCCCGCCCCTCCGGCGGCCCGGGATACGACGGCCGCCACGGCGACGGCGGCCAGGACCGCGGCGCCCCAGACGCTCCGGAGGGCCGGCACCTCGCCCTTGACACGGAACCAGCCGAAATCCAGCCCCGCGAGCAGGGCCGTCCCGGCCAGGGCGAAGGCCGGCGCGTGGGCGCAGCGCGGCGCGAGCCCCTGCCGTTCGGCGGCCCGACGCTTGACGCGGCGCCGGATGGTCAGCGGGAAGTTGTAGAAGGCGTCGAAGACGAAGTGCTCGAGCCAGGCCCCCTTCTCGCCGAAGACGGGCACGGCGTGGACGGCGCTTGTCGCCCAATGGCCGGCCATGAACCGGGCCAGCTCCGGGTAGCGGTAGGCCATCTGGAGGGGGAAGGCAAGGTAGCCGATGTACTTGAAGAAGCTCAGCCCGAAGGCGACGCTGTAGTCCTTGAAGTCCCGCTCGCGGAGGATGAGGGAGGTCGTGTAGATGCCGCGGGCGAGCGAGCCGGGCGAGACCGGGATGATCTGGAAGAGGCCGAAGATGACGCCCGTGGCCAGCGTCGCTTGCTGCCACGAGAGCTCGGCGTGGAGCCGCACATAGAAGAAGGCCACGATCAGGGCCACGACGTGGGTCGTCGGCATGAGGAGGAGATGGATGGCCAGGCTCTTGAGGTACTTCTGGATGAACGGCTCCCCGAGCTGACCGGTGATGCGGCCCGCCTCCTCCGGCGTGAGCATCCCGTTCCGCTCGCCGGCGGCGACCATGTCCCGCAGCCACTTCTCGCGCTCCGCGGCGTTGAAATAGAGCCGGAAGGGCCGGACGAAGATGCGGGCCAGCCCGGCTTTGAAGACGGCCTTGTCGGTCAGGAAGCGATGGAGCCCGGCCGGGAGGACCGAGAGGGGCAGATGGAGGAGATAACGGCCGGGGGCGGCGCTGAGCCGCAGGGCGCGGGACTCGGAGACGCGGCCGGAGCGGACCCAGCCGACGAGCCGCTCGTCGACCCGGGCCCGGAAGGCATGCAGGAAATAGCCGGGGCTCGAGACGAGCCGGCCGTAGTGACGCCGCAGGTCGGCCCGCCCCCACAGGCGCCGGAGGAAGGGCAGGCCGAGCGGCAGCGCCCAGAGAAGGTAGAGCCCCAACCTCCGGCCCGGCCAGGCGAGGACGAAAAGGAGGGGCGTCGCCAGCGGGACCAGGCCGAGGAGGAAGAAGAGCGCCGAGAGGACGCCGCTTCGCTCCAGCCCGGACGCGGCGGCGGCGTCGGTCATGTTCCGCACCTGCCAGCTCTCCCGGAAGCCGGCCATGACGCTCCGGCGGAGCCGGGCCCCGGCCAGCCGGACGTGGTGGAAGGTGATGTCGATGAGGGAATCGCGATAGGCCGCGTCCTCGCGCACGAGCGTCTCGAGCGCGCCCCACATGTCGGCGAATTCCGCGGCGTGGGCGTCGACGTAGGCCCGGAGCTTGCGGGTGTCGCCCTTGTCGAACTGGACGAGCCGGCCCCGGCCGAGGCCTCTGACGATGAGCTTGACGTCGGCCGGGCATTCGGGCAGGAACGGCAGCAGGGCCATGCCCGCGCGGAAGTCGACGGCGACGAGGCCCGCCATCGCGTCGGGGTCGCTCGAGGTCCGCTTGAGGGCGTTCGGCTGGCTCTTGAGCGACCACCACTCGTACTGGCGGGCCAGCTCCTCGGCGCCGACGTCCCGGATGAGCCGGACTAACCGGTCCATGAACACGCGCTTCGCCCGGTATTCCGGCGAGCCGACGCCGGCCTCGGGCTGGCCCGGCCGCCAGCGGCGGCGGGCGTCGAGGTCGTCGTCAACCTCGAGCCGCCACATCCGGCCGTCGACCCACTCGCTGACCTCCCCGTAGCTGCCGAGCCGGTGGTCGAGGAAGGTGGCGTGGATGTCGACGACAGCCTCTTCCGCGCCGAGCTCGACCCGGGCCGCGCGGCGGATGAACTTCTGCCAGAGGGCCTGGGAGCGGCCGGCCGCGGCCAGCGACTGGAGGGAGAACGGGGCCTGGAAGCCAGCGCCGTAAAAGAGATTGCGGACACGCCGGCCGAAACCGGAGGCCGGGACGAAAAGCTTCAGGGCGTAGGCCTCCCCCGGCGCGAGCCCCTCGACGCGGCCCTCGAGCGGCTCGAGAGAGAGGAGCCTGACCCGGTAGACCTGCCCCGCGTATCCGCCGCCGACGTAGCGGTCGACCTCGAAACGGGCCCGGGCCCGGCCGTCGGGGACGACGCCGCGGACCTCGTATTCGAGGATGTCGCCCGGCTCGTAGCGCAGGACGCGGAGCGGGCGCTCGACCTTCTCTGCGGCGAACGCCCGCTCGAGGGCCCGGACGGTCTCGGGATGCGAGCCCCCGGCCATGCGCCTATTTCACGTCCGCCACGGCGGCGGCGAGAACCTTTTTCGTGACTTCGTCCTGGGCGAAGAAGACGACCCGGAGCCGGCCGCGGTCGATCTTATTGTGCCGCTCGGCGAACTTGAAGCCCGCGAACCGCCTGTTCGTCGTCTCGAAGTCAGTCAGGTACTGGTCGGCTTTCGCCTCGGAGGCGGGAAGGTCGAAGGCAGCCGTTTTGGCCCCGGCCGGGTCGACGTCGACGAGGTCGCGGACGACCATCTTGTGGAAGGCCAGGCCGTTCGAACCCTTGAACTTCTCCTCGCCTTGGACGAGGATAATGCGATAGGCGGCCCCGGCCACGGCCGGCCCGGCGTCAAAGGTCACGTTGACCGTATCGCCGGCCAGGCTCGCGGCGACCTTGAGGGCCGCGCCGGGCGCCTCGGCCAGCCGGGCGTCGACGGCCGCCCTGTACTGCTTGAACTTGGCCTCGGCCAGGCTCCGCATGCCGCCCCCCGAGGTGTCCTTCTCGCCGTCGATGAGGACCGTCGGCGTGCCGTTGACGCCGTAATAGTCCTGCCGGGCCTTGGTCGCGGCGTTGATCATCGGGTCCGGCCGCGGGATGGGCAGGTGGTACTCGAGCACGGCCACGTACTTGGCCGGGACGCTCTCGAGGAGCCCGTCGAAGCCCAAGTCGGCAGCCAGGCAGGGCGAGCACTCCGAGCCGGTGAAGAGCTCGGCCAGAACCGTGCGGCCCTTCCATCCGGCCGGGGCCTTGAAGGGCGCGGGAACGTACGGCAGGGCCTTGAGCTTGGCCTCGAGGGCCGCCTCGAACCCGTCGGGCTTCCCGTTGATCTTGACATAGAGCTCGCGGGCCCTGGCCAGCGCCTCCTCGTGGCCGTCGGCCGCCGCCGATAGGTAGGCCTCGTTGGCCTCCTTGGTCTTGCCCATCAGGGCGTAGGTGCCGCCGAGCGTGTAGTAATAGGGGGCGTCGGGGGTGCCGCCCTCGGCCTTGAAGGCGTCGAGCGCGGCCACGGCCCGGGCCGCGTCCCCGGCGTTGAGGTAGGCCTGGGCGACCAGGATTCCGAAGCCGGTCACGGCGTAGGCCTTGAAGGCGGCCTGCTGGTTGGCCGGGATGCCGTCGAAGGCGCCCGGCTCCTCCGCCGCCTTGACCGTCTTGTCCCGGTAGGCCAGGACGGCGGCCAGGACGGCGGCCTTGTCGAATGTCTTGAGTCTCGGGTGGGTCAGGATCTGGTCGGCCGAGATGAACGGGCCCTGCAGGCGGGCCGGCCCCCTCGCCCCCGCCAGGAACTCCCTCTGGAGGGCGAGGATGGCGTCGAGGGTCTCGGCCAGCTCGACCTTGGCGTTGACGATGGAGCGCTCGATGGCGGCCATGAACTGGCTGGACGGGTAGGCGGCCTTGATCCGCTCGAACTCCTTGAGACGGGCGGCGGCGTCCTTGATCTGACTGGCGGCGACCAGCTCGTTGTATTCGGGCGGCCGCTGCCGGCTCTGGGCCGGGAGCGCGACGGCCAGGGCCAGGACGAGCGACAGGCCGAGCGCGACGAGCGCCGCGCGGCGGATGGCGTTTCTCATGGGGCCTCCAATGGAAGGGCCCTATTATACAAGGCCCGGCGGGAAAAAGAAAAGGCGTGCCGGGCCCGGCGGCCCGGCACGCCTTCGCGTCGAGGGTTACTTGGGTTCCTGGCCGGTCAACGGGTCGGCCAGGGTGAGCCGATGGACCGGGCCCAGCTTGTCGAGGGGGCCCGCCCACTTTTCACTGCCCTTGTTGCAGGGCTCCCAGTCGCCGACGATCATGATCGCCATCTGGTCGGGATGGATGTACTTCTGGGCGACGTCCTGGACCTTGGGCTTGGTCACGGCCTTGATCCGGTCGCGGTAGGTCTTGTAATAATCCATCGGTTTGCCGGTCATCTCGAGGTTGGCGAAGCTCGTCATGGTGGCCTGAGCCGTCTGGAAGCTGTCGGCGAAGCTCTCCAGATAGTAGTTGACGGCCGTCTCCATCTCCGCGTCGGAGACGGGCTCCTTCCGGATGCGGTCGAACTCATCGAGGATGAGCGAGATCGCGTAGCCGACGGTGGCCGACTTGGTCTGGACGTAGCCGGCGAACGTGCCGGGGAAGCCCCAGCGGTAGGTGAACCGGCTGCCCTGGTTGTAGGACAGGCCTTCGTTCGACCGGACCTTGGTCGTGATCCGCGACGAGAAGCTGCCGCCGCCGAGGATGAAGTTCATGACCTGGACGGCATAATAATCGGGGTTGGTGTCCTCTATCCCCAGGTGCCCGAGGCTGATATAGCCCTGGTTCGTGGCCTTCTGGATGAAATAGACGCCGGGCTCGACCTTGGGGAAGGTCTTGACCAGGGCCGGGAATTGGACGGCGTGGTTCTTCCAGCCGCCGATGAGCTTGTTGACCTTGGCCTTGAGGTCGGCCTTGGCGAAGTCGCCCGACGCGGCCAGGATGATGTTCCTGGGAGCGAAGTACGCGGCGTGGGCGGCCTTGAGGTCGGCCGGGGTGAGGCCGTCGTAGGTGGCCTTGGTCGGCTCCCAGGTCAGGGGCTGGTCGCCGTAGAGGAGCCGCTCGTACTCGCGGCTGAGGACGGTTTCCGGCCGGTCATTGGACTGCCGGAGCTGGTCGATGAGGCGGGCCTTGGCCAGCTTGACCGGCTCCTCGCGGAACTCGGGGTTCAAGAGGACGTCGAAGAAGACCTGGAGCCCCTCGTCAAGGTCCTTGCTCAAAACCGAGAGGCTCAGCTGCGAGGTCCGCTCGCCCGCCATGAAATTCAGCGTGCCCCCGAGGAAATCGATGCGCTCTTCGATGGCCGAGCCCTCCCGCGTCTTCGTGCCGCCGCGGATGAGGGTCCCGGATAGGAGCTGTGAGAGTCCCGTCTTGGCCTTGGGCACATCGAGCGCCCCCCAATTGACCAGGGCCGTGATGTTGACGAGGCCCAGGCTCCGGTCCTCCTGGATGTAGGCGCGGAGGCCGTTCGCAAGCTCGACGCGGAAGGCCTTGGGGTCGGGCGGGTCGTACTTGAGCGCGGGGAACTTGAGCTCGGAGGGACGCGTGGCCTGGGCCAGGCCCAGGGCCGCGAAAACGAACGTCAGGGCCAGGATGGTCGTCAGTGCCTTTTTCATGGTCCTCCTCCTTACCGCCCCATCTTCCTCTTGTAGATGGCCGTCAGGCTGTTGTCCTTGACGAAGTACTTGGCCGCGACCCGCTTGATGTCGTCGTTCGTCACCTTCTTCAGGTTTTCGAGGTCGTCGACGATCGACCGCCAGCCGCGGTTGAGCTCGGCCCGGCCGACGCGGCCGGCGAGGCCCATCGTGCTGGCCAGGCTGCGGACGAACATGGCCTCGGCGCGGTTCTTGGCCTTCTGGATCTCCTCGGGCGTCGCGCCGTCCTTCTTGACCTTGTCGATCTCGGTCCAGATCTCTTTCTCGAGGTCCTCGGGCTGGACGTTCTTGTCGAAGCGCGGGGTGGCGCTGAATTGGAACATGCCGACGTACCACTGCGGCCGGCTCGAGGCCGAGGCGTTGACGGCCATCTGCTTGTCGCGGACGAGGACCTTGTAGAGCCGGCCCGTGCCGCCGCCGCCGCCCATCATGCCGCCGCGGAAGCCGCCGCCGCCGGAGCCGAAGACGTCGGCCAGGACGGACAGTGCGGCCGCGTCGGGGTGGCCTTCCTTGGGCGCGTGGAACATCATCTGGAGGCTCGTCGGCGCCGGTCCCTCGCCATACATCCGCTTCTCGCTGTACTGGGGCGGCTCGCCGTCGCGGATGGGCTCGAGGTCCGGGCCCTTGGGGATGCGGCCGAAGTACTTCTCGGCCATGGCCGTGATCGCCGCCGGGTCGAAGTCCCCGACGTAGATCGCTACGCAGTTGTTCGGGACGTAGTAAGTGTTGTGGAAGGCGACGAGGTCCGTCTTGGTGATCTTCCGGATGTCATCCATCCAGCCGACGACGTCCCAGTGGTAGGGCGAGGCGGCGTAGAAAGCCGCGTTGACCTGCTCGTTGAAGAAAAAGCCCGGCTGGTTCTCGCTCAGCCGGCGCTCCTCCATGATGACGTCCTTCTCGGAGTAGAACTCGCGGAAATAGGCGTTGAGCATGCGGTCCGACTCGAGAAGCATCTGGAGCTCGACCTTGTTCGAGGGCAGGGTGACGTAGTAGCCCGTGTTCTCGTTGCCGGTCGAGGCGTTGAGCCCCGTGCCGCCGTTCTTCATGTAGAGGTTCCAGGCCTCGTCCTTGACGACGTACGGCTTCTCCGCGGCGATGAGCTCGTCGGCTCTCTTCTGGAGCTCGGCCAGCCTGGCCGGGTCGCCGCCGTCGGCCTTCCAGTACTTCTCACGGTAGATCCGGTCCATGACCTCGTCGATCTGCCTGTCGATGGCCTCGTCCTTGGCGAAGTCCGTGACGCCCATGACCTGCGTGCCCTTGAACATCATGTGCTCGTGGATGTGGGCGATGCCGGTGATGCCGGGCCGCTCGTTGATCGAGCCCACCTTGAAGTAGATGTGGCAGACGACCCGCGGGACGCCGGGCTTGGGGATCATCAGGATCTTCATGCCGTTCGCAAGAACGTGCTCCTTCACGTCCAGCGTGACCGCCGCGGAGGCGGTGAGGGCCATGAATGCCAGGAGGACACCGATCGCCGGAATGACGCGTTTCTTGGACAAAGACACCTCCTCTCGACTTTTAGACGACGCCGACCGGGGAAAATTCCCTCCCCGTCACAGGTATCGGCGCCTCTTTGCTTTCCGGAGGGCGGCCACGACCTCGCGGACCCGCTGGTCCTGGCCGGCAGGGCAGACGAGGAGGGCCCCGCCGGCCTCGACGACGACGAGGTCGCGGACTCCGACGAGGGCCGTCAGCCGGCCGGGATTGTAGACGAGGCAGCGCTGCGCGTCGAGGGCCAGGAGCTCGCCGCGGGCGACGTTGCCCGCCCCGTCGGCCGGCCAGACGCCGAAGAGCGAGGACCAGGCGCCGACGTCCGACCAGCCGAAGTCGCCCTCGCAGACGAAGACGCCCCGGGCCTTCTCCATCAGGGCGTAATCGATGGAGACGGCCGGCGCCCTTTCAAAGACGCGGCGGAGGGCCGCGGCGTCGCGCCGCCGGAGGGCGTCGACCGTCCCCCGCCACGCCGGCCGGAGCTCGGGAGCGAAACGCTCGAGCTTGGCCGCGAACGCGTCCGCGCGCCAGACGAACATGCCGGCGTTCCACGCGCAGTCCCCGGCCGCGATGAGCCGCTCGGCCGCCTTCCGGGCGGGCTTCTCCTGGAAGGAGCGGACCGGGAAGAAGGCCTCCCCGGCGGCCCGGACGGCGCCCCGCCGGTCGAAGCGGATGTAGCCGTAGCCCGTGGCCGCGGCGGTCGGCCGGATGCCGAAGGTCACGAAAGACCGGCTGGTCGCGGCGAAGGCGGCCGCGGCCCGGAGCTTGCGGCGGAATTCCGCCGGCTTCCGGATGAGATGGTCGGCCGGCAGGACGGCCACGACCGCGGATGGGTCCTCCAGGAAGACTCGAGCCGTGGCCAGCAACAGCGAGGGTGCGGTGTTACGGGCCAGCGGCTCGACCAGGAACGAGGACCGCGGCAGGCCGGGCAGGAGCCGGCGGAGCGTGCGCGTTTGGCCGGCGTCGGCGACGAGGAGCATCCTCGCCGCCGGGACGAGCGGCTTCAGCCGGGCGACGGTGTCCTCGACCATGGTCCTGCGGCCGGCGATCGGCAGGAACTGCTTCGGCCGCGCCTCGCGCCCGAGCGGCCAGAAGCGCGTGCCGCGCCCCCCGGCCAGGATGACGGCGCGGATCCCCGGGTCGCTCACGTCTGCCCCAGATTCCGGAGGACCCGCTCGAGGACGCCGCGGACCTCGGCCTGGATGGCGGCCAGCTCCGCCTCGGTCTCGGCCTCGAAGCGCATGACGATGACGGCCTGAGTGTTCGAGGCCCGGACGAGCCCCCAGCCGCCCGGGAAGATGGCCCGGACGCCGTCGATGTCGATGACCTTGTGGCGCGTCGCAAGCTCCTTGCGGACCTCGTCGACGACGCGGAACTTGACCTCGTCGGAGGCGTAGATGCGGATCTCGGGCGTCGTGAACGTCTTGGGCAGGTCGGCCAGCATCGCCGAGAGCTTTCGGTCCGACCGGGCCAGGACCTCGACCAGCCGGGCCGAGGCGTAGATCGCGTCGTCGAAGCCGAACCAGCGGTCGGCGAAGAAGATGTGGCCGCTCATTTCTCCGGCCAGGACGGCGTTCTCCTCCCGGATCTTTTTCTTGATCAGGGAGTGGCCGGTCCGCCACATGATCGGCCGGCCGCCGAGCCGGGCGATCTCGTCATAGAGGACTTTGGAGGCCTTGACCTCGGAGATGACCGCCGCGCCCGGATGGGACGGGAGGATGTCGCGGGCAAAGATGATCAGGATCTGGTCGCCCCAAATGAGATGGCCCTGGTCGTCGACGACGCCGAGGCGGTCGGCGTCGCCGTCATAGCCGATGCCGACGTCGGCCTTGACCTCGAGGACCTTGGCCGTGAGCGACGCCATGGCCTCGGGCAGCGTCGGGTCGGGATGGTGGTTGGGGAAGCGGCCGTCCATCTCGCAAAAGAGCGGCAGGACCTCGCAGCCGAGCCTCCTGAGGAGCGGCACCCCGACGGCGCCGCCCGTGCCGTTGCCGGCGTCGACGACGACGCGGAGACGGCGGGAGGGCCGGACGCGCGCCGACACGTAGTCCAGGTATTCGGGCACGATGTCCAGGCTGCGGACCTCCCCCCGGCCGGAGACGAAGCGCCCGGCGCGGATGAGTCCGTAGATCGCCTGGATCTCCTCGCCGTAGAGCGTCTCCGTGCCGACCATGATCTTGAAGCCATTGTGCTCCGGGGGGTTGTGGGAGCCGGTGATCATGACCCCCGCCTCCTTCTTCTTCTCGTAGACGGTGAAATAAAGGAGCGGGGTCGGCACGACGCCGATGTCGGTGACTTCGCGGCCCGTGGCCACGAGCCCCCGGGTCATGGCGGCGGCGAAGGCGGGCGAGCTCAGCCGGCAGTCGCGTCCCAGGGCCACGTCCTTTTTCTCGTGGTCGGCGAAATACGTGCCAATGGCCTGGCCCAACAGCTCGACGACCCCCTCGTCGAGGTCCTGGCCGACGATCCCCCGGATGTCGTATTCGCGGAAGATCTTGGCGTTGATGTCCATCGTCCCCTCCTTTGCCCCCGGACGGGGCCGGGCGCGGCGGCGCCCCGGCCGCTTATTTTATCTTAATCATTATCAACTACTTAATAGGAGTTCCCGGCTCAGGCCCCAATTGCCGCGCGGCCCGGCGGAGCCGGTTGGCGTAGCTCGCGGCGATAAAGGACTTGAAGAGGGGATGCGGCTCGAGCGGCTTGCTCTTGAACTCGGGGTGGAACTGGCAGCCCAGGAACCAGGGATGGCCCGGGACCTCGGTGATCTCGACCAGCCCGTAGTCCGGGTTCCGGCCGGAGATGCGCAGCCCAGCCTTGACCAGCGGCGCCTCGTACTGGGGGTTGAACTCGTAGCGGTGGCGGTGGCGCTCGGAGATCCTGAGCCTGCCGTAGGCCTTGTGGGCGAGCGAGCCCCGCTCGAGGTCGCAGCGGTAGGCGCCGAGGCGCATCGTGCCGCCCATGTCGAACTCCTTGCCGAGCTCGCGCCAGCGGACGATGATCTTGTCCGGCGCGTCCGGGACGAACTCGGTGCTGTTGGCCTTGGGCAGGCCGGCCAGGGAGCGGGCGTACTCGATCGCGGCGACCTGCATGCCGAGGCAGATGCCGAAGTACGGGACGCCGTTCTCGCGGGCGTAGGCCGCAGCCCGGATCTTGCCCTCGATCCCCCGCTTGCCGAAGCCGCCCGGGACGAGGATGCCGTCCTTGGCGCCCAGGATGTCGGCCGGGTCGGTTTCCTCGAGGTCCTCGGCCTCGATCCAGTCGATGTTGACCTTGAGCCGGTTCCCGATGCCGCCGTGGATGAGGGCCTGGTTGAGGCTCATGTAGGCGTCGTGGAGCCCGGCG
>Ga0335070_10009588_pt1 | contig 11330 bp, 7 predicted proteins | sample Lox_Sample_13_FD_206722 | JGI IMG/M metagenome (GOLD analysis project Ga0335070, IMG submission 206722) | Soil microbial communities from Loxahatchee National Wildlife Refuge, Florida, United States - Lox_Sample_1.3 | ecosystem: Environmental > Terrestrial > Soil > Wetlands | place: USA: Florida... | reverse complement strand
ATTCCTGGCAGGACCCGGCGGCGAGGAGGCGCTCGTCATCGTCGTCGACGACGATGCCTCGATCCGCGAGGCGCTCAGCAGCCTGTTCCGCTCGGTCGGTTTGCGCATCCTGGCCTTCGCCTCGGCGCTCGAGCTGCTCGAGAAGCCGGTGCCGGCGGTGCCGAGCTGTCTTGTGCTCGACATCCGCCTGCCGGGCCTGAGCGGCCTCGACCTGCAGGCCGAGCTCGCCAAAGCCGAGATCCGCATGCCGATCATCTTCATGACCGGGCACGGCGACATCCCGATGTCGGTGCGGGCCATGAAGGCTGGCGCCGTCGATTTCCTGCCCAAGCCGTTCCGCGACCAGGACATGCTCGACGCCGTCAGCCTGGCGCTCGAGCGCGACCGCCAGCGGCGCGACGGCGAGAAGGCGATTTCGGACCTGCGCGCGCTGTTCGAGAGCCTGACGCCGCGCGAGCGCGAAGTGATGGGCTTCGTCACCGCGGGATTGATGAACAAGCAGATCGCAGCCGAGATCGGGCTCAGCGAGATCACGGTCAAGATCCATCGCAGCCACGTGATGAAGAAAATGGGCGCCCGGTCGCTCGCCGACCTGGTGAAGATGGCCGGCCTTCTCGGCGTCCGCCGGCCCTCGCCCCCCGCCCGCTAGGCGCCGCCCGCCCGCCCGGCGCGCCGGCGCCCGGGCCGGCTCTAACCGCCTATAAACCTTCGTATAGCTACTCGGCGGGGGTCCGGCGTCGCATCCTTCCTCTTTCACCGCCCTGACTAATTGCGCTGCTGCGTCGCAGGATGGACGTGTCATTTGGCAGAGACGCCTGTTATTTGCATTATCGATGATGACGAGTCGGTACGCGTCGCCACACGGAGCCTCGTCAGGTCGCTCGGATTCGCCGCCTACACCTTCGACTCGGCCGAAGCCTTCCTGGTTTCGCCGCGCCTGGACGACGCCTCGTGCCTGATCTCCGACGTGCGCATGCCGGCCATGAGCGGGGTCGAGCTGCAGGACCGGCTTCAGTCGATCGGCCGGACGATCCCGATCATCTTCATCACGGCGTTTCCCGATGACGCGATCCGCGCGCGCGCCATGAATGCCGGCGCGGTCGCCGTGCTCACCAAGCCGTTCTACGGCGAAACGCTGATCAAGTGCATCGATTCGGTCTTGAAGCGTAAAGACAAGCGGTGAGCGCGCGTTCCGTGAACGCCTACCATACCGATAATTCAACGATGCGGCGGTGGGCCGCGCTCTATGTTCGCCTCTCGCCCCATTGCCTGAATTTCATCTAAACCTAGGTATAGGTGCCGCAAAACCAACGTAGCACGTAAAGCAACCCTCGTCCGATGGAGAGGTTCGCATCCATCGCTCTATCCTGATCGCTGAGAAAAAAACATCGCTAGGGCGGGCGCGCCAAGAAGCCGATGACCGCAAAAGCTCAAGGATAGAAGGCCATGCTCACAGACTTTGTCACCGGAAACGAGACCTACTACCGCTCCGTCGACGAAGACGTTTCGTGCGCGCTGCCGGCCGCCACGCCGCGCTCGACTGGCCAACGCCCGCTCTTCGGCGACAACCGCATGCCCGGCGGCGAGCCGATCCGCCTGCCGCGCGGCCGCGCCGATCGCGCCGGCATTCCCTCGACCGTCGCCGTCATGCCGACCAAGGCCGCGACGCGGCGCACGGCGAGCTGGCCCGGCATGGCCGCCGAGCTGGTCGAGCTGACCGGCTATGAGCGGATCCAGTTCCGCTTCCGCGCGCCGGTGCATCTGCTCGTAATCTACGAGCAGGGCGTGCGCCGCGCGGGCGAGACCCAGGTCGAAGGCCTGCCGTCGTCGAGCCTGCGCGACTTCACGCGCAAGCTCACCTTCGTGCCGGCCGGTCACGACTATCGCGAGACGATCGAGCCGCGCACGCTGGCGCGCCTGGTCTACGTCTACTTCGACGCGACCGATCCCGAGCTCAAGTCCAAGTGGCGGGTCGGCGACGCGACGTTCGCGCCGCGGCTGTTCTTCGAGGACACGACGTTGTGGGACACGGCGCTGAAGCTGAAGCGCCTGATCCAGGAGTCGACGGCGGAAGATCCGCACTACCTCGAGGCGGTCGGCGCGGTCCTGGTGCACGAGCTGATGCGGCTGAGCCGCGGCGGCGCGCGTGCCGAGCCGCTGGCGCGCGGCGGCCTGGCCGCGTGGCAGAAGCGGGTCGTGGCCGGCTATATCGAGGAGCATCTGGCCGAGCCGATCTCGCTGGCGACGCTGGCCCAGCTCGTCCATCTGAGCCCCTATCACTTCTGCCGCACGTTCAAGCAGTCCTTCGGCATGCCGCCGCACCGCTATCACACCAGCCGGCGCATCGAGCGCGCCAAGCAGATGCTGGTCAAGCCGGCGTTCTCGGTCACCGACATCGGGCTGACCGTCGGCTTCAGCGAGACCAGCTCGTTCACCGCCGCGTTCCGCAAGGCGACGGGACTCACGCCGACGGCCTATCACCGGAGCTTCGGCTAGGGCCGGCGCGGGCGGCGCCCGTGGTGCGGCTCGCTCCGCCGCCGGCTCGGCCGCCGAGGCCGGGCCCGGCGCCGGCGCTGCGGCGCGTTGTCGGCGTGGCCCGTCTCATGCTCGTGTGCCTGACCGCGGCGCTGGCGGTCATGGCGGTCGCCGCCTATCTGCAGCTTTCCCAGGCCCAGGAGCGGCGCCCCGGGGCCGCGGGCGCCGCCGCGGGAGCCGCGCTCGGCGAGGCGGCGCGACAGCGCTGAGCGGCGGCGGGACGCCGCAGGAGACCGCGCACGGCGCGTTGTCGCCGGCGCGGCGGGTTGGGGAGTAGGACATGCGCTCAGCCTGGCGTATCGCTCTGTTGGCTATACCGGTCGCGGCGGCGGCCGGGCTCGGCTGGCATTTTCTGCGGACGCCGGCCGAGGCCGTGGCGCCTGGGCGTGCCCCGGCCCCGCCGATCCCGGTGACCGGCGGCGTCGTCGTCGCCCGGGACGTGCCGATCTACCTGACAGGCCTCGGCACGGTGCAGGCCTACAACACCGTCGTCGTCAAGGTCAGGGTCGACGGCCAGATCGAGAAGGTCGACTATGTCGAGGGCCAGGACGTCAAGGCGGGCGACGTGCTGGTGCAGATCGACCCCCGGCCGTTCCAGGCGGCGCTCGATCAGGCCAAGGCGACCAAGGCCAAGGATGAGGCGCAGCTCGCCAACGCCCAGCTCGACCTGAAGCGCTTTGTCGATCTCGGCTCCTATGCGACGCGCCAGAGCGTCGACACGCAGCGCGCGCTGATCCGCCAGCTCCAGGCGACGATCCAGAGCGACGCGGCGGCGATCGAGAGCGCCCAGATCCAGCTCGACTACACCACGGTCAAGGCGCCGATCTCGGGCCGCACCGGCATCCGCCTGGTCGACGAAGGCAATATCGTCCACGCCGCCGACCCCGGCGGCCTCGTCGTCATCACCCAGCTGCAGCCGATCTCGGTGATCTTCAACCTGCCCGACGAGCAGCTGCGCGAGGTGTTCAAAGCCATGGCCTCGGGGCCGCTCCAGACCATCGCGCTCGCGCGGTCGGACCAGCAGCAGCTCGACGTCGGCACCCTGTGGCTGGTCGACAACCAGATCGACCAGAGCACCGATTCGGCGCGCCTCAAGGCGACCTTCCCCAATCCCCATCAGGCCCTGTGGCCCGGCCAGTTCGTCACCGTCCGCCTGCTGCTGGAGACGCTGCACAATGCGGTGACCGTGCCGTCGACCGCGATCCAGCGCGGCCCCGACGGCATGTACGTCTATCTCATCAAGCCCGACCGGACCGTCGCGATGCAGCCGGTGACCGTCGCGCACATGGCGCAACACGTGGCGGTGGTCACCAAGGGCCTCGAGCTCGGCCAGAAGATCGTCGTCTCGGGCCAGTACCGGCTGCAGCCGGGCAGCGTCGTCGAGGCGCGCGACGACGGCGCCGTGCTCAGCGAGCGGTAAACCGGCCATGGGCATCTCCACGCCGTTCATCCGGCGGCCGATCGCCACCTCGCTGTTTATGGCGGGCATCCTGCTGGTCGGCGCGGTCACCTACCCGCTGCTGCCCGTCGCGCCGCTCCCCGAGGTCGATTTCCCGACCATTTCGGTGACGACCCAGCTGCCCGGCGCCAGCCCCGAGACCATCGCCTCGTCGGTCACGCAGCCGCTCGAGCGGCAATTCGCGCAGATCCCCGGCGTCACCCAGATGACGTCGTCGAGCACGCTTGGCTTCAGCTCGATCACCGTGCAGTTCGCGCTCACCCGCAACATCGACGGCGCGGCGCAGGACATCCAGACCGCGATCAACGCCGCCGGCGGCCAGCTGCCCAAGGACCTGCCCTCGCCGCCGACCTATCGCAAGGTGAACCCCGCGGACGCGCCGATTCTGGTCTTGGCCGTCCATTCGGACAGCCTGCCGATCACCAGGGTCGACGACTATGCCGAGAACATCCTGGTGCAGAACATCAGCCAGATCAGCGGCGTCGCCCAGGTCAACGTCGGCGGCCAGCAGAAGCCCTCGGTGCGCATCCAGCTCGATCCCGAGAAGGTCGCCGCCCTCGGCCTCGGCCTCGAGGACATCCGCGCGACGATCGCCAACGCCACGACCGACACGCCCAAGGGCAGCATCGACGGCGCGACGCGCACCTTCACCATCTACGACAACGACCAGGTGCTCACCGCCGAGCCGTGGAACAACATCATCGTCGCCTACAAGAACGGCGCGCCGGTGCGCGTGCGCGACATCGGCCGCGCCGTCGAGGGGCCGGAAAACGACAAGCTGGCGGCCTGGGCCGACGGCAAGCGCACGATCCTGCTCGCCGTCTTCAAGCAGCCCGGCGCCAACGTCATCGAGACGGTCGACCACGTCAAGGCGATCCTGCCGCAGCTCGAGGCGTCGATCCCGCCGGCCGTCAAGGTCGACGTGCTGAGCGACCGCACGACGACGATCCGCGCCTCGGTGAGCGACGTGCAGTTCACGCTCGTGCTGACCATCGTCCTGGTCGTCACGGTCATCTTCATCTTCCTGCGCAATCTCCGCGCCACCATGATCCCGAGCGTCACGGTGCCGCTGGCGCTCGTCGGCACCTTCGCGCTCATGTACGTCGCCGGCTTTAGCCTCGACAATCTGTCGCTCATGGCGCTCAGCATCGCCGTCGGCTTCGTCGTCGACGACGCCATCGTCATGCTCGAGAACATCAACCGCCATATCGAGGACGGCATGCGGCCGATCGAGGCCGCGATCAAGGGCGCGGGCGAGATCGGCTTCACGATCCTGTCGATCAGCCTGTCGCTGGTCGCGGTGTTCATCCCGCTCCTGCTGATGAGCGGCATCATCGGCCGCATCTTCCGCGAATTCGCCGTCACCGTGACCATGACGATCGCGGTCTCGGCCTTCGTGTCGCTGACGCTGACGCCGGTGATAGCCGCGCGCTTCATGCGCCATGATGCCCAAGCCCGGCACGGCCGACTCTACATGGCGGCCGAGCGCGTCTTCGACCTGATGCTCGCCGGCTATCGGCGCACGCTCGAGCTGGCGCTGCGCCACCACCGCATCACGCTCGCGGTCTTCGTCGCCACCCTCGCCCTCTCGGGCTATCTTTTCGTGATCATCCCGAAGGGCTTCTTCCCGCAGCAGGACACGGGCCTGATCATCGGCACCTCCGAGGCGGCGCAGAACATCTCCTTCGCCGAGATGGCGCGCCGGCAGCTGGCGCTCGCCGAGGTGGTCGCGCGCGACCCCGATGTCGCGACGGTGGGCATGAACATCGGCTCGACCGGCAGCCAGACCCAGAACAACGGCCGCCTGTTCATCACGCTCAAGCCGCGCGACCAGCGCGAGGCCTCGGCCAGCCAGATCATCGACCGCCTGCGGCCCCAGCTCGCCAAGGTCGAGGGCGCGGCCCTGTTCCTCCAGCCCGCGCAGGACATCAACGTCGGCGGCCGGCTGGCTAGGACGCTCTATCAATACACGCTGCAGGACGCGAACCTGAACGAGCTCAACGAGTGGGCGCCCCCGCTCTATGCCAAGCTCAAGACGCTGCCCGAGCTGACCGACGTCGCGACCGACCAGCAGAACGGCGGCGGCACGCTCAAGCTCACCATCGACCGCGACCAGGCCGCGCGCTTCGGCATCCAGCCGCAGCTGATCGACGACACGCTCTACGACGCCTTCGGCCAGCGCCAGGTCGCGCAGTATTTCACCCAGGTCAACAGCTATCACGTGGTGATGGAGGTGCTGCCCGCGCTGCAGAACTCGCCCGGCGCGCTCGACCGCATCTACATCCGCTCGCCTTTGGCCGGCCAGAACGTGCGGCTCAGCACGCTCACGAAATGGACCTCGGTGCCGACGACGCTGCTGTCGATCAACCACCAGGGCCAGTTTCCGGCCGTGACCCTGAGCTTCAACCTGGCGCCGGGCGTGTCGCTCGGCCAGGCCGTGAGCGCGATCCAGAAGGCCGAGGCCGAGATGAGCGTGCCGGCCTCGCTGATCGGCACCTTCCAGGGCAATGCCCAGGCCTTCCAGGCCTCGCTCTCGACCGAGCCCTATCTGATCGCGGCCGCCCTGGTCGTTATCTACCTCATCCTCGGCATGCTCTATGAGAGCTACATCCACCCGCTGACCATTCTGTCGACCCTGCCCTCGGCCGGCGTCGGCGCGCTCCTGATGCTGCTGCTCTTCCACATCGACTTCAGCGTCATCGCGCTCATCGGCGTCATCCTCCTGATCGGCATCGTCAAGAAGAACGGCATCATGATGGTCGACTTCGCCATCGTCGGGCAGCGCGACCGCGGCCTCTCCGCCCTCGACGCGATTCGCGAAGCCTGCGTCCTGCGCTTCCGGCCGATCATGATGACGACCATGGCGGCGCTGCTTGCCGGCGTGCCGCTGATGCTCGGCACCGGCACCGGGTCCGAGCTGCGCCAGCCGCTCGGCTACGCCATGGTCGGCGGGTTGATCTTCAGCCAGGCGCTGACGCTCTACACGACGCCCGTCGTCTTCCTCTACCTCGAGCGCGTCAACCGCTGGCTGGAACGGCGGTCGCAGGCGCGGGCGACGGCGACACACGGGCTTCCGGCCGAATAGGCCGGGCATTCCACCGCCAACGGCGGCCGTCGACAGGACGACGGGCGCCGCGCGGGGCATCGGCGGCCTGCACGGGGACGGACTTAGGGGCGAAAGGCATGAGCAGTTACTCTAAAGCACGCATCGCGTCCGCATCCGCGGCGATTCCGCTTGCCGCCGGCGTCTTCGCGGTGGCCGTCTTCGTCATCGACACGCTGACCACGCTCGACATTGCCATCGCCGTTCTCTACGTCGTGGTCGTCCTGATCTCGGCCAACCATCTGAGCCGGCGCGGCGTGGCGATGGTCGCCGCCTGCTGCCTGACGCTGACCGTGACGGCCTATCTGCTGTCGCACGGCCTGACCACGGGCAACGCGCTGCTGCGCTGCCTGGTCAGCCTCTCGGCGATCGCCATCACCAGCGTCCTGGCGTTGCGCAACCTGACCGTCAACGCCGAGCTGCGCGACAGCGAGCGCCGCTATCGGCACGTCTTCGAGACCGCCGGCGTGTCGATCTGGGAACAGGACTTCTCGCGCGTGAAGGCCGCCATCGACGATCTCGAGGCGCGCGGCGTGCGCGATGTCGCCGCCTATATCGCCGAGCATCCCGAGTTCGTCCGGCAGGCCATCGACCTGGTCAGGGTCGTCGACGTCAACAGCACGACCCTGCGCCTGCTCGGCGCGCGCAGCAAGGAAGAGCTGATCGCCGCGCGACGCAAGCTGTTCACCGCCGAAACCGAGGACGCCTTCGGGCGCGCGCTGGCCGCCATGGTTGGCGGCAGCACGTTCTACAGCGCCGAAGCGAGCTTGAATACCGTTCAGGGCGCGCCCTGCGCGGTGCTCTTCACGGTAACGATGCCGCCCGGGTCGTCGCGCTGGGACAGCGTGCTGCTCAGCCTGATCGACGTCACCGAGCGGAACCGAACCCAGGAGGCCCTGCATCGCACCCAGGCCGAGCTCGCCCATATCACTCGGGTGACGACGCTCGGCGAGCTGACCGCCTCGATCGCCCACGAGGTCAACCAGCCGCTCGCCGCCATGGTGACCAACGCCGAAGCCTGCCTGCGCTGGCTGGATCACGAGCGGCCGAACATGGACGAGGCGCGCGGCGCCATCGACCGCATCATTCGCGACGGCACGCGCGCGAGCGACGTGATCTGGCGCATCCGCGCCCTCGCCCAGAAGGCCGAGTCGGAGCGCACGCCGATCGAGCTCAACGACCTCATCGCCGACGTGCTGCCGCTGGTCCGCCGCGAGGTGCTGAGCCAGCGCGTCGCGCTGCGACTCGAGCTCGCGCCCGGCGTGCCGCGGATCGCGGGAGATCGCGTCCAGCTCCAGCAGGTCATGGTCAACCTCCTGGTCAACGCCGTCCAGGCCATGGCCTCTGTCGAGGACCGGCCGCGGCGGCTGACCGTGCGCACGCGGCGGACCGACGACGGACAGGTGCGCGTCGCGGTCGAGGACACCGGCGTCGGTTTCGGGACCGCCGACACCGAGCGGCTGTTCGACGCGTTCTACACGACGAAGGGGAGCGGCATGGGCATGGGGCTTTCCATCTGCCGGTCGATCGTCGAGGCCCATGGCGGCCGCGTGACCGCCCGAGCCAACACCGGCCCCGGCTCGACTTTCGAAGTCACCCTGCCGGCAATCGAAGACGGCGCACGCTGAACCGCCGAACGTTCTCGATAAGATGCCGCCCGAAAAAGGGGCGGCCGGCCCCCGGGGAAGGGCCGGCCGCAGCGAACCCGGTCAGGGGGGCGGGGCGGAGGAGAGGACCGGGCAAGCAATTCACGTATCACCGTGAATATGAGGTGATTGTACCGACCCAGGCGAACGATGCTTGCTCGGCATTGCTGCGAGCGCGGCGCTCTTGCCCCAAAGCCCCGCGGCTCGAAAATCGGCCCCGAGCGCGAACCCCGCAGGAACGCACCAATCGCGGCAAGGACGTGCAATCGCGTGCGGCAAAATGCGCCTAGCCTCCCGTCATTCATCGGGAGCGTCCGGTCACGCGACGCCTTTCTTAGGAGGAATCAGGATGAGCACCAGCACGGTCAAGGCGCGGCGCGGCGCTTCGCTCGAGACGCCCTCGAGCCTCGCTTCGGACGCGAAGCGGGATCTGCCGGGTGCGCTGAACATGCTGCTCGCCGACATGTTCGCGCTCTACCTCAAGACCAAGAACTTCCACTGGCACATGTCGGGCCCGCATTTCCGCGACTATCATCTGCTGCTCGACGAGCAGGGCGATCAGATCTTCGCCACGACCGACGTCATCGCCGAGCGCGTGCGCAAGATCGGCGGCACGACGATCAAGTCGATCGGCCATATCGCCCGCCTGCAGCGCCTGCTCGACAACGACGCCGACTACGTCACGCCGTTGGACATGCTGGCCGAGCTGCGCAGCGACAACGAGCAGCTGACGCGCTCGCTGCGCGCGACGCACGAGCTGTGCGACGACGAAGGCGACGACGCGACCGCTAGCCTGATCGAGGTGTGGATCGACGAGGCCGAGCGGCGTACCTGGTTCCTCTACGAGGCCGGGCGGCACAACGCCTGAGGCACGCGCCCGTCGCAAAATAGCAGGCAGGCCGGCGCATCCTAGGCGAAGCGCGCTCGCCTGCTCGTTCGGTATTGCCGCCGTTGCCGTGGCGTTGCCTCGAAACGGCGCTGCCGGCGGGGCCCCGGCTCGAGGCCTCAGTGGGCGTCGGCGGACGGCGCCTTGGGCGGGGCGACCTTGCGCATGAGAGGCACCATGGCGGTCGCGACGACGAAGCAGATCAGGATCACGAGGAAGGCGTCGGCGAAGGTCTGGGTCAGCGCCTCGCGGTAGGTCAGCGCCCAGAGCTGGCGCAGCGCGGCCGCCTGGCCATGCACGAGGTCGCCGCCGAGCGCCTGGGCATAATCGGTGCCGACCCGGCGCAGCAGCGCGACCATCGCGCTGTTGGTCGCGTTGAGGTGCTCGGCCAGGCGCAGGAAATGCAGATTGGTGCGGTCGTTGAGGATGGTGCCGCAGCCGGCGATGCCGATGGCGCCGCCGAGATTGCGCATCAGGTTGAACAGGCCCGAAGCGAGCTTGAGCCGGTCGGGCGCCAGCCCGCCGAGCGTCAGGGTGACGGTCGGCGCGACGGCGAATTGCTGGGCGGCGCCGCGGAACGCCTGGGGCAGCAGCAGCTCGCGCCAGCCCCAGTCATGGGTGATCGGCGTGAAGTTCGACATGCTGACGGCGAAACCGGCGAGCCCGATCATCATCAGCCAGCGCAGATCGACGCGCCGGGCGAAGAACGTGTAGATCGGGATCGAGAGGAGCTGGAACACGCCGGTCGACAGCACGGCGAAGCCGATGTCTTCGGCGCTGAAGCCGCGCACGCGTCCGAGGAACACCGGCGTCAGATAGATCGTCGCGAAGATGCCGATGCCGGTCACGAACGAGAAAAAACAGCCGAGCGAGAAATTGAGGCTCTTGAGCGCGCGCAGGTCGACCACGGGCCGGGCGTAGGTCAGGCTGCGCCAGACGAAGGCGAGGCCGGCCACGGCGGCGATCCACGCGGTCGTGCGGATGGTCTCGTCGCCGAACCAGTCCCAGCGCGGCCCCTCCTCGAGCGTGTATTCGAGGCAGCCGAGGAAGATCGCCATCAGGATCATGCCGGGATAGTCGGCGTTGCGCAGCAGCTTGAGGTCGGGCTTGTCGATGCGCACGAGGATCGGCACGACCACGGCGACGAAGATGCCGGGCACGAGATTGACGAAGAACAGCCAGTGCCACGAGTAGTTGTCGGTGATCCAGCCGCCGACCGTGGGGCCGAGCGTCGGCGCGAGCGACGACAGCGCGCCGATGGTGGCCGCCGCGACCACGCGCTGCTTGCCCGGGAAGAACGCGAAGGCGGCGGTGAACACGGTCGGGATCATCGAGCCGCCGAGGAAGCCCTGGAGCGCGCGGAAGGCGATCATGCTGTCGATGTCCCAGGCCCAGCCGCACAGGAGGCTGGTCGCGGTGAAGCCGGTGGCCGAGGCGCAGAACAGCCAACGCGTCGACAGGACGCGCGACAGCCAGCCGGACAGCGGGATGACGATGATCTCGGCGATCAGGTAGCTGGTCTGCACCCAGGCCGTCTCGTCGGCGCCGGCCGAGAGGCCCCCGCCGATGTCGCGTAGCGAGGCCGAGACGATCTGGATGTCGAGCAGCGCGATGAAGAAGCCGACGCACATCGTGGCGAAGGCGAAGACGCGCGCCGGCATGGCAAGGCCGTCGAGGCCCGTCCCCGGCCCGGCGCCGATG
>Ga0335070_10009587_pt1 | contig 11330 bp, 10 predicted proteins | sample Lox_Sample_13_FD_206722 | JGI IMG/M metagenome (GOLD analysis project Ga0335070, IMG submission 206722) | Soil microbial communities from Loxahatchee National Wildlife Refuge, Florida, United States - Lox_Sample_1.3 | ecosystem: Environmental > Terrestrial > Soil > Wetlands | place: USA... | reverse complement strand
AATTATGCTGTCTGTTCAGTGAGTCGTAATCGACTGGTTGAATGGCCGACGTCGGCCAATTTCAGACATACGGAGTGCGTTTCCCTCAACCACTTGAACGTCTGCTCCACTCGTAAAACCGACGCCCATCCCTCGCCTCGCCCGCCTGGTGATTGGCCTCTTCGGTAATTCTTGCCCGTTTTCCAATTTCACTTGGACGGCGGTTTTCTGGATCTCGCTTGAATTGACATATCCGGCCAGTCCCTACCGGTCTGGCAGCTTACCCGAACGGATATCTTGGTAGTACAGCGCTTACATCAAGGCCGTATTAACTGAGAGAATCGATATTTGAGTGAATGCCTAAGTGATCTATAACCGATCCCGCATTGCTGAATTCAATTCAAATCACTCGAAGCCCATCGAACCGATTGACGTCCAAGAGACAAAGGACCATTATTTCGCCTTACCCATTGAGTGTTGTCAATGAACGTCCACGTTTTCCAGGACCGACAGTGGATAACGCCCTTGGACAAATAGGGGCCGACTTCGACTTACGTTTTTTGAATCGACGAATCCCTGTAATTGCTCGCTGACGATGAATAACGAAAACACCTCGGACCAGCCTTACCTCGGAGAGCACGAGGAGCCTTCGCAAGGTTATGTTGCTAGTCGAGGATCACCTAATACATACACCTTTCGCATTGAGCGGGCAGTTTGTCCGGTACCTGATATGTACGCAAATCGCATGGCAGACAAGACATGCTATCTGGTGCCTGATGAAGTTTCTATTGAGGACATAGCCCTGCAGAAGAACTGGTATCGCGACTTTACCGTTCTCGGTAGGCATACGCTCGAACAGCTCAATGAAATCATCCTGCACATCCTCGGCTGGGATCAACAGCACCTCTACGAGTTCAAAATTGCTGAGCGCGTTTACGCTCATCTGATTTTCCTGGAGGAGGATGACTTATTCGTTGATGTTCGAACTCCATGCGTTTCATGCAATATACCGATTCGGCTTCTCGATCTATCTGTCGGTGATATTTTTTCGTACAAAATAGACTTCGGCGACTATCACGTTTTTCGCATATCGGTACTTGATATACGGCCGACCATCAGGACTGAAGTCGTACCCGCACTGCTCTCCTATCAGGGGAGAAACGTTATCCAGTATCCAGGCTGCATGGGTAAATCGAAAGCGAGAGCTTTTATGTACCGGGCGCCTGTAGTCACTCGACCTCAACCCACCCGGGACAGGTTCCGCATTCGCTTCATCAGAGAAGCCGATGGATCATTACTTAGAGAATGGCGTGCCTCCAACAACAAGAAATACTGGCAAAAGGCTGTCACAATTCTTGAAAGTCGGAATATGTCTCCGGAGAATATTGCGCAGAAGATAGAGCGGGATCAAAGCATCGTCGAAAAATGGATAATAACCTTCAACCGCTATGGACTTGAAGGTCTAAAAAAGCCTGATGGATACAAAGGCCCTATACCTTCTCGCGAACGCAACAGTCGCGAAGCGGCTCGTGCTCAGAAGGCACGGCGGATCCTCGAAATCATGCACGCGAAACCAAGCGCATATGGAGTCAACCGGACTAGCTGGAGCCTTAGCGCCATTAAACGTATTTATCAGCAGGAGCACAATGAGACAATCGGCAAAGGGTCTGTAGCCGAATTAATATCAGGCTACGGAATTCGGAAAGCGCGAAAAGTCCTTACAAGCCCCGACCCGAACTATCGGGAAAAAGTCGAACTTCTGCTACAAACACTTCAAACCCTAAAGCCTCGGGAGCTGTTTTTCTTCATAGATGAACTGGGCCCGCTACACGTCAAGAAATACGGTGGTCGTGCACTTGTTCGAAAGAACGAAGTTCTCGCCTATCCGCAGGAACAGGCACACCGTGGCGTCATTATGATGTCCGGCGCGCTAAGTGCGACGACTAATCAAGTCACATGGATCTACGGCCGAGCAAAGGATACAGCGGCCATGATCGACCTGATCGAGTTGCTTTACAACCAATACTTTTCTGCCTCCAAGCTCTATGTGACGTGGGACGCAGCATCATGGCACAAGTCCACGATGCTGATCGAATGGCTCGACACTTTTAATTACGACACAGACATAGCCGGCGAAGGGCCACTCATCGAATTGGTTCCCCTTCCAACGTCATCGCAGTTTCTAGATGTGATTGAAGCGGTGTTTAGCGGAATGAAACGCGCGGTTATTCATCATTCCGATTACCGTGATGTCACCGAAATGAAAGGCGCGATATCCCTGCATTTCACCGAACGGAACAATCACTTCCGTGAGAACCCTCGCCGAGTTGGAAAACAGATCTGGGAGATCGATTTCTTCGACGACAACACAAATATCCGCTCGGGAAACTATCGGGAATGGTAGACGAGGATTTTTTTGTAATCGACGCGACATTCTTGCTCGATGACGCCGAAAAAGCTTTCTTAGGTTCAGCCCCTCTCGTCGACGAATCCGGTCGAAACACTTCTGTGATCTATGGGGCCGTTTCAGGTTTGCTGCGACTTCGGAGAATCCTTGGCATAAAACTCGGCATCATGGTTATAGGGGCCGATGCTTATGATGTTTCTTCAGTCACGAATGTCGAGCTGTTTCGGGAATTCCTGCCGCACATCGGGGCGAACGTGTTGCACGAGCCGAATGTCCCTATCAGATCGCTATGCCGCTCTATTCTCTTGGGCACAAAGGGCAAATTCTGGGTCGTCACCAGAGAAAAGTCGCTGATGCAGCTCATCAACTCCCAGTGTAAGATTATTTTGCCCTCCGAGGGGGCTTGTCCCGAACTGATTACAGAGCATATCCTCGAATCCGAGTATCGCATCCGCCCTGGGCAGGTACCGAGCTTCCTGGCCCTAACCGAAGACGATTCCGCCGACTCGCTTACCAACAAGCAGGCAACGCGCCTGCTTGAGGTGTTTGCAACCCTCACTGCCGCGTTCGAGGGTTTCACAACTGATCCGTTGTCGCCGAAGACGCGGCGATATCTGGCCGCTAACAAGGCAAAATTACTCGCACGACTGCAGGAGCTGACCGTCAGCGATCACGGCGATGATCGGCGTGTGGTCCCTTTGAATACCATCCTGAGGAGTGATGAGGACAGCCGCATGGCCTTTAGGCATTATGGATTTCCGTCACTTTGGCGCCTCATGGAATTGCCGGAAAAGGTTACATTACCCGGGGGCGCAGAAGATAGAAAACATTCATACATCGCCGTTGTCGACCAGGTTGGCCTCCATGAATTAATGGAGGTGGTCGCGAGTACGGACATCTGTGCAGTTGATACAGAGTCCACGGATAAGGACCCGAGGAAGGCATCTCTCCTTGGGGTTGCCCTTGCGATCGGCAAAGGCCGGGCATTTTATGTTCCAATAACCGAGGCGGATCTACACGATGTTTCTCCGGCGTCAGTCATCGACGTTCTACGTCGTCTTCTGGAGGGCCAGGTTAAGGTCGTCGGCCATAATCTTAAATACGACTATGTACTCCTGAGCCGGTATGGGATACGAATCCAATTTGCATACTTCGATACCATGTTGGCGGCGCACGAGTGTTTCGGAGATTGGGATTTCTTCAATCTCGGAGCAGTTGCGAAGAAACTGATCAGGCTGGACGTAAAACGATACAAGGACATTGCAACTGAAGGACAGAGTCCACAGGATATTCCCTTCCAAGACCTGGTTGAGCATGGTTGCACGGATGCAGATGCAACTTTAAGACTGTACGCTCCTTTGCGTAAGATACTCGAAGAAAAAGGGATCGACGAGCAGTTTGCAAACGAAGTGATGCCGCTCATGCGGCTTCTTGGCGACAAGGAGCTGGACGGTGTCCTTGTTGACATCCATTCCATCCTGCGGGCGAAGGATGCTGTCGCGGATGAAATAGAGCGTGCAAGAACTTCAATTTTCGCGATAGCTGGCAAGCAGTTCGACGTAGACTCGATGCAAGACATCACCACGGTCTTTCTTGCGACTGAAGGGCTACAAGAGCGAATGGCACGGCAACCTCTTCGTCAGGGACAAATTGAAGAACTCGCGCAAGGACACGTTCTTGCGCGAGCAATTGTGCATTACAGACGACTCAAACAGCAGATCAGGCAACTGGAGGCGATTTGCAAAGCTGAAAGGAATGGAAAAGTGTTTCCGCTATTTAGCCAAGTGAAAGCGAGTCATGGGAGCATTTCATCCTCAGACCCGAACCTCTTTACGCCCGACGGCTGCTTGCCGCGGGGAGCTGTGCTCGACACGGATATTCGCCAACGCATGCCGGATGAAAGTCGAGCGCTGGATATTTTGCAGCAACTGACCGGAGATCGATTCCTCGAAATTGATAGACGATCAGGCAATAGCGAGTTCATTGGCGGCCAGCAACCAGCACTCGCAGGATTGAGCCATGCAGATGTCCTCATCTCACTTGCAATTGGAGTATCGAATGCCGCCCTGTGCAAAAAGTTTCTCATCGACGCTCCCAAAGCAAGAGCTCTTCGTGACGGTGTCCTTGATCGGTATCCGACATTATTCACTTGGCTCTATGATTACCGACGGACGATTGCGTATTCCGGGTTCGTGTCGTCGGGGAGACGGCGGAAATATTTGGAAGGGCTGCGCAGTTCAGACATTGATAAGCGCAATAGAGCGCTACGAAATGCGGTACGGTGGCTGATTGGTATGTAACCTGTGGGAGTTGTGCTTATTGCCACATAGCATCATGTTCGTTTGTCGTGCCGAAGCCATGCCACATAGGCCATCATACGATCAAATCCCCGAGTGCTTTGACCAGAACTCTCCTGGAGTCACGATAGGATATCGTTCGCGCAGCGCCAGCAAATCTTTATCTCCGGTTATGAGGTAGTCGGCGCCGGATGAGATGAGTCCAGTCAACAAGGTTCCAAGCACTGGTCGGTCATCATCGTCGCGCAAGCCTCGTTCTGCGCAGGGTAGAGGCTCGATAACTTCGGCTTGTATGGAAAGAATATCTACCAAATCGCCGATCTCCACATCCGACAAACCGTGGCGATGCACCAATCGCGGGAGTACGCGCCGCAACTCTTCCAGAATGTAATCAGAAAGCAGCACGTCAATGGAACCATGACGCCATGCGGCCATGATCTTGCCGGGGACACTTGCCGGATAAGCAATGCCGGAGAGCAGTACATTAGTATCGAGCACCACGCGCAGGGTTGGCACTACCGATCACTGCTACTTGTTGGATGAGGACGCGCAATATCCCTTTCAAGCTCGACGGCTGCATCGATTTCAGCTAGACCCACCGCTTCAGGAACGTTCTCAAAGCCGATCTCTATACGTCGGCATAGTGCATCGAAACGGTTTTGCATTCGGCGAATGCGCTCGAATAGACGAGCATCGATCAGTGCGGCAACGGGTTTGCCGTCTTTGTTGATGAGCACACTGTCGTGCCGGTACTGCACTTGATTGAGCATTTCGCCCAGGTTTTGCCGGAAAGTAACCGCGTTGGTTTCAGTAATCATCATTTCACCGGTAGCATGGTCATATTGATCATTATGATTAAGAATCCGAGAGTAGTCAACATTTATGCGATTTCTTATCCTGCTTGAGAGTGCCGATTCGGTCGCCGGCTCTGTGTGTCCGCTTAACTTTGATTGCTGACATTCGCCTGCCAAACGGGCGTCGGGCAGCTTTGGGCACACTGCCGACCGCCAGTTCGGTAATTTCGATGTGTTGCTGACGCCAGATCAGACCCGTTTCTGAGTGTGCGCGAGGTAAACCTTCATGGCCAATGCGATAGCCGACCATGCGATTGGGACCGTCTGAGGGGGAATCGGGATCGGCAGCGTCAATCCTACCAGCAGAAGGTAAATCGTACCCAGGATGGCATATGCGCTGTACCGGTGAACCAGCGGGCTTGAATAGGCGAAGTTCGATTGCTTGATCTTGCGTTGAACCATGCCGTCCACGGCGAAGGGCAGAATCGCCGCCAGCAGATACGGCCACCAGGCGATGATCAGCAGGAAGCGCCGAAGCATCTGGTAGACGCTGTCCCACAGTACGTGGAGCCGTTCGGCAATGAAGGGAAACAGGTTGTCACGCCCGACGTCCTCGAATCCCATCGACCCTTGGCGTTCGGCCTCCGTGGGGATGAAGTAGTGCCAAACACTGTCCTGAATGCTGGTTCGGACGAACAGGGTGTCGAACCAGTCCCGTGCGTCCCGCCGAATTTCCCGGTCTTTGGTTGCTCCCAGATAGCTTACGATCATGGCGTCTTCGGATTTCTGGACTGAGCGCAGCCATTCGTCCGAGACCAGGGCGGTGACGAACAGAATCTCGACCAGCCAGATCATAACGCTGATGAGCAGGCTACGTGGCACGGTTTGCCCTGGCTCAGGATGGCGGCGTCTTTCGATCCAGCCGTGAGCGCAGGACCGGAACCCGGCCTTTGACGATGCGACCGCCCGACAGCTTGGCGATGTAATGCAGGTCCGGGAACTGGCCGAGTAGTTGCGGGGCAAACAGATCGCCTTCCTCTTCCATCAGGCGTTCGCCGATGTTGCCGGAGAACACCGCCGGGTTGCTGGAATGGGTGGAGATACCCTGGGTGCGCATGATGTATTTCAGCCGCGTCTTCGGCAGATTGTCGGTGATGTACTCCTGGGTTTCCGCGTCCATTACACGCAGGGCGATGAGGTTGTTGACGTTGCCGAGGATCTGCCGCGCCTTGGCTTCGGAACCGGTTCGGGCGGAAAAGTCTGCGAAAGTCTGGGTGGCGATGGCCATCCGTATCTTGGCGCCGCGTCCCTTGTTGAGCAGCTGAATGCAGGGATCGTTGATGACCTCCGCCGCTTCGTCGACGAAGACGTTGACCGGGCGGTTGTTGACGCCGTAGTTGTAGCGGTCTCCCGCCACCGAGGCGAGATCGGCCAGCAAGATGGAGCCGATGGCGCTACCCACCATGCCGTCCGACAACGAATCCAGGCCGATATAGGCCACCTGGGCGTTGTTGATGATCCGCGCCGAATCGGTGATGGGGCGCGGATCGTCGACGTCGTTCGGATCGGGCGACAGCAAGGGGCCGAGCGTTCCCGAAGTCAGCATGTTCATGATGGGCAGGAGCGAGGCGACCATCTTGCCGAAGTGGGTGCGGTCGTGCTCGAACATCGAGATCAGGCCTTCCAGGTCCATGTTCGGATGTTCGGCCTGTACCGTGTCCCGATAGAACCGCACCAGGGCTGCGGCTCTGCCCTCTTCATCCCGGGCCTTCGTATTGCCCAGGCGGCTCTTCCAGTGGGCGCCGTAACAATGATCGAAATAACGTTCCAGCGCCCGCGTGACGAGGATGCCGGGTCCGCCTTCCAGGTAGCGCCGCAGTTTCACCAGCGTCGGGCGCTGCTCGATGGCGAACAGCCCCTGCACGATGTTGTCCAGCGACTTCTGACCGAAGGCCTTGAAGGGATCGCCGGGGCTTTCGCTGGGTATGACCTGGGCGATGCGGCTGGCCACTTCCGAGGAGCGGTTGAAGTTGCGCAACGGATCCATGCGCACGCTCTCCTCCGGAAAGGCCGGGTGGAAGTAGACGAACCGTTCCGGCTGCCCCATGAGCCGGCAGGCCCGCTCGGCACTCCAGCGTAGATCCTGGTCGCCCTTGGGATCGATGATGATCACGGCCTCCTCGCGCAGGACGGCCTGGGTGATCAACAGATCGAAGGAGCGCGACTTGCCGGCGCCGGTGGTGCCGACGATCAAGGTGTGACCGGCGGTGTGGGCAATGGGTTGAAAGATGTCCTGCTCGCGGAGTTCCAGACCATGCACCCAGGTCGAGCCCATGCGGGCGTGATCGGTCGGCACCATATCGGATACGTCGCGCTTGAGGATTTCGTACGCCAGCTGGGCATGCCGCTGGCCCCAGTCGAAGCCCCAACCGAACCAGATGTGATCCGGGTGTTTTCGGACCGTCCGCGCCACTCGATCCACGTCCAGATACTCGAATTTGAAGCGCGCCAGGCGATGTTTGCGGTACCACACGGTCAAGGCGCCGGGCAGCCGCCACAGAGACATAAGCACGCACACGGCGATCAAGCCCTGAAATGGCTGCATCGGCAGACCCGACCCATTTCCGGCGACGTAGGCCAATCCGCCACCGACGATCCAGCCGGCGATGGCTTGCAGTTCGTAATTGGGCCGCCATGGTAACTGGTAGTCGTAGTCGCTCTTCATCGGCCGTCACGGCGACGAGGCCCGAACCTTCAGCACGGTGTTGCCGTCCAACTGGCAATCGGGGTGCCGGTGCAGTCCGATGATCAGCTTGGCTCGGGTCAAACCGGGATGCCGTTCCACGTACCAGTCGATGATGCCGTAGGGAACCGACAACCAGCCTTCGGATGTCGACACCGGATAAGGAATCCCCCCGCGTTGCCGGATGCTGCGTATCAAATCCTCTGCCGATCCGCCTTCGGGTGTTGGATTCCGTTTATGTCCGGTTTCCATGACCGTTCGCGCGGTTTCGGCTGGCGTTGTTTCGGGTGCCACGGGCACCGGTTTCGGGGGCGTCTTCCTTGCCGACTTTCTGCCGCTGCTCCCGGCCGAGCCCTTCGCCTGATCGGAACGTGTCGGAGCGATCGTCGTGGCGTTACCCGATACGTTTTCGGCCAGCAAGAGAATGACCCGACGACTAACGTCGGGCAACAACATCAGTCCCCTCATGCCGTCAACCTCGCGAATCTTGCGAAGCGGTGAGCGCAGATCGGTCTCGATCCAGCCGGCCTCATCGAGAACCCGCAGGAATTCTTTCGGTTCCCGGCCCATGCGTTCTGCAGTGGCGGGATAAGGAAGCCACAAACGGCCGTCGATGGCTCGGATCCCGGGTGAGTGTTCGGCGTGGTAGAGATCGAGAGCGGCCTGGAGTATCTCGCCGGCAAGTCCATGCGATACCAGCCAGGTTCGCACTTCGTCTCGTATCCTTTCGGCAGGCGATGGGCCGTCCGGGGAGCGTGGCGTCGCTGGGGAACGGGCGGATTCCAGTGCGGGAACAGCATCGGGCAATGGCGCGGTAGCGGGAAGTAATCCATCGACGGCTGCTGTCTGTTCCGTTCGCGGCATAGGCTGAACAGTATCCTGTTCGGCTGGGACCCTTGGTCGAGCCGCGGTTTCGGCAATGGCTCGGACGCCCGTTTCGGCCGCCGACCTGACAGCCTTCCTCGGAGCGTCAACAGATAAGGGCCCTGTCGAGGCTCGTTGCTGGTCTGCATCGCTCCGGCTTTTGGCTATCGAAGGCGAGGCAGAAGCCAGTTTGTCTAGTCCTTGTGCCTCCTTCCCGGACATGGTGGTGTCGCTCTCCGTTTCGTCCAAAACCCGACCTTCGACGATGATGGGCGGCTCACCCGCGTAGATCAGCTCGGGCGAGGCCAGGCGGAGCATGTAGAGCGCAATGTCCAGTTCCGCCGGGGGGCCATACGCCAATACCGATAGGTCCGCCCTGCGGCGGTGCTGCGAGGAATGGCCAGGTTCCGCTCGATGAGGATATCGGCCAGGGTATCCGGATCGCGCGGGATGCCGGGCACCTTGTCGCGGGCTAAGAGTTCACCGATTTCCTGAGCGGCCGTCTTCCAGACCACGTGCAGGCCGTCCGCGAATCGCCAGATTCGAGCACCCCGCTGGTTGGCCGTCCACCGTCCTTCGCGGGTCAGTCGGCGCATGGCGTCGAGCAGGTATTTCTCCACCGGCACGCCCAACCCAACATCGGATGGGATGTGATTGGCCTTGAGGTCGCGTTCGACGCTCTTGCGGTCGGCTTCCAATACGAGTCGATGAAACATGCCGCCCTGTTCGACACCGGCGATGGCCTCCAGCATGGCCTGCATGATTTCCGGCCCTGACTGGGTCAGATAGGACAGGCATTGCGGCGTCAGCACGCGCTCGGCCACCAGTACCGAAAACTGTTCATGACGTTGATGGCGTTTGTCGCGCCAGCGCAGGAAGTAGCGGTCCACGCCGTGGTTCTCCGCCCACTCGGTCAGGTTCTCCAGGTAGGGATTCCACTGGGCGTTGCCATCCCGGTCCAGGACGGAGAGATCAGACACGGGCTTGCCGATGTCGTGGAGCAGACCTGCCAGACAGACCGCCAACCGCCAGCGTGGCTCTTGTTCCTTGCGTTCGCGGGGTGTGGCACCCGCACCGAATACGACGCCTTCCGAGGCCAGCACCGCCCAGTAGGCAACCTCCAAACCGTGCCGGAACAAGCCGCCAGCGCCGCGGTGATGGTGAGCTTCCGAGGCCGGCAGCAGATGGGTGAACGCGGCGTAGCGTTCGACCACGGGCAGGACGATGGCTTGAAAATCCCGTTCCGGCAGCGCCAGGGTATGGCGAAGGGCCTCCGTCAATTCGATCTGCGTCGCGAGAATGCGAGCGACCGATGCCGCCGGCAGGCCTTTGGCAAATGGCGGATAGCGGGGGATCTCCTCGTCTGCCGGGGGCGGTGGCGACGATGCTGGGCTTTGGCGGAATCGGCTGAGCAAGGATTTCATGACCCGCCATCCTGACAAAATGCGTTTGTCGTGAGGCGGCGGAAGATGCCGATTTGCATCATCTTCTGCGGCCTTTCGATTCGAGGGGGCTCTTAAGCTGCGCGGGATCCTTAAGGAAACGCGCCCTCATGACATCACGTTCGCTCGCCTTCTGTGTGTTGGCCACGGCTGTTCTCGTGCACGGCTGCGCCAACGTTCGCCCGTCGTCGGAGACCTCCCGCCAAGTCATCGATTCGCTGACGGCAGAAGATCAACCCAAATCGCCATGGCGACTGGGGCTCGCCTGGATTCCAGGCGACCACGGCGGCGCCGCGCTGCGACCAGCCGGCATCGAGCATGTCGTGCGCCAAAAGGACCCCATCCCATTCCACGTCGTGCTCAGTCAGAGCCGGGACCTTACGCCGGGCATCCGCCCAGCCTCGCAGGATGACGACACTGACCGTGCCTGGCGCAAGTTCTGTCGGCACCAACTCGACATGACCGAGCGGGAACGGCAGATCATCCGGGACACCCCGATTCCCGATTGGCTGGTCGGACAGTGCTACAGCGGTAGCTTGTTAAAGTAAATCGCCATGACGGACGATGCGTCGACCAGTGATGCTTCGAACGACGTCGAGGTGCTGACCCGTCGGATCGAGTCCTTGGCCCAAGCGCAACGGGCGCGTTCCAAGCCGCCCGCCATACCCGACTGGCCACCCGTCGTCCGGGGCGCACCGAATGCGTTCCTGCGCTCGGCGCTGTTCGCCGCCGTACAGGGGAAGACGCGGAAAGTCTTCAAGAAGCGGACGCTGCTCGCATCGACGGAGAACTGCCAAGTTCGCT
>Ga0335070_10009586_pt1 | contig 11331 bp, 9 predicted proteins | sample Lox_Sample_13_FD_206722 | JGI IMG/M metagenome (GOLD analysis project Ga0335070, IMG submission 206722) | Soil microbial communities from Loxahatchee National Wildlife Refuge, Florida, United States - Lox_Sample_1.3 | ecosystem: Environmental > Terrestrial > Soil > Wetlands | place: USA: Florida... | reverse complement strand
ACCAGCTCCGGCAGGGCGAGAGGTTGCAGCAGGCGCTCCAGCCGGTCGAGGAAGTCCCGCTCCTCCTGCCGCTCGGCCCTGAGCCGGAATTTGATGCCGCCGAATCCGGGCGCCGGGCGCGGGCCGCGCAAGGCGTGGATTTCCAGCCGCCGCGCCAGGTTGCGGAAATTCTGCGGCGGCAGCCCCCCGGCGGCGAGCGGGTGCTTCAGCAGCGCCAGCAGCGGCAGCGGCGCGTAATCGGCCACGGCGGCGCGGGCGAGCAGGCGCAGGAAGATGGCGGGCGGGGTCTGGGCCAAAGGCTCCCCGGCGCTGTCATCGGCGGTGATGCCGAAGCGCTTCAGCGCCGCCGTCACCAGCGCCGCCAAGCCCCGGTCCGGGGTGATCAGCGCCGCCGTGGTGCCGGGCACGTCCAGCGCCCCGCGCAGGATCATGGCGATGGCGGTGGCGTTCTGCGATTCCTCGGGCGTTTCCAGCCGGGCGAGACCGGTGATGTTAAGCGCGGCTTCTTTCTGCCAAGCTGAGAGCGACTCGGCGGGCAGCAGCGCGCGGGAGATGACCGCTCCCCGCCCCGTCGGCACGGTGGAGGGCGGGGTGGATAGGGACTGGACCTCGTCCCGCCGCGCCTCGATGGCCGCCAGCAGCCGGGAGATGCCGCCCTGTGCGTGGCTGTCATCCAGCGCGTCCCAGGCATCATCCGGCAAAGCCGGGTCGAACCCTGGCAGGACCAGCATGCCCTGCGGCATCCCGGCCACGACGCGCGCCATGCGGCAGATGGCGGGCGTGCCCTCGGCGGCCACCATCCATACGCGGTGCGGCGGTGGCGCGGCCCGCCAGGCATCGGCCTGGGCGTCGATCAGCTTCACCAGCCGCTGTGCCGGGTTCAGCAGCCCGTTGTCGGTGAGATAGGCTGGCCAGGCATGGGTGACGATACTCAGAAATTTCAGCGTCTTCTGCCAATGCGTGGCGAGATCAGCCTCCACCACGTTGGGCAAAGTGGCCGCGAGGCCGATTTCCGCGTGGTCGGCCTCATCCAGCAGCGAGGCCAACTCCGCCGCCAGGGCCCAGGCGGCGCCGAGCCGCGCCGGCGCGCCGCTCTCGCCGTTGAGGGCGAGGATGAGCTTGGCAAGAAGGGCCTGACGGCGCGTTCCGGGAATGGCGGGGGGCAGGGAAAACCCGGTGCTGAGCAGCAGCCCGGCTTCGTCGATATTGCCCAGCGCGACGATGCGCGGCAGCAGCAGTGCCTGGCCGTTATTGGCTTCCAGAAACGCCCCCGCCAGCGCCTGGGCCGCGCGGCGGCTGGGCAGGATGATCAGCCCGTCATGCGGGTTGCCGCCCTGGGCCAGCCAGTGTCGGGCGAGGGCGGGCAGGAACGGCGCCTCCGGGGGAAAGGCGCCGATTTTTGGGTTGCGCGCGGCCGCCCCGCCATCCCCGCGCGCGGTCAAGTCGTGTTCCCGACTTCCCGGGCCTGCAGCACGGCTTCGGCACGGTCCAGGTCGTCCGGCGTGGAGAGATGGAACCACACGCCGTCATGCACGATGGCATTCAGCCGCCCGGCTTCCAGCGCCTTGTCCCAGAGCAGATTCAGGCTGAACGCCCCTTCCGGCGCGCCGGCGAACAGGGAAGGGGTGGCGAGCTGCACCCCGGCATAGACGAAGGGCGCCACGTCCCGCTCGCCGCGCCGGGCCAGGGCGCCATCGCGCGGCCAGATGAAATCTCCCCTGCCGGTTTCCGCCACCGCTCCGGCGGCGCGGGCCAGGAGCAGCATCGTGTCCATGCGCGCCGGGTCGAAGGCGTTGGCCATCCGGGCCAGAGTCGGGCAGGGGCCGTCCACCCAATAGCTGTCGCCATTCACGATATAGAACGGCGCCTCCGGCAGCAGCCCCTTGGCCGCCATGGCCGCCACGGCGCCGCCTGTGTCCAGCAGCGCGTCCTCATGGGTGAGGGTCACCTCCGGATACGGGCGCAGGAATTCCTCGACCTGCGCCGCCAGATAATGCGTGTTGACGATGCAGCGTTTGACGCCCGCCTCACGCAACTGCACCAAGGTGTGCGCCAGGATCGGCTCACCGTCCAACGCCAGCAGGGGCTTGGGCGTGGTAAGGGTAAGGGGGCGCATGCGCGTGCCAAGCCCCGCGCACAGAATCACCGCCGTATCAGGATGCATCGAACCACCTTTCATCGCCGGACATGTCTAGCATACGTCCGGCACCGTCATGTGAGAGAGTGAGGCGCAGAGCGTGGCGCGGGGCGAGCGGCCCCAGCCGGTCCGGCCATTCCACAAGTACGATTCCCGCCTGCGCCTCGTCCCAGCCCAGTTCCTCCAGCCCCGCCGGTCCATCCAGCCGCCACAGGTCGTAATGCCAGATCTCGGTGCCCTCCGGCGTGGTGTAGCTCTGCACCAGGGTGAAGGTCGGGCTCGGCACGGTCAGGCGTTCATCGTGCATCAGGGCGCGGATGAAGGCCCGCGCCAGCGTGGATTTGCCAGCGCCGAGCGGGCCTTCCAGCAGCAGCACGTCGCCCGGCTTGGCCTTGCCTGCCAGGCGGCGGCCAAGATCCTGGGTGGCTGTGTCATCGGGCAGGCGGAGTCTCATGGCGCCCGTTTTGCCTGCCCGCGCTTGATTGTGGAAGGGCGGTGCGGCAGACCAGCGTCCATGGAACAGATTTCTACCGATGTCGCGATTATTGGCGCCGGCCCGGCTGGCATGTTTGCGGTGTTCGAATGCGGGATGCTGAAAATGTCCTGCGTGCTGATCGACGCGCTGGATGAGCTGGGCGGGCAGTGCGTGGCGCTGTACCCGGAAAAGCCGATCTACGACATTCCTGCCCACCCGGCGATCGAGGGCGCGGCGCTGATCGCGCAGTTGGAGCAGCAGATTGCGCCATTCGGCTGCGCCAAGCTGCTCGGCCGGCAGGTGACCGGGCTGGCCGGCGAGGCGGGCAATTTCACACTCACCACCAGCATGGGCGACAAGATTAGCGCCAAGGCTGTGGTCCTGGCCGCGGGGGCTGGCGCCTTTGGGCCGAACCGGCCGCCGCTGGACGGGCTTTCCGCTTACGAGGCCAGCGGCGCGGTGCGCTATTATGTGAAGCGGCGCGAGGATCTGCGCGGCAAGCGCGTGGTCATCGCTGGCGGTGGTGACTCCGCGGTGGATTGGGCGCTGGCCCTGCAAGGCGTGGCCGCGCATATCGCCGTGGTGCACCGCCGGCCAAAATTCCGCGCCGCCCCAGAGAGCACCGCGCAGCTCGACGCGCTGGCCGCCGAGGGCAAGGTGGAGATGGTGATCCCCTACCAGCTGCACGCGCTGCATGGGCAGGATGGCGTGCTCCAGGCGGTGGAAGTCGTGGATTTGGACGGCGCCCCCCGCAAGCTGGAGGCAGATGTGTTGCTGCCCTTCTTCGGGCTGGCGACGGAACTCGGGCCGATCGCTGAATGGGGGCTGGACTTGGCGCAGCACCATGTGACGGTGACGCCTGCGACGATGGAAACCTCCGTTCCCGGCATATTCGCGGTGGGCGACATCGCCACCTATCCCGGCAAGCTGAAGCTGATCCTGCAGGGTTTTGCCGAAGCGGCGATGGCCGCGCATGCGATCTACGGGCTCGTGAACCCCGGCATGGCGCTGCATTTCGAACACTCGACGACCAAGGGCGTGCCGGGCTGACGCGCTGCGCTAACTAGAGGTTAGACAATAAAAAAGCCGCCCGTACGGGCGGCTTTTTTGTGGCTGGCGATGTAGCTCAGATCGCCATTTCGATTTCCGGCATGCTGCTGCGCGCCTTGGTCAGGGCCATGCCGAGGTTGACCGTCTTGCGGCAAAGAAAGCACACCACATAGTCCTGGTTGCGGCGGCCGCGGATGAAGACGTGCAGCAGGTTCTTGCTGTTCACAATGATTTCTTCAAAATAGTGCTCGTTGGTCTCGATGCCACGGGCTTTCTTGAAGAGATTTTCGACGGCGACGACATTAGGCCCCTGGAACAGATCGGAGGTGGCGGCGGCGAGCAGGTCGATCACTTCGTTGGGGTGGGAATCAACGGTTTTGATGTCGAGCAGCAGGCCCGATGCGACATCGACAACGCCGGCAGCGAGGCATTCGGGGATGGTGGTGATGGCTTTGCTGATGGTGGTGGCGAGATCGGCCATGATCGAGGGCTCCTGATATAATTAAAAAGGTCAGGAAGATTCACGCTTCCTAACCTATGTTACAATATGGTTACGCCTCTTTAAGGTGGATGAATAGTGCAGATTTTATGCCGCGTTTTGAGATTATCGCGTAATTGCTATGCTGCTTTCACAGCTTGCGCGGCGCGAAGGAAACAAAACCGCGGGTTGTTGTTCCTGGCCGTTAACGAAACGGCGCTAGATCGGCAGCGCGCCGTCTTTCATCCGCTCCATGGCGAAGCGCGAGGAGACATTGCGCAGCGGCACGGCGGCAATGAGCTTGCGGTAGAACGCGTCATACGCGGCGATGTCCGCCACCACGACATGCAGGAGGTAATCGACATCGCCGCTCATGCGCCAGGCGCCGACGATTTCCGGCGTCTCCGCGATGGCCCGGGCGAAGCGGGCGAGCCACTCCGCCGAATGGTCGGAGGTTTCCACCGAGACGAAGACCGAAACCGGCAGGCCGAGCTTGTCGGCATCCAGCACCGCGATGCGGCCCTTGATGATGCCCAGTTCCTCCATGCGCTTGATGCGCTTCCAGCACGGGGTGGCGGTCAGGCCGACCTTGTCCGCGATCTCGTTCAGGGAGAGCGAAGCGTCGGCCGCCAGCAGGCGGAGGATGGCGCGGTCGATATTGTCGAGGTCGGGCATGGGTGTCTCGGAAAGAAGTTGCGGCGGCGGGGAAATTGGGCTAGAGGGCTGTCCGGGTCACGCCCCCCCACCGGGGCGCTTTTCTTCTGTAAGGGAGAGGTTTCATGGCAGATTTTTCTATCGCCGCCAAGCCTGCGGCGCGTCCACAAAATCCTAATTTCTCGTCCGGCCCGTGCGCCAAGCGCCCAGGCTTTAGCTTGGCAGCACTTGAAGGTGCCATGCTGGGCCGCAGCCATCGCGCCAAGGGCCCGAAGGCGAAGCTCGCCGAGGTCATCACCCGCTCCAAGGACATTCTCGGCATGCCCGCCGATTGGCGGCTTGGCATCGTGCCCGCCTCCGATACCGGCGCGGTGGAGATGGCCCTGTGGTCGTTGCTCGGCGCGCGCCCCGTAGACGTGCTGGCGCATGAGAGCTTCTCCGAAGCCTGGGCGACCGACGTGGTGAAGCAGCTGAAGCTCGCCGATGCCCGCGTGCTGAAGGCCCCCTATGGCCAACTGCCGGACGTCACCCAGATCGACTTTTCCCACGACGTGGTGCTGGCCTGGAACGGCACGACCTCCGGCGTGCGCTTCCCCAATGGCGATTTCATCCCGGCCGACCGTGAAGGCTTGGTGATTGCCGACAGCACCTCCGCGGCGTTCGCCATGGACCTGCCCTGGGACAAGCTCGATGTTGTCACCTGGAGCTGGCAGAAGGTGCTCGGCGGCGAAGGCGGCCACGGCATGCTGGCCCTCTCGCCGCGCGCGGTTGAGCGTCTGCTCACCTACAAGCCGGCATGGCCGCTGCCGAAGATCTTCCGCCTGACTTCCGGCGGCAAACTCTCCGAGGGCATCTTCGCGGGGGAGACGATCAACACCCCGTCCATGCTCTGCGTTGAGGACGCGCTGGATGGCCTGCGCTGGGCCGAGACCGTGGGCGGCCTCAAGGGGCTCATCGCCCGGTCCGAGGCCAACTTGAAGGCCGTGGCCGACTGGGTTGAGGGCAACGAGCGCGTGCGCTTCCTGGCCGAGACGGTCGAGACCCGCTCCTGCACCTCCATCTGCCTCGCCATCGCAGCACCCTGGTTCGTCAGCTTGGACGCCGAGGCCCAGGCCAAGGCCGCCAAGGCCGTCGCCGCGCTGCTGGAGAAGGAAAACGTGGCGCTCGACGCTGGTGCCTACCGAGATGCCCCTCCGGGCCTGCGGATCTGGGGCGGCGCCACCGTGGAGACGGCGGATATCGCCGCGCTGCTGCCGTGGATCGACTACGCCATCGATGCGGTGGCCAAAGAGTTCTAACCCGGACGCTGTTGGCCTGGAGATGGACTGCTTCGCGTCGTGCGAATGCACGCATTCGCGTGACGCTCGCAATGACGGCGCGGCGGAGCACCCCAGGCGGAAAGTCTTATCGAATAAATTCCTCAAGGAATCCCGCACATGGTTAAAGTTCTCATCAGCGACAAGCTCTCGCCCGCCGCCATCGCCATCTTCAAGGATCGCGGCGTCGAGGTGGATGTGAAGACCGGTCTGACCCCGGCCGAACTGCGCGAGATCATCGGGCAGTATGACGGTCTCGCCATCCGCTCCGCCACCAAGGTGACGAAAGAGGTGCTCGACGTCGCCCCCAACCTGAAGGTCGTGGGCCGCGCCGGCATCGGCGTGGACAATGTGGACGTGAAGTCCGCCACCTCGCGCGGCGTGGTGGTGATGAACACTCCAAACGGCAACGCCATCACCACTGCCGAGCATGCCATCGCCATGATGTTCGCGCTCGCCCGCCAGCTGCCGGAGGCCACCGCCTCCACCAAGGCCGGCAAGTGGGAGAAGAACCGCTTCATGGGCGTGGAAGTCAGCGGCAAGACGCTCGGCCTGATCGGCTGCGGCAATATCGGCTCCATCGTGGCCGACCGCGCCGTGGGGCTGAAGATGAAGGTGCTGGCCTATGACCCGTACCTCACCGAGGCGCGCGCCGTGGAGCTGGGCGTTGAGAAGGCCGAGCTCGACACCGTGCTGGCCAGGGCCGATTTCATCACCCTGCACACGCCGCTGATCGAGGCGACGCGCAACATCATCTCGCGCGAGGCGATCGCCAAGATGAAGAAGGGCGTGCGCATCATCAACTGCGCGCGTGGCGGTCTGGTGGACGAGGCGGCGCTGTACGACGCGCTGAAGTCCGGCCATGTCGCCGGCGCGGCGCTGGACGTGTTCGAGGTCGAGCCCGCTACCGCCTCCCCGCTGTTCGAGCTGGAGAACGTGGTGTGCACCCCGCATCTGGGCGCTTCCACCAGCGAGGCGCAGGAGAACGTGGCGCTGCAGGTGGCGGAGCAGATCTCCGACTTCCTGCTCACCGGCTCCGTGACCAACGCGCTGAACATGCCGAGCGTGAGCGCCGAGGAAGCCCCCCGCCTGCGCCCCTATATGGATCTCTGCCGCCTGCTGGGCGTCTTCGCCGGGCAGCTCACCCGCGCGCAGGATGGCGTGATCAAGCGCGTGCTGGTCGAGTATGAAGGGGTCGCAGCACCCCTCAACCACCGTCCGCTGAACGCCGCCGCTCTGGCCGGATTGCTCGGCCCGGTGATGGAAGGCGTGAACATGGTCAACGCCCCGGTACTGGCGCGCGACCATGGCATCGAGCTGGCCGAGGGCTCCAACGACCGCGCCGGTGACTACCACACCCTGGTGCGTATCACCGTGACGACCGAGAAATCCACCCGCTCCGTGGCCGGCACGCTGATCGGCAATGGTCGCCCGCGTCTGGTCGAGATCAAGGGCATCAAGGTGGAGGCGGATTTCGCCCCGCACATGCTCTATGTCACCAACAAGGACAAGCCGGGTTTCATCGGCCGCTTCGGCATGCTGCTGGCCGATGCGGGCGTGAACATCGCCACCTTCCATCTCGGCCGCGCCGCCGAGGGCGAGGATGCGATCTGCCTGGTCTCCACCGATGGCGAGACGCCGGAGGCGGTGCTGGAGCAGGTGCGGGCGCTGCCGTTGGTAACGCAGGCGACGACGCTGGCGTTCTGAGGTTTCATTCCGCCCCGGTCTTGTCCCTCTTGCCGCAATCCGGCTAGAGCCAGCGGTAAGAGGCTACGGAATCGGGGCGTTGATGTCTGACTGGTTTGAGGTATTTCAGCGCCATAGCGGCAAGTCTGCCGTTATGGCGCTGTTTTTGTTGTGCGCTTTGCCAGTAACCGTGCTGACCGCACTGATTACCCCGCCGGGGCAAAGCCCGGATGAGCCGGCGCATGTCGCCCGTGCCGCCGGGTTGCTGCACGGCGCGGTTCTGGGCGTGCGGCAGCCGGGGCTGTGCGCCTATTCCGGGCGGGGTAAGATGCTCTCTGGCGTGAAGGTGAACCAGGGGCTTTTCGTTGCCGCTTTCGGCGTTACCACCCAGGTTGGTGGGCACCCGGTGGTAACGGCGGATGATTTTCTGGCAATGCGCGCGCAGCCGCCGCAGCCGGGACATGTTTTCGCCAGTATTCCCAATACGGTCACCTATTTCCCTCTCACCTATATTCCGGCCACGCTTGGCCTGTCGCTCGGGTTGCTGCTGGCGGGAGGCAAGCCCTTCATCTGCATCATGCTTGCACGATTTGCCATGCTCTTCGCCTATTTGGCGCTGGGGCTGCTGGCGCTGCGCTTGGCCGCCTATGGAGAGGCGCTGTTGCTGACCGTGCTGTTGCTGCCGATGAGCCTGTTCCTGGCCGGCACGGTGAATCAGGATGGTGTGCTGATCGGCCTTGCCTGCCTCGCTGGCGCGGCGCTTACCCGTGGCACGCAGGGCATGCGCTGGCTCGGACTGGCGATGCTCGTGCTGCTGCTGCTCGCCAAGCCGCCTTATATGCCGCTGCTTGGCGTGTTGCTACTGCCGCTCTTCGCGCCGGGATTCTTCTGGCGGCTGCGGGATGTGGTGCTGGCGGCGCTGCCGGTGCTGCTCTGGGCCGGGCTGATCTCTGCCCTTGTCGTAGTGCCGTTCGGCAAGCCGCCTTACCATCCTGGGCCTTTGTTTGCGGGCGATCGCTCGGTGCTGCTCGACCATACGGACCCGGCGGCGAATCTGCATATCTTGCTGGCGCAGCCCTCGCGCTTCCTCACCCTGCCATGGGACACGCTGCACCAGTGGGCCGCCGGCAAGCTGGACGAGATGATCGGCGTGCTTGGCCTGCTGCAGATTTCCATGCCGTTTGGCTATTATGTGTTGTGGAGCATCGCCATCGGCGTAGCGTTGGCTGGGCTGCTGTTCAGCGGTCGGCCAGGGGTGCTCTCTGGCCGCACGCAGGTGGTCAACCTCGTCTGGACCTCGGGGCTGTTAGCCGCCAATGTCTGGCTGCTGTTCGTGATGTTCTATCTCAGCTGGACCAATGTCGGGCTCGACTTCGTGGATGGCGTGCAAGGGCGCTATTTCCTGCCGCTGCTGCCATTTCTGCTGTTTGCCATCCCCAGTCTGCGGCCGCGTGCCAAATTGCCCCCGCTACTGCCGGCTCTCCCGGTCGTGCTGCTGGGGCTTTATGACATCGGCTATATCCCGCTGCGCCTGCTGAACACGTATTACCTGCATTAGGATGACAAGTATGACCCCCCCGCGCATTGCCGTCCTGATCCCCTGCTTCAACGAGGAAGTCGCCATTGGCAAGGTGGTGGGAGATTTCCGCGCCGCGCTGCCGGGGGCGGAGATTTTCGTCTACGACAACAACTCGCGCGATGGCACAGTTTCGGCGGCCAGCGCCGCCGGGGCGCTGGTGCGGCGCGAGGCGTTGCAGGGCAAGGGCCATGTGGTGCGGCGGATGTTCGCCGATATCGAGGCCGACGCCTATGTGCTGGTGGATGGTGACGACACCTACGAGGCCAGCGCCGCGCCGGAGATGGTGCGGCTTCTGTTGGACGAGCAGCTCGATATGGTGAACGGCCAGCGCATCGAGCAGGTGGGGGAGGGGCCGATCGGCGCCTACCGGCGCGGCCACCGCGCGGGCAACTTGGTGCTCTCCGGCTTGGTGCACACCGTGTTCGGCGACCGCATCCAGGACATGCTCTCCGGCTACCGCGTGTTCTCGCGACGCTTCGTGAAGACCTTCCCGGCCCTGGCCTCGGGCTTCGAGACCGAGACGGAATTCACCATTCACGCGCTGGACCTGATGATGCCGCTGGCGGAGTTGCCGGTGGCCTACCGCGAGCGCCCCGCCGGGTCAGCCTCCAAGTTGCGCACTTATTCCGACGGCCTGCGCATCCTGCGCACCATCGTCGCCCTGGTGAAGGAGGAGCGGCCGCTGCAATTCTTCACCCTGGCGGGGCTGGCGCTGCTGGCGCTGGGGATCGGGCTCGGCGTGCCGGTGCTGATCACATACCTGCACACCGGGCTGGTGCCGCGTTTGCCTACGGCCGTGCTGGCCACGGGCATCATCATGATCGCAATGCTCAGCTTCACCTGCGGGCTGATCCTGGACTCGGTGGCCCGCGCCCGCAAGGAAGCCAAGCGCCTCGCCTATCTCGCCATCCCGCGCTGGGGCGGTTGATGCGGAAATAAAAAAGGGCCCCGTTTGGGGCCCTTTTTGTTTGGAGGCTTTAAGCCCCGATACCCGCGCGGATGGCAGCCAGCGCGGCGCTGGCCTGACCGGCATTGGGGCCGCCCGCCTGAGCCACGGCCTTGTTGCCGCCGCCGCCCTGGCCGCCCACGGCCGCGGCTGCGGCGCGCACCAGCTCCACCGCGCTTTGCGGCAGGGCTTCGGACACGGCGACGACGATGGCGGCTTTCTGGTCGGCAGTGGAGACAAGGGCGACGATGCCGGAGTCCAGTGTCTTTAGCAGATCGGTGGCGATCGGGCGCAACTCCTTGGGTGAGATGTCCCCCACATTGCGCAGGATGGCCTTCACGCCGTTCACGTCCTCGAACTCGGTGGCGGTGGCCAGCACCAGCTTCTTCTGCAACTCGGCCACCTGGCGTTCCAGGCGCTTCTTGTCCTCCTGCAACTGGGTGATGCGGCCGGGCAGCTCGGCGGGCTGGGCTTTCAGCGTGGCGGCGGCTTCGGCCAGGAGGCGGGATTCATCCTCGATGGCGGCGACGGCGGCCTCGCCGGCCAGCGCCTCGATACGGCGAATACCGGCCGAGACGGCACCTTCGGAGACGATGCGGAACAGGCCGATATCACCCGTGCGGGAGACATGCGTACCGCCGCACAGCTCGATCGACCAGGCGGATTTGTCCTCCTGCGGATTGCCCATGGAAACGACGCGGACCTCATCGCCGTATTTCTCGCCGAACAGCGCCATGGCACCGAGCTTCACGGCTTCCTCTGGCGTCATCAGCCGGGTGGCGACATCAGTGTTCTCGCGGATGCGGGCGTTCACGTCCCGCTCGACCTCTGCCAATTCCTCGGCCGTGATCGGGCGGGGCTGGGAGATGTCGAAGCGCAGGCGATCCGGCGCGTTGAGCGAGCCCTTCTGGGTGACATGGGGCCCAAGCGCGCGGCGCAGCGCCTCGTGCAGCAGATGCGCTGCGGAGTGGTGGGCGCGGATCTTGGTCCGGCGGTCATGGTCCACCTCG
>Ga0335070_10009582_pt1 | contig 11334 bp, 8 predicted proteins | sample Lox_Sample_13_FD_206722 | JGI IMG/M metagenome (GOLD analysis project Ga0335070, IMG submission 206722) | Soil microbial communities from Loxahatchee National Wildlife Refuge, Florida, United States - Lox_Sample_1.3 | ecosystem: Environmental > Terrestrial > Soil > Wetlands | place: USA: Florida... | reverse complement strand
CCACCGTCCGCTTCTGGCGCAACGCTTCCTGGTAGAGCAACTCTTCGAAGATGATCATCTCGAGCGCGCCTTTGCGCATCTCGGGTTCCATGTCTTTGGGAACGCCGTTATGAATCTTCGCGTAGGGGAAAATCGCCTCGATCTCGCGCATCAGGTCTCGGTCTGTGAGCACCGCGCCATTGACGCGCGCGACCGGGCTTCCCGAAGAGGGCGGAGCCGGTGTCGACGACATCGTTGCCGCGCTGCTCGCTGGCTTCGGCGCCGCAAGCGTGGGCGCATGCGAAGCTACAACCTGCGCACTGCACAACATCCCCGAACTCATCGCTGCCACGCTGATTGCTTTCCCCAACCCCACTTGCAGCCTCATCGCTTCCCCTCCAAGCGAATTTTCGAAAATCGGGGAAGAGGATTTCTCTCCCCCGAATGAAGCAAATTAGAACTGCGTCTTTACCGTGGTAATTCCGAACGACTCGTTCGCCTCGCCAAAGTGGCACTGCCGGCAGAACTGAGTCGTGGAAGCCGCCAATTGTGGGTTGCCGTTGCCGGCGCCCGGGTTATATGGCGCGTTGATAAAGAAATACGTCGGATACGCACCGTTGGCGACAATCGCCGCATTAGCCTGTTTGCCTCTGGGCGCTACATACACATACATCGCGTGCTGGTTGTGGCACGTGGTGCAGGTCAGGTACGCATCGCCTGGGTTCGTGTCGCCCTCCGGAATGGCTACGCCCCATCCCCAGGGGCTTCCCGCGATCGACGGATATCCGTAGTTCGCCACGAAGCTTGTGTACGCTGCCGAGTTCGGTGTGATGTTGGTGATGCCATTCGTCGCATCGACCGTAATCGTCAGCGGGCTGGTGGTGGTATTGTTCGTCCACACACGGGCTGCGCCCAGAGTCGCCTGGCGTCCCACCGGGTGATCGTTGCCATAGCCGGAGGTGTTGCCGTTGCCGCTGTCGTTGCCGAGCAGGGTCGGGATCTGACGCGTTCCATACACGCTGGAGGGCAGCAGACCCATTCTCCGCTCCCACGAATCGCCATTCATCATTTGGCCTTTCGCGACCACACCATCGTGGCACGCAAGGCACATGGTGATCTGGCGGAGTTCGTCCACCTGCGTGGTATAGGCGGCTGCTTCGGTGGGCAGTGCTTCCACATAGCCGCCGGCAAATGTGACGTTGTAACCCAACAGCGGGGTTACATCCTGTCCGAACAGAGCTTCGGAACCGGAGAGAGGATCGTTGAACGCTACTGCATTGGTGGCAGCGTTGCCGCCACCGCCCGCCGCGCCGCTGTGCGGGGCATGGCAGCCGGCGCAACCGCGGCCGCCGTTCTGGTGGGCACCGAGGATGTCGTATCCCGTCAGCCCCGAGCCCGATGTGTAGGTCTGCGCCGCGGCCACTCCGGCAGCGATCGCGACCACAAACAAGACAAACAATAGCTTTTTCATAAGGTCTAACAACCTCCTGTTGGTAACAGCTGTTACAGCTACCTCTACCGCTAGACTGCTATTGCCGTTGCTGCCCGGAGCCGGCTTGCACCGGCCCCGGTTTGGCCATTTCCGGAAACAGCCAAACTCTATTGCGGCTTCTGCGCCGCAGAATTCGCCGGGGACTCGGGCGCCGCATTCTCTGCCGCTCCCGTCTTTGTCGCCCCTTGAGACTTCTTCTGTTCCTGTTCCGCCTGGCGCTGCTTGATCTGCGCCCGCGCCTCATCGTCAGTGAAGTAGCGGAACATCTGCACTCGTCCTGGATATTGCTCGGAGGTGAATATGCGATTGTTTTTGTCGATGTACACCCCAGCCAGCGCGCGGAACTGCCCCGGAAACAATCCGTGCCCGCCCATCCACATCAGGAAACGTCCATCTGCCGTGTAGCACTGCAGAGTGTCTTGCACCGCGTCCGCGACCCAGACGTGCCCGTCGGCGTCAATCGCAATTCCCTTCGGCCGCGAAAACGTCCCCGGCCGGTCTCCCGACTTTCCCCACGCCCGGATGAAATTCCCGTCCGCGTCGAACACCTCGACGCGGTTGTTGTACGTATCCGTCACATATAGATTCCCGTCCGCATCGACAGCCAAATTCGTCGGAACCGAGAACTGCCCCGGCTCCGTCAACGTGTGTTTCTTGCCCGACGTTCCGATCTTGCGAATCAGATTCAGCTTGTCGGCGTCATAAACGAAAACCTGGTCGAGCACTGCGTCGGCCACATAGAGAAAGCGGTTCTCGTTGTCGATGGCCATCCCGCCCGGATCGACCAGACCACCTTCGCTGATCGAGCCCTCAATCTTGCGGTCCCTGTCGAACACCAGAATGTGGTGGAACTTGGTGTCGGATACGAAGAGGCGGTCGGAATCGTCCATCGCCAGCCCGATGATGTCGCCGAAGCGCGCGTGCACTCCGTTCTTGATCATCTGCAGATCTTTCGTCTCTGTGTTGAAGACGAAGATCGCTCCCACCTTTCCGTCTGCGATGTAGACGTTGCCCTTGGAATCGACAGCGATGCCGTACGGCGTCCACAACGCGAACAGCGGCTTCGCGTCCATCTTCTGCGACTGGGTTTCCGCCCCGGCCATGCGATCCATCCATGAACTTTTCTTCTTCGCTCCCTCCGCAACGTACTTATCGCAGCAGAAATAATTCAGGTACTTCACCCGCGTGGGAGCCGGGGGATTCGGCCACACCAGCTTCGAGTAATCGATTCTTTCCAGGATGTTCTTCGGGGGCGGCGCGGACCGGTCCTTCTTTTTCTTCTCGGCGTACAGCGGCGAGATGGCCAGGCTAATGGACAACAGAAGCCCGGTCAGGCCCACAACCCGGATTCGCATGGCGGGCGTTTTCATTTTGTCTTTCCGCCTTCGCTTGGCGCGTTCTGCGGTTGGGCGCTCGGACTCTGCGCTCCTTGCTGTTGCCCTGCTTTGTTCAGGTCCGCATGGCACGTCATGCAGAACGCCATGTCATTGGCCTGATCCTTCACCAGCATTCCCGGCTTGCCGCCCGAATGCGGTTGATGGCAGGTCAGGCAGTTGAGCGGCTTCAGCACTCGATTCATATTCGTCGGGTCGACGATGTCGATCACGGGATGTCGATCTACCGGATGTCCGTGCCCGTACTGCAACGGCAGCAGGATCACTTTCCGGAAGTAGTCTTCCGGCAACTTGACCTTGCCCTCGAAGATCGTGACCAGATGCTCGCTCTCGAGTTTTTGCGGATTGGCATCCGGCCCGTGGCATTCGAGGCAGAGCTTGTTCGGGCTGGCGGCGCGAAGCAGATGATCGTTGGAACCGCCGTGCGGCTCGTGGCAGGTCGCGCAACCCTGCACATATGCCGGCTGATGCAGCACCGCCTTCTTCATCTGCTCGGCCTGATCGCTGTGGCAGGCCAGGCAGGCTTTCACCGGATCTGGCTGCAGGAAGCCGGGAGATTTCCCGGCGTGCGGGTTGTGACACGCTATGCAATCGCCCTGCGCGCCCGGATGCTGCACCTTGGCGGTCTCGATTTGTTTCGCCTGCTCCGCATGACAGGAAACGCACAGCGCGCGCGAGTCGCTGTTCGTCAGGACCACCTTGCCATCTTTCGCCGGCAGATGGCAGCTGTCGCACATCTTGCTCTCGAACGGAACATGCAGGAATGTCTGGAGCAGCTTCGGCTTCGCGGACTCATGCGGGTTGTGGCATTGCAGGCAGTTCGATCCGGCGAACGGCTGGTCCTGATGCGCCTTCTGCAGGCTGGCATCCTTAATGTCGTGGCACTCCACGCAGAGCGCCGGAACATCCTTCTTCAGGTGCGCTTCAAATTCGAGCCTTCCCCGCTCGCCGTTCTTGTGCGTCAGGTGGCAGGTGTCGCAGCCCATATCCAGGGCCGCGTGACGGCTGCCATCCTTCGGAACGTTCATTCCGGTGTTGTGGCAACTCAGACAGAGGTTCTCGTTCCGCGTCGCTCCCGACGTCGCCTTCAGAAGCTGTTTCGGATTGTCCGACTGATGCGGGTCGTGGCACTTGACGCAATCCCTGATTGCGGGAGGATGGATCGTCTGCCCAACCTGCACTTTCTTCTCGTCGTGGCAGCTCAGGCAGAGTGCCTGGGTCGTTGTCGTAGTCAGCTTGACCCGCGTGATATCGCGGTTCACCCGAACTTCGTGGCAGCTCAGGCACCCCGTAGCGATTGCGGAGTGGACCGACTTTCCTTTGCTCTTCTCTTCGTGGCACTCGAGGCACTTGGCTGAGTCCACATTCTTCTCGAGGGGCACCGGGTGAGTCTTCGCCAGTGCCGGCGATGCCAGGACCAGAAGGCAAGCCAGCACGAGGATTCCGGGGAGAGTTCGCCCGGTATGTGCCGCCTCGACTGGGAGGGTTCGACCTTGTCGCTCGGGGACCATGCCAACTCGGCAATTGCACGACCGTGTCCGTCCCCTAGCCGAACCATGGAAAAACAGATTAGAACTGTAACTATCTGCAACAGAACAAGTTCTTTAACTCTAGTCGTAACGTTGCGATTTACCGCAACCCGCCTTCGATTCCGAAATGGGCTTTCTCCCACACCGGGGCTGGTGAAATCGCGCACGCCTATATTCACGTTTTGTGATTGAAATCACAGAGTTTGCACGGTGGGTGAAATCCCAGCTAGCCCCGCGGAAGTTGAGTGTTATGCCTCATCGTGTTCCCAGGGAGATCGGCGGGCACACACATTAAGTGCTTCATTTGAAGTTGCTTCCAAGAATGCTCGGGGTTGGCGCGGTACGTGCATTTCCTCGAAGTGAGGAAGACCAACGTCATGGTACCGTCCCCTCGGTCAATAATCCGCGACACCTGGAAGACAATGAGTTCGATCAAGACCGGCGTCATCTTGATCATCCTGGTGGTCATTTTCTCAGCCGCTGGCACGGTGATTCTGCAGCGGCCTATGACCGAACCCGACGACATGGCCCGCGCCTACTCCCCCGGGATGTTGCGCTTGCTCGATGCCACGGGGCTCACGGACGTCTATCACGCTCGCTGGTTTCTCGCCCTGATGACCCTGGTCAGCTTCAGCATCATCGCCGCATCGCTGGAGCGTTTCCCCAATGCCTGGCGCTATTTTGCCCGCCCTCATAAAAGCCCGGATGAGGGCTTCCGCCGAGTGCTCCCTATCCAGGCCCACGTCCCTATCACAGACGAGGAGCAAGGACTGGGGGCTGCCGAGCGCGCGTTCCATCACATGCACTTGAGGTCGGAACGTATCGTCCGGCCGGATCGCTTCTCGCTGTTCGCCGAGCGCAATCGCATCTCCGAGATGGCCGTTTACATCGTTCACGCCAGCCTGCTGTTGATCTTTCTGGGCGCGATCGTCGACGGACTCTACGGCTGGCGGGGATTTCTGATGCTGACTCCCGGCTCCGCCAGCAATCAGGTCGAGATGAAGAACGGCACCAATCGCGCCTTGCCCTTCTCCATCCAGTGCAATGGAACCGGGGAAGAAACTTATACCGACGGCACACCCAAGCGCTGGTGGTCAAAGCTGGCGGTCGTAGATAACGGCCGGGAAGTCTCCAGCAAAGAGATCGTCGTCAATGATCCCCTGGTCTACCGCGGCGTGCGTTTTTATCAGGCGAGCTACGGGCGCACGGGCAAACTCGATCGCCTGGTCCTCAACGCGATTCCACGGAACGCTAACGGCCAAGCCCACGAGATTTCTTTAAGCCCGAATCAGATCGTCTCGCTCGATGCCGACACCAAAGTCCAAGTAGCGGAATTCATTCCCGACTTCGTCGTGCAGGACGGACACGTCTACGCGCGCAGCAATGACATGGTGAACCCGGCGGTACACCTGATTGTCACCTCCGAGCAAAACAATAAGGTCGTGAATTTCTGGTTGCCCGAGATTCCTGGTATCGCCGAGAACGCAGCCTCCCCCTACATTCTCGAGCCAAAGGATCTCAAGACTGGCGTTTTCACCGGCCTCGAAGTCTCGCATGAACCCGGCCAGTGGGCCGTCTGGGCCGGCGTTGTGCTGATGGCCATCGGACTTACGTTCGTCTTCTATGTCGTCCACGTGCGCTATTGGGTCGTACCTGTGCAGGACGCCCGCGGAAATCTCGCGCTCTGGGTCGGCGGATCGGCGAACCGCAACCGCGACGCCTTCGAGCAGACCTTCAAACGATTCGTCGAGCAGATTGAGAAGGAACTGAAACCGAAATTCGAGGAGGCTGCGGACAAGCCCGCCGCAGCGCTTCCCAAGACAACGACCGCCGGAAGGTGAGTCCGGCCATCTCAAAAAGGAAGGAAGAGTATGTCGCGAGCAAGAGCTGAACAGCATCCCGCAACCGGAATGACACTGGTTGTCATGGTGGGGTTGAGTATTGCCTTTCTGCTGTTCATCGCTTTTCTGAATGTCGTCAAGAGCGGAGACATCATCAGTGAAGCCAACCTGTTGTATGCAGCACTGGTCTTCTATGCCGGAGCGGGCGCGTTGTATCTAGGTTTTGGCGTCACCGGAACCGAGTCTTACATCAAGTTTGCGTCTCTGGCCACATGGGCCGGCCTCATCGTAAACACGGCAGCGGTGGCGCACCGCTGGTACGAGGCCGGCCATCCCCCATTTGCCAGCCTGTACGAGATGCTGTTGAGCTTCGTGTGGACGCTGGCCGCGCTCACGCTCGTAGCCGAAAAGCGATACGGCGTGAAGGTGATCGGTACGGTCACAATGCCAGTTGCCATCGTTGGCGTCGTGTTGATGCAGCTGTTGCGCAGCGAAGTGCACCCGCTGGTCCCGGCGCTGCAGTCGACGTGGCTGCACGTCCACGTCACGCTGGCGATGCTCGCCTACGCCGCCTGCGCCCTGAGTTTTGCATTGGCGATGATGTTCCTGATCCAGGACAAGCTCAAAACCGAAAGCTTCCTCGTCGCCACCAGCGTTTTCACCGTCGGAATCTACGCCGCAATCCTCACGCGCTTCGAAGGCATGGGAGGCTTCAACGTGATTGCGTGGGACCCTGAGAACAAGTCCGAAGTCTTCCTCGCCAAGAACGTACGCCTGTTCGTCACCATACCCGATCTCGGCTGGTTGATGCTGCTCGTCTTTGCTGCGGTAGCTGCGCCGCTCACACTCTACATTCTGGCGCGAGTACGCAAGAACGACGCATTCCTGGCATTGGCCAACCGAGCGGTTTTCATCAGCATCTTGCTGCAGTCGCTGGCGCTGGTTTTCCTCATCCTTCGTGTCCGTGACGGGAGCTATCCGTCGCTCGACGCTGAAGGTCTCTACCCAACCGCTCTCGGAACAAGCCCGTTCATCCTCGCGGGGCTGGTCGGCGGCATCTTCGCCAATCTGCTGTATCTGTTGCTGCTGTGGCGGCGCGAAGACCTCGAACGCCTGCTGCCCGATGCCGACGCGCTTGACCGCATCACCTACAAAACCATTTCCATAGCCTTCCCCCTGCTCACCCTGATGATTGCCGCCGGCGCCTACTGGGCCAACAAGGCCTGGGGATCCTACTGGAACTGGGACCCCAAAGAGACCTGGGCGGCGATTACCTGGCTGGTTTACGCCGGGTATCTGCACATGCGCATTACTCGCGGATGGCGTGGTCGCCGCGCCGCATACTTCGCAATCCTGGGATTCGGAGTCGTAATGTTCACCTTCTTTGGAGTTACGTACCTGCTCAACGGTTTGCATTCGTATGCCTGATCTCGCGAAGCAAATGACGAACCCAGGGCCGAATCTAGAACCCGAACGAACGCCTGATCCTCCGCGAGTTCGCAGAAGCTCGTTCAGCACCGGTGATGCGAGTGATCCTGCGCTGCTAGGGCTGGACCTTTCATCGGCGGACATTGGCGCATCCAGAGTCGAGGATCCTGAATTACCTTGGCTCCGTATCAACTGGGAAATCAAAGCGCTGGTGCCGATCGCATGCGTCCTGCTGGGGGGCATGCTGCTGTTTCTGCTTGCCACACTCTCGTGGCGCGATCCCGAACGTCACCTCGTCTTGCTCGTTGCCGGCGTAGGAGCGGTCGCGATCTGCGGCGCTCTGCTGGTCGTTCTCACGTACACCGTGCAGCGGCCCATGGTCGAACTGCAGCAGAAGATCGCCGAACTGGGCAGTGGCGATCTGAATGTCTCAGTGAGCTTCGCCCATCGGAATGATGAAATCGGCGACCTCGGCCGCAACTTCAATCAGATGGTTCGCCAACTCCGCGAGAGCCGCGAAGAGATCGAACGCCTGCACCGCACGCAGATGTCCCGCGCCGAGCATTTCGCGACACTGGGCGAAGTCGCGACCGGCCTGGCGCACGAGATTCGCAATCCGCTGGCAGGCATCGCTGGAGTTATCGAAATCATCGGCCGCGATCTTCCTTCCTCAAGCCCGGCACGAGACGTGGTTAAAGACGTTCGTCAGGAGATCGCCCGCATTAACCACATCGTAACCGACCTGCTGCAGACGGCTCGTCCGCATCCGCCGAAGGTGCGCAAGAGCGACCTGAACACCACAGTGGAACACGCGGTCATGCTCGGCCGTCAACAGGGGCTGGCGAGAGGAATCGAGATCGCGCTACACAAGGACCCGTCGCTGCCGGAAGTTGAGCACGACAGCGATCAAATCCATCAAGTGCTGCTCAATCTCCTGCTCAACGCGCAACAGGCGATCGACAACAAGGGAAAGGTCGAAGTGACGTTGGAACGCAAAGGATCCACGGCCGTGATCGAGATCAAAGACAACGGCCGCGGCATTGCGCCTGAGTACCTGCCCAACATCTTTCGTCCGTTCTTTACCACGAAGGGTGAAGGCACGGGTCTGGGCTTATCACTGGCCCGCCGTATCGTCGAAGACCACCAGGGCAGGATCGACGTCACCAGCGCTGTCGGCCACGGAACCACGTTCGCCGTGGTGCTGCCGCTGCAGAGGGCCGTGGCACCAGCAGCGGCGTCTTAGTTCATCAAATCAGGAACAGCAGTGGAACGTCCAAGGCAGCTCTCCATGAGCACCAATCCCTTTCTTACGACAGTTACACCTTTCCGCTAACTCTCGCTGCCACATTCGCGCTAATTTCTCTAGCACTGTGGAGGTAAGGCCGTCGGTTCTCGTTTTGCCAATGATGAACCTGAGAAGGGTATAGGCAACGACCAAAAAGACGTTGAAAGCCCATACGAAATTTCCGGGATCGCCTCGAAGGGGAGCGTGAATGTTGTACTTGATACTCAGGAAGGTCAATATGAGTATCACGCTTACAATTCCAAGTCCTATCGCGAATAGCCTCAATTGGTCTCCGCGAGGCCGCAGACTTGCCAATCGAATCATCACCGTAATGTAGTGATCTTCTCCTTCAAGGAAACGAATTGCGCATCACCATCTGTCGTAGTGCTCGTGCGGGCCTTTGCGAATGTTCTTGTCCGCCTTCGCAACGAGTCTTGCTATCTTCTGTTCGCAATCGTCGCGATCGTACTCACGGTCGAAGGCCTCAGAAACCTTCATGACGTCGGGAAGCGTCCACCCACTTTCCGTGAAGTACAGCATTTTCCGCTCGACTTCCGACAACGCGACGTTTTCGGGCTGCGCTTCCGTAAACGATCTGGGGAATCAGGAACTCCTTGGCTTCCCGTCCGCTCTGGAATGCGTTCATGTGGCGGATTCTACTCCCGTTCCTAGTAGAAAGCGTGGCGTAACCTCTTGATAAGACTTATCTCACCGCGTCGGGCCCGGCCCCACACCCCGTGCCCTTGCCCTCCCTTCCGTAGTAAGCTTAATAAACATGCCGGTCGAGAAGATTCTGGTGGTTGATGACGAGCGCCTGGTCCGCTGGTCGCTCCGCCAGAAATGTGAAGAGTGGGGATATCAGGTCGTCGAGGCGCCGGGCGGAGAACCCGGCTTGCGCCTCGCCCAACAGGAGTCTCCCGACCTGGTCTTGCTCGATGTCCGCATGCCTGACTTGAACGGCCTGCAGGTGCTCGAGCAGGTCAAGAAAGCTCCCGACGCTCCGCCCGTGATCATGATCACGGCCGACCCCCAGCTCGATGACGTCAAGTACGCTCTGAAACTCGGAGCCTACGATTTCGTCGGCAAGCCGCTCGACTTCGACGAACTCCACGTCACCATCCAGAACGCGCTCGAAGCCACGCGTCTCCGCACCGAAGTCCAGTCGCTGCGCGGCGAGGTACGCCGTCACACTGGATATCACGAGGTTGTCGCCGTATCGCCAAAAAGCGCCGAATTGATGAGCTTCGTGCAGAAAGTCGCGGCCAGCGAAGCGACCACGATCCTGATTCAGGGCGAAAGCGGCACCGGCAAGGACCTTGTCGCCAAAACCATCCATTACGAGAGCTCGCGCCAGAACGGGCCATTCGTCGCCATTAACTGCTCTGCCATCCCCGAGACATTGATGGAAGCCGAACTCTTCGGCCACGAAAAAGGCGCCTTCACTGATGCCAAGCAGATGAAGAAGGGCCTGTTCGAGACCGCCAATGGCGGCACGCTCTTCCTCGACGAAATCGGCGAACTCTCGCCGCTGTTGCAAGCCAAGCTGCTGCGCGTACTCGAAGACCAGGTGATCCGCCGCATCGGCGGCGTGCGCGACATGCAGGTGGATGTGCGTGTCGTCGCTGCCTCGAATCGCGATCTCGAAAAAGCCGTCCGCGAAGGCCACTTCCGCCAGGATCTCTACTATCGTCTGGCAATCATTGCCATCTTCATTCCGCCGCTCCGCGAACGCACCGAAGATATTCTGCCGCTGGTCGAATTCTTCATCGATTGGTACAACCGCAAGTTCAAGAAATCGGTGAAGGGCATCAGCCCCGAAACCCGACGTCTGCTGCTCGCTCACAACTGGCCGGGGAACGTGCGCGAACTGAAGAACTCGATCGAGCGCGCGATGATTCTGGAGGACGAGTCTATCCTCCGCCCCATGTACCTGCCCTTTGCCGTTGGCCATGCTGCTCGCGGCGGCATGACGGCTTTTGAGGCCAGCCGCACACCAGGAGCTGACGGCGGAGGCAAGCAACTTCCCAACGGCCGAGTGCTCCCCCGCCTCTACATCCCCGAGGAAGGAACTTCTTTGGAAGAAGTCGAGCGCGCCATGGTCGAACTCGCCATGCGCCACGCCAATGGGAATCAGACCCAGGCCGCCCGCCTGCTCGACATCAGCCGCGACGCCCTGCGCTATAAGCTGAAGAAATTCGAGTTGGTGGGTCCTGGCGACGAAGAGGCGGCTGACTCAGTCGCTTCCGAAAAAACCTCCGACTAGAATGCCGTCTCGCCTACTACACACCGAGTTGCTGGCTCAAGCCTAACGTCAACTACTTGGGCGAGATCACGGAAATATCGAAGCCGCCTGCCTGGGTTGAAGCCAAACCTGCGGCTGTTAACC
>Ga0335070_10009580_pt1 | contig 11336 bp, 6 predicted proteins | sample Lox_Sample_13_FD_206722 | JGI IMG/M metagenome (GOLD analysis project Ga0335070, IMG submission 206722) | Soil microbial communities from Loxahatchee National Wildlife Refuge, Florida, United States - Lox_Sample_1.3 | ecosystem: Environmental > Terrestrial > Soil > Wetlands | place: USA: Florida... | reverse complement strand
TTTATAACTAACTTTCTTACTAATGTTAGAGATAACCTCTTCAGCAAGGGATTGAGGAGTTGTCTGAGAGTAAGTCATTTTAACTCCAGCCTGATGTCTTCTCAACTGTTCTACTCCAAAGACCTCCTGGCCGTAATGCCCCTCGATAGGAAAGTAAATGAAAGGGCATTGAAGAGCTGTCAATTCAGTTGTAGTCGTTCCGCCCCCTTGAACAATTGCTAAATCACTGGATGCAAAGTGTTCGTTAAGAGCAGGAACATAACCTCTGACCTCCACCTCCGGTGGAACTTTGAGAGACTCAACAGAAAGGCGAGGACCGCAAACCAGGACCATACGAAGACCCGGTATCTTTTCTCTGATAATCGGGAAAGCCCGTCCACAAAGCTCCAGAAGCTCCTTCCCAATGGAAGTCCCCCCAATAGAACAAATAACCAGAGGTTCTCCACCATACCCTAACTTCGATCGTACTCTGAATTTATCATTGTATTCTTTTGGATCGAATTGGAAAATGTACCCCACGAATTTACACAGTGCTTTGGCCCATTCCCGTCGGTTGGGCAGAAGAAATCCAAACTTCTTATCCTCAACGTCCTCCAACTCGCCTACAAATATTAACAAATCTACAGGATATGGTTCAACCTGATAATTTTTTGCCCATTTTCGGTTATTGAGATAAACACCTAACCTTTCCAGCGGATTCCTGGTCATGGCATCCATCCCGATAAAATCGTAAATCATCACAAAGGGAATATCTATCATCAGACTTCTGTTTTTCAAGACAATGTCTATTTCATAAGTTTCATCTCCAATGACTAAATCAAACTCTTTCTTCTGGATTATCCGTTTGAAGACTTCGATGTGTTGAGCCCAGGCCTTTCTAATATCAAATGCATACTTCATCAGGCCTAAATGAAAACCCCTGGCAGCATTTTCTGCGATAATAGTTTCATCTGCCCATATATAAGGTTCAGGAAGAAAGTTCTCCCTATTCTCCATGAGCACTACGTTTGCTGGATGAGCCGCTAACCAGGTTATCTCTACTTCGGGATTTTGCTTTCGCAATTCTCTGGCTATTGCCAGGTCCCGGGTTATATGCCCCAAACCCAAAGAACCGCTGATATAAAGAACTTTCTTCATTGCCATTTTATGCCTTGAACTCATCCCCTATCTCCTTCTCCCCGCCTTTGGCGGGATCTTCGACTTAACAAGAGAAGGGGAATTTTAGTCCCTCTCTTTATAAGAGAGGCCTGCCCCGCCAACGGCGGGGGATACAGGGTGAGTTCATCAAATGGTATCATCTCCAAGTCAGAGTTCATGCATTTATACCTCATGCTTCCGGCTTCATCTGGGGAAAGAAAATAACATCCCGGATAGAGGTCGAATTGGTGAAAAGCATCACCAGCCTGTCGATTCCGATTCCCAGTCCGCCTGTAGGAGGCATACCATACTCCATTGCTTTCAGAAAATCCTCATCTAAAACCTGCGCCTCTTCATCCCCCATCTGTTTGAATTTAGCCTGTTGTTCGAATCTTTCCCTCTGGTCCAGAGGGTCATTCAACTCTGAGAAAGCATTCATCAGCTCGGCGCCAGCAATAAAACCCTCGAACCTCTCTGTCAAACCTTCTTTTTGACGGTGTTTTTTGGCAAAGGGAGACATCTCCACCGGATAATCCAGAATAAATGTCGGCTGGATCAGATTCGGCTGAACTTTTTCTTCAAATATAGACTCTATCACTTTCCCTATGCGGATGGATGAATCGCTTTTTATACCCGACTCGTGCGCAAATTCCCTTACCTTTTTCTCCTCTGCTGAAGAAAGGTCAACCCCAGTATATTTTTCAATCGACTCCCAGAAAGAAATCCTTCTCCAGGGAGGCGAAAAATCTATCTCCTCATCCTGATACTTGATTTTATTGGTTTGATAAAGCTCAAAGGAGATGAAATTGAAAAGCTTCTCGCCCAATTCCATTATATCATTATAATCCGCATAAGCCTGGTAAGCCTCTAACATAGAGAACTCAGGATTATGGTTTTTATCCATCCCTTCGTTCCTGAAATCCTTGCATACTTCGTAGACTTTCTCCAATCCCCCGATGATGAGCCTTTTCAAATACAGCTCATCCGCAATTCTTAAATACAAGTCGATGTCCAGTGCATTATGGTGAGTGATGAAGGGCCTGGCAAAAGCCCCTCCATAAACCGGCTGCAGGACAGGTGTTTCCACCTCCAGAAAACCCTGATTATCCAAAAACCTTCTCATTGCGGATAAGATCTTTGTTCGCAAAACGAAAGTATCTTTAATATCCGGATTAGAAATGAGGTCTAAATATCTCTGTCTGTATCTCAGTTCCTTGTCCTGTAGCCCATGCCATTTCTCAGGCAGAGGATGCAGAGATTTGGAAAGCAGCTGAAAGTCCTCTGCCCTGACGGTTTTTTCTCCGGTTCGGGTCTTGAAGACTTTGCCGCAGACCCCGATGAAATCGCCGATGTCGAAAAGCTCGAATAGCTTGTACTTTTCCTCTCCCACCTCATCTGATTTGATGTAGACCTGGATTTTCCCCTCGCCGTCGAGGATATGAAAGAAAATGCTCTTGCCGTGCGAGCGAAGAGAGATTATCCTTCCGCAGACACTGACCTGAGCAGCTTCTGATTCAAGTTTTTCGAAATTATCGCAAACCTCTTTGGAAGTATGGGTTCTCTTGAAAACATAAGGATAGGGATTGATTTTTTTCTCTCTTAGCGCAGAGAGTTTTTCCCGGCGATGCCGCAAAAGCTCGCTTAAATCCTGTTCTGGCTTGGATTGTTCGGACAATTTTTTTCTCCTTGAGACAAAATTCTATTGATTAACCTTTTGGCAGAATATAAAGAAAACCCTTTTAGCTGTCAAGGATTTCAAAATATAATGACGGATGACGAATGATTGATGACGGATAAAAAAACGTGACCGTGATTCGTTTCTTGGGAGCGTGAGATGTAGGGACATGCTACGATTTCCTTCTCTTTTTAGGAGAGGGTTAGGGTGAGGTCAAAGACGTAGGGTCGTATTTCAATACATCTCTACAAAAAATTGGAGGAAACAAGCTACTCCCCTATGAACACATTCTCCCACTTTGTGGGTAAGGAGGATCAATCCTCTGGGAGGTGGAAAGTCCTGACAGAATATAATAGATTCTTCGCCCCCGCCAAAGGCGGGGTTCAGAATGACATTCATTTAGTCTCTTAATTCTTCCCCTAAAATCGAAGCCCCAATAAACCCTGCATCATTACCCAATTCCGCCTGGACGATTTTCAAATTCTTTGTGGCAGCGGGAAAGGCTCTTGCCTTTATTTCTTTTTCCATCATTTTGAAGAAATTCGCATTAGCCGAAAGAGCAACGCCACCCCCGATCACTATAATCTCCGGATTAATCAGATTTACGACACTCGAAAGAGCAGTTCCCAGATAATAAGCAGTCTCCTGAATGACCTTATGAGCAACTTTATCCCTTAACTTTTCAGCCTTAAATAAATCTTTTGCCTTTAACCTGTTCGGATTACCTTGAGAAAACTCATAAAGTAACGAGACTCGATTCTTTTTCAGAAGCTCTTTTGCCCTTTTGAGCATTGCCGGCTCAGAAGCATACATTTCCACGCATCCATAATTTCCGCAGTTGCATTTGATACCCTCATAACAGATAGTCGTGTGTCCGAACTCAGGTCCCACAAAAGAAAAGCCGCGAAAAAGCTTTCCATTGAGAATTATGCCACTCCCTATTCCGGTCCCAAGCGTAATGCAGATGCAATTCTCATATCCTTTTGCCGCGCCGAATTTGTATTCGGCCAGAGCCATCACATTCGCATCGTTATCCACATAAACCGGGTAGGTGTAAAATCTGCTGAGATATTTTCTTAAAGAAAAATCCGCCATAAAAGGCAGATTAGGAGGAATCCCTACTAATTGCCCTTTTGGAATATCAACTGTCCCAGGAACACCTATACCAATACTGTTTATTTTAAGTTTACGCTGTTTAGAGAAAACTTGCAGAGAATCGATGCCCTTTTTGAGATTGCGCAGAACTCCACTTCTGCCAGAGCTTTTACCAGAGGAGAGCATTCCGCTTGTCAGGATTTTCCCTGAAGAGGAAACGATACCATATTTGATCTTAGTCCCCCCGATGTCAATGCCTATGTTTAGCTTCCGAGTCACTTGGAATATCACACGTAGGGGCGGACTTTATATCCGCCCGTGAATTCTAGGGTGGAGATAAGCTCCACCCTTACATGATTTTTATTCGCGGTGGTTTCAGGAGGTAACTCCTGAAACCACACCTAACCCTTCTGTCGGGTGATAACACCCGACAGCACAAAAAATTAACCTTTAACTTTCTTGTATGCTTCCACCCCTTTAGCCAGAACCCTCATCGCTTTTTTCAGATCATCCACATTTAGAACGTATGCAATTCTGGCTTCATCTTTTCCCATTCCTTTGGTGGCATAAAATCCTGGTCCGGGAGCTATCATAGTTGTGGCTCCGTCCAAGGAGAAATCGGAAAGCATCCATCTGGCAAAATCCTCGATATCCTTTACCGGGAATTTCGCCATTATGTAAAAGGCACCAGACGGTTTCTGACAGAAAACCCCCTGAATCTTCATCAGCTCGGCATAACAGGTATCTCTTCTTCTTTTATATTCATCCGCCATAGCCTGGAAGTAGTCCTCCGGCAGTGCCAGAGCTCCGATAGCTCCATATTGCTCTATCGAAGGCGAGCAAAGACGGGATTGCCCTAATTTTAAAGCAGTATCCGTGATCTCTTTGTTCTTGGAAACCAGACACCCGATCCTGGCACCACAGGCGCTGTATCTTTTGGATATCGAGTCTAAGAGAATTGCTCTATCCTCAATTCCTTCGATGCTCATAACGCTGGTATGTGTCCCTTCGTAGATGAACTCACGATACACTTCATCCGAAAGAAAAAACAGGTCATGTTCTTTCACCAGCTCGGCGATAATCTCCATCTCCTGCCTGCGTAAAACCGTGCCCGTGGGATTATTTGGAGTGGCAAGCAAAATTCCACGCGTTTTACTGGTTATTTTTTTCTCGATTTCCTTTTTGGTCGGCAGGTGATAACCGTTCTCAGCTTTAGTGGCAATCGGGACTAAATTTATATCTGCCATTCGGGCAAAACTATTGTAATTGGTGTAGAAAGGCTCAAAAACGATAATCTCCTCGCCCACGTCTGAGATGCAGATCATGGAGAAGATCAGAGCTTCGCTTCCTCCGGTCGTGATCTGGATATTCTCCGGCTGGACAAGGATATTTTTTCTTTTGTAATACTCCACCATGCTCTGTCTGAGCCGGAGGTCTCCTTTTGAGTTACCATATTCCAGGACTTTATTAGGGTAGCTCTTGACGGCATTCATAAACTCCACTGGAGTCGGAATGTCCGGCTGACCGATGTTCAGATGATAGACTTTGATCCCTTTCTTTTTGACCTCGTCTGCCAGAGGTATCAGTTTCCTGATGGTGGATGCGGGCATCTCCTTACCTCTTTTAGAGAGCCTAGGTTTTGAATCGGGCATATATTCTCCTTCGCAATTTATAAGAGCCCTGGAGAATCCAGGGTTTTTTATTTTCACTTGTGAACAATTTAACAAACTAATTTTTAACTGTCAATCAAAAAGGGGATTTGGAGGAGTGAACACCGTTTAATCGCTACAGTTTTCATCAATAAGTATTGAATGTAGAATTCGGATCATTTCTTGTTTAACTTCTTACATCTCACGTCATAATTGCTAATTTTTTTACACCAATTTCATTTGACTTTGAAAAATTATGTATTAATATTACAAGATAACTTTTATCAGTTAAGATATGAGTCAAACCGAATTACCCAAACAATATAATCCCAAGACAGTCGAGGAAAAGTGGTACTCTTACTGGCTGAAGGGTAAATTTTTCTCGCCGAACCTGTCTGACCATCGACCTTTCTACAGTATAGTGATCCCCCCTCCTAATGTAACTGATATTTTACATCTGGGTCACGGTTTGAACAATACTCTGCAGGATATTTTGATCCGCTGGAAAAGATTGCAGGGATACGAGACCGAATGGTTGCCCGGGATCGACCATGCTGGAATTGCCACCCAGGTGGTCATCGAGAAAAATTTAGCCAAAGAAGGAAAAACCCGTCAGCAGATCGGAAGGGATGCTTTTGTCAAATTAGCCTGGGAATGGAAAAAGAAAAACGGCGAAGCTATTTTAAACCAGCTTAAAAAGATCGGATGTTCCTGCGACTGGGACAGGACCAGATTTACCCTGGATGACGGCTTATCCAGAGCGGTTTTAGAGGTTTTCGAGCATCTTTACAAAAAAGGGCTGATCTACAGGGGAAAGTATATTATCAACTGGTGCCCCAGATGCTTGACTTCTCTTTCTGACGATGAGACCGAAAGAAAAGAAGAAAACGGGAGCCTGTGGTATATCAAATACAAATTAAAAGGGGAAGACGATTACATCACTGTTGCCACCACCAGACCGGAAACTATGTTGGGTGATACCGCAGTGGCGGTAAACCCTAAGGATAAGCGTTACAAGAAACTGGTAGGTAAATTTGCCATCCTGCCTATTCTGGACCGGGAACTCCCTATAATCGCAGACGATTATGTTGATCCTCAGTTCGGAACCGGTGCGGTGAAGGTAACTCCAGCTCATGATATAAACGATTTTGAGGTTGGAATCAGGCACAAGCTGGAAAGGATCGTGGTCATAGGTCCTGACGGAAAAATGACTAAGGAAGCTGGAAAGTTTGCAGGAATGGATCGCTACAAATGCCGCAAAGCCTTAGTGGCTGAGCTAAAGAAAAAGGAACTGCTGGAGAATATTGAGCCATATAAAATTCCCTTAAGTACCTGCTACCGGTGCGGCACAACTATCGAACCTTACCTTTCAGAGCAATGGTTCGTGAAGATGAATCCCTTAGCAGAACCTGCAATCCAGGTGGTCAAAAGCGGAAAGGTAAAATTCTTTCCTGAACACTGGACCAAAGTTTATCTCAACTGGATGGAGAACATAAGGGACTGGTGCATTTCCCGCCAGCTCTGGTGGGGGCATCGCATCCCGGTCTGGTATTGTCTGGATTGTAATGAGTTAATAGTTTCCAAGACTCCTCCGCCAGAGTGTCCCAAATGCAAAAGCATGAATTTAAAACGGGACGAAGATGTTTTAGATACCTGGTTTTCCTCCTGGCTCTGGCCCTTTTCTACTTTTGGCTGGCCCGAAAAGACCGAAGAGCTTAAAGCTTTTTATCCGACCAAAGCTCTTTTCACTGCTTCTGAGATAATCTTCCTCTGGGTAGCCCGGATGGTCATGGCAGGACTTGAGTTTATGGGTGAGGTTCCCTTTTCTGACGTCTACATTCACGGAACTGTTCGGGATGCCAATGGGGTGAAGATGAGCAAGTCCCTGGGCAATGGGATAGACCCTGTGGAGATTATCGGAAAGTACGGAGCTGATTCCTTGAGGCTTTCCATGATCCTGGTTACCCCGGAAGGACAGGATCCCTGCATATCCGTGAATACTTTTGAGATCGGCAGGAACTTCATCAATAAGTTGTGGAACGCGTTCCGCTTTGTCTGGATGAATCTGCAGGATACTAGGCCGGAAATCGGGAAAGCTTCTTTAGCTGAGAAAGATTCCCTGAGATGGGAAGACCGCTGGATTTTAAGCAAGTTGAACCATACGGTAAATGAAGTAACCAGGCAGATGGAGGTTTATCGTTTTAATTCGGCTATCAAAATTTTGTATGATTTCGTTTGGCACGATTTCTGTGACTGGTATCTGGAGATGATAAAAGTCGTATTCAGGCAGACTGAAGCTGACATCGAAAAATCTGCCTCTACCAGAAAAACGGCACATTTCGTTCTGGACAGAATCCTGAAACTGCTTCATCCTTTTATTCCCTTTGTCACCGAAGAGATTTATCACGATCTTTATTCGCTCAAGCCTGATGATTTTCAGCACAGCATCATGAGATCTGCCTGGCCCGAGCCTGATCCGTCCCTGGTGAACCTGGAATTAGAGAAATCGATGGAGCTGGTCCAGGATGTGGTTACCTCGGTCAGGAATATCCGTTCTGAGATGAACATCCCGCCGGCTAAAAAGCTGGGAGTTTACCTGAAAGTAGAGAAAAAAGAGATTCAGAAGCTTTTGGAGGAAAACAAAGAGCATATCCTCACCTTGGGAAGAATAGAAAAGCTGGAGGTAGGGATCAGGACCAAAAAACCCCGGTTCTCTGCCACCGCTGTAGCTAAGGATTTTGAAGCCTACATACCTCTGGAAGGACTCATTGATATAGATACCGAAAGAAAAAAGTTAGAGGAGGAGATCTTCAGATTGAAAGAGCTTTTGGTAGGAGTCGACCGGAAGTTAACCAACGAGGATTTTCTAAAAAAAGCCCCAGCCCAGATCGTGCAGAAGGAAAAGAGCAAAAAAGAAGACTACCAGAAGCTTATCGAGAAGCTGGAAAAAAATCTGGAAGGATTAGTTGGCTGGTGAAATAAAACCAACTTTCACTTGTATTATTTATAGAAAGAAGGTGAGAGAATGATAAAAAAATTAGTCTTTGGAATGGTCATTTTTCTTTTTCTGTCTTTATCAGCATCAGGACAGGAAAGAAGTGTATCCCTGACCATTTATAACCAGGACCTGGGACTGGTGAAAGATACCAGGGACCTTTCTTTTGTTTCCGGAAGAAATGAGATAAAGTTTACCGAGGTGGCAGAGAAAATCGACCCGACCTCGGTTCACTTTCAGGTTTTGTCTGCTCCGGATAAAATCAACCTGCTGGAGCAGAACTACCAGTTCGATCTGGTCAGCTCGGATAAGATTCTGGAAAAATATCTAGACAATAGCATCCAGATTTTGACCAAGGATGGAAAGTTTTATGAGGGCGTGCTTCTCTCTTATGCGCCGGACAATCTAACCCTGAGGGAAAAAGAAAACTCAATCAGAATCGTGAACCGGGCTCAGGTGGTTGACCTTTCCTTTCCAAAACTGCCCGAGGGACTGATCACGCGTCCGACCTTAGTCTGGCTTCTGGACAGCAAAATCCAGGGAAAACAGAAAACTGAGGTGAGTTACCTTACGGACGGGATAAACTGGCATGCCGAATATGTAGCAGTGGCAGATAAGGATGATAAGAATTTGGAGCTTTCTGGCTGGGTCTCGATCGATAACCGCTCCGGAACAACTTATCCGGATGCAAAACTTAAGCTTATTGCCGGAGAGGTTCACCGGGTAGAGGAGGTTCAGCCCAGACCGATGTATAAAGGGGCAGTTGCTCTGGAGCAGGCAATGGGGGCGGCTCCCACTTTCGAAGAGAAACCATTTTTCGAATACCATCTGTATACTCTGCAATTTCCAACCACTGTCAAGGACAACGAGATCAAACAGATTTCCCTGTTCCCCAATTCCACTGTCAAGGTCAATAAGATTTACGTGTATGACGGATCCAGGGACTCTAAAAAGGTCAAGGTCAACCTGGAGTTCAAGAACTCAAAGGAAGAAGGCCTGGGAATGCCCCTGCCAAAAGGAAAGATAAGAGTGTATAAAGTTGACGTTGACAAATCTATGGAATTCGTGGGAGAGGATCAGATCGACCATACCCCCAAAGACGAGAAAGTCCGGGTTTACGTGGGGGATGCCTTTGATATCGTGGGAGAAAGAGCCAGGACCAACTTTCAGAAAATCAGCGACAACGTGATGGAGGAGACTTACCAGATCAAGCTGAGAAATCATAAAGATGAAAATGTGGAAGTCACTGTGGTGGAACATCTTTACCCTTATACCAACTGGGAGATTCTGGAGTCGAATTTTAAATACCAGAAAAAGGATGCCAGCACCATAGAATTCAAAATTCCGCTTGAAAAAAACCAGGAACAAATCGTAAATTATAAGGTGAGATACAGCAGTTAAACTTGAGAATTCGGGAGAAAAAAATAAAAAAACTCAAAAAAGGAGTGCCTATGCGTTTTTTCAAAGTAGCTTTAATCCTGCTCTTTCTGTTTATGGTGGGTGCCTGTTCCCAGGCCCAGCAGATGTCCAGAGACGTCTACAAAACCTCGGCCAAGATCGAGCTCAAGCTGAAAAACCCGGATTATAATAGGGTGATGGAACTATTGGAAAAGGGGAAGACCGACTACCCGGACGATGCAGAGATCTGGTTCCTCTTGGGAAAGGTATACGGGATCAAACATCGGGACAAAGATATGGTGGCAGCTTTTGCCCAGGCTGACAAATTGGGTATCAAGGGGAAAGAGAAGGAGGAAATGGACAAAATCGTCAAGGAAGCCTGGTTTACCACTTTCAACCTTGGAGTGGAATACGGTAATCAGGTCAAGAGAGTGGACCGGTATTCAGATCAGCTCTCTGCAGATTGGTCAAAATACCAGACCTTATGTGATTCTTTTGAGACCATGGCTTCCAAGACTTCTAACCTGACTTATAACTGGAAAGCCTGCACTTCATCTCAGGACCTGCCCTTGGGTCAATTAAAACAGGGTCTATATCAGAAAGCTTTGGAGCAGTACGAGCTGGCAATATTACTTGATTCCACTCATTATGAGCCATTTGTGAATGCAGCCTTTACCGCCAACAAGTTGGGAGATACCGAAAAAGCGATGGCGTATTTTAAGAAAGCTTATGAGATGAAACCGGAGGATCCAGACGTTCTGGGCAACTATTTCTCCATTCTTTTGAATAATAAGAAATACGAAGAAGCTTTGAAAGTCTCAGACCAGATCTTGAAGATAGATCCGGATAATACCGACGTCCTTTTCAACCGGACGATCATTCTGGATAATCTTGGTCGGACAGACGAGACCATGAAGCTATACGACGAGATCCTTCTGAAAGCCCCTGATTCCAAAGATGTTTATTTCAATCGGGGACTTCTGTATCTGAACAAGACCAGTCAGGTGGCCAAGGACCTGCTCATCCTGCGGGATTCCCTGGAGAATAGTCCCAAGAATCAGGCTTACATTAACCGGTCACATAGCCTGATCGAAGAGCAGAAATCTTATTTCAGCAAAGCTGAATCCGATTTCGCCAAAGTCCTGCAGTTATCTCCTGACGACCTTGAATCGATGAGATTTCTGGGGTATTGCTATCTGAATGAGGAGAAGCCGGATAAAGCCATCGAGGTTTTGGAAAAGGAAGTTCAAATGAATCCGGATGATAAGGAAGCCTGGGGTTATTTGAGCGTCTCCTATGCCAAAAAGGGGATGGTTGACAAGGCCAAAGAGGCACAGAAAAAAGCTGAATAGGTATTAGGGAAAAAAGATATCAAAACCTGGGGGGA
>Ga0335070_10009579_pt1 | contig 11337 bp, 9 predicted proteins | sample Lox_Sample_13_FD_206722 | JGI IMG/M metagenome (GOLD analysis project Ga0335070, IMG submission 206722) | Soil microbial communities from Loxahatchee National Wildlife Refuge, Florida, United States - Lox_Sample_1.3 | ecosystem: Environmental > Terrestrial > Soil > Wetlands | place: USA: Florida... | reverse complement strand
AATCAGACTGCTGTGTCCCTGGCTGGTGGCTGCCGCCACGGCGTTCGGTGCGGCGGCGCGGGGCGCCGACGACACCGTGGCCTGGCAACGCGCGGCCAGCAACGCCGACATCGAAGCGGCGTTCGCGCAGGCGCGTGCCGGCAACAAGCCGGTGCTGTTGTACTGGGGCGCGAAATGGTGCCCGCCGTGCAACCAGCTGAAGGCCACGCTGTTCAACCGCCACGACTTCATCGAGCGCAGCAAGTCGCTGGTGGCGGTGGACATCGACGGCGACCTGCCCGGTGCGCAGAAGCTCGGTGCCCGTTTCAAGGTCAGCGGCTACCCGACCATGGTGCTGATGCGCAACGACGGTACCGAGCTGATGCGTCTGCCCGGTGAGGCCGACGCACCGAAGGTGCTGCAGCTGCTGGAGTTCGGCTTGGCGGGTGGCCGTGCTGCCAAGGACGTGCTGGCCGATGCACGCGCCGGCAAGCCGTTGCCGGGCGCCGAGTGGCGCATGCTGGCGTTCTATTCGTGGATCAGCGACGAATCGCAGCTGTTGGATGCGACCGAGCGGCCCGGCGTGCTGGCCAGCTTGTCGGCCGCCTGCCCGCGCAGCGAAGCCGACAGCGCCACCCGGCTGATGCTCAAGGCCCTGGCCGACAGCGATGACGGCAAAGGCGTCAAGGCCGATGCCGCGCTGCGCCTGCGCGTGCGAGGTTGGATCGGCGATCCGGCTGTGGTGCGCGCCCAGATGGACGTGCTGACCAACTATGCGCCCGAGATCACCCGGGCGGTTTCGTCGGCCGGCAGCCCCGACCGCAAGGCAATCGTCGCAAGCTACGACGCGGCGCTGCAGCAGCTGCAATCCGACGGCACGCTGTCGCGTGCCGACCGTCTGACGGCGCTGGGCGCTCGCGTGGACCTGGCGCGCATCGACACGCAGAAGTCGGAGCGCCACCCGCGGATCGCGGCGCCGTTGCTGCAGCAGGTGCGTGAAGCCAGCACCGCAGCCGACCGCGAGATCACCGATGGCTACGAGCGCCAGGCGGTGATCACGGCGGCCGCGTACATCCTCGGTCAGGCGGGGCTGTGGAAGGAGTCTGACGCGCTGCTCAAGGCCAATCTGGCGAGGAGCCATTCGCCGTACTACCTGATGAGCCAGCTGGCGAGCAACGCGCGCAAGCTCGGCCGCACCGACGAAGCGCTGCGTTGGCACGAGGAGGCGTTCGCGCGCAGCGAGGGCCCGGCCACGCGCCTGCAATGGGGCGCGCAGTACGTGAACGCGCTGGTCGAACTGGCTCCCAACGACGAGGCGCGACTGGAGCGCGCCGTCAAGGGCATGATCGAAGTGGCCGCGCTCGACAAGGGCGCGTTCGACGGTCGCAGCGCGCGGTCGCTGGCACGCGTGGACAGACAGCTTGCGCAATGGAACCGCGACGGGCGGCACGACGCGGTGATCGCACGGCTGCGCGCGCAACTCGAGCCGGTGTGCAGCCGGCTCGAGGGTTCGGCCGAGCGCGCGGCCTGCGATAGCACCTTCAAGCCGACGGCCAAGACGAGCGCGTGAGTTGCGCCTGCGGCGATGCGCCGCGCGCCGGTGCGACTACTTGATCAGGCCCTCGGCTTTCATGGCCTCCTGCACCGCAGACCTGCCCGCCATGCGCTTCTGGAAGGCCTGCAAGTTGGCCAGGTCCGTGATGTCGACGCCCACCCGCGGCGCCCAGTTCGTGATCGTGAACAGATAAGCGTCGGGCACCGAGAAGGCGTCGCCCATCAGATACGACTTGCCCTCGAGCTGCTCGTTCACGTAGCGGTAGCGCATCTTCAGGCGCTGCCGGAAGACCTCCTTGCCTTCCTCGGGCATCGCCGGGTTGAACAGCGGCGAATACGACTTGTGCAGCTCCGACGAGATGAAGTTCAGCCATTCGATCTGCCGGTAGCGCGCCATCGTGCCCGCGGGCGCGATGGCACCCCTGGCGGGGGCCTGATCGGCGACGTACTGCACGATCGCGGGCCCCTCGCTGAGGCGCTGTCCGTCGTCCAGTTCGAGCAGGGGCACGTAGCCCTTGGGGTTGATGGTGTAGTAGTCGGTGCCATCGACCAGCTTGTGGGTCTTGGTGCTGGCCAGCACCAGCTCGAACTGAAGCCCGACTTCGCGCAACACGATGTGCGGGCTGAGCGAGCAGGCGCCGGGGCTGTAGTAGAGCTTCACTTGGGGTCTCCTGAACCGGGGTTGGTCGTTCGCGCAGCAGCATAGCGTGGAGCCAATCCAAGGCAGGACGCTCGGAATAGGTCGCGCGGCTCGCGGCGCACGCGGCTCGTGGACAATGCGCGCCGATGATGACCCGCGGAAGCCGGCGCTGGGCCGCATGCATGCTCGGGCTTGGCCTGTGCGCGGCGGCAGCCGCGGCCGAGCTGAAGCCGTGTCGCCTCAAGGGTGTGCCGCACGAGGCACTGTGCGGCAGCGTCTCACGGCCCCTCGATCCGGCGCAGCCGGGCGGCCCGGCGATCGAGGTGCACTTCGCGGTGCTGCCTGCGCTGGCGCAGCGCAAGCTGCCCGACCCGGTGTTCTTCTTTGCCGGTGGCCCGGGGCAGAGCGCGATCGACCTGGCCGGGCCGCTGGCAGCACAGATGGGTCGCCTGAACAACCGTCGCGACCTGGTGTTCGTCGACCAGCGAGGCACCGGCCGCAGCGCGCCGCTGCGCTGCGACGGCGACGACGACCGGCTGCGTCCGCTGATCGAACAGCTCGACCCGCAACGGCAGCTGGCGCAGCTGGCGGCCTGTCGCGAGCAGTTGATGCGGCTGCCGTACGGCGATCTGCGCCGCTACACCACGACGATCGCGATGGGCGACGTCGAGGCCGTGCGGCAGGCCTTGGGGGCAACGGCGATCAGCCTGGTGGGCGCGTCCTACGGCACGCGTGCCGCGCTCGAGTACATGCGACTGTTTCCGCGTGCCGTCCGCCGCGTGGTGATCGACGGCGTCGCGCCGGCCGACATGGTGCTGCCGGCGTCGTTCTCGCTCGACAACCAGGCCGCGCTCGACGCACTGCTCGACTGGTGCGCCGTGGATCCCGATTGCCGGGTGCGACATCCGCGGTTGCGCGACGCGTGGCAGGGCGTGCTCGATTCGCTGCCGCGCGAGGTGCAGCTGAACGATCCGCTCACCGGCCGGCCGGAATCGTTGCAGCTGACCCGCGATGAGGTGCTTGGCATGGTCCGCTCGCCGCTGTACGTGCCGGCGCTTGCGGCCGTGCTGCCGGCGGCGATCGACGAGGCCGCGAGCGGCCGATTCGATGCGCTGGCGGGGCTGGCCTCGGCGCTGGGAAGTCCGGGCGCGCGGCTGTACACCGGGATGCACTTCTCGGTGGTGTGCGCCGAAGACGTGCCGCGGCTCGGCCGGGCCGGCGATGCCCCGGGCGCGCAATTCGGCGACGCCTTCGCGCGCCTGTACGAGCAGGCCTGCGCCTCGTGGCCGCGTGGGCAAGTGGACGCGGCGTTCTACACGACACCGCCCGCGCCGGTGGCGACCTGGGTGCTGTCCGGTGGCGCGGACCCGGCCACACCGCCGCGGCACGGCGAGCGGATCGCGCGCGCGTTGGGGGTCAAAGCACGCCACACCGTGGTTCCTCATGCCGGGCATGGCGTGATGGCGTTGCCGTGCGTGCGCGACGCGGTGTTGCATTTCATCGAAGCGGTCGACGACGACGCGGCGCTGAAGGTGGACGCCTCGTGCGCCGCAGCACTGCCGCCGCCGAGGTTGTTCGTGCCGCTCGGCCAGGCCGCCTCGGCGTCGCAACGATGATCCGCATCGACCGGTTGCACAAGCGGTTCGTGCAGGGTCGCGGGCGTCGTATCCGCGCCATCGAGGCCGTGCGCGGGGTGACTCTGGAGGCGGCGGATGGCCGCATCACCGCCGTGCTGGGCCCTAACGGCGCCGGAAAGACGACCACGCTGCGCATGGTGGCCGCGCTGCTGCCACCGGACAGCGGGCGCATCGAGGTGGACGGCATCGACGTGGCCGTCCGGCCGCGCGCCGCACTGGCGCGGCTGGGGGTGTTGTCGGACGCGCGCGGCCTGTACCCGCGGCTGACCGCACGCGAGAACATCGTCTACCACGCGCGGCTGCACGGCATGTCGCTCGAAGCGGCCGACACGCGCGCCCGGGCGTTGGCGGAGATGCTCGACTTCGGCGGGCTGCTGGACCGGCGCGCAGAAGGCTTCAGCCAGGGTGAGCGCATGAAGACGGCGTTGGCCCGCGCGCTGGTGCACGACCCGCCCAACATCGTCTTGGACGAGCCGACCAACGGGCTCGACGTGCAGTCGATCCGCGGCCTGCGCCGGGCGTTGCGCCAACTCCGCGACGAGCACGGCAAGTGCATCGTCTTCTGCACGCACATCATGCAAGAGGTGCAGCGGCTGTGCGATCACGTGGTGGTGATGGCTCGAGGGCGTGCCGTGGCCGCCGGCAGCGTCGAGCAACTGTGCCGCTTGAGCGGGCACGACGATTTCGAGCAGGCGTTCGTCAGCCTGGCCTTCGCGGACGCCGAGGGAGATGTCCGTTGAGGGACGCCTGGACGGTTTTCGTCAAGGAGCTGCGCGACGCGCTGCGCGACCGGCGCACGCTGCTGGCCGTGGTCGCGTCTTCGGTGTTGATGGGGCCGCTGTTGCTGTTCGGCCTGTCCGTGCTGGTGGCCAGCAGCGAAGAACGCGCGGAGTCGCGTGTGGTGATGGTGGCGGGAATCGAGCATGCACCGACCCTGCGCAACTTCCTCGAGCGCCAGACGCTGCAGGTGACGCCCGCGCCCGCGGACTTCGAGCGCCAGCTGATCGAGAGGCGACTCGCCGATCCGGTGGTCGTGGTTCCGCCGGACTTCGAGGTGGCGCTGGCGCGCGGCGAGCGCCCGCTGCTCGAAGTGGTGTCCTCCAGCGCCAACACGCGCGCGGCTTCGGCCGTGCGCCGGGTGCAGCGGGTGCTGCAAGCCTTCAATCAGGAGTTGGCCCTGCAGCGTCTGGCCTACCGCGGCGTCGCACCGGCGTTGCTGCAGCCGGCGCAGATCGAGGAGCGCGACCTGGCCGATCCGCGCGCGCGGGCCGCGCAGATCACGGGGATCCTGCCTTTCTTCGTCTTGATGGCCGTGCTGTACGGCGCGCTCAACGCCGCGCTGGACACGACCGCCGGGGAGCGTGAGCGCGGCTCGCTGGAGCCCCTGCTGATGACGCCGGCGTCGCGGCTGGCGTTGGTGATCGGCAAGTGGGGCGCCGTGGCCGGCGTGGGGATGCTGATTGCCGTGCTGAGCTGCCTCAGCTTTCTGCCGGCGCAGAGCCTGATGCGCAGCGAGACGCTGGCGGCGCTGTTTCGTTTCGGGGTGCGCGAGGCCGCGCTGTTCTTGGCGTTGCTGATGCCTTTGGCTGCTGCGCTGTCGGCGCTGATGATGGCGATCGCGATCCGTTGCAAGACGTTCAAGGAGGCGCAGGCCAGCAACACGGTGGTCATCCTGGCGGTGTCACTGCTGCCGATGCTCACGTTGTTCAATGACGGCGGCGAGCGGCCCTGGCACCTCTGGGTGCCGGCGATGGCGCAGGTGACGTTGATGGGCCGCGTGCTGCGTGGCGACGCGTTCACTGCGGCGGACCTTCTGGTGCCACTGGCGGTGGCGGCGGTGTTGGCCGCGGCCTGCCTGGCCTACATCGCGCGCCACCTGCGGGTGGCGGCGATCCGCTAGAAGCCGGCAAGAACGGTTTCAGGCCGCCTGTGCATTGACCGCGAGCACCCGCTCGACCTCGCCTTGCCACGGCAGCGCGTGCACGACTTCGTTGAGGCAGCGCAGCGACTCCAGCGGGCTCAGCGCGTCGCCGTCGGCGCTGACGAGGCGCAGATTGGTGATCACCGACAGCGGATCGGCCATCGCGACGATCCCTACCGACAGCTGGATCCAATCCCAGGCCATTCCGGCGTGGCCATCGGCCGCCATTGCGGCCCAGATGGTTTGCCCGGAAACGCGCGAGACCTGGTCGCCGGGGTTCGTGACGCGCGTGCCCAAATGGCGCAACGGCAGTGGATGCAGCTTGTCCACCTGCCACAATAGCGGTGGCCAAGCACGAACGGTCCAGGGGGGGCAGGCGTGGGACTTGGATTGCATGATGTGGCTCGTCGTTGCTTGTGTCGACTAGTGTTCGGCAACAAGCAAACGATTGAAATCTGTAAGACCTTTCAGGTTGGAGCGTGTTCAGCGCGCTGACGTCGAGTCGATCACATGCTGCAGGGCGGCTACTCGTCGGTGTTGCAGGCCAGGAACCGTGAGGAGTTCCGGGATGAGGTCGTCCGCTTCGGGCGCGCGTTGGGGTTCGACATGGTGTCCGCGATCGCGGTGGTCGACCACGGCATCGGGCGCAGCGAGTTCGTGGTGGTCGACAACACCCCAGAGGATTTTCAGGGCGTGTTCAACGACCCAGGGGCAATGCGGCGAGATCCGGTAATGCAGCACTGCAGGCGACAGAGCCTGCCGATCATCTGGGACCAGGGCACGTACACGTCTCAGGGCCAGGGCGAGCTGTGGGAGGAGCAGGCGCGCTACGGCTACCAGACCGGCATCGCGATGGCGCTGCATCTTCCCGAGGGCAAGCACTTCATGCTGGGCGTCGATCGCGACCGTGCGCTGCCGAGCGATCGCCACGAGCTGACCCGGGTAGTTGCCGACCTGCAGCTGTTCGCGGTGCATGCGCTCGATGCGGCGATGCGCGTGCTGCTGCCGAGCGCCACGGCCCAGGAGGCACCGGCGCTGACGCCGCGCGAGCTGGAGGCGCTGCGCTGGACGATGGACGGCAAGACGGCGTGGGAGGTGGGGTCGATCCTCGGCATCACCGAGCGCACCGCGGTGCTGCACCTGAACAACGCGATGCGCAAGCTCGGCTGCGTCAACAAGCACCAGGCCGTGCTGAAAGCCCTGCGGCTGGGGCTGATTCGCTGACGCAAACCCGCCCGATTTGGCCCGGAATCGCCGGCTCTGTCACCCTGTAAGAGTTGACAGTTTCATGGTCGAGCGTCCACTGCTGCAATCTCCGTCATGCGCCAAGGGCCAGGCGCCATACCCCGAACGGAGACCAACATGCAGCAAACCCGCAAGACCTCGTTCCTCAAGACCCTGTTCGGCGGCAAGCGCCGTGTCACGATCGAGCCGAAGAGGCCCGCGCTTCAGCCGCTTGACCCGCGTCAGTTGGCGCAGGTGGCTGGCGGCGAAAGCCTGCCGAAAGGCGGCTGGCAGTAAGTCAGTTTCCCTCGACGCGCCGGCGCTTCCCCCCTCCGGCCGGCTAGTCGGCGGCCCGGTTCACCCGGGCCGTTCTGCATTTCTGGGATCGCATTTGCCATGACGCCGTTGTTTCGGCGCGAGGCCCTCGAGGCGCACCGTCAGCAGTGGATGGGCGAGGTGCGCCTGGTGCGGCCGGTGTCGCTGTCGGTGATGGTCATCGTGTTGGTCGCCATCGCCGTCGCGGTGGGCACTTGGCTGGTGTTGGGTGAATACACGCGCAAGGCGCACGTGCGCGGCGTGCTTGTGCCCGATCGAGGTTGGATCCGCTTGGTGGCGCCGCAACTGGCCACGGTGACCGAACGGCGGGTGGTACAGGGGCAGACGGTGCGGGCAGGCGACGTACTGTTCGTGCTGGCGCTGGATCAACACCTGGGCGACGGCACGGCTCAGCAGCGGGTGCAGCGCAGCCTGCAGGCGCGGCAGGAGAGCCTGAACGAGTCGCTCGAGGCCCGCCAACGACTGAGCCGCGAACAGGAGACCGCGTTGACCCAACGCTTGGTCGGGCTGCGCCAGGAAGTGGCTCAGATCGACGCCGAGGCGGAACTGCAGCGCCAGCGGCTGACGCTGTCGCAGCAGACGCTGGCCCGGCTGGAGTCGCTGCGCGAAGAGCGCTTTGTGTCGACCGCGCAGATCAACACGAAGACCGAAGAGGTGCTGGCGCTGCGCGCGCAGCTGGTTGCGCTGGAGCGTCAGCGTAGCACGCTGTCACGTGAGATTGCCGCGCTCGAAGGCCAGCGGCGCGAATTGCCGCTGCAGGAGCGCACCCGGGCAGGCGAACTGCAGCGAGCGGCTGAGGTGCTGGCGCAGGAGTCCGCCGAGATCGAGGCCAAGCACGAGATGCTGATTCGTGCACCGCAGGACGGCACGCTGGCCGCGGTGCTGGCCGAGCCGGGGCAAACCGTATCGCCCGACGTGGCGCTGGCCAGCTTGGTCCCGTCGGATACCCGGCTGCAGGCCCATCTGTATGCGCCTTCGAGTGCGCTGGGCTTCATCCGCCCGCAGCAGCCGGTGCGGCTGCGAGTGGCTGCGTTCCCGTACGAGAAATTCGGCCACCAGGCCGGATCGGTGCTCCAGGTGTCCAGCACGCCGTTGCAGGCCGGTGAGCTGGCGGCGCTGCCGCTGGCGACGAAGCCGGACGAGCCGCTGTACCGCGTCACCGTCGGCCTGGAGCGGCAGACGGTGATGGCGTATGGCCAGGAGCAACCGCTGGCCGCTGGCATGCAGCTCGATGCCGACGTGATGCTCGAGCGGCGCCGACTGGTCGAGTGGTTGTTCGCGCCGGTGCTCGGCGTGGCGGGCCGGCTCTAGCCTGCGGGGTCGCATGACAGTCGCACGGGCGTTGCGCATCGGCTTCGGCGCTCCGAGCACGCCGGTGATCCTGCAGAACGAGGCGGCGGAATGCGCCCTGGCCTGTCTGGCCATGGTGGCGGCGTCTCATGGCCTGCAAACCGACATGCCCTCGCTGCGGCAGCGGTTTAACGTGTCCCTCAAAGGGGCGACGATGGCTGATCTGGCGAGCATGGCCCGCGCGCTGAAGCTGCAGACGCGGGCCGTGAGAGCCGAGCCCGAACAGCTCGACCAATTGCCGTTGCCAGCGATCCTGCATTGGGATTTCAACCACTTCGTCGTGCTCGTCAAGGTCGCCCGCGATGGGGTGTTGATCCACGACCCAGCGAGCGGCGCGCGCTGGCTCAAGTGGCAGCGGGTGTCGAGGCACTTCACCGGGGCGGCGATGGAGCTGACGCCGGAAGCCGGCTTCGAGCGCCGCGACGAGCAACGGCGGATCACGGTGCGCCAACTGCTGGGGCGGGTAACCGGGCTCAAGCGCTCGCTGGCGCAGATCATCCTGCTGGCGGCTGTGCTCGAGTTCTTCGTCCTGTTGAGTCCGTTCTTCATGCAGTGGGTGGTCGATGACGTGCTGGTCACGGTCGACCGGGATCTGCTGGTCACGCTCGGCATCGGCTTCGCGCTGTTGGTGGCGATCCAGGTGGCGACCGCGGCGATCCGCTCGTGGGGCGTGTTGCACCTGTCGGCCACGCTCAACCTGCAATGGCTCGGCAACGTGTTCGCGCACCTGTTGCGCCTGCCGCTGGGGTGGTTTGAGCGCAGGCACATGGGCGATATCTGGTCGCGCTTCTTCGCGGTGCAGCAGATCCAGAAGACTCTGACGACCAGCTTCCTCGAGGTGTTGCTCGACGGTGCACTGGTGGTGACGACGCTGGCGATGATGACGCTGTACAACGCGATGCTCAGCGGCGTGGTGCTGGGGTTCGTTGCGGCGTACGCACTGTTGCGTTGGACACTGTTCGCGCCGATGCGTCGCGCCACCGAGGAGGCCCTCGTGCACGATGCCAAGAAGACCAGCCACTTTCTCGAGTCGCTGCGTGGCGTGATGGCGATCAAGCTGTTTGCGGCCGAGGCGGACCGGCAGGCGCGGTTCATGAATCTGGTGGTCGACGCCATGAACGCCGACATCGTGGTGCGCCGGCTCGAGGTGACTCTGGCGGTGGCCAACCGCGGCCTTTTCGGGCTGGAGCGCGTGCTGGTGGTGTGGATCGGGGCGACGCTGGTGCTTGACCACGCGCTCACCGTCGGCATGCTGCTGGCGTTCGTCGCCTACAAGGAGCAGTTCTCACAGCGCGTCGCCGCGTTGATCGACAAGTGGGCCGAGCTGCGCATGCTCAAGGTGCAGGGTGAGCGACTGGCCGACATCGTGCTGAGCGAGCCCGAGGCCGTGCAGGCCGCCACGAGCGCGGACTTGACACCTGGGGCGGGCGACGGCGCGCCGCCTCGCATCGAACTGCGCAACGTGGGGTTTCGCTACTCTGACAGCGAGGGCGAGGTGCTGCGCAGCGTGAGCCTGAGCATCGAGCCCGGGGAATCGGTGGCGATCGTCGGCCCGTCGGGGTGCGGCAAGACCACGCTGATCAAGCTGATGCTGGGCATCCTGACGCCGCTGCGCGGCGAAGTGCTGGTGGGTGAGCGGCCGCTGGGCGTGTTGGGTGCTGGCAGCTGGCGCTCGATGGTCGGCACCGTGATGCAGGATGAGCCACTGTTCGCCGGCTCGATCGCCGACAACATCTGCTTTTTCGATTCGCATCCAGACATGGAGCGCGTCGCCGAATGCGCCCGTTTGGCGGCGGTGCACGACGAGATCACGGCGTTGCCGATGGGGTACTACACGCTGATCGGCGAGATGGGTGCTGCGCTGTCGGGGGGGCAGAAGCAGCGGGTCCTGCTGGCGCGCGCACTCTACAAGCGGCCGCGCGTGTTGTTCCTGGACGAGGCGACGAGCGCGTTGGACGTGGAGCGCGAGCGGATGGTGAATCAGGCGGTGCGTCAGCTGCGGCTGACACGGGTGATCGTCGCGCATCGTCCCGAGACCATCGCGAGCGCCGATCGTGTGGTGGTGCTCGCCGAAGGCGGCGTGTCGCACGACTTGCGTTCGGTCGCTGGCGCAAGCGCGTCGCAGAAGGCCCACTGAAGGCGCGGCGTGGTCTGCTCGGCGCCCGGACGCCGAGTTTCTACAATGCGTGCCCTGTACTGATCAGCAGCCGCATGCAGTTCCCCAAGCATTTCGATGTGATCGTGGTCGGTGGCGGCCACGCCGGTACTGAAGCGGCGCTCGCAGCCGCTCGGATGGGGTGCGCCACGCTGCTGCTGACTCACAGCCTCGAGACTCTGGGGCAAATGAGCTGCAATCCGTCGATCGGGGGCATCGGCAAGGGCCACTTGGTCAAGGAGGTCGATGCGCTGGGCGGCGCCATGGCGGCTGCGATCGACGAAGCAGGGATCCAGTTCCGCATCCTCAACGGCTCGAAGGGCCCGGCTGTGCGTGCAACCCGCGCGCAGGCCGATCGAGCGCTGTACCGCGCGGCGATTCGGCGGCGCCTGGAGTACCAACCCAGCCTGTGGTTGTTTCAGCAGTCGGTTGACGACCTCTACTTGAATGAAAGTGGCGCAATTGCTGGCGTTGTGACACAAGTGGGCATTCGCTTCGAGGCGGAGAAGGTGATCTTGACCGCGGGTACGTTCCTGAACGG
>Ga0335070_10009578_pt1 | contig 11337 bp, 11 predicted proteins | sample Lox_Sample_13_FD_206722 | JGI IMG/M metagenome (GOLD analysis project Ga0335070, IMG submission 206722) | Soil microbial communities from Loxahatchee National Wildlife Refuge, Florida, United States - Lox_Sample_1.3 | ecosystem: Environmental > Terrestrial > Soil > Wetlands | place: USA... | reverse complement strand
GCGCCGCAGATGTTGGTCATGCCGCGACATCCGCCGTGGTGGCTGGAATTATCGGAATCATTGCCCTCGATGCCGTATTTGCCGTCTGCACCAACGCGCTTGGGGTCTAGTGCCATGGCACAGCATGAGAGTGCCGAGGAACGGATCAATGTGCGGAACCTCACGGTCGCGTTCGGCTCACGTGTGATCCAGCGCGACCTAAGTTTTTCGATCCGTCAAGGCTCGGTCTTCGCGATCATGGGCGGCAGTGGCTGCGGCAAGAGCACCGTGCTGAAAGCGATCATAGGTTTGTTGCGTCCGTCGACCGGGGCAATCACAGTGGATGGCGAGGACTATTGGGCCGCTAGCGAGGCGCGCCGCGCGGTGATCAGCCGTCGTTTCGGCGTGCTGTTCCAGAGCGGCGCGTTATGGAGCTCGATGACAGTGGCCGAGAACGTGAGTCTGCCGCTGCAAATGTTCACGAACCTCGCGGCCGATGCGATCGAGGTCCTGGTTCGGCTTAAGCTCTCGTTGGTAGGTTTGGCCGCAGATGGCCCCAAGATGCCCGCCGAGCTTTCGGGGGGCATGCGCAAACGTGCGGCGCTTGCACGCGCCCTCGCGCTCGATCCGGAAATCCTGCTGTTTGACGAGCCGTCGGCGGGGCTTGATCCGATCACATCGAAGCGGCTCGATGAGCTGATCCTGGAATTGAGCAAGGGTCTCGGCGCCACTGTCGTGATCGTGAGCCACGAGTTGGCGAGCCTATTTGCGATCTGCGATGACGGTGTTTTTTTGGACGCGGAGACGAGGACAGCCATCGCACACGGCTCGCCACAGGCATTGCGTGACACGTGCGATCACGCAACGGTACGCGCCTTCATGGAGCGGGGCCGATTGGAAACTGTTCGAGCCTAGGGGCACTCGCAATGAACACGAGGTCCGCAGTAGTCGGTGCGTTCATCCTCGGTGGGCTTGCTCTCGTTGTTGCTGGCATTTTGTTCTTTGGAGGCACGCGCTTGTTCGCCACGAGCACGCGCGCCGTCGTATTCTTTGGCGAGTCAGTCGCGGGGCTCGACGTCGGCTCGCCCGTCACGTTCCACGGTGTGCGCATCGGGGCCGTCCAAAGCATTTCGATCCACTTCAAGCCTGACACCATGACTGCGCAAATTCCCGTCTACTTGGAAATCCAACCGACTCGATTGGTTTTCGAAGGGAGGAAACTTGGTGGTTCAGCAGCGGATTACGCGGATCTCGTTCGAGCTGGTCTGCGCGCCCAACTGTCGCTTCAAAGTTTCGTTACTGGTCAACTGCGTGTGGATCTCGATTTCCGGCCTGGTAGCCCAGCACAACTGATCGGGTCGATTAAAGACGTGCCTGAGATCCCGGCCATCCCATCGGAACTCAGTCAGCTGCGAAATCAGCTAACGCAATTGCCGCTGGGTGAGCTTGCAGACGCGGCGCGACAGGCTTTTGCCTCCGTTGAGCGACTCTCGGATCACCTTAATTCTCGACTTGACCCCCTTCTGGACAGCGCTGAGCGTGCCACCGACGCTGCTGCGCGAACTTTGCAAACCACGAACGAGGCGGTTCGTACCCTGCAGGTGGAGGCGTCCACGACGCTGCGTCACCTGGATTCACTGCTTGTTGATGCTAACCATCAGGTCAACGCGCGGGGTGGTGAGCTCGAACGCACCCTGACGGCAGCCGATCGCGCAGTGCGGAAGGCGGAGACGCTACTCGAATCGCTGAACAGTATGGCGGAGCCGCGCTCGCAGTTCCGCGGCGATCTCGAGTCGAGCTTGCGCGACCTCGCCGCTAGCGCCAGCTCCCTACGCAGCTTCGCCGAAACGATCGAGCGGAACCCGAATGCCCTGCTTATGGGGCGAGCCAACCGATGAAGGAGGCCGCCGCCGGCGCACAGTATTGGAGCTGGATCTTTCGGGCTGCGGTCTCGCCGATGGTTGGCGCTGCGATGTGCGGAATGGCCAGCTGCAGTATGTCTGGTCCGCCTCCTGCAGAGTACGTTCTCGGAGCCATACCTACGGCGACGGCGAGCACGGTATCGCAGACAGAATTCCCTGTCGTCGAAGTAAGGCGCGTCCAGCTTCCCGACTATCTTGACACGACAAACATTCTAGAGCGCAGAGGCAACCAACTGGTCCCAAGCTCGGCTGGCCGCTGGGGCGAGAGGTTGTCGGTCGGAATGACCCGCGCCCTCACCGCTTCGCTTGCCGCCCGGCTCACCCGTATGGTCGTGACCGCAACGCCGCCAATTGCACGTCCGGCATGGCAGATCTTTGTCGATGTCTCTGCGTTCGAGCCGAGATCGGATCGCCAAGTCGTTCTTGTCGCCCGCTGGACCATCGCCGATGGCGCCAGTCGCCGGACCATCGTCGCAGAACAAGCCTCTCTCGTCGAAGCTATCGCTGGCATTGACGATGGCGCAGTCGTCGCAGCAATGTCGCGTGTTCTCGAGGAATTGGCCAGTCGGCTCGCCGCTGGGATCGAAAGTAATCGTCGGCCGGGTTGAGCTCTTCGTCTATGATCCGCACCACAGGCGACAGACGCTTCATGCTGGAACGGCATCGGCTCTGGGTGACGACTGGTAATCGCGATGAACTTCATCGTCGGCTGCTGCACAGCTTTCGTGATGAATTCCGCGTCGCGGGAGTCGGTCTTTTGTCACTTCGAGGCAGGCCGCACATATTTGGCCGGCATCAGGCGCGTGTGGTGGCCAAGCGCGGTGAGTTTACTACCTAGGCGTTGCGCGTCGACGCATGCCTCGATGCCAACTAGCCAGGGCAACACGTTGATAGTCCAATTCCCTAGGGCCAGCGAGTTGACCCCGCGAGCTGCTGGAGGGATCGCCTGCTCTGGCAATCCAATTCCCTGATTCTGGTTTTGAATTCCCTGCTCGACCCAAAAATTTCCCTGCTTCAATATGGAGGAAATTTAAAGAATTAACGCTTAATAACAGCAAGTTAGGGTCCTATCCTTGGTCTCCAAAGTTCCATTTTTGAAGAAATTCCCTGTATTTTCCCTGATGATCAGGGAAGTCCACCCGGGAGACGGGTTCGCGCAAGACTGCACCCGCCACCAAATTCCCGAAAGATACCAGTGCCTTATCAGGGGGTCTCCAGCGCGTATGCCTGGAGACCCCCAAGGCAGGCCCCTGCGTGCAGTCCCGAAGGCTGCCGCGACGTGGGCAATCGCAATTCGTGTCCTTTCCGAGATACCAGCACTCGGTCCACAGGGGCCGCTTCGGCGCCAACTCCCGTATTTCACGACCCGGATCGCAACAGGTGTCTTAGGCGCAAATGCGCGGCCCAGCGCGCCGCTGAGCGCACGGCTTGCACAATGAGCTTCGGCTGAACCGCCGCCCGCGGACGGATCAAAAGAGCTCGGGCACGTCGTTCATGGAGCGCGCCTGCTCAATGAGCGTCGGCAGGAGGCTACAGAACTCCTCGGCCCAGGCTTCCGGCACCGTGGTGCTCACCTTGATGAAGCGGTTGCCGAAGCGGGCAGTGTGGTAGACGCCCTGGCGGATCATGATGCCGTGCTCCTGCATGGCCGCGACCAGCGCCTCGGGCCGCACGCCCGCATCGATGCATTCGACGACGACGAAATTGCCGTTGGAGGGATAGACCGGCAGGCGGAAGCCGGGGATCGCGTCGGCCGCCTTCTTGATGCGCGCCTGGTTGCGGCGCTGGATGGCGTTGACCTCGGGAAACCAGCTGTCGCGCATCTTGAGCCCGGCGATGGCGGCGCGCTGCGAGATCACGTTGGAGCCGAGGTTGTTGGGCGGCGCGCTGGCCAGCCGGGCAATCCGGTCGGGCGCGCCGACGACAGCACCGATCCGGAGGCCAGCGGTGCCCAGCCATTTGGAGAAGCTGTAGATGGTGAGCGTGCCCTCGGGGTAGAGGCGCGCGGCGAGGGTATGATCTGTCGCGAAATGGCGGTAAGTGCAGTCGTGCACGATCAGCGCGCCGAGCCGCTTCGCGATCTGCACGATGCCGCGCATTTCGTCGGCGCTGATGCACGAGCCGAGCGGGTTGTTCGGATCGACGAGATAGATCAGCCGGGTCTTGTCGTCGACGGCGCGTTCCAGCATCGCCGCCGAGAGGCTGTAGCCGCAGCGCTCGTCGTAAATCGGAATCTCGGTCACGGTTGCGCCGACCGCACGCGAGAAGGCGATCGGCCATTTCCAGCTCGGATCCGTGGCGACGAAACCGTCGCCCGGCTTCAGGAAGCAGTGGCACAGGTGGTAGAGCGCCTCGACGCCGCCGTCGGTGACCATCGCAATGGCGCCCGGCAGGCCGAGATCGTCGACGATCCCGGCGCGCAGCTCCTCAAAACCGAGGGGCGGGGCGTAGGCGCGGAACTCGTCGGCCTCGATGCTGTCGATCATCGCCTGCTTGACCGCCGCGGGCAGCGGGAGGTGGTTGGTGTTCTGGCCCATCCAGCGCAGGCCCGGCGTGTTGAACAGCCGGTCGAAATATTTGTTGCGCGTCTCGAAATCGCTCATGGGGCCTTCCGGTTGCTTCGTCGCGTCGCGCGCCGCCGTCAGGAAACGGCCGCGCTCTTCTCGAGCGACATGTGCTGTGCCTTGAGGTGCTTCGAGAGATAGTAGTCGCCGAAGCGCACCGGCGGGTATTTCTCCTGCTCGCCCGCGCCGTAGAAAGCGCGGATGCAGCGGATCTCCGCGTCGACATTCGGGTTGTGGAAGAAGGGGATGCTGAGCCGCCCGAGCGCCGCGAACTCGGCCGGCGGATTGGCGACGCGATGCGGGTTGGACAGCCATTTGTCGTTGGTCCAGCGCATCATCAGGTCGCCGATGTTGCACACGAAGGAATCGGGCCGCGGATGGACGTCGACCCAGCCGCCGCTCAGCACCTTCACCTGCAGGCCGCCTGGAACGTCCTCGCCCTTGAGGATGGTGAGCGTGCCGTAGTCGGTGTGCTCGCCGGCGCGCAGCTGGCCCGGCGCCGGCGGCGTCGCCTGCGGCGGGTAGTAGATCGCGCGCATGGTGCTGGTGTGGCGGTCGACCTTGTCGTCGAAATAGTGATCGTCGAGGCCGAGTGCGCGGGCGAAGAGCTGGAGTATGTGCAGCGACAGCCCCTCCATGGCGCGGTAGTAGGTCTCGAAGGCGGGGCGGAAGCCGCTGCGGTCCGCCGGCCAGCGATTGGGCATGAAGAAATAGGTCTCCGCCGGCGTGCCGCGCGCGGCGGCCGGCGCGCCGTCGATCGGCCCCATGGCGAAGCTTTCCTGAAGGTCGGGCGGCGTCGCCTTGCCGGTCGAGTAGGCGAGGCCGCGGCTGCCGACATGGCTGTAGCCGCGGCTGATCCGCTCGACCGGCTGCGGCGTCTTGAGCTTTTCCTCGAGCGGGAGGGCGAAGAACGCCTTCGCCTCGCGCTCGAGCGCCGCGATCGTGGCGGCGGGCACGCCATGGCCGACGACCGTGAAGAAGCCGATCTCCTCGCACGCCGTGCGGATCGCCTCGGCGACCTTCTGGCGGTCTGCCGCCCTCCCCGAGAACGAGGGCGCGAGATCGACGACCGGTACGCTTTCCATTGTCATGCCCGCCTCCTGTGAGCGCTAGCCGATAGGCTATTGCTTGGCGATCTCGACCTTCTGCTTGACGAGGCTGTGCCCGTCCTTCCAGGCGACCAGATAGACGTTGAAGCCATAGGCCTGGCCCTTCGCATCGAAGCGGTAGCGGCCCATCAGGCTCTCATAGTCGGTCTGGGCGAGCGCCTCGCGCAGCTTCTCCGGGTCGGTCGAGCCTGCCCGTTTGATCGCCGCGGCCAGGATGTGCATCGTGTTGTAGCCGGCGGCGGAGAACTTGGTCGGCGCCTCCTTGAAGGCCTTCTGGTACTCGTCCATGAACTTCTTGTTCATGGCCGTGTCGATTTCCGGCACCCACTCGATGATGCCGGTGACGTTGTCGGTGAAGCTGCCGACGAGCTTCGCCCAGGTCGCCGAGCAGAAGGCGCCTTCGCCGAGGATCGGCACGGTCAGGCCGAGCTGGCGTGCCTGCGTGGTCACGTTGCCGGCGTTCTGGAAGCCGCCGACCGAAAAGATCGCATCCGGCTTGGCCGCGCGGATCTTGGTCAGGTGCTCGGTGAAATCCGTGTCGTTGCGATCGAAATATTCCTCGGCGACGATCTGCGCGCCGAGCGCCTTGAGCGCGTCGCCATAGGCCTTGACGGCCGACCGCCCCCAGTCGTCCGACGTGACGATGAAGGCGATGCGCTTGGCTTTGCTGATCTCCATCAGCGCCTTGCCGAGCGAGGCGCCGTTGAGCGACGTCGTCGTGGTCGCCCGGAAGAACCAAGGATTGCCCGTCTCGGTCAGGCGCTCCGCGGTCGACACGCCGCTGATCAGCGGCAGCTTGTACTTCTTGACCGATTCGGAGACCGCGCCGGTCGCCGAGCTGCACAGCGCGCCGAGAATGGCCACGACGTGATCGTTGGTGATCAGCTTTTCGGCGGACGTCACCGAATGTCCGGGGTTGCAGGCGCCGTCCTCGGCGACCAGCTTGATCTTCTTGCCCAGGACGCCGCCCGCGGCGTTGATCTCTTCGAGCGCGACCTTGGCGCCGTTGAGCTCGGTCTGCCCGTCATAGGAAACGCCGCCGCTCAGCGGGTAGACCGCGCCGACGACGATTTCCGCATCGGCGGCATGGGCCGCGGTGACGCCGAGCGTCAGCGCGACCGCCAGTATGGATTCCCGCAACATCCTCATGACTAAATCCTCCTTTCGTATCCCCTTCCTTGGTCCCCAGTTCACGTTCATCGATCAGGCGCGCCGGGCGCGCTTCACGCCGGCCAGCCCGCCGCCCAGATAGGCCCGCTTCACGTCCGGGTCCTGCAACAGGTCCTGCCCAGGCCCGGATTTGACGATGGCGCCGTTTTCCAGGACGTAGGCGCGCTGGGCGCGGCGCAACGCCAGCACCGCGCTCTGCTCGACCATCAGGATCGCCGTGCCCTGGCGGTGGATGCTGCTCACTGTCTCGACGACCTGGTCGACCATGAGCGGCGCCAGGCCGAGCGACGGCTCGTCGAGCATGAGCAGACGCGGCCGGCACATCAGCGCGCGGCCGACCGCGACCATCTGCTGCTCGCCGCCCGAGAGCGTGCCGCACAGCTGACGCCGCCGCTCGGCGAGCCGCGGGAAGATCTCGAAGACGCGCTCGATGTCGGCGCGGATCTCGGCGGTGCCGCGGCGGCCATAGGCGCCGAGCCGCAGATGCTCGGTGACCGAGAGCTGCGGCCAGATCTTCCGCTCTTCGGGGCAATGAGCGATGCCGCGATGGACGATCTCGGCCGTGGAAGCGCGGTCGATGCGCGCGCCCTCCCACAGGATTTCCCCGGCATGGGGCGGCGTGAGGCCGGAGATGGCGCGCAGTAGCGTCGACTTGCCGGCGCCGTTGGCGCCGATGATGGCGACGAACTCGCCTTCGCCGACGGTCAGGCTGGCACCACGCAGCGCGACGATCGAGCCGTAACGGCAGCTGATGGCGCGCACGTCAAGCATCCGCCACCCATTCGCGGCCGAGATAGACGGACACGACGGCAGGGTCCTGGCTGACCGCCTCGGGCGCGTCCTCGGCGATCTTCTCGCCGTGATGCAGCACGACGATGTTGTCCGAGACGCTCATCACCAGGCTCATATTGTGCTCGACCAGCAGCACGGTGATGCCGCGGTCGCGCAACAGGCAGATCAGCTCGCCGAGCCTTTCCGATTCGTCCTTGTTGAGGCCGCTGGCCGGCTCGTCGAGCATGAGCAGGCGCGGCTGCGCGGCCAGGCCGACCGCTACCTCCAGCAGGCGCTGCTCGCCGTAGGACAGCTCGCGCGCCGCATAGTCGGCCTTGTGCTCAAGACCGACGGTCGCGAGAATGTCGCGCACCAGGCCCGGCGCCGCCTCGACGAAGGCGGCGACGCGCCCGCCGCCGAACATGATCTCGACGAAGCCGGCGTCGAGCCGGTTGAGCAGGCCGATGCGCACGCAGTCGAAGACGCTCAGCTCCGGGAACACCTCCGTCTTCTGATAGGTGCGCACCAGCCCGCGCCGCGCGATGCGATAGGGCGGCAGGCCGGCAAGCGGCTGGCCGTCAAAGGTGACGGCGCCTCGGCTCGGCCGCCGGAAGCCGGTGATGACGTTGAAGAGGGTGGTCTTGCCCGCGCCGTTGGGCCCGATCACGCTGACGATGCCGCCGGCCGGCACGCCGAAGGAGACGTTCCGGAGGGCCGCGATGCCGCCGAAGCTGACCGATACCGACTCGAGCTCGAGCAGCATGACCCGCCTCAATTGCCCAGGGCAGCGGCGGGCGCGCGCCGGCGCCGCTCCCACAGCGATGCGAGGCCGTTCGGCAGCACGAGGATCGCGATCAGGAGGATGGTGCCGAGCACGACCAGGCGGTAGGTCGTGGCGACGCGCAAGGCCTCCGGCAGCACGGTGAAGACGACTGCGCCGATGATCGGCCCCGCGATCGACATCTTGCCGCCGATCACGACCATGACCAGCATGGTGGTGGTGTAGGAGAACAGGAACAGGTCGGGGCTGACGAATTGCATGTAGTGGCCATAGAGCGCTCCGCCGATGCCGGCGAAGAAGCCGCCGACGACAAAGGCGATCATGGCATGGCGAAAGGCGCTGACCCCGACCGCCTCGCCGAGGTTCTCGTTCTCGCGCAGGGCGGCGAGGCCCCAGCCGATGGGCGACCGCACGATGCGCGCGATCGTCGCGATGCAGATCGCGGCCATGGCGAGGACGAGGTAGTAGAACGCGATCTTGGTGCCGAAATCGATGACGCCGAGACCGGGAATCGCAACCTTCGGCGCGGCGACGCCGTCGAGCCCCATCTGGCCGCGCGTCAGATCGACGGCATTGACGGCGATCAGGTGCATGATCTCGGCGAAGGCGACCGTGGTGATGATGAAGCGGTTGCCGCGCACCTTGAGCACCAAGCCGCCGACCAGGAAGGCGGCGAGCGCGCTGATCACCGCCGCGCAGACCAGGCCGCCCCACATCGAGACGCCCAGGCGCAGCAGCAGCAGCGCCGAGACATAGGCGCCGAGCCCGAAGAACGCCGCATGGCCGAGCGACAGGAGGCCGGCATAGCCGACGAGCAGCGACAGGCTCGAGGCGACGATGGTGAAGATGGTGGCGATGATCAGAAGGTGCAGCTCGTAGCCCTGGCCGATCGCAAGCGGCGCCGCGAGGAGCGCTGCGGCGCCTGCCGCCCAGGGCACCAGGCGCAAGGGCGAACGGTCAGGAGCGCTTGAAGAGGCCATCGGGTCGATAGAGCAGAATGAGGATGACCAGGACGAAGCCGATCGCATCCTTGTAGGCGGACGAGACCAGGGTCCCGAGGCTTTCGGCGAGGCCGAGGATGAGGCCGCCGACGACGCTGCCGCCGATGCTGCCGAGGCCGCCCAGGATCACGACGATGAAGGCCTTGAGTGTGGCGGTGGTGCCCATGGTCGGGTAGACGAAGAAGATCGCGCCGAGCAGCACGCCGCCGAGCGCGGCGAGGCCCGCGCCGAGCGCGAAGGTCGCGGCATGGACCTTGTCGATCGAGATGCCGACCAACGCCGCCGCTTCCGACTGCTGGAAGGTCGCGCGCATGGCCGTGCCGAGCAGCGACCGGTTGAGGAACAGATAGACAAGCAGCAGCGCGCCGAACGTGGTCACGACCGCGAAGACGCGGGCCTCGGTGGTGAATACCGGGCCGAGCTGGATCGGCATCTGCGAGAAGCCGGTGGCGATGGGCTCCGGCTGGGGCCCCCACAGCACGCGCGCGGCATTCTCGAGCAGGATGGCGAGGCCGACGGTTGCCAGCACGCTCGACATGGCCGGCTCGTAGCGCAGGCGTCGGAAGATGGTGCGCTCGAGCAGGAGGCCGAGCGCCATGACGACCAGCACCACGAGCGGCACCGTCAGGAGATAGTGCAGGCCGAGCCGCGCCGTCAGGAAATAGCCGAGGCAGCCGCCCAGCATGTAGAGCTGCCCGTGCGCAAAGTTCGCGATGTTCATGATGCCGAAGATCATGGTCAGGCCGACCGCGATCAGCGCATAGCTCGCGCCGATCAGCAGGCCGTTGAACAGGAACTGCGGCAGCAGATCGATCATCGCGCCCGATGGTCTTTCATCCAATCGTCATCATGCTTCGACTGTATCGGCGCATTTCCATGGACACAATAAGAAATTTGCGTACAATTTTGGATCATTTGCACACAATATCGGCAGGACGATGGATCTCGGGCTGAAGGACCAAGTCGTGGTGGTGACGGCGGCGAGCGGCGGGCTCGGCCGCGCGATTGCCGAGGAATTCGCGGCCGAAGGCGCCCGCGTCGTGATCGCGGCGCGCAACGAGGGGCGGCTGCGCGACGCGGCGGCGGCGATCGGCAAGGCGACCGGCAACGCGCCCAAGCCCTATCGCGCGGACTGCACGGTCGAGGCCGACATCGCGGCGCTGGTCCGGGACACGGTCAAGGATCACGGGCGCCTCGACGTCATGATCTGCAACTCGATCGGCCCGCGCACGGCGCCGTTCGAGGAGATGAGCGACGCCCTGTGGCGCGAGGCCCTCGACGTCAAGGTGATCGCCCAGCTGCGCTGCGCGCGAGAGGCGTTCCGCGCCATGCAGAAGCAGCGCTCCGGCTGCATCCTCTTTCTGGCCGGCACGCATGGCCGCCAACCGCGCACCTATTCGGTGACCGCCGGCGTGACCAACGCCGCCCTGATCAACGCCAGCAAGGTGCTGGCCGAGGCGGCGGGCCAGTACAACATCCGCGTCAACGCGATCAATCCCGGCCCGATCGAGACCGACCGCATGGTCTATCTGATCAAGGAGAAGGCGGCCGAGCTGTCGGTCTCCGAGCCCGAGGCCAAGCGCATCCTGGCCGACGTGACCGTGCTGAAGCGCTTCGGCCTGCCCGAGGAGGTCGCCGCCGCGGTGACGTTCCTGGCGTCTCGCCGCGCGAGCTTCATTACCGGTATCATGTTCGACATCGACGGCGGGCAGGTGCAGGCGATCTGATCTCCGGCGCGCGAATTCGATAAGCGCGGCCGGATGTCCCAGTAGAGGATCGAGAATGGCAAGACCGCGGAAGTCTGGCGCCGCCAAAGCCGGCGAGGCGGCGAAACGGCAGCGCAAGCGCGCCAACCCGCGCTATGAGGAACTCAGGGCGCTCCTCGAAGAGGCAATCATAAAAGGCGAGCTGCCGCCCGGGACGCGCCTCGAGGAGCAGGAACTCGCTGAGCGCTACCGGGTGTCGCGCACGCCGGTGCGCGAGACGCTGCGCCTCCTGGCGTCGAGCGGCCTGGTCGAGATGCGGGCGCGGCAGGGCGCG
>Ga0335070_10009576_pt1 | contig 11338 bp, 12 predicted proteins | sample Lox_Sample_13_FD_206722 | JGI IMG/M metagenome (GOLD analysis project Ga0335070, IMG submission 206722) | Soil microbial communities from Loxahatchee National Wildlife Refuge, Florida, United States - Lox_Sample_1.3 | ecosystem: Environmental > Terrestrial > Soil > Wetlands | place: USA... | reverse complement strand
TGTTTTGCGAGTGATCGTAACGCCGGCCGTTTAGAGCCCCATCTTATCCTGCGTGAACCCTCGTGCCTTCGTGGTTGCTGATCTTTCACGAAACCCGACTGTTCAATCCCGACTCTCCGATCCCACCAATTTCGATTCCAGCCTCGCCTTCACGCCCGGCCACTCGCTATCCAGAATGCTGAAATACACGGTGTCCCGCACACGCCCCGTCCATGTCACCACATGCCTCCGCAGCGTCCCTTCTTCTCTAGCTCCAATCCGCAAAATGGCGTTGCGCGATCTCTGATTCAGAGCGTCCGTCTTCAATTCCACGCGAATGCATCCCCAAACTTCAAATGCGTGCCGCAGCATCAGGTATTTCGCTTCGGTATTGACCGCGGTGCGCTGCCAGGCGGGAGCAATCCAGGTTGAGCCAATCTCCACGCGCCGGTTTGCGCGATCGATGTTCATAAACCGCGTGCTGCCGATCACCCGTCCAGAACTGCGCTCCACTGTCGCAAAGACGACAGACTCTCCCCGGTCCTGCTCCGCAAACGCCTTATCGACGAGTGTGCAGAAATCCTCACGGGTCTTCATCGAGTGGGGAATCCAGCGAAAGATATCCTCGAGATCATCCTTCGCTACATGCCAAAACAATTCGTCGTGCTCGCGACGGATAGGCTCCAATCGCATGACGTTTCCCTCCAGCGTCACAGGGACAGCGATATCCAGAGCAGTGAAAATTGCATTCATCGAGTGCATGCCAATAACCATAGCAGGAGCTCCCATTCTCCTAATTTTCAATATCTTGCATCGTGCGCCAGAGTCCCCCGAAAACGGAGATCCCAAACTCCATACGAGAACACCCTACGGGGGGGATTCCCATCACCCGAAAGTAGGACGTCCTTCGCCTTCGAAAGAGTTTGTCACGGCCCCGATATGGGCTTTCGCGGAAGACCGATCAGTTACATAATTGCTCCCGCTTGAACAAAGATTCACTTCAGTTCAAGCCTAAATCGGTAGGAGGAGTAGTGAGTATGACGTTCATTCCCACAGAAAGCGGCTTCATGCGTTTGGAAGATTCCGAAAAACTTTTGCGCGCGGTATTTCCGAACTACCCCAATCTGCAACCGTGCCACGGCGTGCCGACCTTGGAACCGATCGCCCAGAGAAGCAAAGACCGGAAGTAGGTATGTTTCGCATCACTGACAAAACGTGTCATGAGTTCACACTCGCCGAAATTCTCATCATGGCAGCGATGAACCTGGAAACTGCGCTATCGGGACCTCCCATGTGTCGACAGGCTACCGGAGACTTGGCAGCACGATATCGCTCTCTTCAAAAAACCGCCACAATAACTCAATAACCAGCCTGCAGTAGTTTCAAACGAACTTTCGCCATTCCCATGCAGTTATCTTGCATCTCCGCTCCGTTTCAGGCATCTCAACAACAACACGCTTTCTGCTAATGTGTTGACGGCACGCATGATCTCACGAACTCATATTTCAAACGTCCAACTACGGATATGGCAACAGCCCTCGGAATACTGTCGGCAGGGGTGTCGTCGGTGAAGGCTCACTGTCTCCCGTTCTCTGAGATCCCGCACACCTCGCGCCTTTTCCTCGATCTCCTTGCGTATACCCCTCAGGTTCAGAAGTTCTATCCGCACTCACCACATTTCAATGAATGGCTTCACCGCGAAGCCGCAAAGATCTCGTATGACGCGTCACGCCGCGAGCGCGTAACCTCCATCCTCGAACGACAAAACAGATCCTGGAATGCTTCCCGGAAGACGCTCTCGAATCTCGACTGCCTGCGCAAGGGCGCGGCCACCATCGTCACAGGGCAGCAGGTCGGCCTCTTTGGCGGACCGACCTTTGCGCTTTACAAAGCTCTTACGGCGGTGAAGCTGGCTGAGGAAGCCAGCCGCGCAGGCGTCGAAACGATCCCCGTCTTCTGGCTCGCCACCTACGATCACGATCTCGCCGAAGTCAATCACGTTTCCATCCCCGGCGCCGATGGGGAGCTGCAACTCCTCACGACCCCGAGCCACGATGTACCCGGCGCGCCCGTTAGCAATGTTCGTTTTGGTGATGAGATCGGTCCCGTCGTCGAGCGAGCCGCTGCATTGCTGGGCGAGACTGAAGCCACACAATTCCTGCGCGAATCCTATCGCCCTGGCGAGAGCTTGGGCAGCGCCTTCGCTCGTCTCTATGCCCGCATCTTCGCCGACTGGGGTGTGGTCCTGCTCGATGCTTCCGACCCGGAATTCTCACAAATCGCGCAGCCAATCTATCGTGATGCGATAGAACGATCCGAAGAGCTTGCCGCTGGACTGCTCGATCGCGGCAAAGCGCTCGAATCTGCTGGATATCATCAGCAAGTCAAGGTGACGGAATCGTCCGTGCTGCTGTTCACGACAAGGAACGGCACCCGTTTGCCGCTGTCGCGTCGTGTTTCTACAGCCGGCCTTGAGTTCGTGGTCGATGGCGCGGCGGCCGATGAAAAGCTCTCTCCCTCGCAACTGCTCGATGAAATCAGCGAGCATCCCGAACATTTCAGCCCCAACGTGCTCCTCCGGCCTGTGGTCGAAGACTATCTCCTTCCGACCCTTGCCTACACAGGAGGAGCCGCGGAATCGGCATATTTCGCGCAAGCCGGCGTGGTCTACGAAAATCTGCTGGGACGAGTAACTCCGATCCTGCCACGCTTCTCGGCAACCATCGTCGAGCCCAAAATGCAACGGTTGCTCCAGAAGCATGGGCTTGCGATCACTGATCTGTTCCAAGGACCCGAAGAGTTGCGCCGGGACATCGCCACCCGGCAGCTTCCGCGCGATCTGCAGGCAGCCTTTGACGAGGCGAGGTCATCGTTCGACGAAAACATCTCTGCGGTCAAAGAGAAGCTTGAGAAACTCGACCGCACCCTGGTTGACGCCGCCGAAACCGCCCGGTCAAAGATGCAGCATCAGTTAGAAAAGCTCTACGCGCAGGCAGCCCGTGCGGAAGCACAGAAAGGCGAGCTTGTGACGCGCCATGCCGAAATACTCAGCCAGGCGCTCTATCCCAATAAAGGCCTGCAGGAACGCACGATTGGCGGCATATATTTCGTCGCGCGCTACGGCCTCGACTTCCTGCACCAGCTCTACGACACTATCAACGCGAACTGCCCCGATCACCAGATCGTCGAGCTGTAGTTTGCTCGCTACTGCTTCAGAAGCCTTTGAAGTTCGTCGCGGAGCTGTGAGTACGCGGCGTCGCTGAACTGTCCATGCCTTTGCTGCACGATCTGTCCTGAGCGATCGAGTACCGCAAGATAGGCGTCATCAGGTTCTTTGTAGTTGACGAGCTTCTTCAGCTCCGATTCACCCTGTAAGATCGGCACGAAATGATCGCGCTGATTTTCCTTTGTACCCTTTTTGATTCCCGAGATCACCATGCCGCGAATGAAGCGCGGTACCTCTTCCAGCACCGGCAACTGATAGAGTTCGAAGCCGCTCTGGCTGCCGAATTCGGCACTAATCCTGTCGGACCAGGCTCCGGTGGGCGTTTTCGAAGCCTTGCTGAATCCAAATACTAGGACCGCGACGTGCCCCTGGGTAGCGTCAGGCAGAGTAACTTTGCGGCCGGCAAAGCTCTCACCCTCAATACGCGGCATTGGTTGAGGCGTCTGCGCCAAGGCGGCAGTCGCGAGAGCGAGGATACAAACAATTTGTTTCAAAGTTCCCGAACCTCCGCGCGCGGCAGCCTGCCAAGGTGACCGAACTACTTGCTCTCGCTGGTGGCAAGGTAAGTTCCCAAGCTAATCATGATCGCGCCCGTTACCGTGCGCTGCCGGCGCCGAAATGTAGCCGAGGAGCGAATTCGTTCTCCCAGAGGTCCCGCCAAGGCAATGACCAGCAAGTCAGCCGTCGTGTTCAGCGCAACCGAGATCGTGCCCAGCGTGACGAACTGCAGGAATACGTGTCCGCTGGCTCGATCAACAAATTGCGGAATGAACGAAAGAAAAAACAGCCCCGTCTTCGGATTGAGCACCTCAGTGGCTACACCCTGCCACAGCGGATTGCGTGCAGGTTTGACCGATTCCGACATCAGAGCTGGCTCTGCACCCTCGCAGCGCGCGTCGAGAATCATCCTGATCCCAAGAAACCCGAGATAGGCCGCGCCTACGTACTTCACAGTCGCGAATGCGATCGCGGACTTAGCCAGTATGATCGACACGCCCAGCGCTGCCGCGAACACATGAACCATGCCACCGGCAAAGGTCCCCAGCGCCGAGAGCACTCCTTCCCGCTTGCCGCCCGCGAGGCTGCGTGCCAGCACGTACAGCAAGCCGGGTCCCGGCGCGATGGCCAGCAACACAGCCGCCGAGAGGAAAAGGAGAAACCGCGTCTCGTTGAACATGATGCCCCCAAAAGATAACGACCCCACCAGACCTGAAGCGTCGGCTATTTCGCCAGCCAGCTTTCGAGTTCCGTCAACGATTCGACGCGCGGCAAGTCGCGCCCCTGATACGTTCCCGCGACGTCGAACAGCACCGCATCCATTCCAGCCTGGAGCGCACCCAAGTAGTCGACCGAGTACACGTCGCCGACATACAGGCTGTCGGCAGGATTGGCTTTCATCTGGCGCAGTGCGGCAGCAAAAATGGTCGGATGCGGCTTCTCATGACCAATGATTCCTGAGTCGGTGATGCAGGCGAAGCAATCACAAATGCCGCACCGACCGAGCACCGCATCGATGCGGCCATCCGCGTTCGAGATCACCGCGATCGCGTACTGCTGGCGGATGCGCTCCAGGGCCTCACGCGTGCCGGGAAGAATCTGATCCCAGTTGGCGGAGTCTTGCGTGTTCGCGACCAGCTGGTCGCGGACCGCTTCATCAAAGGCATTCATCCCCTCGAGCAGATGGGTGTGGAAGGTCCACCAGAAGCCATGATCCACTTTGCCGCTGACCAGTCCCCGATCGAATTCATCCTTGGTGCGCCGCTCCAGCGCTTGCCACGCCTGCAGCGTGGGATGTTTTTCCTGAGGCAAGGGCGCGAGTATGCGTGCGCGGTTGGGGAACAGCAGCGTGTTGCCCACGTCGAAAAAAACGAAACGGCGTTTCGGCATGAGTCCATATTACCAATCGAGACGGAATCGGCTTCATGTCTCACTGATAATTGACCGCGCGTTGTCGAAACGATGTAATATGCAAATCTCAGGTGCTCGGCAGTCGGCTCCCCGAGCACTTTCCGGAGCAATGGCCATCGCAGTTGCAACACTAATTACAGGGCTCACGCGTACTACGCGGACGTTGGTAGCGGCATACCCCGCTGTACGCAGCTCGATCGCAGTCACGGCTGCAATGGTCGTCGCCCTGTCATCACGCGGGCCCCGCCAGGACGTCTACAACATCCTGTGGGCGGTTGTGTTCGGCTTTGCCACCTTGAACATTCTGAGTCTGGCGACTCGCCGTATGGAGCCGGGCCGCCGGCGCATGACTTTTAGCGAACTCATGGCCGTGATGGTGGTGATCGTCTCCCTGTTCCTGCTGGGGTGGGAGATGCTCAATATTTTCCACATTTTCCCGATCAAGTTGAAGCACTAGAATGACTTAGCCGCCGGGCAGGCGAGTTTTCCACAGATGTTCCTATGGGAACATTTCCATGCACAAGATTGTACGTACACGATTATGCGTATACAAGTAAGCCTTGTGCGCTCAGCGAGTTGCCTCTGAGTAATGCGCGGACACTCTCAGGGCCGAGATCGATCGATTCCCGGTGCAACAGGCGCTATTTTCGTGGAAGTTGCGCAATTCCAAGGTGTTACAGGCCAGGGACAATGATTCCGCCGGGTGCGCATCGAAAGCCTCGCGCCGCCCGCATGCCGCGATTTGCGTTATCATTCGCGTAAATGGCCAAGAAACCGCCCAATTTCGAAGTGACCTGTCCTTGCTGCAACGCGGTGCTCAAGATCGACGCCGAAACCCGCGCTGTAATTGCCCATACGGCGGCCGTAAAGCCAAAGACGTTTGCTGACATGGAAGCTGCGGCCAAAGCCATGCGCGAGCAGGATACGCGCCGCGAATCGATCTTCCAGCAGTCTGTCGAAGCCCAGAAGCACGCTTCCGACCTGCTGGAGAAGAAGTTCCAGGAAGCACTCAAGAAGGCGAAAGAGACTCCGGATACGGGCAAGCCGATTCGCGATTTCGAGCTCGACTGATTCATGCCGGAATTGCGCCGTCCTCTGCTGCTCGGGCACCGTGGAGCCCGGGGCGTAGGGTCCACTCCCGAGAACACATTCGAGTCCTTCGACCGGGCGCTCGCCGACGGCTGCGACGGATTTGAATTCGATGTGCGGCTGACCGGCGACGGCAAAGCGGTCGTCTGCCACGATCCAGAATCCCAGGCAATAGAGATCGCGCGAGCGTCTACAGCTCAACTGCCGAACCTTCCGCGACTGGAAGATGTTCTTTCGCGGTACCACGAGCAGGCATTCCTGGATATCGAACTGAAAGTCGTAGGGCTGGAGAGGATCACGATCGAACTACTGCGGACGTATGCTCCCGCGAGAGGCTATGTAGTCTCATCGTTTCTGCCTGAGGTACTGTACGCGATACGGCACGAGGACAAGCATGTCCCGCTGGGACTGATCTGCGAAACGCGAGAAGAACTTGCGTGTTGGACAGAGCTTCCGATCCAGTATGTGATCCCTCACCACAAGTTCGCTGGACAAACATTAATCCGCGAGGTGAAAGATGCTGGCAAACAGGTCCTTGTTTGGACGGTAAACCGGCCTGGCCGCATGCAGTACTTTCGCGGTCTCGGTGTCGACGGCATCATCTCCGATGAGACGCATCTGCTTCGGCGGACCATCGAAGGAATCAGCCTTTAGGGTCGACGCCGGAGACTAGTGCCCAAAATATCCTGTGAACCCAGCCGGCCTTCGCACTTCAATGCGGCCGTAATCCGAGTATCAGGATGCTGATTGCTCGTCATACGTGCGTGGAGGCCTCGTTCGGCTCTCGCATCCGATCGATCCAATATGCCCAACCGAACACGATCGGGAAGAGGATGAGATCAACGGTCACGAGAACGTGGACGCTTGGCGGTGGCGCGCCGTTGAAGCTGAGTAACCAAAGGGCAGTGAACACCACAATGAATGTCCAGAGTACGAGATGACCTGCGAAGCGGCGCGTGTGTGTCGCCCGCAAATACAGAATGATCCCGATCACCCAAAGTCCGCCTTCGACGATGAGCAATCCCACTGGCGAGTTGTAGAGGCCGAGACCATAGTAACGGTGAAAGCCGGGCGCCAGAGGCATATCCGGCCTGTGGCTGGCCCAATCGAGGACCCAATGGCTCACTACAACTGCGAACAGGACCCAGGCGCCGCGCCTGTTGCGACGAGTTAGGAAAAAAGCAGCGGCGAGGAGCGCGCCCCAAACAACGTCCATCGCCAGGCTGTGGCTCCAGGCAAAGTCATAGAGGTTCAGCGCGTTGACCCGGGTGATGCCGGGTCGAATACTGATGTGCTCAATGCCGACGCCGACGAAGATGAAGACCAACAGATCGGCCAGCAGGGCAGCGAACATGAGGGTGCTCACAGAAGTTTTTGGCGCCCAGCGTTTAGCTCCGAAACCGATAGCAAAGTGTCCCACGAACATGCGGTTTCTCTAATCGCGCCATGGTAAGGCAAAACCACTTCTCCGTATAGTGGAAGCTCAACCAGAGCGGGCTCTTAGCGCCAAAACCCTATTCCCGCAGGGATGTTGTTTGTTACGACCCAAATGACCATCGGGCACCCGCAACTTATTGTGCCCCGGCTGCCATCGCGTTGCCTGCGGCGGCTTTCGCTTCCTTGATCCCTGACTGGATGATCTGCTCCCAATCGAGGTGCGGGATCGGAGAGGCAGACGCGGCCTGATAAATCTTCAGCGCCTCTTGCGGACGGTTCAGCTTTTTCAAGCAGAGCCGGGCGGCGCTGAGTTGCGCGGTCAACGCCTGACGCTCGGATGGATAAGCCTTGGCCAGATCCTGGTATTCCTGCAGGGCGCGTTCGTATTCCTGCATCTCTTCGGCGCCTTTGCAGAGTTCCAGCCACAGCCCAGCCGGAGCTTTGCCGCCGCCTTGGTCGAGGAACTCGGCATAATCCTGAAATGCGGCTTCAATCTGATGCGCTTTCAGATGCAGCCCGCAGGTTCTTACCGTCGCATCAAGGAACGACTTCGTATCGCTCTGGCGGGTGTAGACCTGCCGTAGCAGAGCCCAGGCGTCAAGCGAATTCGGATTCTTGCCGACGTAGCCGGTCAGCAGCGATTGCGCTTCGGCTAACTGGCCTTGCTCCATCATCGCGCCGGCCTGTTCCAGTTCAGAGTCGTTGGTCCATGCGATTTGTTCTTCGATCGCTTTATTAGCCTTCTGCTCGACGCCGGAATACTTGATCCCCACGGCAGCGATCGCTCCGAACACGAATCCTCCGACGTGCGCCCAGTGCGCCACGCTGCTGACTTTTCCAAAAAGTGTGCCGTACAGGACTTCCATGGCCAGCCAGAGCGGCAAGAGCCAATACGCAGATGCTTTGAATCGCCATATGCGGAAGGGATTGCCCGTGCGCAGCATGCGGATGATGCTGAACCACCAGACCAGCGCCATCTCGATCTTCATCTTGGGGAAGCGTACGAGGAAGGCTCCCATCAGCGCCGCAACGGCCCCCGACGCGCCAAGCGTCGGAACGATGCTGGCGGGATTCAGCCAAGCGTGAAACTGCAGGGCAGCGGCGCCGGCTATCAGATAAAAAGCTGAGTACAGCCAGCGTCCCCAGGCGTCTTCCAGGACGAATCCTGCCAGCCACAGGAACCACATATTGCCGATCAGGTGCATCCAGCTGCCGTGGAGAAAGTTTGCCGTCAGATAACTGAGAGCCGTGGGATGCGCCGGAGTGTACGCGTATTGCTCCACAATGGAATCTGACGCCAGCTTCACATACTGCTCGTTCAGCGAATCCATCTGCGCCTGCAGGCGATCGGTATCCGGGAGGTGGTCTTCGTCGGCTTGATCTTCGGGTTGGTCACTGTCGGCTTCTGACTCCTCGCGATCGCGATTCTGCACGGCCGTCGGCTGTGCCGCAGGCGTCTGAACCGCTTTCCAAGCATCCGGATGGCTCTGCCTGAAGCCATCGACGAGTCGCTGCTCCTCTGGATGCAGCTTCAACTCGGGGTGAAGCGCGGCCAGCATCAGAATCTGTGCCTTTACTTTGCCCAACTCCCTCTGGCCATGGTTCAGCGAGCCTATCGTGAGAACGAAGACGAGCGTGTTGATGGCGATCAGCGAGAGCGTGATGACGGGCCAGCGCCGCGCCGCCATGTTTTCATGTCCGATGGGTACCAGGATCATGGGTCGTGCTTCTTTCCGGGGGAGGACAAGGTCTTTCTGCGCCAGTGTAGGGTCGAGTTGGAAGTGATCCCAGATGACCAGAGGACGTGGCCGATTCGTAACAAGGAAGAGAGGCGTCGCTGGTCGTTCGTCGTTGGCCGCTGGCCAACACTGCCAGGACACACGGAACGCGAACGACTAACGACTACGAGTCTCGAGGAGAGAGTGGCCCGACTAGTCTGCGGCGGCTTCGAGCGCCGACCGGTTCAGCGACGGGCGTTTGAGGAAGGCGGCGCGCTCGGTTTCGAACTGCTCCAGTTGGGCCCCGAATTCCTGCTCTTTCCATCCCATGACGGCGCCGATGCGCAGGGCAGCCTCGCGGCTGCAGGACTCGGACCAGCACGGCCCCAGGGCCACCGGGACCCGCCGCAGCAGGGCGTCTGCCAGCGTGACGGCATATTCGTTGCGGTAAGCTTCCACCACTTCGGCCACGATGTGCGAAGTGTGCGGGCAGATGGGCGCGCGTAGATCGGCGCTGACCAGCGCCATGCGGGCGATCTCCGTTGCATGCTGGCCGTGCCACTCCATCATGCCGCGCGCGGTTTCCTCGCTGATCGAACCCGCCCGGGCAATGTCGATGACCTCCTGGTCGAGCAGGGGATCGAGCGCCGTACCCGGACCCACAACGACGGCCTTAGGTTCTTCAACATTGATTCCGATCTTGCGGGCACACTGCCGGGCCAGCGATGCGGCCGTCGTGAGCTTCCCGCCGATGACCGAGATCATGCGAGCGGCGCCTTCGTCGCTGTGATCGTGCAGGAAATGGCGCCGGGTCACCGCCGAAGGCTTGTCGCCCGGCGTGCTCGCCAGAGGCCTGATCCCGGCGAAGGCATAACGGATATCGTGCGCCGAAAGTTTCGCCCTGGGAAACAATCCGGTGACGAGCTTCAGAAGATATTCGATTTCCTCAGCGGAAGGCGCGGTCCTTCCCGGATCGGTTGTGTCGGGCACTTCAGTCGTGCCCACCAGGATCTGATCGTTCCAAGGTAAGACAAAAACGGGGCGTCCGTCTGGGGCTTCGGTGTAGAGCGCCGCGGTAGGGGCTCCGGAGAATCTTGGTAGTACGATATGCGAACCGCGCACCCCGCCGATCAAAGGTTTTTTCGTCCTTACGGTGGAGCGCTGACAGATCCGGTCGACCCACGGCCCCGCACAGTTGATGACCCAGCCGGCGTCGACGCGCTGATCTTTGCCGGTGACGCGATCGCGGAAAAGCACGCCTCGGGCGCGCCCTTGCACGATGTCGACCGCCAGCACCTCGCTGTGATTCCGCACTACCGCGCCGGCAGACGCCGCCTCGAGCATCCATTCGGCGGTCAGTCGCTCGGGGAATTCGCACTGTGCGTCTTCGAAATTCAGCATGAGCCACTGGTGGCCGGCATCCAGCGCGCGCTGCACGCGCGTCATCTCCATCTCGCTCAGGTCAGCTGTGTTCCTGCCCGCGATGCGCTGGTACAACCACAGTCCCATGCGCACCTTCAGAGCGCTCCGCTGGCTGTTCTCGTTGAGCAGGAAAAGAAAATGAATGGGGTGGACCAGGTGGGAGCGCTCGCGCAGCAGGCGTTCGCGCTCGTGGATCGACTCGCGAACCAGGCCAAGCTCGCCATGCTCCAGATAACGCAGCCCCCCGTGGATGATTCGTGTGGATCGGCTGGTGACGCCCGAGCCGAAATCATTCTGCTCGAGCAGCAGGGTGCGCTTGCCGGTGCGTGCGCACTCGCGCGCAACGGCGACACCATTGATGCCTCCTCCGATGACCACCACGTGGAAGTGCTGGCCGTCCAGCGAGGGCCGGGGTTTTACGGCTAAGGCCATATTTTTACTTCAGATACAGAATGCCAAAGTCCGGCAGGAACCCGCCGGCGAACACGTCGAGCTCTCTTGATTCTGCGCTTCCGGGAAACTTTGCAGAAAGTGACGATGGTTCAGGCGACTCCGGCGC
>Ga0335070_10009575_pt1 | contig 11338 bp, 12 predicted proteins | sample Lox_Sample_13_FD_206722 | JGI IMG/M metagenome (GOLD analysis project Ga0335070, IMG submission 206722) | Soil microbial communities from Loxahatchee National Wildlife Refuge, Florida, United States - Lox_Sample_1.3 | ecosystem: Environmental > Terrestrial > Soil > Wetlands | place: USA... | reverse complement strand
CGCCGAGCCGAAGCTTGTCGCCGACGACCTCGAAGTCGCGGCCGTGCAGCTTGAGCGGCGCGCCGATCTCCTTGGCCCGCGCCTCGATCGTCGCGAGCGCCTCGGGCTCGTGGGTGAGCACCGCCGCGGGCACACCGGGCTTGAGGATGCCGGCCTTCTCGCCGGCGATCTCCGCGAGCGTGGTGCCGAGATATTGCATGTGGTCGAGCGAGATCGGCGCGATGACGGTGGCCAGCGGCTTGGCCACGACATTGGTGGCATCGAGCCGGCCGCCCATGCCGGTCTCGAGCAGCACCACGTCGGCCGGCGTGCGCGCGAACGCCAGGAAGGCGGCGCCGGTGGTCACTTCGAAGAAGGTGATCGGCGCGCGCGCATTGCGCTGCTCGATCTCTTCGAGAAGAGCCGCGAGCTGCGGCTCGTCGATCAGGCGGCCGGCGAGGCGGATGCGCTCGGAGAAGCGCACCAGGTGCGGCGAGGTGTAGACGTGCACACAATAGCCGCCGGCCTCGAGCAGCGCCCGCAAGGTGGCGACGGTCGAGCCTTTGCCGTTCGTGCCGGCGACGTGGATCACCGGCGGCAGGTCGCGCTCCGGATGGCCGAGCGCCTCCATCAGCCGCCACACGCGGTCGAGCGACAGATCGATCGCCGTCGGGTGCAGGCCCTTGAGGCGTTCGAGGATCGGATCGGCGATCGAGGGGATCACGAGAGATCCATCTGACCGTCATTGCGAGCGAAGCGATCCATCCGGTGATCCAGCCCTGGACTGCTTCGTCGCTTACGCTCCTCGCCGTGACGGATTCATTGGTTGTTGCAACGTGCTACCGCGGTTGCGGAGACGGGATGTCGAGGCCCGGCCGCGGCAGCGGCAGAACCTCGGCGCTCGGCGTCGGCTGCAGCAGCAGCTTCAGCGTGCGCGCCAGGGTCTCGGGCAGCTTGTGCCGGTGTACGACCATGTCGACCATGCCGTGCTCGAGCAGGTATTCCGCGCGCTGGAAGCCGGGCGGCAGCTTTTCCCGGATCGTCTCTTCAATGACGCGGGCGCCGGCGAAGCCGATGATCGCACCCGGCTCGGCGATGGCGATGTCGCCGAGCATCGCGAACGAGGCGGAGACCCCGCCGGTCGTCGGATCGGCGAGCAGGACGACGAACGGCAAGCCCGCTTCCTTCACCTGTTCGGCGGCGATGACGGTGCGCGGCATCTGCATGAGCGACAGGATGCCTTCCTGCATCCGCGCCCCGCCCGAGGACGGGATCACTACCAAGGACGCCTGCTGCAGCACCGCGAGCTGCGCCGCGGCGACGATGCCTTCGCCGACCGCCAGCCCCATCGAGCCGCCGAGGAAGTCGAACTCGAACGCCGCGATCACCACCGGCAGGCCGCCGATGCGGCCATGCGCCACCAGGATCGCGTCGGCCTCTTTGGTTTTTTCGCGCGCGTCCTTCAGACGGTCGCCGTAACGCTTGCTGTCGCGGAATTTCAGCGGATCGGCCGCGGTCTTCGGCAATTCGATCCGCGTATACGCGCCGTCGTCGAACAACAGCTCGAGGCGGCGCTTGGCGCGCAGCCGGAGGTGATGGCCGCAATGCGGGCAGACGCGCTGGTTTGCCTCGAGATCGCGATGGAAGATCATCTTGGTGCAGGCCGGGCACTTGTCCCAGAGGTTCTCCGGAACGTCGGCCTTCCTGACCAGTGCCTTGATCTTCGGGCGGATGAAGTTCGTCAGCCAGTTCATGCGGCCATCCTTCGCGACGGCCCTTCGGGGCTCCTCAGGATGAGGTTCGCTAAAAGGAGGACTGAGGAGCGAGCCTGAGCGTGTCGAAGGCGAGCGTGTCGAAGGGCGGCCACAATCATGCTTCCGCTTTCACTTTCCGACGGGCGCTGTGCACGGCGTTGGCGACGCCTTCGACGAAGCGCAGGCTGTTGCGCACGACATCGCCGCTGCCGCCGACGATCTCGACCAGGGCCGAGCCGACCACGGCCGCGTCGGCGACCTGGGCGATCTCCGCCGCCTGCGCCGGCGTCTTGATGCCGAAGCCGACGGCGACCGGCAAGTCCGTCGACTTGCGGATGCGGGCGAGTGAGGAGGAAATCTGGTCGATGGCGCCGGACTTCGTGCCGGTGATGCCGAGCACCGCCACGTAGTACAGGAAGCCGGAAGCACCCTCGAGCACGGTGGGCAGGCGCTTGTCGTCTGTGGTCGGCGTGGCGAGGCGGATCACGTCAAGGCCGGCGCTCTTGGCGAACGGCCGGAGCTCGCCGTCTTCCTCCGGCGGCAGGTCGACGATGATCAGCCCGTCGGCGCCCGCCCTCTTGGCCTCGGCCGCGAACGCCTCGGCGCCGAAGCGGTAGATCGGATTGTAGTAGCCCATCAGGACCACCGGCGTATCGGGATCGCTGCGCCGGAAGTCGGCCACCATGTCCAGCGTGCGCCGCAAGGTGGCGCCCGCCTTCTGGGCGCGGAGCCCGGCGGCCTGGACCGCCGGCCCGTCGGCCATCGGATCCGAGAACATCATGCCGACCTCGACGAGATCGGCGCCGGCCTTGGGCAGGCCGCGCAAAATCTGCAGCGCGGTCCCGTAGTCCGGATCGCCGGCCATGGTGAAGGTGATCAGGCCGGCGCGGTTGTCGCGGCGCAGCTGACCGAAGCGGGCGGCGATGCGGCTCACAGTTTCGCTCCCAATGCATTGGCGACGGTATAAACATCCTTGTCGCCCCGCCCGGAAAGGCCGAGCACCATCAGATGATCGCGCGGCAAGGTCGGCGCGCGCTTGATCACTTCGGCGATGGCGTGGGCGGATTCGAGCGCCGGCAGGATGCCTTCAAGCTTGGTGCAGAGCTGGAACGCCTTCAGCGCTTCGTCATCCGTGACCGGGACGTAGGTCACGCGCTCCATGTCGTGCAGCCACGAATGCTCGGGGCCGATGCCGGGATAGTCGAGGCCGGCCGAGATCGAATGCGCTTCGGTGATCTGGCCGTCGTCGTCCTGCAGCAGATAGGTGCGGTTGCCGTGCAGCACGCCGGGCTTGCCGCCGGTGAGCGATGCCGCGTGCTTGCCGGTCTCGAGGCCGTGGCCGGCCGCTTCGACGCCGATCATCTGCACCGAGCTGTCGTCGAGGAACGGATAGAACAGCCCCATCGCGTTCGAGCCGCCGCCGACGCAGGCGACCAGCGAGTCCGGCAGACGGCCTTCCATCTCCTTGAGCTGCGAACGCACCTCGTCGCCGATGACGCACTGGAAGTCGCGCACCATGGCGGGATAGGGATGCGGGCCGGCAACGGTGCCGATCAGGTAATAGGTCGTGTCGACGTTGGCGACCCAGTCGCGGAGCGCGTCGTTCATCGCGTCCTTGAGCGTCGCCGAGCCCGACGTCACCGGCTTCACCTCGGCGCCGAGCAGCTTCATGCGGAAGACGTTGGGCTTCTGCCGCTCGATGTCGGTCGTCCCCATGTAGATCGTGCAGGGGAGGTCGAAGAGTGCGCACACGGTCGCCGTCGCCACGCCGTGCTGGCCGGCGCCGGTCTCGGCGATGATGCGCGTCTTGCCCATGCGCTTGGCCAGAAGGATCTGGCCCATGCAGTTGTTGATCTTGTGCGCGCCGGTGTGGTTCAGCTCCTCGCGCTTGAAGTAGATCTTGGCGCCGCCGAGGTGCGGGGTCAGCCGCTCGGCGAAATAGAGCGGGCTCGGCCGGCCGACATACTGCTTCAGGTAGTAGCCGAGCTCGCGCTTGAAATCAGGATCGGCCTTGGCCGCGTTGTAGGCGCGCTCGACGTCGAGGATCAGCGGCATCAGCGTCTCGGCGACATAGCGGCCGCCGAAAAGTCCGAAATGGCCGCGCTCGTCGGGCCCGGTGCGATACGAATTGACGGGAGCCGGCATGATGCCCCGAAAAAGTTGGATGCTCAGATTAAGCACAGGGCCGGCGCGGAAGCGAGGTTTTCTTAAGTCCTCGCCGCGGCCTCAGAGCGCCCGGACCGCCTTTATGAACCTTTTGATTTTGAACACGTTTTTGTGGCCCGGCTTGTCCTCGACGCCGGACGATACGTCGACCGTGGCGGCGCCCGAGATACGCACCGCCTCGCCGACATTGGACGCGGTCAAGCCACCGGACAGCATCCAGCGCGTGCCGAACGCCTTGCCGGTGAGCAAGGCCCAGTCGAACGTCGCCGCGTTACCACCGGGGCGTCCCGTGTCGCGCCCGGGCTTGCCATCGAAGATCAGCCAGTCGGCGATGCCGCGATAGGCTTTGGCGGCATCGAGGTCGGCGGCCTCGCGCACCGGGATCGCCTTCATCACCGGCAGGCCGAACTGGTGCTTGATCGCCGCGACCCGGTCCGGCGGTTCCTTGCCGTGCAGCTGGAGGATGTCCGGCTTGAATTCGACCAAGGCAAGGCGCAGCAGCGCATCGTCGGCATCGACGGTGAGCGCCACGCGCTTCACCTGCCGCGGCAGCTTGGCCGCGAGCTCCGCCGCCGTCGCCGGCGTGACGTTGCGCGGGCTTGGGCCATAGAAGACGAAGCCGGCGAAATCGGCCTCGGCGGCGGCGCGCACCGCGTCGGGCGCATTCAGCCCGCAGATCTTGACCTGGACGCTCATCTCACTTCACAAGCGGGCGATCTCGTCCGCGATTTTCGCCAGCGCCGTCGCGGGGTCGTCGGCCTGGGTGATCGGCCGGCCGATGACCAGATAGTCGGCACCAAGGCGGATCGCCTCGGAGGGCGTCATCGCGCGCTTCTGGTCGTTGCTGTCGGACGTCGCCGGACGGATGCCGGGCGTCACCAGGAGGAAGTCCTTGCCGCATTCCTGGCGCAGCGCCTGCAGCTCGTGCGGCGAGCAGACGACGCCGTCGATGCCGGACTTTTGCGCCAAAGACGCCAAACGCCGCGCCTGGTCGCGTGCCGGGCCGGACTGGCCGACCGCCTTGAGATCGGCATCGTCGAGACTGGTGAGCACGGTGATGGCCAGCAGGCGCGGCCGCGACGATCCGGCCGCCTTCGCGGCCTCGGCCGCGGCACGCATCATCGCCTCGCCGCCCGAGGCGTGGATGGTGAGGAACCGCGGCGAGACGCTGCAGGCCGAGCGCACGCCGCCAGCGACGGTGTTCGGGATGTCGTGGAGCTTGAGGTCGAGGAACAGCGGCAGCGGGCCGGCGACGGCGCGCACACCTTGCGGGCCGTTGGCGACGAAGAACTCGAGGCCGAGCTTGACGAAGCCGAGGCGCGGGCCGATGCGCTTGAGGTCGGCATGCGCGTCGGCCTGGCTCATGCGGTCGATGGCAACGATGATTCGCGACGTCGGATCGGACATGGATCGGCCCCAGGATCGGCTCAGCCTAAAGCGGGTTTCTACCATGCCGGCGCTGGGCCATAACATTCCATTGTTGAGCACCCGGTCGTGCCGGCGTCAGGTCTTCGCGTCGAGCTCCGGGTAGTGCCGGAATATGCCCATTTCGTTGAAGGGAATCCGCCGCTCCGACTTGAGATAGGCGGCGATCCGCGGCCGGCCCGCGACCTTGTCGCGCAGGGCCGTCACGCGCTTGTGCTTGCGCTCGATCCGCGCCATCGCCTTGGGAAACGCATAGCGCAAGCCTTCGACGATCTGGAACAGCGACAGGTCCGGATAGGTGAGTCGGTTGCCGATCAGAAACCCGGTGCCGTTGCGGGCCAGCACGCGCTCGAAATAGCCGAAATATTTCGGGACGCGGGTCTTGAGGAAATCGGCGGTGCGCCGTCGCGCTTCCGGCTTCTGGTCCTCGTAGTAGAGGCCGCTGGCGATCGGGTGGTGCGTGTCATGGATCTCGACCACGAAGTCGGCGATCGTCAGCTGCAGCTGGTGCGCCCACAGCCGGCCGGCGTCGTCGGCGGGTGCCAGACGGTGGCGTCGGCCGAGATAGAGCAGGATGTTCGCGGTCTGGCCGATCAGGAGCTTGCCTGATTTGAGGAACGGCGGTGCGAAGGACGGCCGTGCCGGGCTCTCGAGGAGACGCATCATCTTGTCCATGCCGCCCGGTCCGCGGGCCACGTCGGCGTAATCCGCGCCCGCCTCCTCCAGCGCCAGGCGCACGTACTCGCCGCGCCCCTGGATCTCCGGCCAGTAGTAGAGCTCGTAGCGCATCGGTCCTCCTTAAGCCCGTGGCAAATGGCCGGCGGCCCAGCCGGTCAGATCGGCGGCCGGCCGCTCGCCACGGATCGCGCGGGCGAGCTCCTGCGCGATGACGGCGGCGAACTTGAAACCGTGGCCGGAAAAACCGCTCAAGACCCAGCCGCGCACGCCGACGGGTTCGACGATGAAACGCTCATGCCGCTCGACGTCGTAAAAGCAGGTCTTGGCCTCGCGGATCGTGTAGCGCTCGAAATGGCGGAGCGAGCGCTGGCACAGGTCGAGAAGCTTGTGCGTTTCTTCTCCGCTGGCGACGCGATCACGGTCGGGATCGCCGCTCAACGTGAACCGGTGGTTGCCGATCTTGAGGCCCGACAGGCCGCCGCCGGGTGCGGCGCGCGGCGGCACGAGATAGAAGCCCGACATCGGGTCGAGATCGAGCACCATCGGATGGGCGAGCCACTGCTTCGCGAGATCGCCCGGCGGGTTGAGATAGATCACGGCCTGCCGCGACGGCGTCACACGGCCGCGCAAGGCCGGCAACAGCCGCGGCGCCCACGGCCCGGCGGCGACGATGACGAGGTCGGCTTCCACGAGGTGGTCGCCGCGCAGGTCGTCGGCGAGCCAGAGCCGGCCGCGCTCGGGATCGACCTTGCTGACGCGCAGCTCGGTCTCGACGTCGACGCCGCGGGTCGGCAGATGGCGCGCAAGGTGGCCGACGATGCGCTGCGCGAACAAGGTGCCGCCGCTCTCGAGCACGACGCCGCCGCGCGCGTCGTCAGCCGCCAGCAGCGGATAGCCCTCGATGACGCCGCGCGGCCCGATCTCGCGAAACGGAATGTTCTCGGCGCGCAGGCTCTCGACCGTGTCCCCGGTCCACGGATCGCCACGGCGCAGGACCAAGGTGCCGGTCGCCGCGTAATGCGCCGTGCCGAGGTCCTTCCACATTTCCTCCCACGCCGCATAGGCCGCCGCGATCATGCGCGTATAGCCGCGCTCGCCGCCGTAGGGATGGCGGATCAGCCGGTGCTCATCGACCGACGAGCCGAGCGGATTGGGGATCGGCCCTTGCTCGAACACGGTCACGCGATGGCCGTCGCGCGCCAGGGCCCACGCCGAGGCCAGGCCCATGATGCCGCCGCCGACGATCGAGATGATCATGACCGCGTCTAACACGCGGCGCCGCACGAGTCATCTGCCGGGAGAAGGACCCCTGGGCAAAGAAAAGGCCCGGCATTGCCGGGCCTTTCCGTTACCTAGGCAGCCAACTTTACATGCCCAACTCTTCTACATGCCGCTACGCGGGCGCGCCGTGCTGTGGTCCGGGGCCTGCGCCAGCTCCGGCGACTTCCATTCCGGCATCGATTTCAGGTCGTCGGCGGTCTTCGTGATCTTGAAGCCGCCCTTCTGCGCGTCCCACGAGAACGCGTCGACCGGCAGCGCCACGTCGCGGCCGCCCACGCCGAGCACGCCACCCTGGCGCACGACGAACCTGTCAATCGTCTTGCTTTGCGGCTGCATGAGCACGGTCGAGACGCTGCCGATCTTGGCGTCGCTGCTGTCGTAGACGGCCGACCCCGTGATCTTGGAGACGTCCTCGCTCTTGGTCGGATCCGCCATCGGCGCGCGCTGCCGCGGCGCGCTGTTCATCGTCGGTGATGCTCCGGGCCCGTTGGCGGGGGCTGGGGCCTGCGCCAAGGCGGGCATCGCCAACACCGCCAATCCGGAAACGAAAGTCACGGCACGCAAGCGCGTGCCCAATGTCGTTGCCATTGCACACCTCGCTGGTAAGACCGGAAACAAAAACGGTTAGATAACGCGATGGGTTGGCCGCGGTTCCGCTGTCCCCGCCGGGCCTGCGGCGGCATGGTACCGCGAGCTATGCGCCGTCAGCGGAGCGTCCGGATTTCGTCGCGGCTGCTCTCGAACAAGAGAATGGCAGCCGCGAGATCCTCGAGGCCGGTGCCGACGGATTTGAACAGCGTGATCTGGTTGTAGAAGCTGCGCCCGTGGCAGCGGCCCTGGGTCAGCTCCGCAAGATCGCCGGCGATCGCCTTCTCCATCAGCACGCCGCTCTTGAGCGGCTGGACGATGTCGCCGGCCTCTTCCATGGCCGCCGGCGTGTCGATGTAAACGCGCGCGCGGTCGATGGCCGCGTCGTCGGCCTCGCGCATCTCCGGCGTGAAGCCGCCGACCAGATCGATGTGATGGCCGGGCTTCAGCCATTCGCCGCGGATCAGCGGCTCGTGGCTCAAGGTCGCGCACGAGATCACGTCGGCGGCGGTCACGGCGCTGGCGAGCTCGCGCGTCGCCGTCACCTTGAGGTAGCGGTTCGACAGCGTGCGCGCGAGCCGCTCGGCCTTCTCCGGTGTGCGGCCCCAGATCACGACCTCCTTGATCGGCCGCACCGTCGCGTGTGCAAGGATGAGATGCGGCGCCAGCGCACCGGTGCCGATCATCAGCAGGCGGTGGGCATCCTGGCGGGCGAGATATCGCGCCGCCAGCGCCGAGGCGGCGGCGGTGCGGCGGAGTGTCAGCATCCGCCCGTCGATCACGATCAGCGGCTCGCCGGTGTGCCCGGACATCAGCACGTAAGTGCCGGCGACCGACGGCAGGCCGCGCTCGTTGTTGCTCGGGAAGACGGTGACGATCTTGGTGCCGACATAGCGGCCCTGCTGCCACGCCGGCATCAGCAGGAGTGTCGCGTCCTCGCCGCCGGTGACCGGGATGGTGTGATGGTGGCGCCGGGGGACCGTGGCGCCGGCGCGAAAGACCTGGCGCAGGTGTTCGACCAACGGCCCGATCTCAAGAGCTTCGACGGCACTGGCGTCGAGGACACGCATGCGGACAGTTAATGCAAAAGCGGGGCCGGAGGTGCCGTATCTTTAGGTGTCGAATCGCCCAGCTGGCGCGCGGCCTGCGTCCGCGCCGCCGCTTCGATCACGTCCAGCCGCGTCTTGAGCGCGGCGTTGTCGCGCTCGAGCGCATCCGCCCGGCGTGCTTCGTGGCGGGCGCGGCGCCGCGCGCGGCGGCCCGACCACCAGGCGGCGATGCCGCCGATCACGACACCGACATAGAGCGGGACGACGATCGCGGCAAACAGCGGGACGGAAACCGGATCGGCGAACGGCCACAGGCTGACCGTCACCATTTCGCGATTGGCGACGGCAAAGAAAGCCGCCACCAGCACGAGCGGCAGACCGACGATCCAGAGCACGAGTTTCATAAGGCCGAGACTGAGCCGAAAGCGAAGGCCGGGTCAATCCGCCGGCCGCGCCGAGCCCCCACGGAGACGATCAGCCCTTGGTGTTGAGCTTCTCGCGCAGCTCTTTGCCGGTCTTGAAGAACGGCACGGCTTTTTCAGCCACCTGCACGGCCTCGCCCGTGCGGGGATTGCGCCCCACCCGCGACTGCCGCCGCTTGACCGAGAAGGCGCCGAAGCCGCGCAGTTCGACCCGGTCGCCGCGGGCCAAAGCCCCGGTGATCTCGTCGAACACCGTGGAAACGATCCGCTCGACATCCCGCTGGTAGAGGTGCGGGTTGCGCTCGGCAAGCTTGAGGATCAGTTCGGACTTGGTCATGGCGTGGCGCGCTAACCTGTTTCCGGGGCCGTCCCATCCCTGGCCTTAGCCTGTTCCCAGGGGGCCAGCGAGCCCGTCAGACGGCGACGCCGTCAACGAGTCCCGAAATCAGGGTGCCAGAGCGCCACCAGCCCGTCAAGTGTAAGCCTCTCAGACAAATACGTTTTTCCGGTCAGGGCCGAGATCATGCTTTGCCCGGCGCTGGCGAAGAAATCGTCCTCATGCTCGATCTCGAGTTTGCGGGCGGGCAGGCTCTGCGGTACGCCCCGCGTCGCCAGCCAGGCGCGCGCCTCGCTTTCGCCGCCGATCTGGTCGATCAGGCCGTTGGCCACGGCCTGCCTGCCGGTAAACACGCGGCCGTCCGCCAGCTCGTGCACCTTGGCGGGCGGGAGGTTTCGGCTTTGCGCCACCATGTCCTGGAACATGGCGTACATGTCATTGACCAGGACCTGTGTCGCGGCGCGGCCTTCGGGCGTGAGCTTCTCCAAGGGCGACGGCACGGCCTTGAGCGGCGCGCTCTTGATCGCCTCCGGCTGCACGCCGATCTTGTCGAGCAGCGGCGTCACATCGACCGACTGCAGGATCACGCCGATCGAGCCGGTGATCGTGCCCTCGCGGGCAAAGATGCGCTCGGCCGCGAGCGCTGTCATGTAGCCGCCGGACGCGGCGACCTCGCCCATGACGGCGACGACCGGCTTCTTGGCGGCGATGATGCGCAGCTGGCGGTAGAGCGATTCGCCACCCACCACCGTGCCGCCGGGGCTGTCGATCCGCACCATCAGCGCTTTCGCATGGTCGTCGTCGGCGAGCTTGCGCAGCGCCCTCTCACGGTCGCGGTCGGTGGTGATGATGCCTTTGATCTCGAGGACGGCGACGTGGTCGCGGCCCTCGTAAATGCCGGAGCGGCCGACCGCGGCGGCGACGGCGGCCAGCGCCAGCAGGATGGCGAGGATCCGCCACGCCGAGACCTGCCGTTTCAGGCGGCGGCGGTCGATGAGCGAATCCGGATCGGGTGGAAGCGGGGGCGGCTGCATACGGGGGTTGGCCAGCGGAATGCGAAAGAAGGGCTGAAAAGAAAAGGGCGGCTGAGTTTACCCCAGCCGCCCTCCAGAGCCTATCCCTCGGGGAGAACGATCCCCGAAAAGGGCGTTACTCCTGCTTTTCCTTGCGGGCGCGGCTGATCGCCGCCCCCAGGATGTCGCCGAGGCTGGCGCCGGAGTCCGAAGACCCGTACTGCGCCATCGCCTCCTTGTCCTCGTCGATCTCCTTGGCCTTGATCGAGAGGGTGATGCGCCGCGTCTGGCGTTCGATGTTGGTGATCTTGGCGTCGACTTTCTCACCGACCGCAAAGCGATCCGGACGCTGCTCGCTGCGCTCGCGCGACAGGTCCGACTTGCGGATGAAGCCGATCAGGCCGCCTTCGAGCGACACTTCGAGGCCGGCATCCTGCACGCCCGTGACGGTTCCGGTGACGACCGAGCCCTTCTTGAGCACGTCGCCGACGGTCTCGAACGGATCGTTCTCGAGCTGCTTGATGCCGAGCGAGATGCGCTCCTTCTCGACGTCGACGTCGAGGACCTTCACCTTGACGCTGTCGCCCTTCTTGTAGTTCTTGATCGCGTCCTCGCCGGGAAGCTTCCAGTCGAGGTCGGAGAGATG
>Ga0335070_10009573_pt1 | contig 11339 bp, 11 predicted proteins | sample Lox_Sample_13_FD_206722 | JGI IMG/M metagenome (GOLD analysis project Ga0335070, IMG submission 206722) | Soil microbial communities from Loxahatchee National Wildlife Refuge, Florida, United States - Lox_Sample_1.3 | ecosystem: Environmental > Terrestrial > Soil > Wetlands | place: USA... | reverse complement strand
CGATGCAGACCGTACTGGGCGCGATTGGGGATGCCAAGAACCTGCTCTCCACAGCCGAAGGCGGCCTGAGCAAGATCCAGGACATCCTGGTCAAGATGCGCGGCAAGGCCCTTCAGGCCAAAGGCGATACGATCGGTACGATCGAAGTGCAATCCATCGGGGCGCAACTGACCGCGTATGCCGCGGAAATCGATGCGATAGTCGATCAAACTACCTGGAATTCGACGGCCCTGATCGGTACTTCGGGCTCGGCCGGCGGTACACCGCGAACCCTGAACTTCCTGACCGACACTCAAGGCGGTACTACCCCGCTGGCGCTCGGACAGGGATTTGGCGCTTATGGCTCTGCGGCCGGCCTGACCGGTCTTGGGCTACTGGGAGATGGAGCAGATGTTACAGCGATTTCTGCCGGGTACACCACGACTGACCTGACCGGTGGAACCGCGCTGACCCGCATTGATGCGGCAATCAACCTGGTCAAGAACGGCATCAGCAATATCGGCGCTTTTTCAGCCCGGTTGTCGTTCAAAGAGGACGCGATGAACGTGGCCTACACCAACACGGAAGCGGCCTACAACCGGATCATGAACGCCAATATGGCCCAGGAACAGGTGGAAGCGAGCAAGTACGTCATCCTGCAACAAACCGCCACGGCGATGTTGGCCCAGGCGAACAGCGCTCCGCAGTTCCTGCTCTCCCTGTTCCGGTAATCAAGAAGGTCTTTACGGAAATTTTACGCAAGCCCGGTAAAGTTTCGGATGTAATAGACGAAAACTAAGGTAGATGAATAGAGAATAAAAAGTAACCACCAGTGAATCAAACAGGAGGTGGGGATCGAAAAAATTCATCCTTAGGCGTTCCGGGATCATCTGGCTGCGAGGCTCACCCCAGGCGATCTCTTACAAAAAAACGAGAGCCTGATCCAAAGATCAATCGAATCCATTTTTTCAAAAGGGGAAGGATCCCCTCAGCAAATTCAAACAAGGAGGTTTGAAATGGCTAGTGTAGATGTAACTCGTATTGCAGGCAATATTGGCGCTCTGAATTCGCTGAACTCATTGCAGCAGATTAACAACCAACTGGCGATCCACCAGACCCGCCTGGCCACCGGTAAGGCCATCAACGAAGCCGCGGACGATCCCGCTGGCCTGAGCATGGCGACGACCTTTGACGTACGGCGGCAGTCGATGCAGACCGTACTGGGCGCGATTGGGGATGCCAAGAACCTGCTCTCCACAGCCGAAGGCGGCCTGAGCAAGATCCAGGACATCCTGGTCAAGATGCGCGGCAAGGCCCTTCAGGCCAAAGGCGACACCATCGGTTCCACCGAAGTCACCTCGATCGGCAAGCAATTAAGCGCCTATGCGGCGGAAATCGATGCCATCGCTTCGCAGACCACCTGGAACAGCACATCCCTGATTGGGACGAGCGGTTCGGCTGGGGCGGCACCGTCAGCCCTGAATTTCCTCACCGATACCGGTGGTGGCACTACATCGCTGACACTCAGTCAAGGCTATGGCGCGTATGGTTCAGGAACCGCAGGGCTCGGGCTGTTGGGTTCCTCTCCGAACCAGACCACCGTCGATGCTGGCTTCACCTCGACTGACCTGACCGGTGGAACCGCGTTGACCCGCATTGATGCGGCAATCAACCTGGTCAAGTCTGGTATCAGTTCCATCGGTTCGTTCTCCGCCCGGTTGTCGTTCAAAGAGGACGCGATGAACGTGGCCTACACCAACACGGAAGCGGCCTACAACCGGATCATGAACGCCAATATGGCCCAGGAACAGGTGGAAGCGAGCAAGTACGTCATCCTGCAACAAACCGCCACGGCGATGTTGGCCCAGGCAAATGCGGCTCCGCAGTTCCTGCTCTCCCTGTTCCGGTAAAAGCACAGGACCCAAATCAATCGATAACGTATCGGGGGGCACCCAGGTGCCCCCTGAACGCCATCCAGGAAGCGAAAAACCAGTAGTATGAGGTGGTTCCATGGTCAACGCAGTTGGTAACTTGAGCAGTTATTTCACAAATTTGATCGACAGTATCATGACAGTCGAACGCCAGCCGCTAGACCGGCTTAATCAGCAGCGCGATTCCCTGAACGTTCAGCGTGGGGTCTATAACGATCTGAAAACCAAGATGGATGATCTGAAGAGCGCTCTCGGAAACCTCATGAGTGGAAGTGCTTTTTTTGCCTTAACTCCTGGAAGAACTACAACGATTGGAAATGTATCATCGACCGGTGCCAGGGTTGTGGATGCCAGCGCGGGATCATCAGCCGCGATTGGGGATTATCAAATCAGTGTTACCAAAATAGCGAAAACGCAACAGCGGGTTTCGGCTGTTCAGACCAGCTCGAATAAATCCCTCGATTTTGATGCTCCCTGGTCGTTTTACCTGGGCGGAACAGGTGGTCCGGCAACCGCCAGTGTGCAGGCTGATCCGGAGGGGAGAGTAACCACAGCCCAGGCGATCTCTGTAGGGGATAGTTATCACGAGCTTGACAGCGACACCTATACAGTCGAAACTCGACTCAACGGCAGCGATCTGCAATTTCGCTTGAGAGACAGCGATGGCAACCTGGTCGCGGTTGGCCCGGACCAGAGCGCTGATTGGCAGACTGTGACCCCGGATGAGAATGGCAACCTGGCCTTCGACACACTGCGGGGAATGAAGATCACGTTCAACGATACCGGCGATATCTCTAAATCAACCACGATTGGTTACGCCGCGATGGGACGTAAAATCGACGTCGATCAGAATGATTCGCTGGTCAATATAGCGGAAAAAATCAACAGCGCCATGCAGCCTGAAAAAGGCGCTGTTATAGCGACAGTCATCGGAAAACAACTTCTCCTGACCGGCCAGAATACCGGGACCGGGCACCGGATGGTTTATTCCTCTGAGCTGGCCGCTCATCTGGGTTTTGCCGCCGATCTGAATAATCCCTCTCTGGATCTGCAGACAGAACAGGATGCGCAATTTAAGGTCAATGGCCTTCCCGAAGTTGGTTTCTTTACCAGCAAGAAGAACTCCGGCATTACAGATGTGCTCAGCGGGGTAACCCTGAATCTGGCGGATGACTCCGAAGGAAAATCGGCAACCATCTCGATTGCGAGCAATTCTGAGGATGCGAAAACCGCGATTGATAGCTTTATCACGAAGTTCAATGATTTGCAAAGCTACCTACAGACCGAGACCGCTGTCACCAAGGTGGATGATCAGAATTACACTCGTGGCCCGCTGGCAGATGACAGCATGTTCAGCAGCTTCCGCTCAGACATGTTCTCGATTTTCATGGAGCCTGTTACGATGCCTGGGCTGTACAAAAGCCTGAATGACCTTGGGATCACGATCGACGATAATCTGAAGGTTACAATCAGCGATAGCGCGAAGCTGGATGACGCGTTCAAAAACCATTCGAGCGATTTCCAGGCAGTGATCGATGCGGTGATGCAGAAAATGGATGACCGGCTTTCGGTATATTCTGGTTCGAGCGGATATCTGCCGAGCGCCATCTCGAATATCGACATACAAATCTCGGACATTGGCGTAGACATTACCGATTTAACCGACCGATTAAATGATCGTTACAATTCGTTGACGGACCAATATGGCGCAATTCAGAGCCAGCTTCTGCAGATGTCATACCAGCAGCAAATGATGAGCAGTATCTATGGCTCTATCAGTCAATCAGGCTAGTATTCCATTTTCGGATGGATTCTTTTCAATTAATCAGGTAAAAGGAGTTGATAACCTCTTGAGCAAGGAAGCTCAGAGCCAAAGAAAGGAAGGAACCTATGTCAGACAATAGTGTACAGGGTGTTGGGAAAGTTGATTTCTCCAATACGAACCGGTCCCAGGTCCAGGAGGCCCAGACTGATCTGGCGCTTCGCGCTCTGGGTGCTGCCGGTGCAACCCACGGCGCGGTGAAGAGCACTGGGGACGTTCCTGAGCGGAAATCCCAGCCAATCATAAAAAACCTTTCGGATGTACGCCTGAAATTCCAGGTGGATCCTGAAACCAAAGACGTCACCGTCTTGGTTCTGGATAAGGCATCGAAAAAGGTGATCCGGACCATTCCGCCAGAAGATATTCGCAAGCTGAACGAAGGCGAATTATTCGAACTAGCTTCATAGATTAGTTCTGACAAAGGCTGAGATCTAAGAATTACCCGGTCGGCAGCAGGTAATGATGGCCTGCTGTCTGGATCGGTACTTGCCTATTATCCCCATGAGGAAACACCAATCAAATTAATCCCCTTGTGGAATGCTGCCTGGAATCCTTCTGCATGGCAAATTTTTTCTTAATGGATTTTTTACATAAAAGGCTTCAGTTTCTCAGACCTCAGCCGATACTGATTATACAACAATGAATAGAGGCAATAATAAAGGAGATGGCAATGTACCAACAAGCATATCACAGTCAGGAATACCGTTACCAGGAAGTTATGGGCGCCAGCCCGGTCCGTCTTGTTGTGATGGCTTATGATCTGGCAATTCGCGCGTGTGAGCAAGAAGATTACACGCGGGCGACAAAAGCAGTTAGCGTTCTCAGGGATGCCCTGAATTTCGATTACGGCGATGCAGCGGTGGGCCTCTTCCGCCTATACCAGTGGTGCCTGGATTGCATTCATTCCCAAAATTATTCCGAAGCGATGCGAACCCTGAAAGAGCTGCGTGATGCCTGGGCTATTGCTGAAAAGAAACTCACTCCTATCCCTGGCCAGGCAACCCGGCCTGCGGCGACCGGCTCAACTTACAGGATTGCCACCTAGCTTAATTTCAACCCTCACTTCGCTTATTGGATGAACCAAGGGGCATGCCAGGTGCCCCTTGGTTCGCTCGTTTTTTAATTCCTTCACGCAGTTTTTATTCGTCCTTCACCCTGGCTTTATAGTCTCTTCACAGCGATTATGTTATTCTGCAACCAGGAAAAAGTACACAATCAATTCTCGATTTGTGCAGTTGATGATGAGATCAAGGAGCGGAAAATGAGTTATTGGAGTACGTTGAGAATCGGCGCATCAGCTTTGGCGGCTCAACGACTACGCCTGGATACCATCTCCAATAATATCGCCAATGCTGAGACTACTCGAACCGAGGCAGGGGGACCTTACAAACGCAAGGATGTTGTCTTTACGCCTGAAGGTCCTGCAAACACTTTCCTTCCAGCCCTGGTTGCCGCTAACCGCAATACCAGCCTGGATACCGCAGCGGACATCCGTGGTGTACGCGTAGCACAGATCGTGGAAGACCAGACTGCGGGTCCTAAAGTATATGATCCTTCTCACCCAGATGCGGATAAAGATGGTTACGTTCAATATCCAAATGTGAACCTGGTGGTAGAAATGACCAACATGCTTTCCGCCACCCGCTCCTATGAAGCCAATCTATCGGTAATCGAAATGGCCAAAACGACCGCCCTGAAAGCCCTGGATATCGGCCGCTAACGGCTCTATTTCGGATTAAAAGGAATGTCACGATGAACGTAAACGGAATCAAACCGTCGATAACTTCTCAGATCAATGAACCCAAACCGACTGTCAATCAGCCAAAAACTGGCAGCCCAACGGAACAGGTGGGAAAGACATTTGGAGATTTGCTGGATTCATTGAACAATTCGCAAAACACCTCAGATCAACTGGTTCAAAAAATGGCGACCGGCGAAGACGTGGATATCAGCCAGGTGATGATCGCCAATGAGGAAACTGATATAAATTTCCGGATTGCTGTGGCGATCCGCGACAGGCTGGTCGATGCATATCGTGAAGTAATGCGGATGTCGGTTTGAGCGGCATATTAATTTGAGGCGGGAAAATTATGCTTTCTTCACTTCAGCAACAATTAACCAGCTTCTGGCAGCACCAGACAAATTCCAGAAAAATCACCCTCGTTGCAGCAATTCTGGCAATTTTGATCCTGGTTATTGTTTTCCTGACCTGGGCAAGCACACCTTCCTATACGGTGGCATTCAGCGGATTAAGTGAAGACGATGCCGGTCAGATCGTTCAGAAAATGACCGACGAAGGGATTCCCTATAAATTAGAAAACAGCAGCACCATTCTGGTCCCTTCGGATAAAGTTTACGACGTTCGATTGAGTATGGCCAGGCAGGGCCTTCCGAAGAGCGGCACCGTGGGTTTTGAGCTTTTCAGTGGAAACACCCTGGGAATGACCGAGTTCACCCAGCGAGTGAACTACCAGCGGGCGCTGGAAGGCGAGTTGGAAAGGACTATCATGAGCCTGTCTTCGGTCTCTGCGGTGCGGGTGCATATCGTCACCCCCGAGAAGACGATCCTGACAAGCAACCAGGCTCCGACGACAGCCTCGGTCACCGTGGAAGAAAAGCCGGATAAGCATCTGGATTCGAGCCAGGTGCAGTCCATCACCCACCTGGTCGCATCGAGCGTCGAGAACCTGAGACCAGAAAATGTGGTCGTGGTCGATACGAATGGGAACATGCTGGCCTCGGGAAATGCCAGCGGGGATTCGGAAGAGAGCCTGGGGCAAAGCGACAGCCGCCGGGCCGCCGAACTTGCTGCCGCGGCGGACGTGCAAAAGAAAACGCAAAACCTGCTCGATTCTGTGCTGGGCCCGAATAAATCGGTCGTTCAGGCCAGTGTTAGCATGGATTGGACTTCGAAAAAAACCACAACCGAGTCGTTCAAGCCTGATCCCACCGCTGTACGCAGCTCTCAGAAGGTCAACGAGACCTACACGACCGCAGGGGGGATTGTTGGGGGTATTCCGGGGGCCGCATCTAATCTGCCCACACCTGTACCGACCACGACCTCTGCTACCGGCGACCTGGTATACCAACGCTCGGAAGAGACGATCAACTACGAAATGAGCAAGACGCAGATCGATTCCGTTGAAAACCCGGGTCAGATCAAGAAGGTGTCGCTGTCTGTGATGGTCGATGGGGTTAATGATCCGACTCAACTGGCTTCGTTGAAGACCGCCGTGGCAGCCGCAGCCGGGATCGACGAAACAAGAGGCGACGTGCTGGCCGTGGAAAGCCTGGCTTTTGACCACACCTACTACCAGACTCAAAATGATGAGATGAAGAAAGAACAGCAGAACGATCTATATTTGAAGATTGGGATTGGAGTGGGTTTGGGGCTGGTCCTGATTGGCCTGTTATGGTATGTCTCACAGCTGTTCAAAAACCTGAGGTTGGCCAGCGGCGAAGCCTGGACGCCAATTCTCAAGCCGGTCGGCGAAATGGCGTTGCCAGGCTCGATGGCTGTCGGACAGATGAGCGGTTCCTTGCCGATGGGAAGAGCCGACCAACCGGCGGGCTTACCATCAAATGAACAATATATTCCAGAAATACCTGCCCACCTCCAGGCGAACGCTCCGACCGCTGAAGACGAACAGATGACAAAAGTCATCAGCCGTCTGGCGGAAGAGAACCCGGCGAACGTAGCCGAGATTATCCAGCTCTGGTTGAGCGAGGATGGAAAATAGCATGTCCGAGGATGCCTCGATTTCGAGCGGTCTTGATAAATCTGCGGTATTGTTGATGAGCCTGGGTGTTGAGCTCTCATCAAAAGTGCTGCAGTACCTGGGTGAAGGCGAGATCGAGCGAGTTCTGCTGGCGATGTCGCAAGGCGGACCGGTCGCCTTGGAGGCACGCAGGGAGGCCCTGCAAGAAGCATATGCACTGGCATCTTCGGGGATCGGGTTGGTTGGCAACGGCGTGGAATACAGCCGCCAATTGCTATCGCGAGCAGTTGGTCCGCGGCGGGGAGCAGAAATCATGGAACGGATCTCTGCTCATCAGCAGCTCTCTTCATTCGAAATGCTTCGCAATGCGGATCCAGTGCAGATCGCGAACCTGGTTCAGGACGAACATCCCCAAACGATCGCGCTGGTGCTCTCGTACCTGGAAGCTAAAATCGCCGCCGATATTCTCACCAATATGCCCAAAGATTTACAGGTAGAGGTCACGCTGCGTCTGGCGACGATGGATCGAGTCTCGCCGCAGGTGGTCCAGGTGGTGGAACGAAATCTAAAAAATAAGCTTTCAGCAGTAATAAATGAAGCCGATTTCAGAGCCACTGGGGGAGTGGCCTTCCTGGTTAAGATGTTGAACCAGGTTGACCGCGGTGCACAGAAATCAATTTTTGAATCCCTCGAAGGGACGAATCCAAAGCTGGTCGAAGAAATCCGCGCCCAGATGTTCACCTTTGACGATCTGAATAAGCTGGATGACCGGACGATGCAGCGGGTTCTGCGGGATGTCAACAAGCAGGATCTTTCCCTGGCGCTCAAGGCCGCACCCGACAAACTAAAAGAGGCAGTTTTTCGCAATCTTTCCGAACGAGCACGAGAAAATCTGAAGGAAGAGATCGAGATATTAGGTCCCCAACTGGCGAAAAATGTATATTCTGCGCAGCGCAGGATCGTTGACACCGTCCGGGCGTTGGAAGAAGCTGGCGAGATTGTGATTGCAGGCGGCGGGGATGAGTATGAAGTCATCGTCTAATCTGATCTCTGAGGAAGCGGGAAAAAGACTCTCGCAAACCTGGATGCCGATTGATTTCTCACGGCCGGCGTCAGATGCTGAATGCCCGGTCCAGGAAAATCCATCCGCAGAGTTCGCCTCTATTGTAGGGGCTATCTCTGTTGACGAAATCGATCCAATTGAACGACCACCTGCGCCAGCCGTTTCATCTCAGAAATCATTGAATAGCCGTTCCAATGTGCGCAAGTGGCAGCCTGAGGAAGTAAGATTCGTTACCCAGGCAGGCACGATTCAGGCCGCAGCCCGATCCGGTGAAGGCCCGGACCATCAAGATATTCGGGAGATCCTGGTCAACGATTTGATGATCCAGGCTGCGCAAATTCTGGCCAATGCGCAGGCGCAGGCCGCTGAAATTGTCCGCCAGGCGCAGGAGAGTGCGCAGTTGGTGCTGATGGATGCCGAGCAGCGTGGGTGGAAAGCGGCCGAAACAGAAACAATTCCCATGATCCAGGCGGTACAGGCAATTATCGATTCGGTCCAATCCTGGCGCGATGAGATGTACGCGCAAAGCGAATCTGCCGTGCTCATCCTGGTCAAAGATATTTCTCAGACATTATTTTGTGATGGATTTACGCTGGATGAGGAGGAGCTGCAGCGCACCTTTAACAAAGTCCTGGCGAGCGCACGATCGCTTGGCGATCTACGAATCATTGTGAATCCGGACGATGCGATGAACCTTGGTCCTTACTGGCGAGAATACCAGGTCTCCATTAGCGGGCAGCAGTTAGAAATTATTCCCTCGGACTCCATCAAAAGGGGTGGTTGTTTTGTCGAAGGAGAGATGGGCACGGTCGATGGGCGGGTGGAAACCCAATTGAATGCCATTATGGAAGCGATCACCAACACTGCCGAACAGAATGTAGCAATCAGGTAATGAAGGAATGAGCACCCCATCGATTCCCGATCTAAGCGCTTACCGAAGCTCTCTCCAGGGTTTAAAAACCACCCGGATATCTGGAAAAGTGATCCAGGTCGTGGGTTTGACCATCGAAGCGGTCGGGTTGGATTGCCAGATCGGAGAGGTGTGCGAGATCCGCTCCAATGCGAGTAATCCGCCATTGCTTAGCGAAGTGGTTGGTTTCCGGAATGAACGAGTCTTACTGATGCCTCTGGGCGAAATGCAGGGAATCCAGTTGGGAAGCCCGATTTATCCCCTGTATACCGCCTTCCGTGCCCCCGTAGGAATGTCGTTATTGGGAAGAGTCTTGGACGGGTTGGGACAGCCAATCGATGGATTGGGACCGTTCGGTGTTGCTGAAACAGTTTCTACATACGCCCCTGCTCCGCACCCACTTCAGCGCCAGCCAATCGATTCGCCGCTGGTGACCGGCGTTCGCGCGATCGATGGATTGTTGACCTGCGCGAAAGGCCAGAGAATGGGGATTTTCGCCGGGAGTGGGGTGGGGAAGAGCACACTCATGGGAACCATCGCCCGCAGCGCGCGTGCAGATGTGAGCGTGATTGCCCTGATCGGCGAACGAGGTAGAGAAGTTCGTGAGTTCCTGGAACGAGATTTAGGGAAAGAAGGCCTGGCACGGTCGGTTGTGGTCGTCTCGACTTCTGACCAGCCAGCGCTGGTTCGCCTCAAGGCAGCCTGGGTGGCGATGACCATCGCCGAATTCTTTCGCGATAAAGGGCTGGATGTGATCTTCATGATGGATTCCACGACCCGGTTTGCAATGGCCCAACGCGAAGTCGGCCTGGCCATCGGCGAGCCGCCTGCGAGCAAAGGATACACGCCTTCTGTGTTTGCGGTTCTACCAAAATTATTGGAACGGGCAGGGACAGGACCGCGGGGCTCGATCACCGGATTTTTTACGGTGCTTGTCGAAGGAGACGATTTCAACGAGCCAATTTGCGATGCAGCGCGGAGCATTCTAGACGGCCACATTATTCTCAGCCGGACTTTGGCCGCGCGTAACCATTATCCTTCGATTGATGTGCTGAACAGCATCAGCCGTGTAATGCCAGCCGTCACGTCTCCACAACACCGGGCTTGCGCTGCTCAAGCACGGAAGCACCTGGCAATCTATGAAAAAGCCCGCGACCTGATCAATATCGGTGCATACGTTTCCGGCAGTGACCCGGAAATTGATGCCGCTTTGGAAAAACTGCCAGTTCTCAACGATTTCTTACTCCAGAATACTAACCAGTTCAGTCCGTTCGAACAGACGATTGATCTATTAACCCAGTTTTACGTAGAAGGCCAGTATGCCGCCTAAATTTTCTTTGCAACCTGTGCTGGATTATCGCCACAACAAGGTCGAAGCCCTTGAGATTCAGCTAGCAGAGCTGATGCAGGAAGCCCAACAATTAGAAATGACGCTGGCAAGATTGCATGAGCTCAGGGGAGAATTGGAAAATGAGCTTGTTGTCCGGCAAGTGGGCGAAATTGACCTGTTTGCCGTCCAACATTTGCACGGGAATATCCAACTCGTCGAAAAAAGGATTGAGCAAGTGAAGGCCGCTTTGATTGAAGCAAAACAGCGCGTAGAAGCAAAACGAAATGAGCTGGTACAGGCCAGGCAGGATGAAGAAACATTGAATATCCTCAAAGAAAAAGAAATTGAGCGTTATAAAAACGAACAAGCAAAAGTTGAAAACCGGATGATGGATGACGTCTATATTTCTCAAGCCTATCAACAGCGTAAATTGGGAGAGGCTTATCTATGAACGATGATATTTTTGCATCCCAGTTCCAATCTGTCCTCAACCAGCTTGTCTATAAACTGCTGGCAAACAGCTTACAGGACTTTTCAAAGAAGGCCAAAACGCCTGACCAGACTGCTATAGCCAGTGCGACCGGG
>Ga0335070_10009572_pt1 | contig 11341 bp, 10 predicted proteins | sample Lox_Sample_13_FD_206722 | JGI IMG/M metagenome (GOLD analysis project Ga0335070, IMG submission 206722) | Soil microbial communities from Loxahatchee National Wildlife Refuge, Florida, United States - Lox_Sample_1.3 | ecosystem: Environmental > Terrestrial > Soil > Wetlands | place: USA... | reverse complement strand
ACGCGGCTGACGCCCGAGCAGCTCGAGGCGGCCCGCGCGCGCCAGGACGAGACGGGCGTCGCGCTGCTCGACGTGCTGATCGAGCAGAAGATGCTGCCGGAGGAGGAGCTGCTGCGCGCGCTCGGCGACGAGCTCGAGCTGCCGGTGCGCACCGCCATCGACGCCGAGCAGGTCGACCCGCTGCTCGTCGACCGCGTGCCGATCGCCTTCGCCAAGGCGCACGGCGTGCTGCCCCTCGGCCGCGGTGCGGACGGTGAGGTGCGGGTCGCGATCGCCGATCCCTTCGAGACCGAGGCGCTCGACGACCTGCGCCTGCTCTTCGATGGCGCCGAGGTCGAGCCGGAGCTCGCCAGCCGCCGCGTCATCCTGGGGGCGATCAACGAGGTCTACGACCGCGGACCGGCCTCGGCCGAGGCGCTCGCCCTCGACGCCAGCGGCGACCTGGACGCGCTCGCCGACGAGATCAGCCACGAGCCCCAGGACCTGCTCGACGCCGCCGACGACGCGCCGATCATCCGCCTGGTCAACTCGCTGCTGCAGCAGGCCGTCAAGGAGCGCGCCAGCGACATCCACCTCGAGCCCTTCGAGCGCGACATCCGCGTGCGCTTCCGCATCGACGACATCCTCTACGAGCCGGTGCGGCCGCTGCCGCGCGCGCTGCAGGCGAGCATCGTCTCGCGCATCAAGATCATGGGTGGGCTCAACATCGCGGAGAAGCGCCTGCCCCAGGACGGCCGCATCCGCCTGAAGATCGCCGGCCGCGACTACGACGTGCGGCTCTCCACCATCCCGATCGCCCACGGCGAGCGCGTGGTGATGCGGCTGCTGCCGCGCACCACGGAGATGCTGAACCTCGAGCACCTCGGCTTCGACCAGGACCACCTGGCGATCTGGTCGAAGCTGATCGCGCGCCCCAATGGCATCATCCTCGTCACCGGCCCGACCGGAAGCGGCAAGACCACCACGCTCTACGGCGCGCTCTCGCGCATCAACACGCTCGACGTGAACATCATCACGATCGAGGACCCCGTCGAGATCCAGCTCCCCGGCATCGGGCAGATCGAGGCGAACCCCAAGATCGGCCTGACCTTCGCGAACGGCCTGCGCTCCGTCCTGCGCCAGGATCCGGACGTGGTGCTGGTCGGCGAGATCCGCGACCTCGAGACCGCGGAGATCGCGATCCAGGCCTCGCTCACCGGCCACCTGGTGTTCTCGACGCTGCACACCAACGACGCGCCGAGCGCCATCACGCGGCTGGTCGACATGGGCGTCGAACGGTTCCTGGTGGCGTCGTCGCTGGTGGCCGTGCTGGCGCAGCGCCTGGTGCGGGTGCTCTGCACGCAGTGCCGCGAGGCCTACGAGCCGACCGCCGACGAGTTCGCCGAGATCGGCATCCGCAACGCGCCGAAGCCGCTCACGGCGTACCGGCCCGGCAGCTGCGAGAACTGCAACCACACCGGCTACCGCGGGCGCCTCGGCATCTTCGAGCTGATGCTGGTCGACGATCCGATCCGCGAGCTGATCGCGCAGAACGTCGACGCCAAGCGCATCAAGCGCCAGGCGGTCGCCGGGGGCATGCGCACGCTGCGCTCGGACGGCGCGCGCAAGGTCCTGCGCGGGATCACCTCGATCGCCGAGGTCCTGCGCGCCACCGAGGAGGAGACGGTCGTCGCGGCCGTGTAGGCGCGGCGGCGTCGGATCCATCGTGCCCGTCTACGCGTACAAGGGAGTCACCCAGGCCGGGCGCTCCACGCGCGGCTTCGTCGACGCCGAGACCGCGCGCGCCGCACGCTCCAAGCTGAAGCGCGACGGCGTCTTCCTCACCGACCTGGTCGAGAACGCGGCGCCGGCGCCGGTCGCCGAGCGCCGCCGCGCCTCGCTCTCGCTGGACCGCTTCCGCCGCATCTCGATGCTCGACCTGGCGCTCGCGACGCGCCAGCTCTCGACACTGATCGGCGCCGGCGTCCCGCTCGTGCAGGGCCTCTCGGCGCTGGCCGAGCAGGTCGAGAGCGCGCGGCTGAAGGGCGTGATCGGGCTGGTGCGCGACCGCGTCAACGAGGGCTCGTCGCTCGCCGACGCGATGGCGCAGGCGGGACCGTTCTCGGACCTGTACGTCGGCATGGTGCGCGCAGGCGAGGCGGGCGGCGCCCTGGAGCAGGTGCTCGACCGGCTCGCCGACTACCTGGAGAGCCAGGTGCGGCTGCGCAACAAGGTCTCCGGGATCCTGATCTACCCGAGCGTGATGTTCGGCTTCGCGTGCATCGTGGTGGGCGTGCTGGTGACCGTCGTGCTTCCCAACATCACGCAGATGCTGACCAGCCTGCACCGGCCGCTGCCGGCGTTCACGCGGCTGATCATCGGCCTCTCCAACTTCTTCCGAGAATGGTGGTGGGCCGTGGGCGGGGGCGCCGTCGCGGCGGTAGCCGCGATGCGCGCCGCGCTGCGCACCCAGGCGGGTCGCGCCTGGTTCGACGGCCTGAAGCTGCGCCTGCCGCTGGTCGGGCGCACGGCGCGCCTGCTGGCGATCTCGCGCTTCACGCGCACGCTCTCGACGCTGCTCGCCGGCGGGCTCCCGATCGTGCGCGCTCTCGACACCGCCAAGCACGTCGCCAACAACGTCGTGCTCGGCCGCGCGATCGACGCGGCGGGCGAGAGCGTCACCGGCGGCGCCTCGCTGGCCCAACCGCTGCGCGCGAGCGGCGAGTTCCCGCCGGTGGTCGTGCACATGATCGAGGTGGGAGAGCGCAGCGGCGAGCTGGAGGCGATGCTCGAGAAGGTCGCGCAGACCTACGAGGAGCAGGTCGAGACCTCGGTCACGCGCCTGACCGCGCTGCTCGAGCCCATGCTGATCCTGATCATGGTGGGGATCGTGATCGTCATCATCCTCGCGGTGCTCGTGCCGCTGCTGCAGCTCACGACATCGCTGGCGTAGGAGAGAACCATGTCCCGTCGAAACCCGGGTTTCACCCTCATCGAGATCATGGCCGTGGTGCTGATCATCGGCCTGCTCGGCGGGATCGTGGGCACGGCGATCTTCAGCCAGATCGACAAGGCGCGCGTCACGACCGCCAAGGCGCAGATCAAGCAGATCGAGGCCGCGCTCGACTTCTATCGCATGGACAACGGGCGCTACCCGACCACCGAGCAGGGTCTCGACGCGCTCGTGCACGCGCCCACGATCGAGCCGCTGCCGCACGCCTACCGGCCGGAGGGCTACCTGCAGGGCGGCGAAGTGCCGCGCGATCCCTGGGGCGGCCGCTACGAGTATCAGGCCCCCGGCACCCACAACGCCTACTCCTTCGACCTGTGGACGCTCGGCGCCGACGGCCAGGTGGGCGGCGACGGCACCAACGCCGACGTCGGCAACTGGACCGAGGAGAAGACCTCGTCGTGACGGCAATCGGCCTTCGGCCGATCGGGGTGCTGAGCTGCAGCACGTCCGTTGACTTCGCTCGCCTTCGGCTCGCTGCGCGCGATCGCTCCGCGACCGCTCGTGGGATCTCCGCTCGGACCCCTCTGCCCCGGAGGAGCGGACCCCGCCGTCGGGGGTTCACGCTGATCGAGCTGCTCGCGGTGGTGCTGATGTTCGGCCTGATCGCGTCGCTCGTCGCGCCGGCGCTGCACCTCGGCGGAGCGCGCGCGGCCCAGCGCGAGGCCGAGGCGCTCGCGGGCTCGCTGGAGTTCGCGCGCCAGCGCGCCATCATGACCGGGCGCACCCACCGCCTGGTGATCGACCTCGATCGCGCCGAGCACTGGGTGGAGTGGGTTCCGCCGCCCGAGGCCGGCGGCAGCGCACGGCCCGCCGAGGGCGGCGACCCGCGCTCGCACAAGATCGCGATGACGCCGCCCGAGGCCGCGCAGAACCGCTTCGTGCCGGTGCCGGACGGCGAGTTCGGACGCGAGCACGTGATGGACGACGCCACGCGCGTCCTCGAAGTGCGGCTTCCCGGGAGCGCCCTCGAGCGCGGCGTCGTCGTGCTCGGATTGACGCCCGACGGCGCCGCCGACCCGGCGCTGATCCGGGTCGGCACGCCGGAGGGCGAGCCGCTCTTCGACGTGCGCGTCGAGGCGCTCGCGGACACCGCGGCGGTGACCGATGCGAAGCGCTGAGCGGGGCTTCACGCTGCTCGAGGTGCTGGCGGCCGTCGCGCTGCTCGCGCTGGCGTTCGCGCCGCTCAGCGGCGCGCACATCCAGGGGCTCCAACACGAGGGCGAGTCACTCCGGCGCATCCAAGCCTCGCTGATCGCGGACCAGCTGCTCGCCGAGCTCGAGGCGAGCATCGACGCGGGCGAGGTGCCGCAGCCGGGCAAGCAGGACCGCTCGGACGGGGACTTCGCGATCGCGACCGAGGTCGCGGCGCTCGACCTCGAGGTGCCCGACGACGACGCTGCGACCGCTGCGCCCGGCTCCGCGGCGCCGCAGACGGGCCTCGGTGGCAAGCCGGCGAACCGGCTTCCCGACGTGCTCAGCGCCAGCCTGCTGCGCGGCAGCGGGCGCACCGCCTCGCCGATCCGGCGCGTCACGCTGCGCGTGACCTGGACCGAGGGCTGGGGCGAGCGCTCGGTCACGCGCACCACCTACGCATTCGACGCGCAAGCAGTGCAGGGCGAGATCGCGGCGCTCGACGCGATCGCTCAGGCCACCGCCGCCCAGTCGCAGGCGGCCACACAGACTCCGGCGCAGGCGTCCCAGGGCGCGGCGAGCACGCCCCCGGCGAGCGGGACGCAGAGCCCGGCGCGGGGTCAATAGGCATGAGGCGTGCGCAGCGACGCGCGGCTCGCGGGTTCACGCTGATCGAGGTGCTCGCCGTGATGCTGCTGACGGGGATCGTGATCAGCGTCGCAGCCAACTTCTATCTCGACCTCTCGAGAGCGAGCCGGGGCGCGCTGGAGCGCGCGCAGCGCGCGCGGCGCGCCGCGGTGCTGCTCGACCGCGTGGCGCACGATCTCGAGGCGACGGTGCTGGTGCGCAAGCCCGACGAGCTCGACCCGCTCGCGAACCCGTGGCTGTTCCTGGCCGAGGGCGACGAGAGCGACGCCGGCGCGCAACGCCTCAAGTTCGTGAGCCGCGGCCGCCACCCGCGCAGCCCCGACCTCCCGGAGTCGGACCTCGAGATGGTGGCCTGGCTGATCGAGCCGGGCGCCCATCGGGACCTCGAGCTGCGGCGCTGGAGCTCGCCCGCGCTGCCGCCCGGACTCGACCGGAGCTTCCCGCGTGCCGACGACAGCGACCTGGTGGCGGGCGGCATCGCGGACTTCGGCGTGCGGCTCGAGGACGCCAAGGGCGAGTGGGTGACGCGCTGGGACTCCTCGACGATCGCGGAGTCGAGCCAGCTGCCGGTCTCGGCCGAGATCAGCGTGACGCTCTTCAAGCAGCCCGACAGCGACGAGCGCGACGGGCCCTACGTGCGCCGCGTGCTGCTGCCGCTGCGCCCCCTCGACCTGCAGCAGCAGCTCACCGGGGTGCCGAGCGTCGCGGGCAGCGAGCAGCAGGGCGAAGAGAGCGACGAGCAGGGAAACGGCGCCACCAAGCAGGCGTCGCAGCAGAACAAGCAGCAATCCTGCGTCACCGTGGGGCAGTGCCTGTCGCGGCATCCCGAGATCGGCTCGAGCCTGCCGGCCCAGTTCCGCACCATCGTCAACGCCGCGCTCGGCGAGTGCGCGAGCACCTTCGCGGGGACCGGCTTCGTGCCGGGGGACTGTCTCTGATGCGCGGGCCGAGGCGGGAGCGCGGCGTCGTGCTGCTGGTGGTGCTGTTCTTCGTGCTGCTGCTGGCGAGCAGCATCGCCACCTTCCTGCGGCACGTCGCGATCGACGCCGGGGTGGCGACCAACCGCGACCGCGCGCTGGAGGCCGAGGCGCTGGCGCGCGGCGGCGTGCGAATCGCCCAGGCGCTGCTGCTCGAGGACCTGCGCCTCGGCGCCAACGGCCAGCCGCCCGACAGCCGGCACTCGGTGTGGGCGCGCATCGCGGGCGTCGACCTCGTCGACGACCCGGACGTCTCGCTGACCCTCGAGGTCGAGGACGCCTCCGCGCGCATCGACCTGAACGGCTTCCTGAAGCCGGATGGGAGCGTCGATCCCGCGAAGAGCCCGTTCCTGCGGCAGCTCCTCGCGAACGTGATCGACGCGATGCCGGGCCGCGGCGAGGAAAAGCCCTACGACCCGGACGAGCTCGCGGCGAACCTGCTCGACTGGGTCGACAAGGACGACGTGCGGCAGTCGGGCGGGGCGGAGGACAAGCCCTACGCGGAGCGCACGCCGCCCTACGGGCCGCCGAACCGCCCGCTGCTCTCGGTCGACGAGCTGCGCCTCGTCGACGGCTTCGACGGCCGCCTGGTCGAGGCGCTGCGGCCCTACGTCGGCGTGTATCCGCTGGTGGGCGGCGGCGGCATCAACCTCAACACGGCGCCGCCGTGGGTGCTCGCCCAGGTCCAGCGCGGCAGCGCCGTCGGCGGCTTCCGGCCGGTCGACGAGGAGCTCGTGAAGCGCATCCTCGACGCGCGCGAGAAGGGCCTGGTGTGCGGCTCCTCGAACCCGGTGGGCGGCTGCGTCTCGGTGAACGATCTCTTCAACGGCGAGACGCCCGACCCCGTACCGGTCTACCAGTCGAGCGTCTTCCGGGTGCGGGCGCGGGCGCGGGTCGCCGACGTCGAGCGCAGCGTCGAGGCGGTGATCGACCGCAGCAAGCCGAGCCAGCCGCTGCGGCTGTCCTGGCGCGTCGACTGAGGTATCCATTGCACATGGCGCTCCTGGGCAAGAGCATCGGCCTCGACCTCGGCAGCCACTCGATCAAGGTGGTGGAGCTGCGGCAGACACTGCGCGGCGTGGAGCTGGCGCGCCTGCACGCGATCCCCGTCCCCGAGGCGCCCGCCGAGTCCGAGGCGGGGCCGGCGCCCGAGTTCGCGGCGCTCGAGAGCTGGGCGCGCGCCGAGGGTCTGACCGCGGAGCGCGTGGTGTGCGCGATTCCGGGCGACCGCGTCGCGCGCCGCCAGATGCACCTGCCGTTCCGCGACCGGCGCCGCATCGCCCAGGCGGTTCCCTTCGAGGTCGAGAGCGAGACGCCCTTCGCGCTCGAGGACGTCTTCGTCGACTGGGAGCTGGTCAGCGCCGCGCGCGCGAGCGCCGACGTGGTGGCGACGGTCGTGCCGCGCAGCGAGGTGGCCGGGCGCCTCGAGCGGCTGCGCGCGGCAGGCGTCGCGCCGCGCGTGCTCGAGGTCGAGGGGCTCGTCCTCGGCAACCTGGCGGAGCTGATCGAGCTGTCCGGCACGCGGCTGCTCGTCGATCTCGGACATCGCAAGACGACGCTCTGCCTGCTGATCGACGGCGCGCCGCGCGCAGCCCGCACGCTGCCGCTCGGCGGCCGCCAGCTGAGCGAGGCGATCGCGCGCGAGCGCGGCGTCGACTTCGCGGCGGCCGAGCAGATCAAGTGTCGCAACGGCGTGGCGGACTCCCCCGCCGCCACGCGCGTCCTCGAGCGCCTGGTGCGCGACCTGCTGCGCACGCTCGGCGGTCTCGAGGGCGTGCTCGGCGGGCCCGCCGAGAAGGCGATCGACGAGATCACCCTGCTCGGCGGAGGGGCGCGCCTGGCGCGCGTCGACCAGTACCTGGCCGAGCGCACCGGGATCGCGACCCAACGCCTGCAGATCCCGCCGAGCGGCCCCGCCGGTGCGCTGCTCGCGGCCGGCGACCCGCTGCGCTTCGCCCCGGCGCTCGCGCTCGCGTTGCGCGGCACGCTGCGCGCCCGCACGCGCATGAACTTCCTGCAGGCCGAGTTCGCCCCGCGCGTCGACCTGCGCCGGATCGCGCGCCAGCTGCGCGGCACGGTCGCGCTCGCCGGCCTCGCGCTCGCGCTCGCGATCAGCGCCGGCGTGTCGCGGCTCGCGCTCGAGTCGCGCCGCGCGGACCTGCTCGAGCGCGAGCTCGCGCAGATCTGGAGCGGCGCAGCACCCGGCAAGCCGATGCCCAGCGACGTCTCGAAGGCGCTGCAGCAGGCGCTGCACGACGCCCAGCAGCGCGCCGACTTCCTCGGGATCTACGGCGGCAATCTCTCGGCGCTCGACCTGCTCACGGAGATCTCGAAGCTCGTGCCGCCCGAGCTGCAGATCGTGTTCGAGGAGCTCTCGATCGACGGCCAGGTGGTGCGCATCCGCGGCCACACCGCGAGCTACGCCGCCGTCGATCAGCTCAAGAGCGCGCTCGCGGGCTTCCCGAGCTTCAGCGACATCCGCGTGAGCGAGATCCAGGCCGACAGCACGCGCGGCGGCAACAACTTCAGCGTGACGATCAGCCTCGCGAAGGCGGAGCCGGCGCCGTGAGCGACCTGCGCGACCGCGTCGCCGTCGTCGTCGCCGGGCTCGCCCCGCGCGAGCGGCTGCTGCTCGCCATCGCGGGTGCGCTGCTGGGCGTCGCCTTGATCTGGCTCGGCGTGGTCGGGCCCGTGCTCGGCAGCATCCATCGGGCCGCGCTCCGCGTCAGCACCACCGAGCGGCAGCTCCAGATGGCCACCCGCCTGCGCGGCGAGCTCGGCGAGGTGCAGGGGCGGCTCGCCGCCGTGGAGCGGCGCATCGGTGAAGGGCCGAAGGGCAACCTGTTCACCACGCTCGAGGAGCTCGCCAAGCAGTCCGCCGTCAAGGTCGAGTCGATGGAGCCGCAGTCGTCGCCGGCGCAGGACCGCTACCGCGAGACCAAGGTGCAGGTGGTCCTCAAGCAGGTGACGCTCGCGCAGGCCGTGAACTTCCTGCACAAGATCGAGTCGGCTCCGCAGCTGCTCTCGGTGAAGAGCCTGCGCATCCGCACGCACGTCGAGAAGAAGGAGGACCTGCTCGACGTGACGTTCACGGTGTCCTCGTTCGAGCCGACGTGAGCGCGGCGCAGCGCGGCCTCGGCGCAGCCGCGGCGGAGACGCTCGGCGTGCGCGGCGGATTCCGCCGCGTGGCCCTGCTCGCCCTGGCCTACCTGGCGCTCACCGGCGTCTTCGTGGCCGCCGGCTTCCCGTTCGACCGCCTCGCCCCGCGCATCGCGGACGCGCTCGGCGCGGCGACCGGCACGCAGATCCGCATCCAGCGCATCAGCGTCGAGCTCTCCTGGCGCGGGCCGCGGCTGCTGATCCGCCGCGCCGACGCGAGCTGGCCGAGCGGCTTCCAGCTGAGCCTGGCGCGCGCGCACGTCGGACCGGCCTTCTCGCTCTCCTGGCTGCGCGGCCAGCCCGCGCTCGCGATCTCGCTCGAGAGCGAGCTCGGCGGCCTCGACGGAACCGCGCGGCTCGGCAGCTCCCCCGGCTTCCGCGGCGCGCTGCGCGGGATCGCGCTCGACAAGCTCCCGCCCGACGCGCTGCCCAGCGGACTCGGGCTCGCTGGAACGCTCGACGCCGCGATCGATTTGCAGGCGGCCGGCGCGCTGCCCGAGGGCACCTTGAAGCTCGCCGCGCGCGACGGCTCGATCTCCCTGCCGAACCTCCCGATCGGGCTGCCCTTCACCAAGCTCGACGCCGACCTCCGGCTCGGCGGCGCCGCGCAGCTGACGCTCGAGTCGCTGGCGCTCGACGGTCCGCTCGTCGCCGGCACCGGCGCGGGCAGCATCGGACGCGCCGCGACGCTCGAGGGCGGGCCGCTCGCGCTCGAGCTGCACCTCCAGGTGCGGGAGCCCGCGCTGCGCCAGCTGCTCGCCGCGGAGGGCCTGCTGCTCACGCCCGACGGCGCTGCCGACGTGTCGATCGCCGGAACGGTCGCCGAGCCGCTGCTGCGTCCCACCCGGCCGTCCGTGCCGCCGGGCGCGGCGCGCGCGCCGCGCGCGGGCCGCCCGTGAGACCGCGCGGGTGAGCGGAGAGTCGCTGCAGCGGGTGCTGAGGACGCTCGCCGATCCGACGCGGGTCCGGATCCTCGCGCTGCTCGAGCGCGAGGAGCTCGCGGTGCAGGAGCTGATGGAGGTGCTCGGCATGGCGCAGAGTCGCGTCTCGCGCCATCTCGGGATCCTGCGCGAGGCCGGCCTGCTGCGCGACCGCCGCGAGGGCACCTACGTGTTCTACCGATTCGCAGCGCCGGCGCCGGGCGCCTGGCGCGATGCCTGGGAGCTGGCGCGCCGCGAGCTGGCCGGCGACGCGTTCGCGCAACGCGACGCCGCGTCGCTGGTGCGGGTCGTCGAGGCCCGCGCCTCCCGGAGCCGGTCCTTCTTCGACGCCGTCGGTCCCGAGTGGGACGCGCTGCGCAAGGTCTTCAACGACGATGCGCTGCGCGCGCGCGCCATCGCGCACCTCGCGCCCGCGGGCTGGACCGTCGCCGACGTCGGCACCGGCACCGGCATCCTGGCCGGCGAGCTCGCACGGCTCGGCATGCGGGTGATCGCCGTCGACCACTCGCCGCGCATGCTCGAAGCGGCACGCGCAAACCTCGACCGCGAAGGACTCGCGGGCGTCGAGCTGCGCGGCGGCGAGGCGAACGCGCTGCCGCTCGCCGACGGCGAGGTCGACGCGGCGCTCGCGCACATGGTGCTCCACTACCTGCCGTCACCGGCCGACGCATTGCGCGAGATGGCGCGCGTGGTGCGCCCGGGCGGCGTGGTGGTGGTGGTCGATTTCGTGCGCCACGAGGCGGAGTGGATGCGCGACGAGCTCGGCGTGCTGTGGCTCGGCTTCCCGCCCGACGAAGTGGTCGCCTGGTTCGGCGCCGCCGGCCTGGTCGCTGCCCGCGTCGAGCACTTCGCCACGCCTTCGGCCGCGCGCGACCTGCCGGCCACCTTCATCGCCTCCGCGCGCTGCCCGTGATCCGGGCGGTGCTGCTCGACGCGGCCGGCACGCTGCTGCGGCCGCGCGAGCCGGTGGGGGAGACCTACGCGCGCATCGCGCGCGCCCACGGCGTCGAGCTGCCCGCCTGGCGCCTCGACGACGCCTTCCGCCGCGCGCTGCGCGCCGCGCCGTCGATGCCGATCCCCGGCGAGGCGAGCGAGCGCGAGCGGCTCGAGCGCGCCTGGTGGCGCGACGTGGTGCGCGCGACGTTTCGCAGCGCGGACCAGATGGTGCGCTTCGGCGACTTCGAGGCGTGCTTCGCGGCGCTGTTCGCGCACTACGCACGGCCCGACGCCTGGTTGGCGCTGCCGGGCGCGGCCGAGGCGCTCGCGGCCCTCGCAGCCGCGGGCCGCCGCGTCGCCATCCTCTCGAACTTCGACCACCGGTTGCCGGCGATCCTGGCCGGCCTCGGCCTCGGCTCGCCGGAGGTGCTGTTGGCGGGCGAGCTCGGCGCGGCGAAGCCCGACCCGCGCTGCTTCGCGCGCGCGCTCGCGCGGCTGGGCGTGGCGGCCGCAGAGGCGGTCTACGTCGGCGACGACCCCGAGCGCGATCTGGCGGC
>Ga0335070_10009570_pt1 | contig 11342 bp, 8 predicted proteins | sample Lox_Sample_13_FD_206722 | JGI IMG/M metagenome (GOLD analysis project Ga0335070, IMG submission 206722) | Soil microbial communities from Loxahatchee National Wildlife Refuge, Florida, United States - Lox_Sample_1.3 | ecosystem: Environmental > Terrestrial > Soil > Wetlands | place: USA: Florida... | reverse complement strand
CCGAGCTTGCGCCAGGCCGACCTGGAGACGAGCGCGATCACGATCAATGCGACCAGCCCGACGGCGATCGACCAGTACCCCGGGGTGCGGAAGGAATCGGTCTCCAGGTAGTAGGGGTAGAAGCGCCCGCGGTTGGCCTGCATCTTGGGCGTGCGGAACAGGTGCTGGTCCAGCTCCGGTGGGATCCTCTGCAGCGAGCCCTCGGCCCGGTTGGGCGGCTCGCCCGCGCTCTTGACGATGAGGTAGCGTGAGCCGGCGAGCAGCGCGTAGTAGCGGGCCTTCAGAGTGCGGCCGGTTTCCCTGCCGTGCTCCTCGCGCACCTCGTAGAGCTCCACCCCGGTGTCGACCGTGCGCGTGCCCGCGACCTGGACGAAGTAGCGCGGCGCCTGCTCCGGGTCGCTGATGGCCGCGAGGTCGGCCTCGGAGGTCGCGTACGGGCCGCCGGCGAAGTTGCGGATGTAGCGAGCGTTCGCCACGGCGAGCAGCAGGGCGCCACCGGCGACGAGGCCGCAGGTGACGAGCTGCCGTACGGCGCGGGTGCGACAGGCGCGTAGCAGCCAGGAATCCGCGGCCGGGCCCACGGGCGTCGCCGGCCGCGCAGCGGCGACCGGGCGAAGCAAAGGGGCGGGACGAGACGGCGGTGCCGCCGCGGCTGGCGACGGTGGCGGCGCCGAGCGGCCCGGCTCGATCGCCGGGGCCGTGACGGGCTGGGCCGAGGCGCGCTCGACGCTCTCCTTGCAGCGCGGGCACCGTCCGTCCGCGCGACGGCTGTGTCGCAGGTTGCACGACGGGCAGACCAACCATTCGGCCATGTCTTCCCTCGCAGGCTCGACGACCGCGGGTGTGTAGCACATCCGCATCCCGCACGACGGCGTGCGCGATCACCATCCGGACGGTGCCGGAAAGCGGGCGAAGAGTGCTCGCCGGCTGACTTGACGGCGCCCGCTGTCGGCGCAAACATGGAGGCGAAGAGAAGACGAAACCGCTTCCTGCCATGGCCGTCGAGCTGCACGCCGCTTCCGCCTTCTCGTTCCTGCGCGCGTCCTCGCTGCCGGAGGACCTCGTCGAACGGGCCGCCGAGCTGGGCTACTCCGCGCTCGCGCTCGTCGATCGCGACAGCCTCAGCGGGGCGCCGCGCTTCTTCAAGGCGGCACGGGCGCGGGGGATACGGCCGATCGTGGGAGCCGAGCTGACGCTGGAGAACGGGGCCGTGCTGCCGCTGCTCGTCGAGACGCAGCGCGGTTACCGCAACCTCTGCCGGCTGATCACGCGGGCGAAGGCCGACGTGCCCAAGGGCGAGGGCCGGCTCCTGCCGTGGATGCTCGAGGGCCTCACCGAGGGGCTGGTGGCGATGCCCGGTGTCGCGACCCTGGCTGCGGCCGGCGGGAGCCTCGATGCCGACCGGCTCGCGGCACTCGTCGACGCGTTCGGCCGGCGTGCCGTCGTCCTCGACGTCCAGCGCCACCGCCGGCGCGACGCCGAGGCGGCGAACCAGGCCCTGCTCGAGATGGCGGACGCGCTCGCCCTGCCGGCCGTCGCCACCAACGGGGTCCGCCACGCGACCCCCCGCGGGCGCGCGCTCCTCGACGTGCTGACGTGCATCCGCGAGAAGCGGACGCTGGCTACCGCCGGCCGCCTGCTCGCGCAGAACGCAGAGCGCCACCTCAGGCCCCCGGCGGCCATGGCCGCGCTGTTCGCCGACCGCCCCGACCTGCTGCGCAACGCCTGCGCCTTCGCCGAGCGCCTCGGCTTCACGCTGCAGGACCTCGGCTACCGCTTCCCGCTCTACCCGGTGCCGGCGGGCGAGACGCAGCAGTCCTTCCTCTGCCGCGTCACCGAGGAGGGCGCGCGGCAGCGCTACCGGCCCTACCACGAGAAGGCCCGGCGCCAGATCGAGCGCGAGCTTCTGCTCATCGGCAAGCTCGGGCTGGCCGGCTACTTCCTGATCGTCTGGGACCTCGTCAACTTCTGCCGCCGCGAGGGCATCCTGGTGCAGGGCCGCGGCTCGGCCGCCAACAGCGCCGTCTGCTACAGCCTCGGCATCACCGCCGTCGACCCGGTGGGCATGGAGCTGCTGTTCGAGCGCTTCCTCTCCGAGGAGCGCGGCGAGTGGCCGGACATCGACCTCGACCTGCCGAGCGGCGACCGGCGCGAGCGCGTCATCCAGTACGTCTACGAGCGCTACGGCGCGGCCGGCGCGGCCATGACGGCGAACGTCATCACCTACCGCGACCGCAGCGCCTCCCGCGAGATCGGCAAGGTGCTCGGCCTCCCGCTCGACGACATCGACCGGCTCTCGCACCACATGCGGCGCTTCGAGTACAAAGACCCCGACGACACGCTCGCCGTCCGTCTGCAGCGCGCTGGCCTCGACCGCGAGGACCGGCGCATCCAGCTCTTCGCCCGGCTGTTCGAGGAGATCCAGGACCTGCCGCGCCACCTGGGCCAGCACTCGGGCGGGATGGTGATGGCGCAGGGGCGGCTCGACGAGGTGGTCCCGCTCGAGCCCGCCTCCATGCCGGGCCGCATCGTCGTGCAGTGGGACAAGGAGGACTGCGCCGACCTCGGCATCATCAAGGTGGACCTGCTCGGCCTGGGGATGATGGCGGCGCTGGAGGACGCGCTCGCCATGCTGCGCAGGACCGGGGTCGAGGTCGACCTCGCGCACCTGCCGCCCGACGACCCCACGGTCTACCGCATGCTGCGCGCCGCCGACACCGTCGGCGTCTTCCAGGTGGAGAGCCGGGCGCAGATGGCCACGCTGCCGCGGATGAAGCCGGAGCGCTTCTACGACCTGGTGGTGGAGGTGGCGATCATCCGGCCCGGGCCGATCGTGGGCAAGATGGTGAACCCCTACCTCGAGCGGCGGAACGGCCGCGCGCCGGTCGAGTACCTGCACCCGCTGCTGGAGCCTATCCTGGCCCGCACGCTGGGCGTGCCGCTCTTCCAGGAGCAGCTGCTGCGCATCGCCATGACGGTGGCCGGCTTCACCGGCGGCGAAGGCGAGGAGCTGCGGCGGGCCATGGGCATGAAGCGCTCCGCGAAGCGGATGAAGGCGATCGAGGAAAGGCTGCGCGCCGGGATGAGCGCGCGCGGCATCGACGAGCGCACCCAGGAAGCGATCGTCCGCTCGATCAGCTCCTTCGCCCTCTACGGCTTTCCCGAGTCACACGCCGCCAGCTTCGCCCTTCTCGCCTATGCCAGCGCCTACCTCAAGGCCCACCACGGGGCGGCATTCGTCTGCGCCCTGCTCAACAACCAGCCGATGGGCTTCTACCACCCGTTCACGCTGGTGAAGGACGCGCAGCGGCACGGCGTGCGCTTCCGGCCGGTGGACGTGACGGCGAGCGACGTCGACTGCTCGCTGGAGGCGGGCGAGGTCCGCCTGGGCCTGCGCTACGTGAGCGGCCTGCGGGCCGAGGCCGGCCGGCAGATCGCGGCGGAGCGGGAGCGCACGCCCTTCGCCGCGCTGCAGGACTTCGTCGACCGCACGGGACTGCGACGCGACGAGCAGCGGGTGCTGGCGGAGGCGGGGGCGCTCAACGCCTTCGGGCTGACCCGCCGCGCCGCCCTGTGGCAGGTGGAGAAGGCGGGGCGGCCGCGAGGGCCGCTCTTCCGCGACGCCGAGCCGGAGACGGAGCCGTCGCCGGTGCCGGAGATGGACCTGGCCGAGCGGCTGTCGAGCGACCTAGCCACCACCGGCGTGACCGCCGGCCCGCACCCGATCCACCTGTACCGGCAGGCGTTCGCCGAACGCGGCGTGCTGCGGGCCTGCGACCTCGGCCGGCGGCAGGACGGCGAGCAGGTGCGCGTCGCCGGGGCCGTCATCTGCCGCCAGCGGCCGGGGACGGCCGCCGGCTTCATGTTCCTGACCCTGGAGGACGAGAGCGGGCTCGCCAACGTGATCGTGCGCCCCGACCTCTTCGCCCGCGAGCGGGCGGTGCTGGTGGCGGAGCCGATCCTCGAGGTGGACGGGGTGCTGCAGGCGAACGCCGGGCTGTCGGTGCGGGCGTACGCGGTGCGCCCGGCGCTCGCCCCGGTGCCGGCCCCACCCGCGCGTCAGTTCCGCTGAGCCTGTCACGCCCTCGCGTCGTCAGTGGATCCGGGTGATGTACGTCTGCCCGTTGTTGTCCCTCGTCCAATCGAAGCGGACGGTGTCGCCGATGCGCAGCTGCTGGAGCATCTGCCGGCTGTTCACCGTGAAGGCCTGCTGGCCGCCCGCCAGCAGCATCACCACGCCGTTCTGGGAGATGCTCACCACCTGACCCTGGGCCGAGCCGGACTGGCCGCCGCCCCGGTTGCCCCCGCCGGTCGTGCCGCCGCTGGTCCCGAGCGTGCGCACCTCCGTCACCAGCTCCTGCGGGCCGGACCAGCTCGTCCGCAGCTCCACCCGGTCGCCAGGGTTCAGGCGGCGGTCGGACCGGGGCGTCAGCTGGAAGGTCTCGCGCCGGCCGTTGACGTCGATCTCGACCTGCCGGACGTTCGGGTCGTAGGCGGTGACGGTCCCGGTCACCGTCCGCGACACCCCCGGCGTCCTGGTGGCCGCGGGAGGCTGGGTCCCCGGCCTGAACCCCACCTCGACCACGTCGAAGCTGTGGATGGTGTCGTTGGTGAAGGTGTAGTGGACATACATCGGTGGCTGCAGGTCCTTCACCGAGGGGTGCGGCCAGAACTCCGTCTGGTCCGTGAACTTAACCGTCGCCACCGCGTCGAACTTCCAGGTGGCGACCCGGCCCTTCGCGTCCTTCAGCTGGATCGTGTGGTTGTTCTGGTCGATCGAGATGATGTTGCCTCGGCTGCCCTCGGGCCGCTGTGCCAGCGCGGCCAGCGGCCAAGCCACGACCACGGCCAGCACGGCGGCCGGGATGAGCCCCTTTCGGTCCATCTTTTCTCGGTCTCCTCTCTCGCGCCTCCGCGCGAACGTGTGGCGGTTCCGGCGTCCGCTTCTGGTACCGCGGAGTATTGCAGAAAATCCTGCCAGCCCGCAGAGGCCTCGGCCGGCCCCGGCAACCGCTGTGGCCCGGAGAGCCCGAGAGCCCGGAGAGGCGTTGTGCAACCGGGACCCACGGGGTAGGCTTTCCACACCCCCAAGTAGCCTTGACGGGTCTTGCCAGCGAGGGATGCCGTGGCCACCAGCGCGACCCGCAGACGGCCCCGCGAAACGACCCCGCCGGCGGCCGACACGTCCCCTTCGCAGTACATCGTCAAGGTCGACCGCCGCAGCGGCGAGCCGCTGCCCGACCCCATCGAGCCCGAGGAGCTGCTCGTCCACGCCCACCGCGACCACCACCCGGTGGAGATCGCCGCCCAGTTCCTGGCCAGCCGCCTGCTGCAGGTCACCGGCAACGAGAGGCTGGTGAAGGCCGGCCTGCGCGCGCTGGAGCGCACGGGCGCGCGGCTGGCGCGCCTGGCGTCCGAGGTCAGCGGCAACCGGGACGACGAGCGGCGGGTGAGGGCCCTGCTCGGCGTCACGGCCCGCGACGTGATGTTCCGCTTCCGGGAGCCGACCCACCTCAGCGAGCAGGAGGTGAGGGCGCGCATCCGCGAGCTGCAGGCTGGCGCCCGCGCGCAGCTCTCGGCCCTGGGACGGCATCCGCGCTTCCGCGTGCTGCTCACCGGCGCCACGGGGTTCCTCGGCAAGGAGCTGCTGGCGCAGGCCGCCGAGCACCCTCGAATCGAGGAGGTCGTCTGCGTGGTCCGGCCGGAAACGGTGCGCAACCGCCGGACGGGCGAGGTGGTGAAGGTGCTCTCCCCGGCCGAGCGCGGGGAGGCGCTGCTGCGACGTCTGAACGTTCCGCCGGGGGCGGCGGCACGCTTCCGGTTCATAGGCGGTGACATCGAGAAGCCCGGACTCGGCATCGCGGCCGGGGAGCGGAAGCGCCTGCTGGCCCGGCTCACTCACGTGGTGCACTGCGCCGCCAGCGTTTCCTTCGACGACAGCTACGAGAGCTCCTTCCGCTCCAACGTGCTCGGCTGCCGCAACGCGCTGTCGTTCTCGAAGGCGCTGCAGGCACGGCCGGGCTCGTCCTTCGTCGGGCACGTGGCGATCGAGACCTCCTACATCCACGGCCGGCGCAAGCGCTCGATCGCCCAGGAGGACGCGCTCGTCTTCCCCCGGCACTTCTACAACAACTACTACGAGCTGACGAAGGCGATGGCCTCGCTGGAGACCGACCGGGCGCTGATCGAGGACGCCCTGCGGGTGACGCAGCTGCTGCCTTCGATCGTGATCGGCCACTCCCGCACCGGCAACAACCGGGGCGACACCAAGGTGGTGAACGCGCCCGTCAACGCCTTCGGGCGCGCCAAGGAGGCGCTGGAGTCGCTGGGCGGCAGCCGGGCCGACCGCGCGCGGGCCTGGCTCCTGAGCTTCATCGCCACCACCTTCCCCGCCGACCGCTCGGCCGAGCTGAACCTGGTCCCGGTCGACCGGGTGGTGGCGGGCATCATGGCCGCGCTCGACGCGCCGGAGGCGATCGGGGCTCGCGTCCACCTCGCCACCGACAACCGCATCCGCTCGGAGGAGATCGCCCGCATCACGGAGGAGGAGCTGGAGGTCGACGTGCGGATGGCGGACCCCACGCTGACGCGCAACCTCACGCTTCCGCTGGTGAAGGCGCTCCTCTCGGCCCTGGGCGAGCCCAAGCTGGCCCGCGTGCTGGAGCGGCTGGGGGCCATCTTCGGCGTCTACGGCGAATGGGGCCAGCCCATCCACGACGTGGGCAACGACGTGCGCCTGCTGGGGCTGCCCATCCGCCGCCCGGACACCGCCCGGAGCTTCCGCATGCTCTGCCGCCATAACAGGTACGTGCAGCAGTTCGGCCGGGTGCGCGACGCGGACGAGGTCGCCCGGCGGGAGCGGCTGTGGGAGAACGCCATCGACGAGCTGGAGTTCGAGACCGGTCGGCAGGTCGCCTCCATGCGTCCGCAGGAGTTCCGGCGGCTGATGGGCGAGCGACTCGACCTGTCGAGCTTCCGGCCGCGCTGACATTGCTGGCCTCGCGCCGCCCGGCGTATGCTCGTCTTCACTGGGTGAGGGCCCGTTTGCGAAGGGAGTGCGGCATGGCGGTCGACCGCGGCATCCTGGACAGGCTGCGCACGCGGGGCGAGGAGGTGCTGACCCAGCTCTCGGCCGAGCTGGCCTCCAACCCGCGCTTCACTAGGGCGATGGAGAGCGCGATGGAGAAGGCGAGCCGTGGCCGCGAGGTGCTGGAGCAGGCCGCGGCCCGGGCGCTGCACGAGATCAGCGTCTCCACCCGGGGCGACCTCAAGCGCGCCAACTCGCGTATCGAGGCGCTCGAGCGCGAGGTGGCGGAGCTGCGCGCGCGAGTCGGCGCCGGCGCCCGCCGGCCCGCCGGGGGCAGCGGGTCGCGCCGGGCGCGGGCGAAGACCGGCCGCAGGCGGCCCGGGTAGGCCGCGAGCGCGATCGTGTCGCGCTTCGCCGTCACCGGCACCGCCTCCTGCCTCGGCAGCCGCATCCTGCGGCGCCTGGTGGAGGCGCACGGCCGCGACTCGGTGGTGGCGGTGGACATCACGGCGCCGCCGACCACGCTGCAGGGCGTCCACTACCGGATGGTGGACCTCACCCTCCCCGGAGCGGACCGCCGGCTGGTGGAGGTGTTCCGCGAGGAGCAGGTGGACACCGTCGTGCATGCGGCGTTCTTCACCACCCCGCGGCGCGACGCGGCCTACGCCCACGAGCTGGAGTCGATCGGCACGCTCCACCTCTCGGCCGCGGCGGCCGCCGGCGGCGTGCGGCACCTGGTGCTGCGCTCGTTCACCGCGGTCTACGGCGCCCGCGGCCAGAACCCGAACTTCCTGGCCGAGGATCGCCGGCCCGACGCGCACGCGCGCCTCGCCTGGGTGCGCGACAAGGTCGAGGCCGAGGAGCACGCCTTCTCCTTCTCTCGCCGCTACCCGACGCTGTCCGTGACGGTGCTGCGCTTCGCCATGCTGCTCGGCCCGGGCGTCCACACCTTCTACACGCGGCTGTTCAGCCGGCGAGTGGCGCCGGTGGTGCTCGGCTACGACCCGCTGCTGCAGTTCCTCCACCCCGACGACGCGCTCCTTGCCACGACGCTCGCCCTGGCCAAGGGGCCGTGCGGGGTGGTCAACGTGGTCCCGCGCTCCACCCTCTCGCTGCTCGCGGCGCTCCACGTGGCCGAGAAGCTGACCGTGGCCGTGCCGCACCCGCTCGCCTACCCCCTGGCCGAGGCCTGGTGGGGCGCGGGGCTGGGCCAGGCTCCGGGCGGGTTCGTGGACTACGCGCGGTTCCCGTTCGTGGCGGACGGCGAGAAGGCGCGGCGGGAGCTGGGCTTCGAGCCTCGCTACTCGAGCCGCGAGGCCCTCGACGCCTACCTCGACTACCGCTATCCCGAGAGGGCGCGCCGTGCGCGGGCGAGCCGGGTCCGCCGCGGGCCACGCGCCCGGGAGACGCCCGCATGAGCCAGACCCGCAGCAGCAAGGTGGTGCCCATCGGAGAGCGGCTGCGACGGCGGCGGCCGGCCGCCGTCGGGCAGGAGGCGCTGCGCGAGCGGCTGGCCGAGCTGGAGCGCGAGCTGGCGGCGGCGCGCGCGGAGCGCGAGAAGGAGGGGCTGCTCGTGACGCTGGCCCGGGTGGCCCAGGCCGGCGTGCACGGTCTCGACTGGACCAGCCTGGGGCGACTGCAGCGGGCGCTCTACTTCGCCTGGCACTCGGAGGACGCCGACGAGTTCGGCTGGGACCTCCGCTTCGCCGAGACCATCGAGCCGGTGCTGCAGTTCCTCTACACGGTGTGGTGGCGGGTGGAGGCGACCGGCACCGAGCACATCCCCTCCCAGGGGCCCGGGTTGATCGTGGCCAACCACTCCGGCGTGCTGCCCTACGACGGCCTGATGGTCCAGCTGGCGGTGCGGCAGGAGCACCCCGCCCGCCGCATGTGCCGGATGCTGGCCCTCGACATGTTCGCGCTGCTCCCGGTGCTGGCGCCGCTGCTGGCCAAGTCGGGCTCCGTGCGCGCCAACCCCGACAACGCGGAGCGGCTGCTGCGACGGGGCGAGCTGCTGGGCGTCTTTCCCGAGGGGGTGAAGGGCGTCGGCAAGTACTACCGGGAACGCTACCGCCTCTTCGGCCGGGGCGGCTTCGTTCGCATTGCGCTGCGCACCGGCTCGCCCATGATCCCCTGCGCGGTGGTGGGCGCGGAGGAGATCCACCCGGTGGTCGCGAAGGCCGACTGGTTGGGGAGGCCGTTCGGCCTGCCCTACTTCCCGCTCACCCCGACCTTCCCCTGGCTGGGCCCGCTCGGCATGGTGCCGCTGCCGACCAAGTGGTCGATCGACTTCGGCGAGCCGATCAGCCTGGAGGCCTACGGGCCCGAGGACGCCGACGACCCCATCCTGGTCAACCGCATCTCGGAGGAGGCGCGGCAGACCATCCAGCGGATGGTCGACGGCCGGCTGGCCCGCCGGCGCTCGGTCTGGTTCGGCTAGCGCGGCCCCCCCGGGCGCCGCGCGCCCAGCCGCGACTCCAGGCGGTCCAGCGTCGCGTCGAGGGCGCGGGCCACGGGGGAGAGGTGCGGGTGCGGGCGGGGCACCTCGGGGACGCGGCGGGGGTCGCCCATGGGGATGCCGTGGCGGGCGAACAGGCGGCGGCAGCGCGCCTGGTGGCGGCGGAAGAACTCGAGCGCGGTGCGGTAGCCGTGCTGGGCCACGATGCGCCGAGCCCCGTAGCGCATGATGTGGTAGCCGAACATGCGCAGGTCGTCGCGGGTCGGCTCGATCAGCAGGATGTCGACCTCGGGGTGCTCGCGCCGGTAGCGCTCGAGGCCGTACTGCATGCGCCCGTGGAGCATGATCCGCATGGCCTGGTCGAGAACCCAGGTGACCCCGCGGTTGCTCAGGTGGCCGTGGAGCGGGCCGTGCGCGGTGTCGTTGAAGAAGGGCACGATGGGGTTGATGCAGATCACCAGATCGGCTCCCGACTGGATGGCCAGGTTGATGTGGGCCGTCTTCCTGACCCCGCCGTCCACGTACTCGCGACGGCCGATGCGCACGGGGCGGTAGAGGGCGGGCAGCGCCGTCGAGGCCTCCACCGCCTGCGAGACCGGCACGTCGCGCCAGCCTTCCCTGCCGAAGGCAACCGCCTCGCCGCTGTCGAGGTCCACGGCCACCACGAACAGCGGGTGGGGGAGGAGGTCGAAGCTGTCGCCCCCCAGCCGGGAGACGAGCAGCTCGTGCAGGAAGCGGCGGATGCCCGAGGTGTCCATCAGGCCCGAGGGCAGCAGCTCGAACGCGGCCATCACCACGTCGGACAGGGCGCGGCCCTCGCCCTGCAGGGCCGAGGCGATCGCCTGGCGGATGACGGCCGGCGCGCGCGCGGAGCGGCGCAGGAACTCCAGCGGGTCGAAGTGGTACACCGGGGAGGCCGGCACGCCGAAGGGCCGGCGCGCCGGCGCCGTCACCTGGTCGTACATCTCCCGCGGCGAGATGCCGGCCGCCATCAGGGAGGCCACGAACGCCCCGCCGGAGACGCCCACATAGAGGTCGAGGTCGAGGACGCTGCGGCCCAGCAGCTCGTCGAGCGCCCGCAGGCAGCCGATCTCGTACACCGCCCCGGTGACGCCGCCGCCGGCGCACACCAGGGCGACCTTCCTCTTCTTGCGGGAGCTGCGGCGAGAGTCCAGGGGAGCGCGGGTCTCCCGCGGTGAGCGGGCCCCCGCCGAGTCGGTGGCTGTGGCGGTGGCGAGCAGGTGATCAGGCCTGCGGCGGCGCCTGCACCCGCGCCGCCGGCTTGGCTCGTGGCGTGCGCCGCGGCGCGCCGGCGCGGCGGAACCCGTCGATCTTGCGCGACAGCTCCTCCACCCGGCGTGTCAGCTCGTGCACCTCGCGGCGGCTGGGGATGTTGAGCGCGGCCAGGGCACCCTGGACCGCCTCGTCGGCGTAGCGGCCCATGGCCCGGCGCTCCTTGCGGGCCCGGGTCTGCAGCAGGGCCAGCCGCTCCTCCATCTGCCGCACCACCCGGCGCCGCTCGCGCTCCAGCCGCCCCTGCCAGGCGAGGAGCGCACCGGCCGCCTGCTGCGTGCGCGCCGTCCCGCGCTTCATCAGCACCCGCAGCTGCCGATGCAGCGCGGCCTCGGCCTGGCCGAGCGCCCCGCGGGTGCCGTCCCAGGTGATCGCCGGGCCGCCGCCGGCCTTCGACACCGGGCGCCTGCGCCGGCGCACGGTCCTTCTCCTCGCTGGCATGGTTCGCCTCCTCACCGCTTCCTGCGCTTCGTCCTCGAATCCCTGCGCGCCCGCCGTGCCGGCGCCTTCTCGGTCGGCTCCAGGTAGCCGCCGAAGGCCTCGATGCGCCCGCGCAGCGCCTCC
>Ga0335070_10009569_pt1 | contig 11342 bp, 6 predicted proteins | sample Lox_Sample_13_FD_206722 | JGI IMG/M metagenome (GOLD analysis project Ga0335070, IMG submission 206722) | Soil microbial communities from Loxahatchee National Wildlife Refuge, Florida, United States - Lox_Sample_1.3 | ecosystem: Environmental > Terrestrial > Soil > Wetlands | place: USA: Florida... | reverse complement strand
CAGCGTGAGCAGCTTATTCTTGGCATTGGCCCTGGCCGTCTGTTCCCCTTGCCTGGGAGAAGGCGCAGCGCCTTCAAGAGCCGTCAGCTCCGCCACCCCGTAAAGGTCCGTGCCGAGCTTCAGCCGTCGATACGAGCTGGGAGCCGTTTCCGGAGGCGAGGTCCCCAGAAACGCCAGCTTCTTATCGACGATGATTTCGGTTGATTTCGTCCGAGGCTCGGAAAGGAGCTCGGGGGGATTTTCGCTGTTCTTCACCGCCCCCGTCGCCTCTGCTCCCTCCTCCGCCCTGCCGGTCCAGGCAGCAGGCGACAGGTTTATCCGTTCAAGGGCAACCGGCTGACCATACACCTTCCTGTGCAAGCCTTCCACTGCCGGCACGAGGACAGAGTTGATCTTCTCGACAATGACACCGATGTCGCGGCGAGCATCACTCGTCTCTTGCCGGATGCTCGCCATGACGTCGATGTCTTCCTGAAGCGTAACCAGGGGTGCAGTTCTTTCTTCAACCTTCTGCAACGCAGTTTCAACCCGAGGGAGAACGTTCTTTGAGATATCGTTCATCTTCGTATTCAGATTGAAGTACAGGAGTCCCATGAGAACGATCAACACGAGGAACGCCAGTATGTTCGTGGCCTGGATTTGCCTGGCCTGAGGCCACCCTCCTGGGTTCTCCATGCCGCTGATGAAACGAGTCAGGTATCGGCGATCGTGTTCCGCCATGTGGGTGAACCGAATACCGGCCCGGTAACCGGGTTCGCGCTCTCCCATGGCGCCGGTTGCCGACCAGACTACGCTGCCCTCGGCCTGGAGCGTATGGTGGTCCGGTACGGTGATGAACAGGCGCATGTGCTTTGGCGACCAGAGGGGCTCCTTCGAATAGACCAGCACGCCCAGTGGACTCAGATTGGCAAGCTCGACCCCGACCTCGCTTCGCTCCATGAGGGCGGTCACAGGCCACTTCGCGTCGATCCTGGCAAACTGCCTTCTATCCTTGGTACCGGGCATCGCCATCTCCTCTCGTCATCGCAACGTCACTCGATGATTCGACAAAACTTTAATCGTGTTTGATGCACGGAGCGAAACAAGCTTATGTACGAGCCCACGGAAAGATTACATTACATTTGCCGCGTAAAAATAGAATTTAGTTCAAATTCTACGACATCTTACCGCAACCACTCTCCACGGAGACGCAGTTCGAGGCGATCATTGTCATGAGCCTATCATAATTCTGTCGTTTTACGAAGCAAGATTTTCACGGGTAACGTGCCACCAATGTTTGCAACTCAAGTTGAGCCATGTTCGCCTCCTCCCCCGCGCTTCCTCCCGCCCCCGCACCCAGGATCTTAGGCGGGGGGGAAAGGGAAGGAGGCTCAGATCCACGGTCGCAGCCGGTGATTCGTGCATCACGTGGGTCCAGCCGCTGGAAAGAATTCTTCCGCACGCTATACTATCAGTGAGTGCACCCTCTCATTACCCAGAGTAGCCCGCATGATGCACGAGGCACGCCTCGAGAAGACCGAAGAGAACCCGCGGAGCTCACCATGAGAAGAGACAATAGGGCCTGGATCTTGATCGCCATCTTTGTCGGTGTCACCGTGCTGATCTCGGGGGCCGGCTACGCCTTTTACAAGAGTCAGGAAGGACATCTGAGGCGGAGAAGTTTCGATCAGCTTGCTGCCATTTCCGATCTGAAAGTCGACGAAATCGCCACTTGGCGTAACGAGCGCATTGCGGACGCAAAAGCTATTTTTGCGGCAAACCCGTTTTTTGCAAACTACCTCAAGCTGGCAGAGAAGACTCCCCCCGACGCTAACGCGAAGCAGGCTATCCTGAGATGGATGGAAGTCATGGTCGAAAACTATCGCTACGAGAGCACCCTCCTGCTCAGGCCCGATGGGAGCGTACTGCTCTCATCCTCTCGGAGCAGCGACACTCTCGATCCCTTCGAACAGGCGCTGGCCGCCAACGCCGTTGCCGAAAAGGAGATAGTCTTTTCTGACCTTTATCGAACCAGCAGCTCAGGGGCAATTAGGCTCAGCCTTGTCGTTCCGATCCTCCCGCAAGGGGGGCACGCCCAAGCCCTGGGCATTCTCCTTTTTAGAATCGATCCCCATCAATTTCTTTATCCTCTCATCCAATCATGGCCCACCCCGAGCAAGTCCGCCGAGAGCCTCCTGGTCCGGCGCGAGGGGGATGAGGTGCTGTTCCTAAACGAGCTTCGCCACCGACCCGGCTCAGCCCTTACCTTCCGCCTGGCCTTGAGCCATCCGGATCTTCCTGCCGCCAAGGCAGCCCTGGGCGAGGAGGGAGTCCTCGAGGGGCTCGACTACCGCGGCGTCCCGATCCTGGCCGCCCTACGGCGGATTCCGAACTCCCCCTGGTCCATTGTCGCCAAGGTGGATCAGGAGGAGATTTATGGTGCCATCAAGACACAAGGCCGGTATACGCTGGCCCTGGTGGCGCTCCTGGTGATAGGGGCCGGCCTCGGGGTAGGCCTTCTCTGGCGCGAGCAACTCGCCCGATTTCATCAACGTCTGAACACGCAGATTGCTCAGCAGGCAGAGCTCCTCCACGATGTTCTCTCCGCCTCTCCGGACCATGTGCTCATGCTCGACAAGGAGGGGCGACTCACCTATGCAAGCCATAGGGCCCTGGAGACCATGGGAGGGGCACAGAGCGGCGCCGCGGGCACCTCGTCCCTCGACCTAGGATTTCCACCAGAGCTGAGGCGGCAGCTTCAGCCCCAACTGCAGTCCGTGTTCGAGACGGGTCGGCGCTTGACCGACGAAACCACCTTTCAGACCGGCGGCGGGAGGAGGGCCTTCGAGTACATCCTGAGTCCGGTGCACGGGATGGACCGCGGCGTCGACGCCGTCGTCGTCACCCTTCGAGACATTACAGAGCGCAAGCAGACGGAGGAGGACCAGCGGCGGGCTCGGGACGAGCTGGAGATCCGCGTTCAAGAGCGAACCGCGGAGCTGAGTAGGGCGAGCGAACTGCTGGAGAAGATGTTTTCCAGCACCGGGGTCATGTTCGCCTACATGGACAGGGACTTCAACTTCATCCGGGTCAACCGTGCCTATGCCGAGGCCGATGAACGGCCCCCCGGATTCTTCGTTAACAAGAACCACTTTGACCTTTTCCCCGACAAGGACAACGAGGCCATCTTCCGCAGCGTCGTGGAGACAGGGGAACCCCACTTCGCCCACCAGAAGCCCTTTCACTATGCGGCCCACCCCGAACGGGGCGTGACTTACTGGGACTGGAGTCTCCACCCCGTGAAAGAACCGGAGGGGAGGGTCAGCGGCGTCGTTCTGAGTTCAATCAACGTCACCGATCGTATCCGGGCGCAGGAGAAGCTCAGGCAAAATGAAGAGCTCTTGCGCCACGTGATGGACTTGCTCCCGGTGGGAGTGTGGATCACTGACCAACAGGGACGGATCGTGGAGGGCAACCCGGCGGGGCACAGAATCTGGGCGGGGGCAAAATATGTAGGCATCGACCGGCACGCGGAATCCAAAGGCTGGTGGCTCAGCACGGGAAAACAAATTGCTCCTGAAGACTGGGCGGCAGCGAGAGCAATCGCCAAGGGGCAAATTTCCATTAACGAGGAAATTGAGATCGAGTGTTTTGACAAAACGCATAAGATCATCCTCAACTCTGCTCTCCCTATCCGGAACGATAAACAGGAGATCGTCGGAGCGATCATCGTCAATCAGGACATTACCGAGCGCAAGCGGACGGAGATGACGTTGAAGGAATCGGAAAGGCAGCTCAAACTTCTATCGTCGCAATTACTGACTGCCCACGAGCAGGAAAGGAAACGCTTCGCCCAGGACATTCACGATAGTCTTGGCTCTTTATTGACCGCCATCAAGTTCGGCGTGGAGAAAGTCATACAGGGGTTAAGAAAGGACGACCTCCACACGGAGGATAACACCCTGAACTCCATCGTCTCCATGATCCAGGAGGCTGTCGCCGAGGTGCGCAGGATTGAGAAGACCCTGCGACCGCCGCTCCTCGATAATCTGGGGATCTTGCCCACCATCAGCTGGTTTTGCCGGGAGTTTCAGAGCGTCTTCGAAAATATCCGGATCGAGCAGCATATTGAGGTGAGCGAAACCGATGTGCCCGAGCCGCTGAAGATCGTCATCTTCCGTATCGTGCAGGAGGCCTTGAACAACATCGGCAAACACAGCAAGGCCGACACCGTGCGCCTTTGCCTGGCGCACAGGGATACCAGGCTCGAGCTCCTGATCGAGGACAACGGTCAGGGCTTCGCCCTGGAGGAAGCGAGCTCGAGCAGCGGTTCGGCCCGGGGTCTCGGGTTGGCGAGCATGAGAGAGAGGGCCGCCCTGTCGGGCGGCATCTGCTCCATCGACTCAGCCAAACGACGAGGTACCACCGTGCGGGCAACCTGGGCCTGCGAGGATGGCAATCCCACCACCGCCTAGCCCGCATTATGCACGAGTCACCTGCTACGACCGTGGACCTGGCCGTCCTTTCGGGCGTCCCCGAGTCTCGAACCTGGCGCCGTACTGAGCACGTGCGCCTCAGGCCCGACTCCCGCGGTACCGCGGGATGGGTGCCCGATGGCGCGGCCACCTCCACGATGTCGCGACCGCGTCTCGCCCATAATGCGGTCTAGGCGGACGGCTATTGTAAAAACCCTGCTGTTGGATTAAGTTGTTGCTCCTGTGGGACGGGCACCGAGATTCTCCTTTTCATCAGCGGAGGCACCAGTGTTCACGCTCATCAAGGAAGGAAACGTTTACGCCCCTGAGCCAAGGGGCACGCGGGACATCCTCGTCGTCGGGCGAATCATCGCCCTTGTGGCCGAGCAGATCGAACTCACCGGTGACTTTGAGGTACAGGTGATCTCGGCGCGGGACAAGCTCGTGCTCCCCGGGTTTGTGGACCTGCACGTCCACCTTTTGGGAGGAGGCGGCGAGGGCGGCTTCTGGACGAGGACGCCGGAGATCACGCTTTCCACCATCGCCCGCGCCGGGGTCACGACCCTGGTTGGCTGCCTCGGCACCGACGACGTCTCCCGGCATCCGGAAACCCTCCTTGCCAAGGCCAACCAACTCGAGGAGGAGGGGGTCTCGGCATACATCTACACCGGCTCCTACCAGTTCCCCCTCGTTACCGTCACCGGAAGCGTTCGGAAGGACATCGCTCTGCTCCCGAAGGTGATCGGGGTGGGAGAGATCGCCATCTCCGATCACCGCTCCTCCCAGCCCACCTTTGAGGAGCTCGCCCGAGTGGCTGCCGAGGCCCGGGTGGGCGGGATGATCGGCGGCAAGGCGGGCCTCGTTCACTTCCATGTAGGAGGCGGTCGCCGCATGCTTGACCCCCTCTTCCGCCTGGTAAAAGAGACGGAGATTCCCATCGGGCAGTTTCTCCCGACCCACGTGAACAGGACCCGGGAGCTTTTCGAGCAGGCCATCGACTTCGCCAGGATGGGAGGGAATATCGATCTCACCGTCCGGGGCTCGCAGCTCTTCTTCCCAGTCGCCACCGGCGATGCCCTGCGGCTGGCTCTGGCAGCCGGGGTCTCTCTCGATCAGATCACCCTGAGTTCCGACTCCAACGGCTCCATGCCTGTTTTCGACGAGCAAGGGAAGATGACTGGAATCGCCGTGGGAGAAATCCAGAATCTCTACGCCGAGTGGAAGCATCTAACCAAAGAAGGGTTTGCCCTCGAGGACCTAACGAAGATGGTGACCGCGAACCCGGCGCGGCGAGCGGGGCTCTTCAGAGAAAAAGGAAGTCTCGACACGGGGAAGGACGCAGACATTCTCATCCTCGATGAAGACCTCTCGCTCCACTCGGTCATGGCGAAAGGCCGCCTGCTGGTTCACGACCGGCAGGTGGTAGTGAAGGGTACCTTCGAGCCGTGATCCGGCGGCGAGAAACTCGTACTCCCTTTCATGATGCTCCACCCGCAGATGAGGTCACATCAGGAAACTCCCTCCAGGCGGGTCGGCTCCCCATGACCACGGCAGATCCTCCTCCCCTTGACGGCGGCAGGTGAGGTCGGGGGGTGACATCCAGAGATCCAATCCCCGTCCCCTCTTTTCCTCCCGCCCCCGCCAGCGCCGACTCTGCGACAGGGAGGGGAAGAGAGATATCGCCGGCGCGGTCAAGGCTCTTCGGGTCGTCCATTAGAGAAGGACGGTATAGAGAGAAATCAGGTCAACGCCCTCGGGCGACTCATCGATGCGGACTCAGAACGGTTCTTCAATGACCCCTTCGACAAGGGAGGAAGAATGCGGCCGCTGATCGGCATTACCTGTTCGAGACTCGTGGGCGGATCGTGGGGGCTCTACTCGCGGGGCCACTTCATGGACTACACCTTCACCGAGTACAGTGAGGCGGTTCTCGCCCTCGGTGGGGCGCCCGTCCTCATCCCGGTAGCCCAGAACACCGAATCGACCGCGAAGATTCTCGGCGCCCTGGGCGGGCTTGTTCTCACCGGCGGGCCGGATCTAAACCCGCGTTTTTACGGGGAGCAGCCCCTAGACGGTCTCGGCGAGGTGGACGAGGGGCTCGATCTCATGGAGCTCGAGGTGGCACGGACGGCCGTCAACCGCGACATCCCGACTCTCGCCATCTGCCGGGGGATCCAGGTGCTGAACGTCTCCCAGAGAGGCACCTTGTATCAGGATGTGGGCAGCCAGGTCGCCGGCGCCATCAACCATGGCCAGAAGGCGGACAAAGGCGTCCTCACCCATCTGGTGAGGATCGTTCCGGACAGCAGGCTCTCTTCGATCCTGGAGAGCGAGGCAATCTGGGTCAACAGCAAGCACCATCAGGCGGTCAAGTCTCCCGGCCCCGGTCTCATAATCAGCGCCCGGGCGAGTGACGGAGTGATCGAGGCGCTGGAGCATCCGGGAAGGCGATTCGTCGTCGGCGTGCAGTGGCACCCGGAGGGGACGTGGCAGCACGATCTCTACTCCCGAAAGCTCTTCGAGGCACTTATCCTGGCGGCAAGCGCCTGAACATGGTGTTGTCCCGAACCAGGCGAGATGGTATAGTAGGAAGCCAAGTTTGTGAAATTCGTCGCAGACCTCGACTATGAGCTCCAGCCCTTATCTCCTTGAAGTCCAGGCACTGAAGACCTACTTCTACACCTTCTATGGTGTGGCGCGGGCGGTGGACGATGTGTCTTTTCAGCTCGCCCCGGGCGAGGTCCTCGGCCTGGTGGGGGAATCCGGATGCGGGAAGAGTGTGACCGCCCAGTCGGTGCTTCGGCTCATTCCGGAGCCTCCGGGAAGAATCGTCCACGGCCGCATTCTTTTCGACGGTCACGACATCCTCGCCATCCCCATGGACGAGATGAGATCCATTCGCGGCAAGCGAATCTCCATGATCTTCCAGGAGCCCATGAGCTCCCTCAATCCCGTGTACACCGTTGGCGACCAGATCGGCGAGATGTTCAGCCTCCACCAAGGCTCGAGCAAGAGAGAGAGCCTGGGGCGGGCGGTGGAGATGCTGCGAAAGGTCCAGATACCGGCTCCGGAGCGACGGGTACACGAGTACCCCCATCAGCTGTCGGGAGGCATGCGCCAGCGCGCCATGATCGCCATGGCCCTGGCCTGCAACCCTGAAATCCTCATCGCCGATGAACCCACCACCGCTCTTGACGTCACAGTCCAGGCGCAGATCCTCAATCTGATGATGCAACTGCGCCGGGACTACGAGACGGCCATCATCATGATCACCCACGATCTCGGGGTGATCGCGGAGACGACCACTCGGGTGGTGGTCATGTACGCCGGCAAGGTGGCCGAGGAGGCCGCGACCCCGGTGATCTTCGAGGATCCCAAGCATCCGTACACCAGGGGCTTGCTGCGATCCATACCGAAGCTGGGCGAGCGCTCCCAGGGCCAGGAGACGCGGCTCTCTGAGATCCCCGGTATGGTTCCGGGACTCCTCGATCTGCCGAGCGGGTGCACCTTTCACCCCCGGTGCCCCGAGGTCATGGGGATCTGCCGCGAGCAGATGCCTGATCTCTTCGAGGTTGAGCAAGGCCATTTGGTGCGCTGCTGGCTCTACGGAAGATGAAGGTGGACAAAGTGGAAGCGCTGCTCGACGTCCAGAATCTGAAGGTCCACTTCCCCATCAAGAAGGGGCTCCTCTCGAAGACCGTGGGCTATGTTTACGCCGTCGATGGCATCTCGCTGACGCTCCAAAAGGGTGAAACCCTCGGGCTCGTGGGCGAGAGCGGCTGCGGCAAGACGACAGCCGGCCTTGCCATCCTGAGGCTCATCAGCGCGACCTCGGGAACGGTGACCTACGACGGCAAGGAGATCACCCGCATGGCCGGGTCAGAGCTCAGGCCGCTTCGCCGAGACCTCCAGATGATCTTCCAGGATCCCTATTCCTCCCTTAACCCGCGGATGACGGTGAACCAGATCCTGAGCGATCCCATGGACATTCACGGCCTCTACCCGGGCGGCGCGAGGCGCGAGCGCATCGCCTTCCTCCTGGAGAAGGTCGGCCTCTCTTCCGAGCACGGGCGGCGGTACCCCCACGAGTTCTCCGGCGGTCAGCGCCAGCGGATCGGTATCGCCCGGGCCCTTGCCCTGAACCCCCAGGTGATCGTCGGTGACGAGCCGGTATCGGCGCTGGACGTCTCCATTCGCGCCCAGATCCTGAACCTCCTCATCGATCTCCAGCGGGAGTTCGATCTCTCCTACATCATTGTCGCCCATGACCTTGCGGTGGTGGAGTACATCTGCAACCGGATCGCCGTCATGTACCTGGGAAAGATCGTGGAAAACGCCCCTTACCGGAATCTCTACACCAATCCCAAGCATCCGTACACCCAGGCCCTTCTTGCGGCGGTGCCGATTCCGGATCCAAAAAAAGCCAGGAAGCGGTTGATCCTGGAAGGAGATGTGCCGAGCCCGATCCAGCCGCCGTCGGGCTGTCATTTCCATCCGCGGTGTCCCTATCGCATGGAAGTCTGTGACCAGAAGGAACCCGCCCTCAAGGACCTGGGGGGCGGTCACGAGGTGAGCTGCTTCCTGTATTGATGACAGGGGAGCGGTTTCTGACGAGAAACAGTTAACCCGCATTATGCACGAGACGTCGCTGCGATATCGCGGAGATGGCTGTGCCGCAGGGAAACGACAGGGGCCTGGACTGGCACGGTTCGAGACCCGAGGAAGCCCGGCTTTTGGCTCGGAGAGCTTACAGTTAACAAAGAAGGGCGCTCATAGCCGCGGTCGCGGCAGGGGGTTCCTTCATATTCCAGGTTAGAGGCCTGCTGTTTTTCAAAGCAATTTCTTACACTAATCGGCTGGAGTCGGCCCTTGTTCCGTGGCCATCAGCCGCAGCGCCGGCTCCGAGCCCAGGAGAGAAAAGGAGGGAGATCTATGAAGAAGCCGCTGTTCCTCTTGCTGTTCGGTCTCTTGACCGTGGCGCTGGTCGGCTACACCATGGCCGCCGCGCCAACAAGCATCATCGTCGCCCAGGACGACTCACCCGCAATGATGAACCCTCACGGGGACGATTCCGATGCGAACCTCCAGTACATGGCCAACTTCTTCGACGGGTTGGTCCAGCGCAAGGGAGCCGACGGGACCCTCGCTCCGGCCCTGGCCGAGAAGTGGGAACGTGTCGATGCCCTCACGTGGAAGTTCTATCTGAGGAAAGGGGTGAAGTTCCACAACGGTAACCCCTTCACCGCCCAGGACGTGAAGTTCACCTTCGAGCGCACCGCGAACCCCACGGTCTCCCAGTTCGTCAGTTTCGGGAAATCTCTCGACTCCGTCCAGGTCGTCGACGACTACACCGTCGTGGTTAAGACCAAGACCCCCATCCCCTGGTTCGTCAACAACATGCACCAGCTCTTCATCATGGACAAGGAGTCCACCGAGAAGAGGGACGCGGGCGACGTGATGGTGAAGCCCATCGGCACGGGCGCCTACAAGCTCGAGGAGTGGGTGAAGGGCTCCTATGTCAAGATGGTCGCCAACGAGGACTACTGGGAAGGCGCTCCGCCCATCAAGAAGGTGGAGATCCGCCCGATTACCGAATCCTCCAGCCGGTTCGCAGCGCTTGCCTCCGGACAGGTGGACATGCTGACCGGCGTGCCCCTCGAGCTCTACGACCAGATCGCTGCCGACAAGAAGCTCGAGGTGATGAGCCGGCCGGCCCGACGCGCCATCTTCCTGGTCCTGGGGAGTAAACCGGGCTCACCGCTAGCCGATGTCCGCGTGCGCAAGGCGATGTACATGGCCATCAACGAGGACGAGATCATCGAGAAGATCATGCGGGGGCATGCCAGGCCCGCGGCCCAAATCCCCGATCCGGCCACAGTCGGTTACAACGGCGAGCTGAAACGGCTCCCCTACGACCCGGAGGGGGCTAAGAAGCTCCTGAAAGAAGCCGGTTACGAGAAGGGATTCACCGTCACCCTGAGCGGGCCCACGGACCGCTACATTATGGACAAGCAGATCTGCGAGGCGGCGGCCAAGTACCTGGCCAAGGTTGGGATCGAGGTCAAGCTGGACCTGAAGCCCAAGGCCATCTTCTTCCCGGAGGTGGGTGAGGGCAAGCTGGAGATGTATCTTATCGGCTGGTTCGACGGCACCTACGACATGGGTCGGACCTACGCTACGCTCGTTCACAGCCGGGACCTGGACAAGGGATACGGGCAGCTGAACGGCGCCTTCTTCAGCGACGCCGATATCGATAAGGTCACCGAAGCCACCGCCACCATGCTCGACCTCAAGGAACGCACCAAGACCTTGCAGCAGTTGAACAAGATGGCAATGGTCGACAAGATCTACTGCATCCCGCTCCACTACCAGGTCGACATCTACGCCCTGCAGAAGGCCAAGAAGATCAACTTCAAGCCTCGGCCTGACCGCTGGATGGTGTACAAGGAGATCTCCTTCGCACAGTAAAGACGGCTTCGTAAAAAGTCCATCTGCGGCGTTGCGCTTCATCTCTCGTCACTGCAGCGTACGTCGACGTACGCCTCATTTCTCGTGATTCGCGCGCCTTGCGTCTGGAGCTCTTCACTGTGCCCTCCAGTTTGGCGACCTTTTACCAAGTCGCCAAGTAACGAAGCAGCATATGCGCCAGGGCCGCCGCGATGCGGCCCTGGCGTGAGCTCGTAGCCCATGGCCACATACATTGCCCGGAGACTGATTCAGGCGATCGTCGTCCTTCTGGCGGTCTCGCTGATCTGTTTCTGTATCTTCCGCTACCTGGGAGACCCGGTCATCAGCATGGCCGGGCTCTATGCCACCTTCCAGGAACGGGAGGAGGTGCGCCGCGTCTTCGGCCTCGACAAGCCCACCTATGTCCAGTACGGCCTGTTC
>Ga0335070_10009567_pt1 | contig 11344 bp, 10 predicted proteins | sample Lox_Sample_13_FD_206722 | JGI IMG/M metagenome (GOLD analysis project Ga0335070, IMG submission 206722) | Soil microbial communities from Loxahatchee National Wildlife Refuge, Florida, United States - Lox_Sample_1.3 | ecosystem: Environmental > Terrestrial > Soil > Wetlands | place: USA... | reverse complement strand
AAAATGACTAGCTCCATGTCCTGGACCGATCGCTACTTATTGAGTGCTGTTCGTAGAATCGCAAATCCCGTTGGCGTTCGGCTGGCGGTGCCGTGCAAGAGCGTTCCCGCTCCGCGACAATCTCCAGAAGTACCCACAATTTGGGTTGACAATCGGCACACACTCGCCTCGCTGTTGTTGAATCCGGAAGTGAGTTTTGGGGATGCGTACAGCGAAGGGCGCCTTGAAATAGAAGGTGACATGGTACCCCTGCTCGAGACCCTCTTCGAATCCACGGCACAAACCCTCAGTTGGAAATCCAAGTTGGTTTCTGCATGGCTGTGGTGGATCCAATTGAATTCACTTAAGGGGTCACACAAAAACATCCATCACCATTACGATCTCCCCACAGATTTCTACAAGCTTTGGCTCGATCCTCAAATGCTTTATACGTGCGCATATTTTCCTGATCGCACGGCAACTTTGGAAGAAGCACAGTGCGCTAAGCTCGATCTCGTTTGCCAGAAGCTTTGGCTGCGGCCGGGCGAGATCGTGGCCGAGGCGGGCAGTGGTTGGGGTGCCATGTCGCTGTACATGGCCAAACATTATGGCGTGCGCGTCAAGGCGTTCAACATTTCTCACGAACAGATTGTGTTCGCGCGGACAAGAGCGAAGGAACAAGGTCTGACCGCCCTGGTGGAGTTTATTGAGGATGATTATCGCAACATTCGTGGCCGCTTCGACGCCTTCGTCTCCCTTGGAATGGTCGAGCACGTCGGCGCAGAACACTACGGCCAGCTAGGTCGAGTGATTCACAGAGCAATCGGTGATTCCGGCCGCGGCCTCCTTCATTTCATTGGACGAAATTACCCTCGGCCGTTTAGCGTATGGATCCGAAAGCGCGTCTTCCCGGGAGCCTACGCGCCCGCTCTCCGGGAAGCGTTGCAGATACTCGAACCTTCCGACTTTAGTGTTCTGGACGTAGAAAACCTTCGATCCCATTACGCCAGGACCCTGGAGTGTTGGCTGCAAAGGTTTGAGCGCTCTTACGAGAACGTAGCACGAAGATTCGGGTCCGATTTCGCCAGAAGGTGGCGTCTTTACCTGGCCGGCTCGATTGCAGCATTCAACGTGGGGGCGCTTCAACTTTTTCAAGTCGTGTTCGCGGGACGCGAATGCCGAGGGATTCCATGGACCAGGACCTATCTCGGCAATGACACCGCAGCACGGCGGCAACAGGATCAATCATGGATTCGTGCGATGTCCTGATAGTCGGCGCTGGACCGGCGGGATCCTCCTGTGCCTGGGGACTGCGATCTTCGGGACTGGATGTGCTGATCATCGAGACAAGCAAATTCCCTCGGAATAAGGTTTGCGGAGGCTGGATCACACCAGATGTGTTCCATATGCTGCAAATCAGCCCAGAAGAATATGGCCGGACCAGGGTTCTGCAACCCATAGCTGGATTCAATATCGGCTGCATTGGCGAACGCGGGGTCGATATCCGTTACGGTCGAGTTGTCAGCTACGGTATCCGCCGCTGCGAGTTTGACGAGTACCTGCTGAGACGTTGTGGCGCTCGCTGTCGAGAGGAGACTGAGGTTCGAAGTATTGGGCGAGCGGACAACGGCTGGATCATCAATGGCGAGATCAGGGCACGAATGCTGGTCGGGGCAGGCGGCCACTATTGCCCGGTTGCCAGATACCGCGGCCAACGTGATATCGGGCAGCCAGTGGTTGCTCAAGAGGTCGAATTTCAAATGAATTTGAGACAGGCGGCCTCCTGCGTCGTCCGTGCTGAAATGCCCGAGCTCTATTTCTGTAACGATATGCAGGGATACGGCTGGTGTTTCCGCAAAGGCGATTACCTCAACATCGGGTTGGGCCGATTAGATCCCCGCGGCCTTCCAGGCCATGTTCGCCGGTTTTGCGACACCCTGAAGCAAACTGGAAAGCTCCCGATTGACTTGCCGAACGAGTTCCGTGGCCATGCATATTTCCTGTTCGGCCGATCTCCGCGAAACTTAGCCGGCGACGCAAGCATCCTGGTGGGCGATGCGGCTGGTCTGGCTTACCCGCAAAGCGGAGAAGGTATCCGACCCGCCGTTGAATCGGGACTTCTGGCCGCCGAAGTAATCCAGACTGCAGCCGGAAACTATTCGCGAAATCGGCTAGCAGCCTACCCCGAAGAGTTGGTTCGTCGACTTGGCACAAGACAAGACTCTCTCGAAGCCGTGGCGCAACACTCGCCATCAAAATTGCGCAATGCTTGCGCCAGATTGCTACTCACGAACAAAACATTTTGCCGGCGCGTGGTCGCTGACATGTGGTTCCTGCGTGCAGGATTTCGACAGAATGATGTTCGGTCTCCGACGTTGGTTTAGTTCGATCCATCGGCTGGCGGAGGTTTGAAGATGAATGCATCAGAGTTGAAGAGAGATCTCTCGGTGAAGGACGTTCTGGTTCCGACGGACTTCTCCCCGTGCTCCTACCAGGCACTCCTATATGCTCTCGCGATCGCGAGGTACTACACGGCCACAGTTACCCTGCTGCATGTGGTTCAGGCTCACCGGGAGGGCGACCCCCAGGAGGCGTGGCGTGACATCCGAAAGATCGAGACTGATCTCGCCCAGGAAGGACACCTGCAAGGCATCTCCCTCCGGCTCCTGGTAGAGCAAGGGGAGATCTGGGACGTGGTTTCTCGGGTGCTGACAGAAAGTAAAACAGATTTGATAGTCATGGGAACCCATGGGCGAACTGGGTTCGAAAAACTGGTACTGGGATCCTTCGCCGAAACAGTCTTTCGCGGGGCAAATTGCCCGGTACTGACCGTAGGACCTCGGAGTCGCAGTGCCAAGCCAGATTCTCTGTTCAGAATCATCCTCTTCGCGACTGATTTTTCCAGTGGAGCGGATGCAGCCGAACCCTATGCCTTCTCGTTGTCACGGCACCCTGGAACGAAACTCACACTACTAAACGTCGTCCAAAAGAGCCCGCTCGACCACAGCGCCGGCAAGTCAACGGCGGACAAGGAACGTCTAAGCTACGCGAGAGCCCGGCTCGAAGGGACTGTCCTCTATGCGGCCGGTCTAGATTCGGGATCTCGGCCAGACCTGGTCGCAGAAATTGGCTCTCCCGTCGACACTATTCTCAAGGAGGCTGACCGAATCAGCGCTGACCTGATCGTGCTGGGTTTAGGCGCCCCACGCAAGCTTGCTGACCGCCTGGGTTGGAGCAACGCGTATCGCGTTGTATGTGGGTCCCATTGCCCGGTGTTGACGGTTCGTGAACCCTTTCCTGGACCATATTTTGAGCGCATCTTCGCGATGAATGCCACGAAGCCGAGCGCTGAATCCAACGCGGACAACACGGCGACCAAATCAGGGGCAACGGAGGGCCCTGCCGATAGCCTTGTATGAAACTCAATGAATACCGGAAGAAGCGCCAGTTCGGCATGACTCCAGAGCCGCGGGGTGCAGTCGATGCCCAGAAGGGGAATGGATCGCTGATGTATGCCATACAGAAACATATGGCCGCGCATCTGCACTACGATTTGCGCCTGGAGTGGCGCGGCGTACTCCTTTCTTGGGCGATTCCGAAGGGCCCCTCGCTTGATCCTGCGGTGAAGCGTCTCGCGATGCAGACGGAAGATCACCCCATCGAGTATTCCAACTTCGAGGGCGTGATTCCCGCCGGTCAATATGGAGCGGGTGCGGTAATGCTATGGGATCGAGGAACCTGGCATCCGGATAACCCCGACGTGGACAGTTCTTTGAAAAAAGGAGAGATCAAGTTCACGCTTCAGGGCCAGAAGCTTCAAGGTTCCTGGGTCTTGGTTCGCACCCGTGGTTTTGGAGAAAATCCTCTTCGATCCGCTTGGCTCCTTATTAAACATCGCGATGAGTATGCATCCACCAAGGACGTGACAGAAGAACCGCACTCCGTCGCGAGTGGACGTCTTCTGGCCGAAATCGCGCGGGACGAAGGGGGCGACATCGAAATAGCTGCACAGGGCGATCCCACGACCTGCAAGAGGCGAAACCCAACGAGCGCGAAATCGGCGTCTGGGCGCTTCGCGCGGACAAGGCGGCCGTCGTGAAGAACCGGATTCCATTTCGCGTTCAGCCCATGCTTGCCACGCTTGTTCCTGAGCCCTTCGACAAACCCGGGTGGGTTTATGAGGAAAAGTACGACGGCGACAGGATCCTCGCTTATAAGGAGGAGGATCGGGTGCGGCTGCTCTCGAGAAACGGAAAGGACCGCACGGACCGCTTCCCTCGGATTGCGGCGGCCATTCGGATTCTCCGACCCCTTACCCTCCTTCTGGATGGTGAGGCAGTTGTGTTTGACAAGAAGGGGGTTTCCCACTTCCAGTTGCTCCAGCAGACCGAGGGCGAACCGGTATACGCCATCTTTGATTGTCTTTTTCATGAAGGCAAAGATCTGCGGCGTGAACCACTGTCGATGCGACGCGATGTCATGGAAAGATCGATCGGCTCGAGCAAGGTGCTATTGCCATCTCACAGACTTGCAACCGACGGTTTCAAGGCTTTTCGCATCGCGCAGCGTCAGGGGTATGAGGGACTGGTCGCAAAAGATCTTTCCTCTCCGTACATCGAGGCGCGCTCAGCCAGGTGGCTAAAAGTGAAAGTTCACCAGGAAGACGAGTTCGTGATTACCGGATATACCAAGCCCGCTGGCTCGCGGCAATATCTTGGCGCCCTTCTTCTCGGTGCTTACGACAAAGGCAGGGTGCACTATGTCGGCAAAGTCGGAACGGGATTCGATCGGAAAACTCTCGCCGCGCTGTACCAGAAATTTCAACCGCTTGTGAGATCGCGACCCGCACTGTTGGACCCTCCGCGCGAGAAAGGCGTGGTTTTTCTCGCCCCACGACTCATCGCCGAAATTTCATTCCAGGAGTGGACCGCAGACAAGAAGCTCCGCCAGCCGGTTTTTCTAGGCCTTCGCGACGACAAGCGTCCTCAGGACGTGCTCTTGCCTTATCCCGGAGTTTCCAACGCCTTAATCCCAAAGCTGAAGTGAGCAACCGACGAATGCGTTTGCTGCACTCGCCAGATACAAAAGTGCGTAAACTTCAGGTTTTCCCGCAGCGATTTGTTCTCGGCCTCATCGTCACTGTGACCTCATATCGCCGTAAGAATGCCCGACGTCAACGTCTGTTTTGCCCACCACTCCTAACTCCTTGATGCACTTTGCATTAGCCGAGACTTGCTTTCTTCAGAGTTGGCCCCTGAGATGCCCCTAGAGCTGTGTTGGCAGGAAGTGATGCCTATTGAGGGGACCTAGGAAGATCTAGATGAGGACAAATCGCGACCCCGTGAAGATTGCCATCGTCGGAGCCGGCAACGTAGGCGCCACCACGGCGTATGCCTTGCTTCTCAGCGGGCTCGCTGCGGAAATCGTCTTGCTGGACGTCAATCGGACCGAAGCCGAGGCCGCAGCGATGGAGCTGAATGACGCCGTGCCGTTTTTACCCCCGACCCGCGTCTGGGCCGGAGACTACGCGGACTGCGCTGGTGCAGCCATCACCATTATTGCGGCGGGGACGAACCAGAGGCCAGGGGAAAACCTCCTCGATCTTGCCAAGCACAACGCTTCCATTCTTGGCGACATGATTCCTCAAGTGGTGCGCCATGCGGCAGATGGAATTCTCTTGATAGCGACGAACCCTGTGGATGTCCTTACCTATGCAAGCTGGAAACTCTCGGGATTTGCGCCGAACCGAGTCATCGGCTCGGGAACGATTCTCGATACTGCCCGATTCCGCTATTTGCTTGGTCAACACTTTGGCATCGATCCTCAGAGTGTACATGCCTACATTATCGGCGAGCACGGAGACAGTGAAGTCCCCGTATGGTCGCTCGCCAATATTGCCGGCATACGATTGCGCGAATTTTGTGAGCATGAGGGTCTCGCTTACGACGAGCAGGCGATGCACTCAATCGTTCACCAGATGTGCCGAGCATCTCATGAAAAGCGAGGGACCTATTTCGCGGGGGCAACCGGAGTTGTCCGCATTGTGGAAGCGATCCTGCGGGACGAAAACACTCTCCTCACCGTCTCCAGCTTAGCGTCTCATTACGGCATCAGCGAGGTGTGCCTGAGCCTGCCAACGAAAGTGAACCGCAGCGGCTCGGCTCACATCCTGCAGCTTCCCTTGAATCAGGAAGAACTCAGCGGCTTGGTCAAGTCCGCAGAGAGGGTGAAGGCCGGCATCACCGCTCTGAATCTGGATGCAAGGCATGAACCAGCGGCCTCGTAAATTCCTGGACCGAAGCGACCATTATCGACGAGTGTCCCTCGACAATGAGATCGATCTTAACACTAACGCAAAGGAGAAATACAAATGAAACCCGATACATCAACCGAACTGACTGTTGGTTCGAAGACTCTTCCGGAGAGTTTGTTCCTACGCAAGATGGACGAGATCGAGAACAGAATCGCCCGTCGTGCGTATGAGTTATTTGCATCCAGCGGCTTCACCGACGGCCACGATTTGGAAGACTGGCTGCTCGCTGAGTCCGAACTTTTCGGCCGGACGCCGGTCGAAGTCACAGAAACCGAGAAGGAAGTGACGGTCAAGGCCGGCATGCCGGGATTTACGGAGAGAGACATCGAAATCAGAGTTGAGCCGCGTCGTCTGTTCATCAGTGGCAAGCGCGAGGAGAAGTCGGAAGACAAGAAAAAGGGCCAGACGATCTACTCTGAACGTTCAGACGAGGTGTTTCGCACCGTTGATCTCCCAGCCGAGGTTGACCCGGACAAGGTAAAGACAATCCTCACCAACGGAGAGTTCAAGATCACATTACCGAAGAAGGAAATGGGCAAGAAGATTGCGGTCGAGCAGAAGGCTGCTTGAGCAGAGCGCAGTTTGCCGGTGCGGTGCCGGCAAGAACGAAGTCACAACTTCCTGCTGGCGGTCGCTCGATTCAGGTCCGCCAACCGGAATACGCAGTTTGAGTCCGACATCTTTTAGGAGGAAACAATGTCAAAAAGCAATACGCAACTTCAGCAGGATGTTCTGCAGGAACTCAAATATGAACCAAGCGTCAACCCTTCGGAGATTGGCGTCACAGCCAAAGACGGCATCGTGGGCCTAACCGGCAACGTGAAAAGCTACGCCGAGAAGTACGCGGCGGTGCACGCAGCCGAAAGGGTCGCCGGAGTAAAGGCGGTCACTGACGAACTGAAAGTGGACTTGCCAGCTTTTCACGTTCGCAATGACGAAGACATCGCCAGAGCCGCAGTCAATGGGTTGCAATGGGATGTTTGGGTCCCCGCCGACCAGATTAAGGTGAAGGTGGATAACGGATGGATCACCCTGGAGGGCGAAGTCGACTACAAGTATCAACAATCAGCGGCCGAAAATGCTGTGCGCAACTTGACCGGAGTGAGAGGCGTCAGCAACTTGATTAACCTCAAGAAACCGGCCGTCCTGCCATCGGAAGTCAAAGTGAAGATCGACGAGGCCTTGCGGCGGGCCGCTGCCGTAGATGCGGACCGTATCAAAGTGAGCGTCGTACAAGACAGAGTGACCCTGAAGGGCACAGTCTCTTCCTGGGCAGAACGGCAGGCGGCCGAGAATGCTGCCTGGTCAGCTCCCGGTGTTTGGACAGTCGAGGATGATCTCGTCGTCGCCGCGTAGGCGAGCACTAGTTTTCAACGGATCATTGTCGGCTGGGTAGTGGGCCAGTTTCAACTGGTCCACTACCGACGCTGAGGCGGCGTTGCAATTCTCTTCGGTTGCGAAAACGGAGGACTTATGGCAGACAAAACGAACAAACCGGTTGTTGTTTATCTCGCGACTTACACGAGTCTTGACGATGCAAAGGCAGACTACGGTGCAGTGAAGCAGCTCTATTCTGCGGGCATTATCGGCACGTATGATGCGGCCGTCATCAGCAAAGACACGGCCGGTAAAGTCACCATCATGAAGACCGAAAAGCCGACCCAACTCGGGGCATGGACTGGCCTCGCGGTGGGGGCGCTGGTCGGCTTGTTCTTCCCCCCGTACTTTGTGTGGGAAGTCGCGGTTGGTGCAGTCGCGGGAGCCCTGATTGGTCACTTTTGGCGCGGGCTGTTGCGCTCCGATCTGAAGCAGATCGGAGACACGCTTCAGCAGAGCACTGCAACCCTGATCGTGATCGGCCAGTCGAAGTTGCAGGAGGCTCTGCGGGACGCTACTAAGCGGGCCGTGAAGCAGTTTGAGAAAGAACTGAACATCGACGTCAAAAGCTTTGACAAAGACCTAACGGAGGCCGTCAACCAGTTTCTGGCGCAAGAATCGATGCCCAAAAGACGCACAGCCTAGCGACTCGGAAGCCTTGGAGTTGGCAGGGGATTTCTTCCTCGGACTTCCCTGCTTTTCGCCGGGCCTGTTTTCAAACAACTAGGCAGATTGGCGCCGGGTCTAGCACCAGAACGCGGGTGCCGCGCGGAAATCTTTCAGCGCGGGCTTAAAACCCTGCAGGGCCTTGCGCCCCCGCCGCTCGCTCCATCGCTTAAGCGCGCCCGCAGGCTTTGCCAGGTCCGGCCGGCGGGCGCTAACCAGCGACAGAGCCAGGCGCTTGGTCGCCACCGCGTCATTGGCCAAGCCAAGGATTTTTTCCAATGCCTCGCAGCGGCTGGCGTAAGTCCTCACCGCGCGAGCGCGGTATAGCCCGGCAAGGGATTCGACATCAAAGCAGAGTTTCTTGAGCGATTTCCGCAACGCGTGCCGCTTCGCCACTGAAAGGCGGTTGCCGTGCCGGCCGCGCTGCTTCGCCTTGCCGGCGGCACGGTCCAGCAGCGACGGCGCGAGGGTGCCGAGGCGTTTGCCCATCCGGTCGTCGCCGAGCGTCGAGGGCTGGATCGCCCCCGCTTCCGCCCAGATCGCCAAGCCCAGCACCAGCGCCGTAAGATCGTGCCCACGCACCGCGTCCGCCAACGCCGCGTGGGCAAACTGGCGTGCGATCTCGGCCACGAGGTTCAGATCCTCCAGCCGCTCGGCCGCTAAATCCGCCTTCGCCGCCGATAAGGTCTCAAGGCAGAATACGTCCCAGTCCCGCGCCGTTCCGAAGATCTCCCCGAGGTGCCTGAGGCCTGCGTTGAAGCGCTCGGCGGCAGTGGCATCGAGATGGCGCTCGAACAATTGCAATACGGCGCGAGACTCGCGGATGGCGATGCGCATCTGGTGCAATGCCTCGGGGTCGCCGCGCAGGGTCGGCCCGATGTTGGCCACTAAATGGCCCAACGTTCCGCCGAGAATCCCGCGAAACGCCGCCGCGGCCCGCATGCGCCGCCCCAGTTTCGGCATCTGCCCGAGCTGTCCGCCTTCCGTCTGGCCGGTGCGCAAATGCCAGCCGCGCACCGCTTTGCTCTCCGAAGAGATCCACAGGGGCGCCAGGGATTGTAGTTCGGCGGCAAGCCGGTACACCGGTCCAATGCAGCCGCTCTTGAGCTCCAATTCCAGCTCGCTCACCGGCTCGCGTGAGGGGCCTGTCTCGATGCTCCCCTCGTCGATCGCCGCTTCCACGACCGTGTTGTCGTCGAGGTGCAGAAGCCGAGTGGTCCGCCGAATATCGGTGAAGAATACCGGCTCCAGCCTGTCCTTAATGGCCGTGGCGGCCATCGCGAGCGCCGGGGTCTTCGCAAGTCGACCGACATCCGGCTCGTCCTGGTTGATCCGCCACTCCCATTCGCCGCGGTTGGTGGCTACACTGCGGCCGTTCGCTCGGAATTTCACCGTCTGAGTACGCGTGTCGCCGCTTCGTCGCACCCGAAGCGTCAGCCCAGTCCGATCCAGCAAATTGTCGGGTGTGTCGAAATAGGTCGTCACTAGATGGTGCTGTTGTGGTTTGGCGGCGGCGAGCACAGGGCTCGCTTCGAGCGCGGATCGACTTCCAGGCGGGAGGTAGAACTTCAGCTCGACTTCGCGCGGATCGACAGATTTACCCAGTCGAGGTCTCATTTTGTAAACTACTAGCGGATCCGTCGATTTCAGACAGATCATCTTAAGAGCTTCGAGCGTATCAAGGATGATCCGGAAAACAATCAGGCGAGCACTGAGCGCCTTTCAGTTCAAACACGTCGATCTGGTGGAGTGTGCTTCTTGGTCCGGTTCACGCTGCTGCCTTTCTGCTCTGCCCAATTCGTTCCTAGTGGAGCATCGCTTTTGAGCTAGTGCACTGGCGCAGGCTGAGGATTTGTCTGCGGAGCCGTTGCGCCTGGGCTCGAGAATTTTACCTTCGGGGCTTCGCGCGATCCTTCCGAAGCTTCGAAGTAGGCTTCGTTCGGTTTGAATCCTGCAATTCCCGCGAAAAGGTTGTTCGGGAACTGCTGCACATAGGTGTTGTAATCGCGCAGAGTGTCGTTGTAGCGTTTGCGTTCGACCGCGATGCGATTTTCCGTGCCGGCGAGTTCATCCTGCAGGTGAAGAAAGTTCTCGTTGGATTTCAGCTGAGGATAGTTCTCGGCAATTGCCAGCAGGCGCCCGAGAGCTCCGTCGAGCTGACCGTTGGCGGCTATCTTCTCTTGCGGCGAGCCCGCGGAAAGCAGGGCAGAGCGCGCCTTCGCGACGTCGCCGAACACCGTTACCTCCTGCTGCGCGTAGCCCTTCACCGTCTCCACCAGGTTTGGGATCAAGTCCGCGCGGCGTTGCAGCACCACGTCGACTTGCGACCATGCCGCTTTGACCGCTTCGTTCTTACTGACCAGCGTATTCCTCACGCTTACGTATTGGCCAAACACAAGCAATACGATTACAGCTATAACGATAACCACGATCAGTGCTTTGCTCATGAGGTTCTCCTGAAAAGCAATATTCACGAACTCTACGACGAGCCCTCGGTGCCCGAGGCCAGCATTTTATCAACCGCGATGGTTGCCTGCTCCAGCGCTGCCAGATATCGTGAAAAGATATCCGTCAGCTCGAACTGTCTGCGTCCTGATTTCCGTTCTCTCACGTCCAACACCTGCAGGATCCCCGAGGCATCGAACCCAATCTGCTCTGACAATGCCTGCACGGCCTCGCGCTTTCCAACCGGCGCGTCATGACCCAGCGCGATTAGTGCGTGTCGGAAAAGCGTGGCGAACGATGAGACCGACCGAAGCAGCAATTCCCAGAGGCGCGAGTCGTTGCCTGTGGCCAGCAGCAAGCGCTGGCGCAGCAGCGCGAGTTTCTCGCGCAGTTCGTATTCCACCTGGAGGCGATGCAGGTTCACTGGAACCGATAAATTCTGCACAAGGTCCTCGCCGAAGACCACGCGGTGGTGTTGTTGCAGGTCCAGGAACTCAATCGCAAAGACATCGTCGGAGTGCTCGATTTCATCACGGGTCATGAACAGGGGCGGAGGTTGCTTCT